>Ga0070671_100000877_pt1 | contig 21991 bp, 10 predicted proteins | sample KBSS73metaG_FD_65341 | JGI IMG/M metagenome (GOLD analysis project Ga0070671, IMG submission 65341) | Switchgrass rhizosphere microbial communities from Kellogg Biological Station, Michigan, USA - KBS S7-3 metaG | ecosystem: Host-associated > Plants > Roots > Rhizosphere > Soil ...
GAGCCTGTCGAAGGGGCCAGCCCTGAGCCTGTCGAAGGGGCCAGCCCTGAGCCTGTCGAAGGGGCCAGCCCTGAGCCTGTCGAAGGGTCGTCGCCCTGCGCGAGCAGCCACGCCAGCGCGATTTGTGCAGGTGTTGCTCCTGCCTCGGCGGCCACGGCTTTGACCTGGTCGACGATGCGCAGATTGCGCTGGAAGTTCTCGCCGGTGAAGCGCGGGTTGGTCTTGCGCCAGTCGTCGTTGGAGAGCTGTTCGGGCGATCGGATGTCCCCGGTGAGGAAGCCGTGGCCAAGCGGCGAGTAGGGAACGAATCCGATGCCCAGCTCGCGCAGCAGAGGCAGCAGCTCGGCCTCGGGGTCACGGGTCCACAGGGAGTACTCGGTCTGCAGCGCGGCGACGGGATGCACGGCGTGGGCGCGGCGGATCGTCGCGGGCCCGGCCTCCGACAACCCGATGTAGCGGACCTTGCCCTCGGCGACGAGCTCGGCCAACGCACCGACGGTGTCCTCGATGGGCGTGTTCGGGTCGACCCGGTGCTGGTAGAACAGGTCGATGTGGTCGGTGCCCAGCCGCTCGAGTGAGCCCTCGACTGCGATGCGGATGTTCGCAGGGCTGCTGTCGAGGACGCCGGGGCCGGCGCCGGAGTGCGAGACGATGCCGAACTTCGTGGCCAACACCACCTGGTCGCGGCGGTCCTTGATCGCCCGGCCGACGAGCTCCTCGTTGGTGTAGGGACCGTAGATCTCGGCGGTATCGAAGTGGGTGACGCCAAGGTCCAGCGCCCGGTGGATGGCGCGAATCGACTCGGCGTCGCTGCCGGCCCCGATGTTGTAGTAGCCCGACATGGACATGGCGCCGAGTCCTATGCGCGAAACGTCGAGTCCGCCGATCGAGATGTGCTTCATGGCACCTCCTGTGGTTCCTGGGATGCATCCAAGGTAGCTGCGTAACCCCCAAAGCCGTTTGCCGGATCCACCGAGTTCCTTGCCTAAAACGACGTCTCGTTGGTGGAAATGAGAGTGCGCGATCACTGCTGATGCTAGACTCGTCTGACACAACTACCGACCGGAGATCGCTCATGTCCGAGCAAGATGACCCACTCCTCCCGAGGGCTACGGCGATGAGCGCTCTGGCCCATGCCATCGGAGACATTGCCCAAACCGACGGCGACCACAACACGGCCATTCCAGGGCTCACGCTGCATCGCCGCAGAGCGCCAACGGAACCCTTGCACTGCATCTACAACCTGGGTCTCGGCGTTGTCGCACAGGGTGACAAGCAGGTTCTGCTCGGAGGCGAGTCGATCGATTACGGCCCTGGGCAATCCATGCTGACCACCATCGATCTTCCTGTGGTCTCGCATGTCACGCGGGCCAGTGCCGCGGAACCGTTTCTAGGCATGATGCTGACGTTGGACGTGCGCTCTGTCGTGCAGTTGTCGTCCGAGATGGACGAGCCCCACTCCCGCCGGCAGGGCGCCTATCGGTCCATCTCGTTCGAAGCACTCGACGCCGCCTTGCTCGATGCTCTCGTCCGGCTCGTCAAACTGCTGGACGAGCCAGCACTGGTTCCCCGGCTGGCGCCGCTGATCAAGCAGGAAATCACCATCCGCCTGCTCACGGGTCTTCACGGTCCGGAGCTTCGGCGTCTCGCCACCGCCGGATCCCCGAGCCAGCAGATTGCGAAGGTCGTCGCCTGGCTCAAGCAGAACTTCGTGCAGGGGCTGCACGGCGACGATCTGGCGGATCGGGCGCACATGAGCCCATCGACATTCCGGCAACACTTCCGAGCCCTCACTGGGGTGAGCCCGTTGCAGTACCAGAAACAATTGCGCCTGCAGGAAGCACGGCAATTGATGCTGAACGAGAATCTTGACGCGGGAAGCGCCGCAGTGCGTGTGGGGTATGAAAGCGCTTCGCAGTTCAGCCGCGAGTACAGCCGACTCTTCGGCGCGCCGCCTCAGCGCGATATCGCGCGTATGCGGCGCGCCCCCTTTGCCGCCGCCGACCCTCATCGAGCGGGGGGAGCGATATCAAGAGCTCGCGGGACCGGCCCACGGCGCGCCTCCAGCCCGTGAGGAAGTGCACGCCGAGGGGGCTCCACGCTTGGCCGCAGAGTCCCTCCACCTGGGCGACCGCATCGGCAGCCTGGCGCCGGGCTATGAGGTGGACGTCATCGCCGTGCCGGGAGATCCCCGGGGAACTGTAGTAGACCACCTCCCAGGTCGCGAGGTGCCCGCCGCTCGGAGATGAGCGCGTCTCGAGGCCAGAGTCACGGCGCATTGGCATTCCGCCACCCGGGTGGCTCGTCCGTCACGACTGGTCGCAGCGCGTGGCATGGCCGCCACGGCCCAATCTCCTTTCCTGACTTCGATTGCAGCCGACGTTTTCGCGATGATATCGCTCTGGCACGGGCGTTGCGGTACGGGGCACAGCATGCGGCGTCCTTCGGCAAGCTCGGCAGATTGGCGGTCGAGGTGATGAAGGCTCGGCATGCAACAACCATCACGAACCCGGGTGAACCGGAGGACCAATAGGAGGTTCGCATGAAGCACTCATGGAAGCATCTGTCCGTAGCCGCCGCGGTGACTGCCGCGGGGTGCCTGCAGCCAGCCGCGTGGGCGGCGCCGTTCTTGTTCAGCACAGGTGCCCCAGACGGGTCTGTTGGCACCCTGTCTCAGCCGGCAGGCACCGGCACGCCCGAGACCGAGACGGCCGACGACTTCATCCTGACCGAGACCACGAGCATTGCCGGGGCGACGATAACCGGCTTGATCCCGCAGGGAGCATCCCTCGCGAGCGTCGGGAACGTCGAAGTCGAGGTCTATCACGTCTTCTCCAAGGACTCGGCCGTTCCGCCTTCGGGGCGCGTCCCCCTACGGGTCAACTCGCCCTCCGATGTGGAGATCGAATTTGCGACGCGCGAGGGGAACCTGGGGACGCTCGCGTTCCGCACTGGCCTCGTGGCGGAGAGTTTCACGGTCCAGAACACAGTTGTGGAAGGCATCAATCCGGTGCCCGGCAACGTGACCCATGGCGAGGGAGCGGCAACCGGCCAAGCCGTCCAGATCACCGTCACGTTCACCCCCCCGATCGTTTTGCCGCCAGACCACTACTTCTTCCGTCCTGAGGTTCAGGTGACCGGCGGCCAGTTCCTCTATCTGTCGGCGCCGAAGCCGATCGTGGCGCCCGGAACACCGTTCTCGGGCGACTTGCAATCCTGGATCCGCAACGCGGACTTGAAGCCGGACTGGCTGCGCATCGGCACAGACATCATTGCCGGCAATCCGGTGCGGACGTTCAACGCGACGTTTTCATTGAACGGGGAGACCGTTCCCAATGCCGGAACACCTGGGCAAGGGAACTGTAGCGGACAAAGCGACTCGGCCCTGATACACCAGTTCGGCAGCCTGGATGCGGCGGCGACCGCCCTAGGATTCTCCACCGGCAGGGCGGTCCAAGCGGCCTTCAAGGAGGCTTGCGATCTCGGTTCGCAGCCGGCCGCCGTGCACCATGTCACACCACCGCCCGTACCCCTGAACCTCACGGTGCCGGCGGGCAACGAGGCGTTCCTCGTGGGTCACGCTGTGGGCACCCAGAACTACGTGTGCGTTACCTCCGGCTCAGGCTTCAAGTTCGTACTCTTCACGCCGCAGGCCACCCTGTTCACCGACGCGAATCATCAGGTCATCACGCACTTCTTCAGCCCCAACCCGGCCGAGAATGGGACGATTCGCGCGACCTGGCTGCACTCGCAGGACTCGAGCGCCGTATGGGCCTTTGCCACGCCCGACACCACTTCCACCGATGCTGCGTTCGTCGCGCCGGGAGCGATTGCCTGGCTGTTGCTCTCGGTGGTCGGAAGCCAAGACGGCCCGACCGGTGGCCACACGCTGACCCCCGCCACTTTCGTTCAGCGGCTGAATACTTCCGGAGGGCTCGCACCCTCGACGGGCTGCTCTGGGCCGGACGACGTCGGCCACGTGGCGTTCGTGCCGTACACGGCCGACTACTTCTTCTACCAAGCGGAAAAGGGCGCTGCCAACGAAGGGCAAGTAAAGTCTCGACGAAACTGACGGCGGGGGAGGTCCGACATCCGACCTGCGACCGTCCGGAAGCGGAGACTCCGAATGTCACTGATGCAAGAGCACCGGAAGCGGGACAAACCTCTTTCTCCATTGATTGTCCAGAGTCTTCGACAATCCTTGGACAAGGATGTCTGTCCCCTTTCGCCTGCCTTACGATCGCGAATGAGTGAAGCTCGCGCCGGACGCGAGTAGACTGGCCGCCATGGACCCACTCCTCGAAGATGCAGCTCGGCGCGCCGCCCGCTACCTCGACTCCCTCGCCACGCGTCCGGTGGCGCCCGATTCGCATGCGGTGGCTGCCTTGGACGTACTCGACGAACCTCTGCCGCAGCGCTCGACGGACGGGCAGCAGGTGCTGAAGATCCTGGATGAAACGGTGGCGCCCGCAACCATGGCAATGGCGGGCCCGCGCTTCTTCGGCTTCGTGATTGGAGGCTGCCTGCCGGTAGCGTTGGCGGCCAACTGGCTGGCCGGCGCGTGGGATCAGAATGCCGGACTGTACCTCTCCACGCCTGGCGTCTCGAGGATCGAGATGGTGACGCTCCGCTGGCTGAACGAGCTGTTCGGCTTCCCGGCCACGACCGTCGGCGGCTTCGTCACAGGCGCCACGATGGCCAACTTCACCGCGCTGGCGGCGGCGCGCCACCAGGTGCTGAAGCAGGCCGGATGGTCGGTGGAAGCCGACGGCCTGTTTGGCGCCCCGCCCATCACGGTGATTGTCGGCGAGGAAGCGCACCCGACCCTGCTCAAGTCGCTGGGGCTTCTGGGACTCGGTCGCACCCGCCTCACCCGCGTCCCCACCGACGGCCAGGGGCGCCTGCGCGCGGAGCACATGCCCCGCATCACTGGTCCCGCCATCGTCTGCCTGCAGGCCGGCAACGTGAACACCGGTGCTTTCGATCCGTTCGATTCGATCATCCCGGAGGCTCATGCGGCCAACGCGTGGGTCCATGTCGACGGCGCATTCGGGTTGTGGGCCAAGGCTTCCCCGGAACTGGCTCCGCTCGCCAAGGGGCTCGAGTATGCAGACTCCTGGGCGACGGACGCGCACAAGTGGCTCAACGTCCCCTATGACAGCGGTGTCGCCTTTGTGCGCCACGCCGCATCCCTTCCGTCGGCGATGGCGATCACAGCCGAGTACCTGCCGACCGACAATCCCAACCGCAACCCGTCCGACTTCACGCCGGAGCTTTCGCGGCGCGCGCGAGGCGTGGAAGTCTGGGCCGCTCTGCGCGGCCTCGGCCGCGAGGGACTGGCTGAGATGATCGGCCGCAACTGTCGGGGCGCCCGCCGATTCGCCGAACGACTGTCGCAGGCCGGTTGCGAGATTCTCAACGACGTGGTTTTGAACCAGGTGCTGGTGTCGTTCGGCAGCCCCGACCGTACGCGGCGCGTGATCGAAGCCGTGCAGACCGACGGGACCTGCTGGTGCGGAGTGACCGTCTGGCAGAAGCGCACCGCGATGCGCATCAGCGTTTGCTCATGGGCAACGACGGATGCAGACGTCGAGCGGAGCGTCGACGCCATCCTCCGCGCGGCGGCCTCAATCCGATTGCCCTCATGAAGCAGAACGATCTCCTGAGTGTGACCTCGTTAGCTTCGGCGCTACTACTTGCTCTGCACATCTCGCAGGACATCATCTTCGGCTTTGACCGCGCAGGTCTCAATCACCTTGTCGGCATCGCGATCCTGCTCGTCATCGTCTGCGGCGCCGTGCTGCTGCGAGAACGGGTATTGGGAAAGATGATCATGCTGCTGGGAGGCCTGATGGCCGCCGGGATGCTCCCCCTGCACATGCGGAATGGACTGCGGCCTGAGTTTCTCGAGAAGAGCGGCGCCCTGCTGTTCATCTGGACTCTCTATGTCCTCGGCGTGCTTGGCGCGTTCTCGGTCATCCTCGCGGTACTGGCGCTGCTTCGTCGGCAAGCCGCCTAGCGACCTCAACCGATGGTCACCGGCCTTCTCCCGGATGACGCCGAATGTTGCGCGCATGAAGAAGCTCGGCATCCCATCACAGGCTGGCATTTCGCCAACCGGATGACGCGCCAGGCGCGACGCGATGGGGACGCACCACGTAGCTCGCTCCAACCAACTCTCCTCTCCTGAATCACTTGCGGCCGAGGCACGACGCTGACGCGCGCGTGGCACGTGCATTGCCATTGACGGCGGATGAAGGTGCTTCGCATCCAGAGGAGGTCGAAGTGAGAGAACGTGTCAACCACCACCGGTTCCAGATCGGTCTTCTCCTGGCGTGTCTTCCATGGCTGCTGGCGGTGGTGGGCGCTTCCAGCCGGAGCGCAAAGGCCGATGAGCCCTCCAGGTCGAAGGACTCCGTCGTCCGGGAACACGGACGGTCCATCACTCCGCCCGGTAGAATGAGGGATTTCCACGTGAGGCCGTTCGAATTCGACGGCGACGTCCGCTCGCTCCCGGGACCCGCGCCCGAGGCACCCAGCCTGGCACCCGGCGAGCTGCACCCGATGGACGACGGCGTCGGGGAGGAGCCGCCGCTACCAGACGAGCTCCCCATGGCCGATCCGTCCGCCCCTCCAAGCGGGGCCGAGCCGCCCTTCGGGCCCGCGACTTCCCCCGGCGACAGCACCCCTCTCGTCCAGACCCCGGCGCCCTTGGCGAGCTTCGAAGGGATGGGCAACGCGGACTTCGGTGCGAATGTGGTGCCGCCGGACCCGGCCGGTGCCGTCGGGAAGACCCACTACGTCCAGTTCCTCAACAGCTCCAACGGAGGGACCGTCGGCATCTACATCAAGAACACCGGAGTGCGGGCATCCCAGTTCTTCTATCGCACGCTCTTCAGCTCGCTGCCCACGGGGACGGCTTGCGACACCTCGAGCCACAGCGACCCTCAGGTCAGCTACGACAGCGCCAACGACCGCTTCATCCTGATGGACATCACCACCGTTGCCCCTTTCCAGTTCTGCATCGCGGTCTCGAAGACCGGCAACCCGATCACCGGTGGTTTCTTCCTCTACACGGTCGCCGCGAACCAGGGCGACGCGGGTCTCCCGGACTACGAGAAGATGGGTATCTGGCCCGACGGACTCTACTGGGGCTCGCAGGGAGGCGGTGTCTCTGGCGGCGCCGAGGCATGGGCCGCGGACATCTCCAAGATGGAAGCCGGCCTGCCAACGAGCGTCCTCGTCGTCCCGATGGGCAGCATCACGGTCCAGGGGATCGAGACCGTCTTCCGGCCGGCAGCCAGCACGTATAACGTCAGGAGCGGAACGCCGCCGGCGGGAACACCGAACTACTTCATGACGATGTTCGACGGGGCGACCCTGCGCGTGTACAAGTTCCGCGCGAACTTCGTGTCGCCCGCCAACTCCACCTTCACGGGTCCCACGAACGTCTCCAGCTCGTGGGCGATCACGGGCGCGACCCTCACGAGCACGGCAAACCGCCTCGACACACTGCGCGAGCACACGATCCAGGCGACGGTCTACACGAACATCGGCGGTGTGGAGTCGCTCTGGGGCCAGCACACGGTCGGGAACCCCAGCGTCCCATCGATCGCCGTCCCGCGCTTCTGGCAGATCGTCGTCACGGGCGGCGCCGTCTCCACCACACCGCGCCAGGACATCGAGTGGAGGCCCGACAACACCATCGGCCGGTTCATGACGGGCGTGGGCGTCGACCAGAACGGCGACATGCTCCTGGAGTACGACGCAACGGGCTCGGCCCTGAACCCGGGCATCCGTTACGCCGGCCAGCTCTTCACCGCCGCGCCGAACACGATTTCGCTCACCGAGAGCACCCTCGTGAACGGCGGCGGCGGGTTCAGCGCCAACTGTCCTTCCACCTGCACCCGGTGGGGCGACTACTCCAACGTGTCGCTCGATCCCGAGGACGGATGCACACTCTGGTTCACGAGCGAGTACATGCAGGCGACCGGGCTGAACTGGAGTACCCGGATCGGAGCAGTGGCGCTGCCCGGCTGCGCGAGCTGCCTGCACGCCGCGGACGGGACGGCATGCAACGACGGCGACGCCTGCACGACGGGCGATGCCTGCCATGGCGGCACCTGTACCGGCGCGCTTCTCCCGCCGCCGGGAGAGGTGGACAGCAGCGTGCGGGTCGCCCGGGTCGGGGGGTCGTCGGTTCTCACTTGGAAAATGGCGGCAGGGTCCATCCGCTCCGACGTGGTGCGGGGTCTGCTGAGCCGTCTACCGGTGGGCCCCGGCGGTGGCGACGAAGTGTGCATCGACAACATCTCGGGCGTGTCCCTGGCCGACGGGACGAACCCGGCCGCGGGCACGGGCTTCTGGTATCTGGTCCGGGGCGAGAGCGCGTGCGGCCAGGGGCCCTTCGGGTTCGCGGCTGAAAACGGTGCGCCGACGGCTCCGGAGGTGACCACCACATGTCCGTGAGCCGACGGCCGCTCAATCCGCGCCTCTTTGATCAGAGATTCGGCGCACGGTGACCGCAAGCTTGTTGATCTTCCACTGAGCCGAGAGAGCTCGCCGTATGGCTCGAATTGTGGCCGTCTCGGGGGCAGGTTTAGACTCTGCTCATGCGCCACGTCGGCTCTCTGCTGCTACTCTTCGCCACCGTCGCCCTCGCCGACCCCATCGTCGTCCGCGCACCGCGGGTGATCGACGGGCGTGGGCACATCCTCCGGAAAGCCGCCATCGTCGTGGACGGCGGGAAAATCGTCGCGGTCGAGGCCCATCCCAAGAAAGTGGACATCGACCTTGCGAACGCGACGCTGATGCCGGGCGGGATCGACACCCACGTGCACATCGGCTGGCACTTCGACGCCGACGGTCGCTCCCATTCCGGCCACGAGGCGGATCGCAAGGAGACTCCGGAAGAGAGCGTCCTCTATGCGGCCGAGAATGCGTACGCGACCCTGATGGGCGGCATCACCACCGTGCAATCCCTGGGCGCTCCGGTGGACAAGCCGCTGCGAGACGCCATCACGCGCGGGGTTCTCCCCGGTCCTCGCATCCTCACCGCCCTCGAGCCTCTGTCCGACGAGAAGCTCTCCACGGATGCATTGCGGGCACAGGTTGACAAGGCGGCGGACGAGGGTGCGGACGTAATCAAGATCTTTGCATCCGAGAGCATCCGCACGGGCGGCGGCCCCACCATGTCCCAGGAGCAGATGGACGCCATCTGCGGCGAGGCGAAGCAGCGCGGCCTGCGCGTCGCCGTGCACGCGCACGGCGTGGAGAGCGTCGCGCGCGCGGTCCGCGCCGGATGCACCTCTATCGAACATGGGGCGCTCATCGATCAGCCGACGCTGGATCTGATGGCGGAGCACGGCGTTTACTTCGATCCCAACACCGATCTCATCTTCCGAAACTACTTCGAGCACAAGAGCCAGTTCGTGGGCACGGAGGGCTACACGGAAGAAGGCTTTGCGGCCATGGAGAAGGCGGTGCCGCGCGTGCTGGAGGTGTTCAAGAAGGCGATTCGGACGAAGAACCTGAAGGTCGTCTTCGGCACCGACGCCCTGGCGGGCTCGCACGGCCGCAACTTCCAGGAGCTCGAGTACCGCGTGCGAACCGGAGGCCAGTCCCCCATGGACGCCATCACCTCGGCCACGTCCTTGGCCGCCGAGTCCCTCCGGCTGGGCGACCGCATCGGCAGCCTGGCGCCGGGCTATGAGGCGGACGTCATCGCCGTGCAGGGGGATCCGCTCAGAGACATCGGCGCGCTGGAGAAGGTGGTGTTCGTGATGAAGGGGGGGCGGGTGCTCAAGTCCCGCTAGCGCGTCGCATTGAGTGAAATCATCGACGGCTCCCCCGCGCAAACTCGGCCGCGCCGACCCGCGAAGACTCAGTTCAAGGTTACTCCATCGCCGCAATGAGATTTCGGGTCGGTAGGGTCAAATCTGTCGGGGCGGATCGACCCCGATGAAAAAGCGAGTCGCCAAGTGTCCCGCGCCTTCATTGATCAGGGCCTTCCGGGGGCAACTGCATGCGCCGCGGCCTGCAGGGCCGCTGCGGCGATCCGACGCAGCATGCCGCGGAAGACCAGAGCGTGGGCGGGCGTCAAGGCATACCAGTAGGCGAGCCCCCCGAGACCCCGCGGCTCGAACACCGCCGTCTGGTGAATCCTCGATGCAGCCGGCCCTCCGATCACCTCGAACTCGAGCCACGCACGTCCGGGGACCTTCATCTCGGCGGCGAAGCGAACGCGCCGGCCCGGCTCGAGTTCCTCGATCCTCCAGAAATCGACCCTGTCTCGCACGCGAAGCCGCCTCCGATCGGATCGTACCCGCCGCAGTCCCACGCCTCCTACCGCGCGGTCGACAGCTCCGCGCAGGCGCCAGAGCCAGTCGGCGTAGTACCAGCCGTTCTCTCCTCCGATCCGCTCGATCGCTTCGAAGGCGCGGGCGGCCGGCACCGCTACGTCGAGCGCGCGCGCGTCCGCGAGATACCGGTCAGGGGCGTGCGCCCGCTCATGATCGGCAAGGGCAGACCACCGAGATGATTGGAAATTCCTGTCTTCTTCGCCGAGGGTCGCTGCGATCGCTTCACAAACGCCGACGGGGCGGACCCTGAGAGCTTCCAGGCCGGACCCATCGCGCACCACCGTCGGATTGCGCAAGCTATCCACCAAGGTCCTGCCGACCCGCGCGTAGAAGGGGGTCACGAAGCCGAGCCAGAGGCTCGACAGACGCGGCGTGAGCACGGGAACCGAGATCATCATGCGTCGAAGGCCGCGCTGCCGAGAATATTCCCGCATGATCTGGCCGTAGGACATGCGGTCGGTGCCGCCGATTTCGATCGTGCGGCTTGGCCCCGGCTCGAGATCGATTGCGGCGACGAGGCAGCGCACCAGATCCTCGATTCCGATTGGTTGGGACGGCGTGTCCACCCAGCGCGGGGTGATCATGACGGGCAGCCGCTCGACGAGGGCCCGGATCATCTCGAACGAGACGCTTCCGCAGCCGAGTACGATCGATGCGCGCAGCTCGATGACTTCGACGCCGGATTCACGGAGGAGATGACCGACCTCGTGCCGGCTCTTGAGATGGGGTGAGAGACCGGGCCCATCGTCGCCGAGCCCTCCGAGATAGACGATGCGTCGAACTCCCGCCCGAGCCGCCGCCCCGCCGAATCCGCGCGCAGCATCCCGGTCGATGGTCACGAAGTCGCGCTCGCGATCCATGGAATGGACGAGGTAAATGGCTGTGCGCACCCCACGCATGGCGCTCTCGAGCGAGCCGGCATCGAGAACGTCGCCGGGCACGACTTCCGTAGTGCTGCCGACAAGCCCCTCAAGCGCCGCGGGACGTCTCGCAAGACAGCGGACAGGGCGCCCCGCCGCTTGAAGCCCGCGGAGCAGGCGCTTTCCGACGAATCCCGTCGCGCCCGCGAGCAGGATCAGGTCGTTACCGCGCTCCGAGATCACTTGGGAGCTCTCAGGTTTTCCATCTTCTCGAACTGGAAGGGGAACACGAACGCGGCGATGTCGTCGGAGAATCTCAGGTTGAGCGTTCTGCATGCGCTGGCCTGGGTGCAAAGGCGAGTGTACGTATCATCCACGAAATACTGGCAGCGCCATCGGCTCTCGCGATACTCGCTCGATGTGAGGCTCGACGTCGCGGGCTCTCTCGACCACAGTCTCAACTCTAGAGGCGTCCCGATCCCACCGCTCCACCATGCCGCGGGCTCGCGGTCGCATTCGTAGGACTCGAGCCGCATTCGGTTACGGGGGAGCGGGCCCAGGACCTCGAACTTGTAGACCTGCCGGCCCTCCCACATCACCGGCCCGAGCCAGGTCAGCTCGCGCCCTTTCGGCAAGGGGAAGACCTTCCCGGGTTGGGTCGAGGTGGGAATCGCAACGGTCTGCTGAGGAAGCGAGAAAGCCACGGTGACGAAGCCTGCGGCTCTGGCGATGAAGGTCGAAGGGTCGGTTGCGTTGAGCGGTATGCTGGTCAAGGCGAGGTCTTCTCGTTTCCCCAGGGCTCCGGAAAAGCCGGCACTGCCGCCCCATCGGAAATCTCCGCAACGCGTGCGATGGCCGTAGGAGTCCAAGAGAGCTCGCATGCCCGGCAGGAGGTCTCGTCCGCGCTCGTCCGAGAGACTGGTCCAGCAGATGGGCTCGAGGAAGCGGTGCATGTCCCCCGTCCCGACGAGGACATCGATCGCCAGCATCGCTGTCTTGTGGTCAGGCTCCCACTTCTCCAGGAGCCGCAGCTTTGCCCCCGGGAGCGAGTAGATCTCGGATGCACGCTGGGTTCCTGGCAGGCCTTTCATCGCGCTCGGATCCGGCGAGGCGGTCTTCAGGGCATGGAGAAGCTCGAGCGCGCCTTCCTGTTCGGGCTGGAGCGCGGAGATGGCGCCCGGCGGCCATAACGAAGGCTCGACGAGCGGGGGAGCGAGGAGACGCTCCCAAGCGGCGGTCGAGGTGCGCGTCCCCGTCAGCTCGAGCGTCGTCAGGCCGTCCAGATGCCGCAGCTCGCGAATTCCCGCGTCGGTGACGGCAGTGTCCGTGAGAAGCAGCACCTGTAGGCTCGTCAGCGCGGAGAGCTCCTTGAGTCCCGTATCGCTCACCTTGGTGCCGGCGAGATCGAGTACGAGGAGGTGCTGCAAGCCGCGCAGTTCCTTCATGCCCGCGTCGGTGACCATCGTCTTCCGGAGTACGAGCCGTTCCAACCCTGCCAGCTTTCCGAGTTCCTTCAGGGTCATATCGGTCACTCGCGTCTCGCCGAGATCCAGATATCGAAGCCCTTGGAGGGATGCAAAACCCTTCACCATCTCGTCGGTCACGCCTGTACGGTTCAGCGAGAGACTGTCGAGCCGGGTTTCCTTCAGGCTCGTCAATCCCAGACTCGTAATCCGAGCGCCGGTGAGATTGAGAACAGAAAGGTTCAGGATCCGCCCCAGCCGATGTATTCCAAGCGCGGTGACGCCTCTCCCGCTCAAGTCGAGATGTCCTCCGTTCATGCTCGAAGGGAGCTCCCGGACCCACGCATCGGGAAGATCGCGCGCAGGTACGGCCACGCACCGTTGTGCGCGGCACAAAGCGGCGAAGCCGATGCTGTTGGGATCAGCCGGGTCGGCCAGGGGGTCTATGTTGGAGAGACAGTCGCTGTATGCCATGGACCTCGTCGACTGCCAGCGATCGAATTCCGTGCGATATCTTCGATTGATGGCGGGCGGCGTGCCGCACCACGGGACGACCAGGACGCAGTCGGCGTCTTTCTCGCAATCGCCCCACTCCGGATGTTCGACCGCCCAATCCGTTTCCGCGGCTGCTTTCAGTACCGCCCGGGAGGAGAGGAAGAGCGCGAGCACCACCGCGGTCTTTCGGAAGGTCCTGATGCCCAAGCGCGTTCTCAAGCTCTCTTATCCTGGGCCACTGCGCGCCTGCCCGGGCCGATGCGGAGGTCATCGCGCGGCACCTACGCAGCAACGCCTGCGGCGCGGGCACACGGGGTCGCGGGCGTAGCAAGACCGGGGGGGATCATCGCGCCATCTGGCGATCGAGGCCCCGGAGCGCCTCTTTGTAGGCAGGATCGGTGGGCGCGAGCGCGACGGCGCGCTCGATCTCGCTCCTGGCGCCGACCAGATCCCCTTTCGCGAAGAGACGGCGAGCCAGCGCGGCATGAGCCTCCGGATAGATCGCATTCAACGCTATGGCCGCGCGGAACCACTGCTCGGCGCCCGCTGAATCGCCCAAGGTCTCCCGAACCGCGGCGATGTCGTAGGCGGCCTCGGCGAGATCGGGGGCGAGGCGCAGCGCCTCGCGGAACTCCTTTTCGGCCGCATCGTACTGTTTCGAGCGGCTGAATGCGCGGCCGAGCTGATGGTGGACAAGCGGTGCATTGGGATCGCGCGCCAGCAGAGCTCTGTAAGCCCTGATCGCGTCATCGATCTTCCCCTCGCTGAGCAGCAGGAAGGCGCGATAGTAGGCTTCCTCGTAGCCCCGCATCGTCTTCGGATCGCGAAGCCGGGACGAGGGGAGCGGCATCGAGGGTGCCGCCGCCGTGGCCGCGTACCCAAGGCTCCTCAGCCGCTCGATCTCCTCCGCGCTCGCCGCTCGCGCCGCCCGCGGATCGGCCGGTCGGGCTGCTCGCCCGTCGGCCCCGCCGGGGCCCGTGGGCACGGTGCGGCCCGCAACCGCAGCGCGCGCCGAGGCGAGCGTCTTTCGTGCTTCGGCCAGCCGCTCCGGCTTCGCTTGCGCGAGGTTCCGTGTCTCGCCGGGATCGTTCTTGAGATCGTAGAGCTCGGGCTCGGGAGCCTCGACGTACTTCCACGCCGCGGTCCTGAGAGCGATGAGCGGAGACCACCGGAACTCGAACCATGGTCCGTACGATTCCGAGACAACGGCCTCCGCGAACACTGGTTCCGGGGGCGCGTCTGCCGCCGTCCCTTCATGCAACGCAACCCGGGGTGATCCCGGATTCTCGAACACGGTCGCCGCGCTCATTGAGGAGAGCGCGGACCTTCCGGTCATCCCAGCCGTCCCCGCGATTCCCAGAATGGCGAGGGTGGTCGGAGCGACATCGGCGCCGCTGACGCTCGTGCGGACGCGCGAGCCCGCGCGGGTGATTCCCGGCGCGCGGATGATGAGCGGCACGTGGATCGTCGCGTCGTAGAGAAAAACGCCATGGAAAGCCTCCCCGTGATCGCCGAGCCCTTCTCCATGATCGGCGACGACGACGACCGCCGTGCTCGCCGCCATACCGAGCCGGTCCATGTCGGCGAGGATCTCGCCCAGGGCAGCATCGGTCGCCGCGACCTCGCCGTCGTAGGGGCGCCCTGGATAGCGCGAAGCATAGGGCTCTTCGGGGACATACTCGAAGTGCGGATCGAAGTAGTGCACCCAGAGGAAAAAGCGCTCTTCTGGTCTGCGCGCATCCAGCCACCGGCGCGCTCGCTCGTTCACCTCGCGGGCCCGTCGCTCGTAGCGGGGAACGACGCCTCGCCCCGGGGCTTCCATGTTCCCGAAGTCGTCGTCGTAGATGCCGAAACCGCGCCCGAGACCGAAACGGTACGCGAGCGGAAAGGCGCCGACGAACGCCCCGGTGGCGAAGCCCGCGCCGGAGAGGATCGTGCCCAGCGTCGGAACACCGTCGGCAAGCGCGAAGTTGCCGTTGCCGTGAACTCCGTGCTCCCCTGGAGAACGGCCGGTCAGGATAGAAACGTGCGCCGGCAGGGTCAGAGGATTGGTGGCGATGGCGTTCTCGAAGAGGGTCCCTTCCCGGGCGAGCCGGTCGAAGGCCGGCGTAGCCGGGCTCTGACCTCCGTAGCAGCCGAGCCGATCGGTTCGGAGCGTATCCACGGTGACGAGAATCACATTCCGAATGGCCCCCGCCGTCGACGCGGGTCGAGTCGGTGCCGAGGGGTCTCCCGTCGAAACCCCGGAAGGCACGGGACCCGATTCTTTTGAACTGTCTCTCGTGCTGCCAGGCGGCCGCGTTGGAGCCCCAGCGTCTGTCGGCTCGCCGCCTCCACAACCTACGGTGACGAGAAGGAAGAGCGAAGGAATCAGCAGTCGCGAGAGGCGCAGACGAGGGCAGGGCGGCCGGCGGCGCATCGATCAGAGTTTACCGCAGGCGAGTTTGGGACAGCGCCGACGGCGCGCAGGGTCTCGACGGTGGTTCGGGTGAGATCGGCGAGATCCTGACGGCTGAGCGTCATCGGTATGAGGCTACTTTCGGTGACGTCCGATGACGCCGCCGACGAGCCCTGATGAAGCCAATGCCCCTCCTGTCCTCACGGACATGGGCCGGAGGAATCCAGTGCTGCCGCGCCGTAGCTTCCCATTCCACAGCCGTTGCGGCCTCGGACGAGATACCAGCAGCCATCGGCGGACCCCATGGCGCAGTCCGAGGCCTGCTCGTCAAAAGGCGTATCCGGAAGGCCGCTCTGGGCGCAAACCGCTCCCCCCGGGTAGCCGCTCGCGTGGAGCATCGAGAGCCTGCCCCGGAGGATGTCGTACGTCGTCTCGACGCCCGCGACCGGGTCCAGGCTGGTCCATGAAACGCGGATGTCGAACGATCCCCTCGTTTCAACGCGCAAGCCGCCGATCTCCGATGGCAGGAACGCGCTGTCGAACGCATAGAGCTCCCTACCGAAAATAGGCTCTCTGGCCGAGAGAAGGACCTTCGAGCAGGAGGAGGCGAGAGGCGTGATATCGGCAGGAGACGAACCCGGAATCCCGGGGTTGATGTCGCCCACCTCGTACGTGCCCGCTTCGGTGCCGTCGCTCTGCCAGAGCTCGAGGCCGTCGATCCCATCGTCGGCACCGAAGTAGAGTGTCGCCCCGACGGTCCCGAAGTCCCTGGGAATCGAGCCGAAATCTCCCGGGACGATGTCCTTTACGAGCACCGTACCGGCCCCCGACCCGTCGCTCTTCCACAGCTCGTAATCGCCCACATAGCGCTGCGCCGTGAAGAACAGGGTTCCGTTGAGATTCGTGAGGAACGAGGGATTCGAGCCGTTCGCCCCCAGAGCGATGTCCTTGACCATCACGGTGCCGGCCGTCGTCCCGTCGCTCTTCCAGAGCTCGGCGCCATCCGTCGCTGTCGTGGCATTGAAGAAGAGCGTCCCGTTCACGACGGCGAAATATGAGGGGGAGGAGTATGCGCTCCCAGGATTGATGTCCCGAACCAACACCGTGCCCGCAGCCGTGCCGTTGGACTTCCAGAGCTCGTAGCCGAGCGACGTCAGCGCCGTGAAGTACAGGGTCCCGTTCATGACCTTGAAGCTCAAGGGATTTGAGTTGGCGGTTCCGGTGCGGATGTCCTTCACGAGCACCGTCCCCGCAGCGGTCCCGTTGCTCTTGTAGAGCTCCGTTCCCGTTCCCGGCGCAAATGCGGAGAAAACCAACGTGCCATTCATGTTCGCGAGCGGTCCGGGATCAGAGCTGCCTGTGCCTGGGTTAAGGTCGCTCACGAGGACCGTCCCGGCCCCCGTGCCGTCGCTCTTCCACAGCTCACGGCCGTGCGTCGCGTCAAGGGCGTTGAAGAAGAGGGTTCCGTTGACATCCGTCAGGTCTGAGAGGGTGGAGCTGGCCGGACCGATATTGATGTCCTTGACGAGGACCGTTCCGCCCGCCGTACCGTCCGATTTCCAGAGCTCGGCTCCGTTCGTTCCATCGTCGGCCGTGAAGAAGACGGTCCCACCGACTCTCGTGAGGAGGAACGGAGCCGAGCTGTCCGGGCCGGGGCGGATGTCCGCCACGAGCATCGTCCCCGCGCTCGTCCCGTCGCTCTTCCAGAGCTCGGTGCCGGCGACGCCGTCGCTCGCGGCGAACAGCGCGCTTCCGTTCAAGACGACGAGTCGTGAAGGATAATTGGAGGAGTCGTCGGTCCCTGTCGGATTGTCCTTCACCCGGATCGTCGTTTCCTCGCTCCCGTTGGTCCTCCAGAGCGTTTTGAGGAAACCGTTCATTCCATCGTTCGCGCTGAAGAATACAGTGCCGTTGCCGATCGTGATCTCCTCCGGCCCGGAATAGTCGGCGCCCGGCAGGATGTCCTTGATCAGAACCGTTCCGGCCGCCGTCCCGTCAGACTTCCAGAGCTCCTGGCCGTTCGTGGCGTCGAGCGCTGCGAAGTACATCACGCCGCCGGAAACCGGAAAGTGGTTCCAGCCGAAGGTGTACCCGATGGACCCGCTTGCTCCGGGATTGAGGTCCTTGACGAGCACCGTTCCGGCCGTCGTCCCGTCGCTCTTCCAGAGCTCGAACCCATGCGTCCCGTCATCCGCGGCGAAGTACAGCGTTCCGTTCAGGTTCGTGAGATGGGTCGGGAAGGATCCTGCACTTCCGGGATTGATGTCCTTGACCATCACCGTTCCGGCCGTCGTGCCGTCGCTCCTCCAGAGCTCTGGGGCCGAACCCCCATCCTGGGCGCTGAAGTAGAGCGTGCCGTTCACATCGGTGAGATACACGGGTGCGGATCCGCCAGGAAAGGGAACCGCAAACCGCCTGACGGCCACCGTTCCTGCGGTCGTCCCATCGCTCTTCCAGAGCTCGACATACCCGGCGTCGACTTGGACGGTGAAAGCGAGCGTGCTGCCGACGAGGATCAAATCGTTGAGCGGGATGTCCTTCACCATGAACGTTCCCGCCGCGGTCCCATCACTCCTCCAGAGGCTTCGGTTGTGTACGCCGTCGTACGCGGCGAAGTAGAGCGCCCCATTGAGGACGGTGAGATCGGGAAAGAGGAGCGATTCGCTGGTTCCGGGATCGATGTCCTTGACCATCACCGTGCCTGCCGGCGTCCCGTCGCTCCTCCAGAGCTCCTCGCCATGCGTCCCGTCGTCCGCCGAGAAGTACAGGATTCCGTTCATGACGGTCAGGTATCCGGGATTGGAGTCCCCGCCTCCCGGGTAGATGTCTTTGAAAAGAACCGTGCCGGCCGCCGTTCCGTCCGTGGTCCAGAGCTCGGCGCCGTGCACTCCGTCGTCTGCCCTGAAAATCACCTTTCCGCCCAGGCCCGTGAACCACCCAGCACTGGAGCCGCTCGTGCCGGGATTGACGTCCTTCACCATCACGGTGCCCGAAGGGGTGTTGTCGCTCTTCCAGATCTCCCCGCCGTGAATGTCATCCTGCGCCACGAAGAAGAGTGTTCCGTTCGCATTTGTGAGCGAGGAAGGGGAGAGCGGCGAGGGGCTGACCGTGGCATTGATGTCCATCACAAGTGATGGGGCGGCCGCAGCGGCGATCCTGGTTCCGAAGACGACCAGAGATGTGCAGAACCATACCCATGGGAGACGCGTGCGCCTGGTGTGATCTGCCTGCATGGCTTCCTCCGGTGCTGGAATCGAACCTCCCTGGTGTGGCGGCCTTGTGCTCGCCGGCTCCCGGGAATTCGCGATCCCGAAGGGCGTGTTTATTCCCTTCCTTCACTGGAGAGATCGGGAAACGAGGAGAAAAGGCGACAGGGGCTACGTGACAGCGCCGCCCCGCCATGCGCGTCGTTGCGCGTGGATGGAGTTGTCCGCAAGCGCCGGGCACGGGTCGCGGGAAGTCATGTGACGTCAACAGTTAGAAATTGCAGGGACGGAGCTGGGAAGCTGGGCTCGGTATTTCCCGTCCGCACGCGGCCGCGGTATGGCCCTCGAGAACGCTCGGCGCTGGTGAGCGCCTGGAACGCATTGGAAGGAACCAGGAGTGCCCCCCGCCGCATTCGACAGGAGCCCGCACGATTCCGGTATCATCGGCCGCGGTGGGGGGTCACTTCGTGAAGTCCGGCCGCACGCTCCAGCCCGAGGACGTCCTTTCTCATTACCGGGTCGTGGGACCTCTCGGCGCGGGAGGAATGGGCGAGGTCTACCTCGCCCAGGACCAGTCCCTCGAGCGCAACGTCGCGCTCAAGGTCCTGCCGCCGGAGCTGGTCAAGAGCGAGGAGCGGGTCCGGCGCTTTGTGCTCGAGGCGAAGTCCGCCTCCTCCCTCAGCCACCCGAACATCGTGACGATCTACGAGATCGGACAGGACGTCGTCCGGTCGGCGGACGGCGTCCCCGCCCCGGACTCGCTTCCCGTGCAGTTCATCTCGATGGAGCTGATCCAGGGGAAGACGCTGTCGAGCCTCATCCACGACGAGAAGACCGACGTACGGACGCTCCTCGGCTACCTCGCCCAGACGGGGGAAGGTCTCGCCAAGGCGCACGCTGCGGGGATCGTGCACCGGGACCTCAAGCCCGGGAACATCATGGTCACTTCCGACGGCTTCGCGAAGGTCCTCGACTTCGGCCTCGCGAAGCTCACCGAGCGGCGCGAGGCCGATCCCCACCTGACGAGCGCGCCGACGCTGGCCGCCGACGCCACGGGTGAAGGCATCCTGGTCGGGACGACCGGCTACATGTCCCCGGAGCAGGTCCAGGGCAAGGCGGTCGATCATCGCTCGGACATCTTCTCTTTCGGCTGCGTCCTCTACGAGGCCGTCACCCGGCGGCGCCCCTTCGTCGCGGACTCCGCCTTCGAGACGATGCACAAGATCCTCAACGAGAAGCCCGCCCCGGTCGAGGAGCTGAATCCACGGGCCCCCACCGAGCTGCGTCGGCTGGTGCGGCGCTGCCTCGCCAAGAGCCCCGACCAGCGCGTCCAATCGATGAAGGACGTCGCCCTCGAGCTGCGCGAGATCGTCGACGAGTGGGACGCGCTGTCGATCTCAGCGACGTCGGCGGGCTCGGGGAGCGGGGCCTCGGTCCGGCCGGTGCCGACCGCCAAGCTGGGCCTCTCCCGGGCGCTGGTCGCCGTGCTCGCGCTCGGCGCTGTCGCGGCGGTCGTCGGGGCGATGTGGATGCTGAAGCCGCGGGGTGGAGGCGACCCCGCTCCTCCGGCGCTCCATGACATGAAGATCTCCGCCCAGACGAACCGGGGCGACGTGACCGAAGCCGCTATCTCCCCCGATGGGCGCTATCTCGCCTACTTGACGGGAGTGGCCGGTCAGGTCAGCGTCCGGGTGCGCCAGGTGGCGACCGGAAGCGACGTGCAAGTCGTGCCCGCCGAGGATGGCTTCTTTCAGGGACTCTCCTTCTCGCAGGACGGAAACTATCTCTTCTATTCACGGAGCAAGCGCGACGCCCCCAGGTACAAGACCTTGATGCAGGTCCCGTCCCTCGGCGGGGAGTCGCACGAGCGGGCCTTCGACGTCGATTCGCGAGTCTCCTTCTCGCCCGACGGCAAGCGGGCCGCCTTCATCCGGATCGTCACCGCCGAGAGGAAGTACAACCTGATCGTCCTCGATCTCGACGCCGGCAAGGAGCGCGTTCTCGCCACGATCGCGGATCCGCAGGTCCTCAGGGTCGCTCCCGCCTGGTCTCCCGACGGCCGGCGCATCGCGGTCATGATCTGGGACTCGTCGAGCGGCGGTCTGACCTCGACCCTCGCCATGTTGGATCCGGAGACCGGAGCGCGCGAGGACGTCGATGTGGCCAGAGCCGCTTCTTTCGAGAGCCTCGCCTGGGTTCCGGACGGGAGCGGGATCGTGCGGTCCGGGTACGCCTTCGGAAGCTCCTTGTCCCGGGAGATCTGGCTCGTCTCCTACCCCGGCGGCAAGGTCCGGCGGATCACCAGCGACCTCTGCGATTACACTCAGCTCACGGTGTCCGCTGGCGAGGAAGCGATCGCCGCGGTCCGGCGCGAGCGGTTGTCCAACCTCTGGATGGTGGATGCTCCGACCGGCCCTGGGCGGTCTTCGACGCCCACTCCGCCTCGCCCGATCACGAGGTTCACGAACGCCGAGAGCTCGCCGCTCCAGTTCGACACGACGGACGTCGGAAGCATCGTGTTCGCGGGCATCCGCGACGACGTTCTGGGGCTCTTGTCCATCGCGTCGCCCGGCGCGGAGGTGACGCATTTGACGACCGGAAAGGAGATTGCCGCCAACTTCCGCGCCTTCCACGGCGGTGTCGCCTACGATCGGTACGAGGCCGACGGCAGGGCCCAGGTCTGGCGCATCGGTCTGGACGGGACCGCGGCGCGCTCGCTGACACCGGACTGGATGGCCCAGTTGGTCGATGTGACCCGGGACGGCAGCGTCCTGGTCGTGCTCAGAGCCGATAAGGGTGAGCAGTGGGTGGTACCGGCGAACGGAGGCGAGCCGCGCAGCCTCGGTGTCGCCACCGCAGGAGGAACCACGGCCTTCTCACCGGATGGAACCCGCATCCTGATCCCCCGCATCGGGCCGGGGAACGACGGGCTCGAGCATCTGCGCTTCGAGATCGTATCCACGGCCCCCGGGCCTCAGACCACGACCCCTGCCATTCCGGAGGACGTGCGGAACGTGAACTGGAGCCCGGACGGCGGCTCGGTGACGTACATGGACAGGACCAACGACCACTGGAACATCTACCGTGTCCGCTTGCCTGCCGGCCGGCCCGAGGCCCTGACGCGCTTCACGGAGGGACGCTGCGTGGGATACCGCTGGTCTCCCGACGGCCGCCGGATCGCGATCATCCGCTACCTCGGCGAGGCGAG
>Ga0070671_100000880_pt1 | contig 21955 bp, 19 predicted proteins | sample KBSS73metaG_FD_65341 | JGI IMG/M metagenome (GOLD analysis project Ga0070671, IMG submission 65341) | Switchgrass rhizosphere microbial communities from Kellogg Biological Station, Michigan, USA - KBS S7-3 metaG | ecosystem: Host-associated > Plants > Roots > Rhizosphere > Soil ...
GCGAGGAACAACTCGTCCTTGATGTACACCACGAACAGCCACAGGTTCACCCCGGCCAGGAACCAGGCGATCGCGGCGAGGATCACCATGAACAGCGCCGCGCCCAGGTAACAGGCGGCGATGAGTTTCGCGTAGCTGCCCAGAGACGAGATGCCGTACTGGCCGATGATGTAGGCCATCGCACCGAACGCCGCCAGCGGAGCCAGCCGCATGATCCAGCCGATGATCGTGAAGAAGATGCTGGACAGATGCTCGATCATTTCGAAGACCACCGGCGGCCCGTGTTCGCCGAACTTCGCCAGCGCCAGCCCGAACAGCACCGCGAAGAACAGCACCTGCAGCAGTTGATTCTCGGCGAACGCGGAGACCGCCGACGTCGGGATGATGTTGAGGATGAACTGGACGGTGTGGGGCAGCTCGCCGTCGCCGGTCTTTTTGGCGACTGCGTCGGCGCCAGTCGCCAGCGTCTGCGCGTCGATGTTGAAACCCGAGCCTGGCTTGACGACGTTTCCGATGATCAATCCGAACAGCAGCGCGAACGTAGTGACGACCTCGAAGTAGATCAGCGCCTTGACACCGATGCGGCCCACTGACTTGAGGTCGCCGACGTGCGCGATCCCGATCACGACGGTGCAGAAGATGATCGGGGCGATCAGCATCTTGATGAGCTTGATGAAGCCGTCGGCGAGCGGCTTGAGGTCGGCGCCGAATGCGGGCCAGAGCCAACCGACCGCGATACCGCCGACGATCGCAACAAGGAGCTGGACGAACAGCGACGAATACCATCGCTTACGCGGTGCCACCGAGATGTCTGTCATTGGCATCACGTAAGTGACCCCGTGTGTCCGAACCATAAGCGCCGTGTTACCGGCGCGCTACCGGCGAAATATATTGGACAGTCATGAAGATCGAGGCGGGACAGACCGCGGTGGTCACCGGCGGAACCAGCGGCATCGGGTTCGCGATCGCCGACGTGCTACTGGCTCGCGGAGTGAACGTGATGATCGCCGACATCCGCGAGGACGCAATTCCCGTCGCGGTCGACGCGCTGGCCGGCTCCCCCGGTCACGCCGCCGGAGTGCGGGCAGACGTCAGCGTCGACGCCGACATGGACGCCCTCGCCGATGCGACGGTCGAACGGTTCGGCCGCGTCGACCTCGTCTGCAACAACGCCGGGGTGGTCTGCGAACAGGCACCGACATGGGAACAGCGACCAGGGACGTGGCGCTGGCTCGTCGACGTCAAGCTGATGGGCGTCGTCAACGGGATCCGTACGTTCGCACCGCTGTTCATCGCGCAGGGGTCAGGGCATTTCCTCAACACCGCCTCGGCGGGCGGGTTGATGGCGCTGCCGATGCTCGCGCCCTACGCCGCGACCATGCACGCGGTCGTCGGACTGACAGAGACGCTGAACGCCGAACTACGCTCGGTGTCAAGCCTTTTGGGTGCAACCGTGCTCTGCCCCGGACTCGTCGACACGCCGCTGGGCGCCAACTCGGCCCGACTGGTCCCTCCGGATGCCGCCGCGACACCGGGCGAAGGCAGCGGAATGCCCGCCGGAGCGATCAGCCCCGCGATCGTGGCCCAGGCCGCGATCGAGGCCGTCGAGGCCGACCGCGTGCACGCGATCGTCGGCCCACACACCGACGTGGTGGTCAAACAGCGCGTGGACGGCTTGCTGGCCGATCTGGTTTAGATCAGGCTCGCGGTGCCGTCGGCATTGACCTGCACTTTGGCGCCCGCAATGTCGTCGCGGATGGTCGCTTCGGCCTCGGAAGGCTCTGCGATCACCGCGAGCACCCGTGCGTCCTCGGGTGTGCGCACGGCAAGGAAGGCCTTCTCTGCGGTGCCGGTACGGCTGAACGGGGTGGTCCACGCCTCGACCGTGCCGACGCCGGCCCATTCGACGAGCCCATCGCGCTTCGGTTCACGGTCGACCTCGGATTGCACGTCTTCCCAACGGAACTCGTGACTCGGTGGCTGCGTGCCGTATACCCCAAAACTGTGCTTGGTCAGGTAGCCGCCGTTGGCGGTCACGAGTCCGCGCTGGCCGGGGTTGGCGACCAAACGCTCAGCCATGGTGGCGATCGAGTGGGTGACGTAGTTGTTCCACGGCCCGCCCGCGAACGTCAGGCCGCCGGTGACGGTCAACGGCCTGCCAGGGTCACCGAGCGGTAGTCCCAGCTCGTTGGCGGCCACCTGCACCGCAGAGGGGAAACACGAGTACACGTCGATCAGGTCGAGGTCGTCGACGCCGACGCCGGCCAACTGCATCGCCCGCCGCCCGGCGATCCTGATCGCGGGCGAGCGGTGGAACTCGGCCCGTTCGCAGATGGCGTACGTGTCGTGCGAGTCGGTGCCCCCGTACGGGAAAACCCAACGCTCGGAAGGAATTTGCAGATAGGTCGCCTTCTCGGCCGAGGTGAGCACGAGCACCGCGCCCTGGTCGACCATGTTGTTGGAGTTCATCAGCTTGGTGTAGGGCCAGCTGATCATCCGGTTGCGCGGGCTGGGCTGCCAGATCTGGTGTGGCGCCAGCGGCTCCCGGCTCCACGCGTGCGGATTCTTGGCGGCCACCCCGCTGAACTGCGACCACAGCGCGCCGATGCGCCGCAGATGCTCGTCGGCCGACTCTCCCGCCGCGATCCGCAGGGCCTGCTCGAACATCGGATAGACGTAGGCCGGTCGGTCCAGCTTGATCCGAAGCTCGGCGGGCCCGGCCATCTGCATGTCTTCGTCAAGACGCTCGGCCACCGGAACGGACTCGTCCTGGCTGGTCCAGTCTGGCTTGGCGCCGCTGGCGCGCAGTCTCGTTCGGGTACGCCAGGTTTCGGCGCCCGCGATCAGCACCGCATCGGCGCGGCCCGCCTGGATGTCCAGGCACGCCTGGTTGACCAGCGTCTGTGGGACGTTGCCGCCGACCCCGGTGTAGCGGGTCGCGGCGTCCTTGGCGCGCAACCGGTGGGCCAACAGCAGCCCAGGGTCGCGGTAGCGCCAGGACAGCACGTTGACGATACGGATCGAGTCGACGGCCTCGAGCACCCGGGGATCCGCCGCGGCGCGAGCGGCGGCCACCATCAGGTCGACGGGCTCGACGCCTGGGTGGTCGTCATGCTGGTTGACCTGGCCGTAGCCGATGAGTACCGGCGTCCTGGGGTCGATGGGCATGGGTCTAGTTTGGTCTCTCCTGGTGAGTGAACAAAACGCCCTCGGCGAGCAGTCGATCGGTCTCGTCTGCGTCGAGGGACAGCAGCTTCTGGCAGATTTCGAGGGTGTGCTCGCCGGGCATCGGGGCGGGGCGCAGTTCGGCGGGTGGGATGTGGATATAGGGCGCGGGTCCGGTCTCGGTCGGCATCGGCGCGTCGAACAGCGGATGAGCCATGTCGCTGAACATGTTTCGATGTGTCAGCTGTGGGTCGGCCAGCACATCGACGGCCCGATACATCGGCGCGGCAGGCACGCCCGCGCGTTGCAGTGCATGCGCGACGTCCGTCTTGTCGCGGGTTCGCGTCCAGTCAGACGGTTCCAGACCGCCGGTGACCGCCGACATCGCCGCGCGGTCGGTGTCGTCGCGCAGCGAGATCACGCACCATTCGTCGTCGCCTTCGCACGGGCAAACCACATGCACTGCGGGATCGTCGACGATCGGTTGGCCCGCGGCGCGGGCCTCGTCGGCGACATAGGAGGTGGCGAGTTGGTTCACCGCGGCCTCTGCCTGTGAAATATGTACGTGCGCGCCGGATCCGGTCCGGTCGCGGCCGATCAGCGCAGCCAGCGCCGCGACCGCGGTGAGCCTGGCCGACACGTGATCCGGGAAGATCGTGGTCGCATCATAGAAGCTACCGAGCGGAGCGTCCTTCGAGGTCCACAGCCAGGTCACCCCGGTGGTGGCCCGCACCAGCGGGCCGTAGCCCATCCGCTCGCTCCACGGGCCGGTGGCCCCGAACGCGCTGCTCTCCGCGAGCACGATGCGCGGGTTGAGCTCACGCAGCCGCTGGTAGGAGAAACCAAGCGAGGCAAGCGTTCCCGGTTTGAAGTTAGCGAACACCGCGTCGGCGCCGACGACCAGCTTCTCGAACAATGCGCCACCCGACGGATGCCGCAGATCGAGGCCGAGGCTGTATTCATTGCGATGGGTCAACGCCCACGATCTGCTCATCACCATGCCGGGCGGGGTCTGACGCAACCCGTCGGGATAGGCCGCGCTCTCGATCTTGATGACCTCGGCACCGAGGTCGGCGAACAACCGGCCCAGCTCCCCGCCCGCCACGATCACGCCGAGGTCGAGGATCCGCATTCCCTCGAACGGCCGAGTGAGGGAGCCAGCCGCGGCGCTCTCGGAACACTCTGTCGCCCAAGCTGTTTCGTCGGCGCCGAGCGACGGCGCGGGGTCGGTGTATCCGGCGTGTGCGCCGTCGACAACGAACGGCCCCACCGGGACCGACAGGCCCGGTTCGACATCGGCCAGCGCCCCGACGGCCTGGAAATGCTCGGACGACAGCGCCTGCGCGGGCGTGAGCACCGCTGCGATCGGCACCCCGCGGCGCTGCCCCTCGGCAACCAGGTCGGCCATCGTCTGCCCGGCGCACAACGCCGCGAGAGCCTCGTTCAACTCACGCGATGCCGCGTATCGCGCCGCGATGGTGTCGAACTTCGGATCGGCGAACTGCTCGGGCTCACCCAGCCACGCACGCATGCCCCGCCACTGCCGTGGTGACAGCAGGCAGATGCGCACATATCCGTCCCGGCACGCAAAGATCGGGTACAGCTGCTGATTTCGCGGCCTGCCACGCCACAACTCATTGGACTTCTTCAGCCCCACTGCCGCCTGACCCTCCGAGCCGAACGGCGGATCGAGCGACTGCACCACCGCCTCGTATCGCGAGAAGTCAATGTATTCGCCTGTACCACAACGCAATCGGCGATAGAAGGCCGCGAGGGCGGCCCACGCGGCCTGGACCGCCGCGGAGGCCGACGCGATCCCGAGCGGCGGCAGCACCGGCGTGCCCGCGGTCGGACCGCTGCGCGACAGCGCTGTCGACATGGCGTACAGCACCGCGTCGGTGGCCCGCCACGACGCGTGCGGGCCTGTTGTCCCGAAGTCCGTGACCGACAACGTCACCAGCCGCCCGAACCGCTCGGGCAGCGCCGCGCACGACGTGCCATAGGCGGCCAACGTCCCGTCATCCACCACGATGTCGGCCGAGCCTGCCAGCTCGATCAGCCTTTCGCAGTCGGTGGCATCGCCTGGATCGAGCACCGCGCCGCGTTTGTTGGCGTTCTGCAACGCGAACGGAATGCTCATGCCGGCCATGCTGGGCAGCGCATGGCGCGCCGGACTGCCCTGCGGGGGCTCGATTTTCAGCACGTCGGCGCCGAGGTCGGCGAACAACCGGCTGACCGCATCGGAGTCCGCGCCGCCGGCGTCGAGTACCCGAACACCCTCGAGAAGTCCCTTTCTCACCGGGTCAGCAGCCTTTTCACCCAGGCCAAGTTTGCGTCGGTGTCGGTTGCCACGTATTGCAGGTCGACGAACGCGTCGGGATAGCCGTTGTCGGCCAGCAGCGCAACGGCATCGGCGACCTTGTCGACCGGTGTGCCGTTGGCGACGTTGACCCGCACGTAGGTGTGGATCGTCGAAGGGTCACGGCCGGCGGCCCTGGCCGCCTCGTCGATGGTTTGCCGCTGCCAGCGCAGCATGTCGAGGCTCACGTTGTCCGGCACGTTTACCCCGGCCATCCAACCGTCGGCGCGCCTGCCGATGCGGGCAAGACCGGCGGGTGTGAACGCCCCGAGATAGATCGGCGGGTGCGGGCGCTGAATCGGCTTGAGGTTCACCCACGATTCGGGGATGGTCCATCGGTCGCCGTCGTGTCGAACCGGGTTGGCGGTCCACAGCGCAACGAGGGTGTCGAGGAGTTCGTCGAGTTGTGCGCCGCGGCGGCGAAACGGTGCGCCTGCGGCCTGGTACTCCTCGGGTGACCAGCCGATGCCGAACCCGGGCAGCAGCCGGCCGCCGCTGATGACGTCGATGCTCGTCAACTGCCGGGCCAACTGCACCGGTGGGTACCAGGGCGCCACGAACACGCTGCTGCCGAGCCGGGCCGTGGTGGTGGCGGTAGCGGCCACCGTCAGCGCGATGAACGGATCCAGGTTGGTGCGAAACTGCTCGGGCACTGTGTCTGAGCCGACGTAGCCGACGGTCGGATTGACCGCTGCCAGCAGCCTGTCCCCGACCCAGAGGCTGTCGGCGCCGAGTTGTTCGGCTGTCGACGCGAAGCGGGCGAGCTCGCCGACGGCCAAGGCGGCGGACTCCCCGAACTGCGGCACCGCGAATCCGAGCACGACCGTCAGGCTAATGCTTGAGGTTCAGCGATTCGGGTACTAGGCCCCTACTGCTGTTCACCCGCCGAGACGATGATGAACCAAGTGACCGCCCAAGCCCTTTCCCCGACGCTGTCCGATCGCGAACTCGAACTGATCAACGCCTACTGGCGCGCCGCCAATTACCTGTCGGTTGGCCAGATCTACCTGCTCGACAACCCGCTGCTGCGTGACCCATTGGCGGCCGAGCACATCAAACCGCGGTTGCTCGGCCACTGGGGCACCACGCCCGGGCTGAACCTCGTGTACGCGCACCTCAACCGCGTGATCCGGCATCGCGACCTCAACGTCATCTACGTCACCGGTCCCGGCCACGGCGGTCCGGGCCTGGTCGCGAACGCGTATCTGGAGGGCACCTACAGCGAGGTGTACTCGGGCATCGAGGAAGATGTCGACGGCCTGCGAAAGTTGTTCCGCCAGTTCTCATTTCCCGGCGGCATCCCCAGCCATGTCGCCGCCGAGACGCCAGGCTCGATCCACGAGGGCGGTGAGCTGGGCTATGCGCTGGTGCACGCCTACGGCGCCGCCTTCGACAACCCGGATCTGATCGTGGCGTGCGTGATCGGCGACGGCGAAGCCGAGACGGGTCCCCTGGCGACGAGCTGGCATTCGAACAAGTTCCTCAACCCCGTCACCGACGGGGCGGTGCTGCCGATCCTGCACCTCAACGGATACAAGATCGCCAACCCGACGGTGCTGGCGCGCATCCCGCAAGAGGAGTTGGAATCGCTCTTCTACGGATACGGCTACCGGCCGATCACCGTCGCTGGTGACGATCCGACCAACGTGCACCAGCAGCTGGCCACCGCATTGGACGAGGCGTTCGATCAGATCGGCGCCATCCAGCAGGCGGCGCGGCTGGACGGTGAGACGGGCCGGCCGCTGTGGCCGATGATCATCATGCGCACCCCCAAGGGCTGGACCGGCCCGAAGGAGGTGGACGGCAAGAAGGTCGAGGACACCTGGCGCTCGCATCAGGTGCCGCTGTCGGAGACGCACACCAACCCCGAGCACATGGCGCAACTCGAAACGTGGCTGCGCAGTTATGCGCCCGAGGAACTGTTCGACGAGCAGGGCGTGCTGCGGCCCGAGCTGCGAGCGCTGGCACCGACCGGGCAGCGGCGGATGAGCGCGAATCCACACGCCAACGGTGGGCTGCTGCTGCGCGATCTCGACCTGCCCGACTTCACCGACTACGCCGTCGCCGTGGACGACCCTGCGGCGTCCACCGCAGAAGCCACCCGAGTGCTCGGCACGTTCCTTCGCGACGTGATCGTCCGCAACCCCGACCGGTTCCGGTTGATGGGGCCCGACGAGACCGCCTCGAACCGGCTCGGGGCGGTCTTCGAGGCGACCGACAAAGCGTGGCTGGCCGAGACCGGGCCCGACGACGAGAACCTCGGGCCGGAGGGCCGCGTGATGGAGGTGCTCTCCGAGCATCTGTGTCAGGGCTGGCTCGAGGGTTACCTGCTGACCGGCAGGCATGGGTTGTTCAACTGCTACGAGGCGTTCGTGCACATCGTCGACTCGATGCTCAACCAGCACGCCAAGTGGCTGACCCGCAACCGGGAACTGCCGTGGCGTCAGCCGATCGCGTCGCTGAATTATCTTCTGACATCCCATGTTTGGCGTCAGGACCACAACGGAGCTTCACACCAGGATCCCGGGTTCATCGACCATGTCGCCAACAAGCGGCCCGAAGTGGTACGGGTGTACCTGCCGCCGGACGCCAACACGCTGCTCTCGGTCGCCGATCACTGCCTGCGCAGCCGCGACTACGTCAACGTGATCGTGGCGGGCAAGCAACCGGCTCTGACCTACCTGGACATGGACGCCGCGATCGCCCACTGCACGCGGGGGCTCGGGATCTGGGAGTGGGCCAGCAGCGCCGGCGGGGAACCTGATGTGGTGCTGGCGTGCGCGGGCGACATCCCGACGCTCGAGACGCTGGCCGCCGCCGACATTCTGCGGCGCGAACTGCCCGAGTTGGCGGTGCGCGTGATCAACGTCGTCGACATCATGCGGCTGCAACCGGATTCCGAACACCCGCACGGACTTTCGGATCACGAGTTCAACTCGTTGTTCACCACCGACACGCCGGTGATCTTCGCCTACCACGGCTACCCGTGGCTGATTCACCGGCTGACCTATCGCCGGGCCAATCACGCGCAGATGCACGTGCGCGGGTTCAAGGAGCGGGGCACCACAACGACACCGTTCGACATGGTGATGCTCAACGACCTCGACCGGTTCCATCTGGTGCTGGACGTCATCGACCGGGTGCCCGGACTCGCCAACCGCGCCGCCTTGCTCCGTCAGCGGATGCTCGATGCCCGGCTGGCCGCTCGGCGCTACACGCGCGAGTACGGCGAGGACGACCCGGAGATATCGGGTTGGACCTGGGATTCTTCCTTCGAGCGGTGACCGCGGTCACCCGTATACTCGGGTGCAATGTCTGAGCAGGTGGTGGCCCCGCATCCCGTCGTGGGGCAGCTGGCTGCGTTGCACCACATGCGCACCTACGTCGACATCGGCGTGGTCGTGGTGGTGTTGGCGCTGACCAATGTGATCGCCCATTTCACGACGCCATGGGCCAGCATCGCCACCGTGCCCGCGGCCGCGGTCGGCCTGCTGATCCTGGTGCGTTCGCGAGGTCTCGGCTGGGCTGAGCTCGGCCTGAGCCGCGAACACTGGAAAGCGGGCGCCGGTTACGCGGCGGCCGCTGTGGCGGTGGTGTTGACGGTGATCGCGGTCGGCATGCTGTTGCCCTGGACCCGGCCGATGTTCATGAACAACAATTACGCGACGGTGTCGGGCGCGCTTATCGCCTCGATGGTGATCATCCCGCTGCAGACCGTCATCCCCGAGGAACTCGCGTTTCGCGGCGTGCTGCACGGCGCACTCAACCGCGCGTGGGGCTTCCGCGGCGTGGCGGCGGCGGGCTCGTTGCTGTTCGGGCTCTGGCACATCGCCACATCGCTGGGCCTGACCAGCAGCAACGTCGGCTTCACCCGCATCTTCGGCGGTGGCGTGTTCGGCACGGTCGCCGGCGTGGTGCTTGCAGTGGCGGCGACGGCGATCGCAGGTTTCGTGTTCACGTGGCTGCGCAGGCGCAGCGGCAGCCTGATCGCCCCGATCGCGTTGCACTGGTCGCTCAACGGGCTGGGCGCGCTGGCCGCCGCCCTGGTGTGGCACTTGTCGAGCTGACTAGTGCGCCTTGCTCCTGGCGCGAAACGCTCGGTTCTTCAACTTGTTTCCACACGTCGCCATGTCGCACCAGGTGCCGCCGTGGTTGCGCGCCCGGTCGTAGAACGCCCACTGGCACTCGTCGTTCGCGCACGCCTTCAGGCGGGCCCAACTGCCGTCGCGCTGGGCGTCGCGAATGATCAGCAGCAGGTCGACCAGTCGCTCGCGCAACGAGTCGCCAGCCGCCGCCAAGCGGATTTCGCCGTCCTCGCCGAGATCTGCGCGGGCGCTGCCGCCGTCGGCGACGGCCCGCAACACGCCCAGCGCCGTTTTATTCGGTGGCGGCCCGCCTGCGTTGTGTACCAACATTGTTCGTAGCGCCTCGCGCAGGGCGCGAAGTAGTTCGAGATCGGCCGCTGTCGGGTTAGCCCGAGGGGCCAGCAGGCCGTTGTCGACCAGCCACGGCCGGGCATCAGCGGCATCGGCGAGCCGGTCCGCCCCGTCCGGCAGTTCGATCGTGTTCACCAACGACTGAACCAACAGCAACGGCTGCGGCGCCGGTTTCGATTCGTCGTCGCCCAGCCAGTGGGTGGGCCCTGCAGTCATGACGCGACCCTACGCCGACATGACCACTAAATCAATTTGACTGGTCATGCATGACCGGTATAACGTGTTAGATAGTCACGAGGTTTGAGCACAATTTCACAGGCAAGAGGTATGAGGATGTCGAACAACAGGATTTCGCCTGAGCTGTTTTCCGTCGCGAGCGACGCCGAGTGGCGGAGCGCTGCGTCGCGGCCGTCGCTCGTCGCCCGGTTGATCGCGCGGTTGCGCGCCGACAAGTTCGACCATCAGCTTGCCGTCGGCGTTCCGGCCCCGGCCGGCAGCGCGCTCGCTGCGCATCAGGCGCGGTTGACGTCGACCGCCGAACGCGATGCCATTGCCCGGTCGCTACGGACGGCCGTGAGCGACTCCCACACCGGAACCGTGTTCTCGTCGCGGATTCCGTTGCACCCCCGCAACATTGCGGCCGCCGAGGAGCTGATCGACACGATCACGTTGCGGCTGCACTCGCCACAGCCGGTGAACGCACGCGGGATGGCGCGGCTGCGCCGCGTGATTTCCGACGGCAGCGGCCCGCTCTACTGGTACGGCAACGGCGACCTGCGTGGCCGCCTCGGCGCGGCACTCGCAGCGCTTTGACTTCGATCCGCTATCAGATTCCTGCGCACAACGACACGAACGGAATTGGGGCGCAGATGCCGACGGAGAAGTACGGCGTCGGATCACCATTCCATGCCGGTGGTGGCGGCGGGGGCGGCGGCGGAAGTGGTGCGGCAACGCAGCTGTTCGAGGGCGCGTCGAACACGGTCCCCCAGCCGCACTCGGTCGCGGCGGCTCTGCCCGGCATCACCAAGATCAATGATGCGAATGGCGCCAGAAGCACCGCGCTTATCGTCAGACGAAGAATTCTCCCCTGTATCACCTGGCCTCCTCGGATATCCCGACCTCGGCTTGGTCAGCATCCTATGCCCTGGTCAAGATCGATTCCAGAGAATTGACTGCGACGAAAAAACCGTCGATGGGAAGGCCGAACTAAACCAGTAACACCGCCGCGCCCGCGATGCGGCCCTCGCTCAGGTCGGACAGCGCCGCATCGGCGCGGGCGAGCGGATACTCCGGACTGGTCACGTCGATATGGTGCTGGCCGGCGAACGCCAGGAACTCGCGCGCGTCGTTGCGGGTGTTCGACGTCACCGATCGCACCTGACGCTCCTCGAACAGGTGGCGGTCGTAGTTCAGCGCGGGAATGTCGCTGAGGTAGATGCCCGCGATGGCCAACGTGCCGCCGCGGTCAAGCGCCTCGAGCGCGGGCAACACCAGATCGCCGACGGGCGCGAAGAGAATCGCGGAGTCCAGTGGCACCGGCGGCCGGTCGGCTGAGTCCTGCGCCGAGGCCGCACCCAGTGACAGCGCCAACTCGCGGGCCTCCGCTCCGCGGGTCATGACGTGCACCTCCGCGCCCTGTGCGATAGCCACCTGCGCGGTGAGATGGGCGCTGCCTCCGAACCCGTAGATGCCGAGCCGGCCGCCCGATGGCAGATCGGCTCGCAGCAGTGAGCGGTAGCCGATGATGCCCGCGCACAGCAATGGGGCCAATTCGGTGTCGGAATAACCCGTGGGCAGATGATGCGCGAAAGCCGCAGGGACAGTGGCAAATTCGGCGTATCCGCCATCGGCGTCCCAGCCGGTGTATCGGGATTCCGGGCAGAGATTCTCCTGTCCGCGGATGCAGAACTTGCACTGCCCGCAGGTGTGGCGCAGCCACGCGATGCCGACCCGGTCGCCGACTGCGAACTCGTCGCCGGCATCGGGGCCGACTTCGGCGACCTCACCAACGACCTCGTGGCCAGGGACCACACCCTGCCGGTGCACCGACAGGTCCCCCTCGGTCACGTGAAGATCGGTGCGGCACACCCCGCAGGCGTGCACGGCGACGAGCAGTTCACCTGGACCCGCCTGCGGCACCTCGACGGTGACGCGGTCCAGCGGACGAGTCGTCATCGGGCCCGGGCGTCGAACCCGCCAAGCGCTCATTGTGGGGGCGGGCATGCTCCTGACGCTATGTCCTTGTCTTGCGGAACAATCCAACGACCCAGAGCAGGATGACGGCGCCCAGCAATGACACGAAGAAGGTGAACCACCGCCGGCCGCCTTCGACGTCGACGCCAAACCAGTCGAGTATCAGGCCGCCGATGAACCCACCGATGATGCCGATGACGACGTTCATGATGATGCCGGAACCGCTACCCTTCACGATTTTCCCTGCGATCCATCCGGCAATCCCGCCGATGATGATGTAAGCCACCCAGCTCACGGCCGTCGGCGGAGCAAACGCAAGATAGTGAGTTGCCGCTAGCACGTCCATCGCAGATCTCCTGCCTGTCACCGGCCATGGCCAGCAGGCCGCTGCACCACCCTTGTAGGTATACCGGACGCCGTGGGGCGGCAGCTTCACAGCGACAGTGCGGCGACAACCGCTACTTGCTCAACGTGACCGACTTCAAGGTCCGGTGCCGTGAATCGGACCGTGAAAAACCAACCGCCGCAAGCGCTTAGCCCGCCGGCATCATCCCGGGTGCACTGTTCGGGTCGACTGGGACCGGCACGCCGACGTTCGGATTCTGCCCCGGCGCGTTCGTACCGCCCGCGGGTGGCGGAGGCGCGTTCGGGTCCGGCGGCGGCGGTGGCGGCGCGGTGTACGGCCGGATCGACTGCGCCAGTGTGACGGCTTGATCCTTCGGTACCGGATTGTTGGCGGTGCCGAGCCAGACCACGAACCAGCGCTCGGGGGCACGCTGTCCGCGGGGAGTCCCGGGCGCGGTGGGTGCTCCGACGACGCCCGCCCAGATCTGGCCGACCGGCTTGTTCGCGTCGGTGAACTTCACCTCGTAGTACGACGCAACGCCGTCCATGCCGCCCGCGTTGAGCGGGACGGTCTGCTGGTTGACGCGCGTGCCGGGGAACGGCATGAAGAACTCACCCATGTCGGATGCGAGCCGCTGGGCTGCCTTCGTGTTGTCTGTCTCGGCGCCGGCGAACAGCTTCAGGTCAAGCCGGCCGAGCAACACGCTGGTGTCGCTGGGCGGCTGCGCGGGCTGGCCGTTCGGTCCAGGGGCTGCCTCCGGCGGCGGAATCTTGTTCAGCAGTGCCTGCCCATAGGACAGCTGGGTGGCGTCGGCCACCTTCCAGCCCGCGGGCACCACATAGCTGAAGCCGCCGGCCGAGTTGTTGACCCGGCCCGGCTCTGGCGGCGGAGCCGGTGCGGGCGCCGGCGCGTTCGGATCCGGCGGCGGCGCATTGGGATCGGCGGGCGGTGGCGGAGGCGCATTGGGATCAGCCGGCGGCGGCGCAGGCGCTTCCGGAGGCGGGCCGTTGAGGAACGTATTGCCCGCGGGCGGTGGCGGCGGTGGCGGCGTCGTCGGATCGGCATAGGCCACCGACGGCAGTGACAGCACCACCACGGAGGCGCCGGTCAGCGCAGCGATCGCCAGTGTCTTCGGGAGGCCCTTGCGGTGTTCCGGCTCAAGCATGTGGAAGAAACTACCGTGTTACAGCCGTGACGCAAGTGCGAGTTGCTCAAAAAGTGCTCAGCTGAAAGATTGCTGTATATCAAATAGTTACTGAGAGAGCGTATTTCTCTCGATTGCTGGCATGGCGAGGCCCCCGCGCGTCGCGCGGGGCGTGTGGTCTCACTGATGCCCCCGGTTTTGTGGCCGATTCGCAACGTTTTGATCGCGCCCGCGAACCGGTCCGTTACGGGCCCGGATGCACGGTGACCTCCTGAGCCTTCACCGAGAAGTAAACGCGATCGCCTGGCACCAGACGTAGCTCGGCCGCCGATTCGGCGGTGATGTCGGCGGCCAGGCCCGGTGCGCCGTCGGGTTGCTCGTCAGCACGCACGCGAATCACGGCCCCACGACTGTCGAGTTCGGCGACCGTCACCTCGACCGTGTTTCGGGGACTGCCATGCGGCTTGTCGCGGTATACGGCGACGGCGGCAGGGCTGAACAACGCCACCGCCGATTCGCAGGCCCCCAGGTCCGGCCCCGGGCCGCCATGCCATGTGGTCCCCCACTGCGTCGTCAGCACGCCGTCGGCGTCCGCGGTGCCGCCGACGAGGTTGACGCCGGCGAAGCGCGCGCCGAACCGGCTCCGCGGGGTAGCTAAAACTGTTGCGGCCGAACCGGATTCGACTATCCGGCCGGCCTCGAGTACCAGTACCCGATCGGCGAGGGTGAGTACGTCGAGCAGGTCATGGGTGATCAGCACCGCGGATCGGCCGTCACGGGCCAGCATGCGGCGCAGCACCTTGCGCATCGCAGTGGCCGCCGCGACGTCGAGGCCCGCAAGCGGTTCGTCGAGCAGCAACACGTCGGGTTCTGCGGCCAGCGCCCGCGCCAATGCCACCCGCTGAGCCTGCCCCCCCGACAACTGCCGCGGCATCCGGTCGCCGAGATCGGCCGCGTCGACCTCGGCCAGCCAATGTGCTGCGGCGGCACGGGAACTGCGGGGGGCGAAGGCGACGTTGCCGGTGACGGTCAGATGCGGAAACAACAGCGCGTCCTGCAGCAGCAGACCGACGCGGCGATCGTGGGTAGCCACGTGCACCCCGGTTGCGGTGTCGGTCAGCACGCGCTGGCCGACGCGCACTTCCCCGCGGTCAGGCCGCACCAGGCCCGCGATCACGTGCAGCGCAGTCGACTTGCCTGACCCGTTGGGGCCGAGCACGGCCAGCACTTCGCCGGCGGCGACGTCGAATTCGAGGTCCACACCGCGGCTTTCGACGACTGCCCGCAGCGCAACGCCGGTCATCGTCGGCTACCAGGCATTGGCACCCCGCAGCCGGCGACTGCCCAGTCCGACGACGACGACAGCGGCGACCGCGACGAGGAGCAGGGACAACGCCACCGCGGCGTCGGCGTCGCTCTCGCGCTGCAGATAGATCTCCAAAGGCAGTGTGCGAGTGACGCCTTCACGGGAACCGGCGAAGGTCAGCGTTGCACCGAACTCGCCCAGCGACCGCGCAAACGCCAGCACCGCACCGGAGATGAGTCCCGGCGCCAGCAGCGGCAGCGATACCCGCCACCACACCGTCGTCGGCTTGGCCCCAAGCGTCGCGGCAACCACCTCGTAGTCGGCTCCCGCGGTGCGGGCGGCGCCTTCCAATGCGATGACCAGGAACGGCAGCGACACAAACGTCTGCGCGAGCACCACCGCCGTCGTCGTGAACGCGATCTGGACGCCCGCGGCGTCGAGGTACTCGCCGAGCAGTCCGAGCCTGCCGAACGCGTACAGCAGCGCGATCCCCCCGACCACCGGCGGCAGCACCAGCGGCAACAGAATCAGCGGCCTGGCGAACCGAACCACGCGGGCATTGCTGCGCGCCAGCACCAGCGCCATCGGCACACCCAGCAGCAGGCACAGCAGCGTGCTCGCCGCCGCGGTCTTGAGGCTGAGCAGCAGCGCCGTGGTCGACGACTCGCTGGAGATCAGCGACCAGAAGCGCGGCCAATCGACCTTGGCGGCTACCGCGATGAGCGGCACGACCACGAACAGCGCGCCGATCGCCGCGGGGATGTATATCCAGCGGGGCAGCACAAATCCCGACCCTATGGCACGTACACCGAACTGTTGTCGTGTCGAGTTTCACGCCCTAGCTACTGTCCAGTAACATGACCCAGGATCGCTGGGGTTCAGCGTTGAACGAAGGCAGGGAGGTCCTTGTGATGGAGGTGCTCGTCACCGGCGGCGATACCGATTTGGGGCGCACGGTTGCGGAGGGCTTCCGCGACGCAGGCCACCGAGTCGTGATCGCAGGCGCCCGCCGCGACGACCTCGAGGTCGCCGCCAAGGAGCTCGACGTCGACGCGATCGTGTTCGACAACACCGACCCGGCCAGCCTCGAAGAGGCACGCAGCCAGTTCCCGCATCACCTCGACACCATCGTGAACGTGCCGGCACCGCGCTTCGACGTAGGCGACCCGCGCACCTACACGCTGGCCGACCTGGCCGCCGCGTGGCGGAACACCCTCGACTCGACCGCGTTGTCTGCGGTGCTGACCGTGCAGATCCTCGGCGATCACTTGCGCTCGGGTGGGTCGATCGTCAACGTCATCCCCGAGCAGCCCCGCGAGGGCAGCGCCGAGGCGGCGGTGAAGGCCGCGATTTCCGATTGGACCGCGGGCCAGGCCACGCACTTCGGCACCCGCGGGATCACCGTCAACGCGGTGGCCTCCGGACGCAATGCCGAGCCCGGCTACGACGGCCTCTCCCGCACCCCGGCTCCGGTCGCCGAGGAGATCGCCCGGCTGGCGTTGTTCCTGACCACCCCTGCTGCGCGGCACATCACCGGCCAGACACTGCACGTCAGTCACGGCGCGCTGGCACAGTTCGGCTGAATATTCCCTCGTTCGCCCGAAGCTAAACGGGGTGACCGCCCCGCTTAAATGTGGTTGCGTAAAGGCGTGACCATCAAACTCGGACTTCAGATCCCCAACTTCTCCTACGGCACCGGCGTCGAACAGCTCTTCCCGACCGTCATCGCCCAGGCGCAAGAGGCCGACGCGGCCGGCTTCGACTCCGTCTTCGTGATGGACCACTTCTATCAGCTGCCCGGCCTCGGCACGCCCGACCAGCCGATGCTCGAGGCGTACACCACCCTCGGTGGGCTGGCGACCGTCACCAAGAACGTTCAGCTGGGCACGCTCGTCACCGGCAACACCTACCGCAACCCGACGCTGCTCGCCAAGGCCATCACCACGCTGGACGTGGCGAGCCAGGGCCGCGCCATTCTCGGCATCGGCACCGGGTGGTTCGAACTCGAGCACGATTCGCTCGGATATGAGTTCGGCACCTTCACCGACCGCTTCAACAAGCTCGATGAGGCGCTGCAGATCATCCTGCCGATGCTCAAAGGCGAGCGGCCGACCTTCGAGGGCCGCTACTACCGCGCCAAGGAGGCGATGGCCGAGCCGCGGTTCCGTGACCACATCCCACTGATGATCGGCGGCAGCGGCGAGAAGAAGACAATTCCGTTGGCGGCCAAGTACTTCGACCACCTGAACATCATCGCCGGGTTCAGCGAGCTGCCGCGCAAAGTCGCTGTGGTCAAGGAGCGTTGCGAGGAGATCGGCCGCGACCCCGCGACCCTGGAAACCAGCATGCTGGTGATGGCGGTCATCGATGAGAAGGTCGGTCCCGATCTGGTACCCGACGACTTCAAGGACCGGGCCGCGGTGGGCAGCGCCGAGTCGGTGGCCGACCAGATTCAGGCCAAGGTGTTCGACGCAGGTGTCGACGGGGTCATCCTCAGCCCGGTGACGAGCCTGAACGGCTACCAGCCCGGCGGCATCACGGCGGTGGCCGAGAAGTTGAAGCCACTGCTCGGGTAAACCCCGGCGGGGTGGCAAATCTCACCGTTTTGTGGGGATGCGGGGCGGCTACCGTAGTGTCTGTATAACTGCACGTGTAGTCCGTCGAGGAGCCCAAAATGAGCCATCCCGGAGCCACTGCAACTGATCGACACAAGGTCGTGATCATCGGTTCGGGGTTCGGAGGGCTGAACGCCGCCAAGGCACTCAAGCACGCCGACGTCGACATCAAGATGATCGCCAGGACCACGCATCATCTGTTCCAGCCGCTGCTGTACCAGGTGGCCACTGGCATCATCTCGTCGGGCGAGATCGCCCCGCCGACGCGGATCATTCTGCGCAAGCAGAAGAACGTCCAGGTGCTGCTGGGCAACGTCACGCACATCGACCTGGCCAACAAGACGGTCAAGTCCGAGTTGCTCGGCCACGACTACGTCACGCCCTACGACACGTTGATCATCGCGGCGGGCGCGGGTCAGTCCTACTTCGGCAACGACCACTTCGCCGAGTGGGCGCCCGGGATGAAGACCGTCGACGATGCGCTCGAGCTGCGCGGCCGCATCCTGGGCGCGTTCGAACAGGCGGAGCGTTCGAGCGATCCCGCCCGGCGCGAGAAGCTGCTGACGTTCACGGTTGTCGGTGCCGGTCCAACCGGTGTCGAGATGGCAGGGCAGATCGCTGAACTCGCCGACCACACGCTCAAAGGGGCGTTCCGCCATATCGATTCGACGCAGGCGCGGGTGATCCTGCTCGATGCGGCCCCCGCGGTGCTGCCGCCGATGGGTGAGAAGTTGGGCAACAAGGCCAAGGCCCGGCTGGAGAAGATGGGTGTGGAGATTCAGCTCGGCGCGATGGTCACCGACGTGGACCGCAACGGCATCACGGTCAAGGATGCCAACGGCATCCGCCGCATCGAGTCCTCGACCAAGGTCTGGTCGGCCGGTGTGTCTGCCAGCCCCCTCGGCCGTGACCTCGCCGAGCAGTCCGAGGTGGAATTGGACCGCGCCGGTCGGGTCAAGGTGCTGCCGGACTTGACGATCCCCGGCTATCCGAACGTCTTCGTCGTCGGCGATATGGCGGCTGTCGAAGGGGTGCCCGGCATGGCGCAGGGCGCGATTCAGGGCGCCAAGTACGCGGCGAAGGCCGTCAAGGCCGAGCTGAAGGGTGCCGACCCGACGCAGCGCGAACCGTTCCAGTACTTCGACAAGGGTTCGATGGCGACGGTGTCGCGGTTCTCGGCGGTCGCGAAGGTCGGCCCGCTCGAGTTCGGCGGTTTCATCGCGTGGCTCGCGTGGCTGGTGCTGCACTTGGTGTATCTCGTCGGATTCAAGACCAAGATCACCACGCTGCTGTCGTGGACCGTGACGTTCCTGTCGACAGCCCGCGGCAACCTGACCATCACCGAGCAGCAGGCGTACGCGCGCACCAGGATTGAAGAGCTGCAGGAGATAGCGGCGTCCGTGCAGGACAAGGAGAAGGCGGCCAGTTAGAGCCTGTCGCCCTGCCAGGTCGACAGGCAGCCCCCGCCTGCCAGCGCGAGCGCAACCCCTTCGGTCTCCACTTCGCTGTCCGGATAGTGGAATTCGCTGATGCACGCCATCGGCGTTCCCAGTGCGTCGTCGGCCACTGCACCGTGACCAAGCTCGATGCGATGCCGCAGCAGCGGGCAGCCGTCCACATCGGCGTGCAGCGAACTGGACCAAAACCCTTGCCGCTCATCGGATCTGCCGATCTGGATGCGCTCCCGCAGGCGGATCCGCCCTGCTGAGGTCAGCTCCAGTCGGGTCGAGGTGAAATGGCGCGAGGTGGCTGCGACGACGGTCGGCTGCGGGTCGACGTCGAGATCGCCCGCCACTTCGAGAGTCCAGAACGCATGCGACTCCGGCGTCGCCGATCCCGGCAGTGTGATCGTCGCCGCCGCGGTGCGCACCCGCAGTCGCGCGCCCTCTTCCACCACCACCCGGATGTGGATCGCGTCGCCGCCCAGTGGGGTGGCCGCCGCCGAAACCAGGTGCACGGTATCGGGTTCGGTGCGGCGCGCCGCGAGTCCTCCCCCACATTCGAGGCGCGGCGCGCGGTCGCGGTGCGCGACGATCAGGACGTCGGAACGCATAGCTGTTCGCGCACCCACGCCAGCACCGCGCTCGCGGCCGGGTCTTCCGTCAACGAGATCAACGCCGTCGGCCGCTCGGCGCGGACCTTGGCCGCGTCACGGCGCATGACGTCGAGGTCGGCGCCGACCAGCGGCGCCAGGTCGGTCTTGTTGACCACCAACAGGTCCGAGAAGGTGACCCCTGGCCCGCCCTTGCGCGGCACCTTGTCGCCGCCCGCGACGTCGATGACGAAGATCTGTACGTCGACCAGACCCGAGGAGAACGTCGCCGTCAGGTTGTCGCCGCCGGATTCCACCAGGATCAGGTCGAGGCGGTCATTGCGTGCGATCAAGTCGTCGATCGCGTCGAGGTTGGCCGTGATGTCGTCGCGGATAGCGGTGTGCGGGCAGCCGCCCGTCTGCACCGCGGCGATCCGCTCGTCCGCCAGCACGGCGTGGCGGCGTAGGAAGTCGGCGTCCTCGGTGGTGTAGATGTCGTTCGTCAACACCGCTAGCGACAGCTGGTCGCGCAGCTGCCTGCACAGCGCCGCCACGAGCGCGGTCTTGCCGGAGCCGACGGGGCCGCCGACACCGATGCGCAGCGGTTCGCCCGGCTGCCGTTGGCGGCGCGGACGCGCGGTGTGTGCGTGGGGTTCGCCGTCGAGGTAATGCGGTGGCATATCGAAATCCAGTGCCTTTCAGGAGACGAACAGCGGGCGCTCGCGTTGACTGTGCCGCTGAGCCAGCACGTCGAGCAGCGGGTCGGACAGGTCGGCAAGCTCCTTGCAGGCCTCAGCGGCGGTCGCCTCGCACAGCGGCGACAGCTCGAACGTCAGCGCGGCGACGTCGGCGGGATCGAGTGCGAGCAGTCGCTGCGCGGCGGTCGCTGCGCCGGTCATCGTGGTGTAGACGACCGAAAGCGCGGTCTGGTCGGGGTTCAAGCCGCCCGCGTCGCCGACGGCGCCTGCGGCGACCGCGAGGTGCGGCGTCGTCCCGAGCGGGCGCCAATCATGGTCGGGCCATACCCGCCGCGCCAGCCGCGCGAGGCCGCGGCCCTGCGCCCGCGACGCTTGCCGCGCAGCCGGAGCCGGTGTGCGGGCATCGGTTTCGCGGTCGGCATCGGACATCGTCAGGGTGCCTGCATGCACAGCGGCGGCCAGCGACGCCGTCACCAGGCCGGCGGTGCGGATGCGACGGCTCAAGTAGGCCCGCAGTGTCGCGAGGTCGACCACGATCCCGGAGGTGACCGCCTCTTCGACACCACCGGAATGCACGTGCCCGCCGGTCGGCAGTCGCGAGTCGGTCAGCGTCAGCAGCGTCGAGAGGTTGGTCATCAGAACAGGAAATATCTCTGCGCCATGGGCAATTCGGCTGCCGGCTGCTCCTGCCAGACATCGCCGTCGATGCGCACGGTGAACGTGTCGGGATCGACCTCGATGCGCGGCAGCGCGTCGTTGCGCGGCATCTGAGCCTTACCGATCTTGCGGACATCCGAGACCGCGACCAGCTTCCGGTTGACGGCCAGCCGGTCGGCCAGCCCATCCTCGAGCGCTTGTGGCGCCACGAAATGCACCGACGTGGCCGCGGCTGCTGCAGGCGCGGCACCGAACATCGGCCGCGGCAGCACGGGCTGCGGTGTCGGGATGGAGGCGTTGGCGTCTCCCATTGCGGCCCACGCGATCATGCCGCCCTTGAGCACCGCGTGCGGGCGCACGCCGAAGAACGCCGGCTCCCACAGCACCAGGTCGGCGAGCTTGCCGACCTCGACCGAGCCGATGTGATCGTCGAGGCCGTGGGCGATGGCCGGACAGATCGTGTACTTCGCGACGTAGCGCTGCGCCCGGTTGTTGTCGGCCTTGCCATCTCCTTCCAGAGCACCGCGGCGGCGCTTCATCACATGCGCGGTCTGCCAGGTGCGCAGCACCACCTCACCGATGCGGCCCATCGCCTGTGCGTCGCTGCCGATCATCGAGATCGCGCCGATGTCATGCAGCAGGTCCTCGGCGGCGATGGTCGACGGCCGAATGCGACTTTCTGCGAACGCGAGATCCTCTGGGACGCTGGGGTTCAGGTGATGGCACACCATCAGCATGTCGAGGTGTTCGTCGAGCGTGTTGACGGTGTGCGGCCGGGTCGGGTTCGTCGAACTCGGCAGCACGTTGTGGTGCGAGACCACGGTGATGATGTCGGGTGCGTGGCCGCCGCCCGCGCCCTCGGTGTGGTAGGCGTGTATCGAGCGTCCCTTGATGGCGGCCAGCGTGTCCTCGACGAAGCCGGCCTCGTTCAACGTGTCGGTGTGGATGTTCACCTGCACGCCCGCCGATTCGGACACCGTCAGACATGCGTCGATCGCCGCCGG
>Ga0070671_100000881_pt1 | contig 21946 bp, 19 predicted proteins | sample KBSS73metaG_FD_65341 | JGI IMG/M metagenome (GOLD analysis project Ga0070671, IMG submission 65341) | Switchgrass rhizosphere microbial communities from Kellogg Biological Station, Michigan, USA - KBS S7-3 metaG | ecosystem: Host-associated > Plants > Roots > Rhizosphere > Soil ...
GGTGCTTCTGGAAGAACCTCGCCTATTCGCCTCGGCACCACCGAACCACGGAGCCAGTCGCGGTTCCGACAGTGCTCGGGTAGTAATTACTGAATTTTCAGATTTCCAATGTCCATACTGCAAAGAGTCTCAAGCTACTCTCGCTCGTGTCTTGGAGCGCTATCCAGCTGACGTCAAATTGCAATTTAAGAATTTCCCACTTGAAGGACATACGTTCGCTTTCACAGCTGCCCGCGCCGCTTACTGTAGCGGCAAGCAGGGAGCGTTCTGGAAATTTCATGACTTGCTATTTTCTGCTCAGGATTTATCACCTCCCGCACTCTTGAACATGTTTCAAAGCCTGAAGCTGAACGGCAAAAGCTTCGAGACTTGTCTGTCCTCCACTGAATCTCAGAGTGCGATCCTGGCTGACCTGGAAGAGGGTCATCGCCTCGGTATCGATGGAACTCCGAGTTTTATTATCAACGGCAAGTTAGTACGTGGCCTTACATCCTTTGAACAGTTCAGTGCCTTAATCTCGCGCGAACTGGGTAACTCACAACCAAAAACCTCAACTTCTCAAAATTGAAGGGATTCACTCATGAGCTACAAACTTTTCTACCTTACAATCGCAGCTCTTCTCTGCCTGTCCAGCGCGCTCACAGTTCATGCGCAGTCAACCGAACGTGAAGTTCAAACAAAAACCACTATCTCTAAATCAAAGGGGGCAGTCGTTACACCGGAAGAAAAACTCATTCGCGACGTCTACGAGAAGGTCACTAAGCTAAACCGTGTCGCTCCCGTTCCTGGAAATAAAGAGCGTACGGAAGAATCCGTTATTCGATTCGAACTGAGTGACTTTCGTATTGGACCGCTCACAGACATCACTTCGACCGAAGTCAGCAAATTGGTTTCGCACTCGGAGGGAGAAATGGTCCTGCTAACGCGAGTCACGACTCAAACTAACGATGGACCCGAATATTCGTCATATCGGGCCGAATGGACTGCAGGGCAGTACGCCTCAATGTATGAGCCGCAGTGGACCATAGCAAACCTGTTAAGTTTCGAGGCGGACAAAGACTATGACGTTGGTGAGTATGCTGCGTACACAGTGCGGGTTTTCCTTCAAGGAAAAAGCAGGGAGTACAAAGCAATGGCGATATTTCATAACCCTTACAAGTTTCAGGGCTCTTTGAAGCCTACTTTTTGGGACGCAGTTGTAGGCGTTGGGGGAAGATTGAACGACGTAATGAACGACAACAGACCATTGCGAGACCCCGAAACCGATCTTCCCGTGCTTACTTTAGAGCGCAACCCAACAAGCCAATCCATCAGTAGTGAGATTTTCAACGACTCCTTAGCGCTAGCTGCTTTAGGTAGCAACGACACTGCCGACAATCTTTTCTTTGGAGCAACGAGCTCCGGTCCACTCGTTCGCTCGAGTGTACAAGATACGAAGGAGCACAGAACTGGAGCACATGGTCAATCCGTTGGAATGCAGGGCGCATGTTTTGAGGAGGCAAACAATCAGCAACGTTGCCAGGTTCAAATCACAGACTCCTTCGTCTTCGAAAACGGTGAGTTGTCAAATGCTCTCTTTGTACACTCCAACATAACTGACCAAAAGGTCCAAAATGCAACCGGAAGTCGCAATCTAAAAATTGATTGCCTCGCAGCTCAGGGAATTGCGACATCTGACTGCCTTTTTGCAGGGTGCAACTTCGCGGCTTCTCTCCAAGGCACTGGCGTAAGCCTCCATATGACGGGCGGTGACGTCTGGCGAGATCAAATCATCCTCACCCACTCATGTAATGTTTCTACTACAGCTGGAGGTTCCTGCACGACACCAAGTTTCAATGGCAGCTGTCCGATCGGAAGTACACCCAATGGATCCGGTTTTTGTTGCTTCACAGGAACTATTGCGTGCAATACAGATCTTGCTAATCGCTGCTACCGCTTCGGCGGTGATTATGACTTCGATTTCTGCACCTGTTCTGGATGTGATACCTGTGGAGGCTCACCAATAATCATTGATGTCGATGGAGACGGCATCGCTCTGACTGGTCCGGCAGATGGTGTGGATTTCGATCTCAACGGTAACGGTACTCGCGATCGACTAGGCTGGACGCTTGCGAACTCTGATGACTCATGGCTCGCTCTCGATAGGAACGGGAATGGCAACATCGATAGTGGAGCAGAGTTGTTTGGAGACTTTACTAATCAACCAGCTGGTCCAAACAAGAATGGGTTTCTTGCATTGGCCGAGTTTGATAAGCCTGCGAAGGGAGGAAATGGTGATGGCCTTATTACTCGAGAGGATAGTGTTTTCACAGAGCTCCGTTTATGGCAGGACTCCAACCACAATGGCAATGTTGATGAAGGAGAGCTGCACACCCTTACATCACGTAATGTGAAGGCTCTTGAACTCGATTTCAAGGAATCAAAGCGGGTCGATCAATTTGGGAACCAGTTTAGGTATCGAGGCAAGGTTAAGGACACCAACGATGGAAGCATTGGCAGGTGGGCGTTTGACGTCTTCTTGTCACACTAAGCTGCGCACTCAATTCCCCACTTAGCCCATCAATTAATAAAAATGTCCCAGGCTCCTCGCAAAGCCTGGGACAAATTTTTGCAACCGGAGTCTAACAAATCGCTATTTCTTAAAAGCTGGTAGCACCTTGCGCGCAACCTTTTCCTTCTTCAACCCTAGTGCCCAGTCAGCCTGCATCAACGTATGGATGTCGCGAGTTCCCTCATAAATGATCGCGGCTTTGCAGTTTCGTAAGTAACGTTCTACCGGGTAGTCGTTTGAATAGCCGTTCGCTCCATGTACTTCGATCGCCATTGATGCGGCCTTCTCGCTTCTTGTCGTTGCCTGCCACTTCGCCAGACTCGTGGCTTTCGCATTTGGCTTTCCTTCATTCTTTAAATACCCCGCCTTCAACCAGAGTAAGTGGCTCATCTGATAATCCGCTTCCATTTCGGCGATCTTCTGTTTCACTAGTTGGTGATTGCCAATCTTCGTTCCGAACGTCTCTCGAGTGTTTGCGTAAGCAACTGATGCATCTCGCGAGGCTCGAATGATACCGGTCGCTCCTGCCGCAACAGTGTAACGTCCTTGCTCCAACGCAAACATGGCGATCTTAAAACCTTCACCTTCCTCACCCACCATGTTTGCCTGCGGCACTCGCACATCCTGCAACGAAAAATAGCCTGTGTTTCCGGCACGAATTCCCAACTTGCCGTGAATCGTTCCTGACGAGAATCCCTTCATAGTGCGTTCCACGATGAAACACGACATGCCGCTGTGATCTCGTTGGCGCCGCTTCTCCTCGTCGGTCCAACAGAAAAACAGAAAGTTGTCGGCGACATCAGCCAAACTGATCCACATCTTTTCGCCGTTTAGAACCCATTCATCGCCTTCCCGCCGTGCCGTCGAGCGTGCCCCAACGACATCAGAACCAGCGCCGGGTTCTGTCAAACCATAAGTCGCTAACTCTTCACCTTTCGCCTGCGGAACCAAATACTTTTGTTTTTGCTCTTCGGTTCCCCATGTGAAAAGACTCAACGAATTCAGCCCGGTATGGACCGACATCACCACACGCATGAAGGTGTCGACAGCCTCAAGTTCTTCGCACACTAATCCAAGCGAGATGTAATCGAAGCCTGCGCCGCCATACTCTTCAGGTATACAAACACCAAGGAGGTTAAGTCCCGCCATTTTTTCCAGCACAGAACGCTGAAAGTGTTGCTTCTCGTCCCACTCTTTTATGAACGGCGCAACTTCTTTTTGCGCGAATTCGCGCACGGTCTGCACGAGCGCTTTGTGATCATCGCTCAACTCAAAATCAATCATCTCGCTTACTCTTTTCAATCAAGGTGTAAAAATGACCGCTCATCTTACTTACTCGTTGTTCCATTGTCCAAAGCCCCGATCATTGAGTTATTAGACGGCTGGAAGTGGAAATGTACTCATGATTTCTTGATTTAGTCGGTTCTCCGCATTACTTCTTTGCTTTGCTATACTTTCTCACATGCCTAAAAAGACGCGAGCAAGCAACTCAACTACTATCGGTTTGGTACAGATGAGTTGCGAACAGAAACCTGAAACGAATCTTAAGAAGGCGATTTCGGGTATCAACGACGCCGCAAAAAAAGGGGCTCAGATCGTCTGCCTCCAGGAGCTCTTCCGATCACAGTACTTCTGCCAAACGGAAGATATCGAACTGTTCAAACTCGCCGAAACGATTCCTGGGCCAACTACCGATGTCCTTAGCAAAGTGGCTCGTCAAAAACAGGTTGTCATTATTGCTTCGCTTTTTGAAAAGCGCGCCGCCGGTGTCTATCACAACACTGCGGTGATTATCGATGCTTCCGGAAAAATTGCCGGCAAGTATCGAAAGATGCACATACCTGACGATCCTCTCTATTACGAGAAGTTTTACTTCACGCCAGGAGATCTTGGTTTTCAAACTCATGACACTGCGCACGGCAAAGTCGGAACGCTGGTGTGCTGGGATCAATGGTTTCCCGAAGCCGCTCGACTCACGGCGCTAAGTGGTGCCGAGTTTCTTTTCTATCCCACCGCTATCGGGTGGCTACCCGATGAAAACGAAGAGATGAACCTCGCACAACATTCAGCATGGGAGACTATTCAGCGGGCGCACGCTATCGCAAACGGTATTTATGTCGTAGTGGTAAATCGTGTTGGACATGAAGGCAAACTCACGTTCTGGGGCCAATCGTTCGTGGCCGATCCGTTTGGACGGATAATTGCCAAAGCGTCCAGCGATAAGGAAGAAGTCATGGTCGTGGAGTGTGACTTAGGCAAGATCGACGAAACTCGTCAGAATTGGCCGTTCCTTCGTGATCGACGCATCGACGCGTACGACGGCCTTCGTTTCAGATATGGTGAATAAGAATGAACTATGGCTGGCTCGACGTTATCGGCAACATCGGCGTACTCCTGATGATGGTCGCGTATCTGCTGCTTCAACTCAATAAGTTGAGCAACGGACTGCTCTATTCAGTCGTGAACGCGCTCGGAGCAAGTCTTGTCATTCTGTCGCTGCTCAATAACTTCAACCTTTCAGCATTCCTGATGGAGGCGTTCTGGGTTCTGATTAGTATCATCGGAATCTACCGACACCTTCGGATCAAAACCACACAATCCTTATCTCAATGAATCAGCCAATCGGCAAGATACCGGCAGAACTCGGCTTTAAGATGCCGGCCGAGTGGCGTCCGCACGAGAGCACTTGGCTGTCGTGGCCGAAAGACCCTGTCACCTGGCCTGGTCGAGTTCCCCGGGTCCAGGAAATCTTTATTGAAATGATGGCGGCGCTCACGGCGCATGAAACAGTGAATCTTCTCGTCGATGATCACGAGACCGAGAACACAGTAAAAGATCGGTGCCGATTCGCGAGTGCATCGAATATTCGCTTCCATCAAATCAAGACGGTTGATTCCTGGATCCGGGACTATGGTCCAAACTTTATTGTGAATGCCGAACGTGGACTGGCGTTCAATGATTGGCGCTTTAATGCCTGGGGAAACAAATACGAAGATCTGAAACAGGACGATCAGATTCCGGCTGTTTTGGAGACATATTTAAAGGTCCCACGATTTGAGCCGGGAATCGTGATGGAAGGTGGATCGATCGAAGTAAACGGCAATGGTTGTGTTCTAACAACCGAACAGTGCCTTCTGAATAAGAACCGCAATCCGGATCTAAACCAAAAAGAGATTGAACAGCACCTTAAGGACTATCTTGGCGTAGCAAAAGTCTTATGGCTGGGCGAAGGAATAGTTGGCGACGATACCGATGGCCACATTGACGACATCGCACGGTTTGTAGATCGCAATACAATTGTTTGTGCGGTGGAAGAAGATCCAGAAGACGCTAATTACGAGTTGCTGCACGACAATCTGAAGCGTCTTAGCTTGATGACTGACGAAGCAGGAAATCCTTTTGAGATAATCACGCTTCCGATGCCTGGAATCATTGGAGGCGCCAGCACCGACACGCGCAACCTCGATCGTTTACCGGCGAGCTACGCCAATTTCTACATCGCCAACAAAGTCGTGCTGGCTCCGGTGTTCGGTCATGAGAATGATGAACGCGCTATATCAACGCTCCAACGAATCTTCTCAGATCGTCGAGTTGTTCCGATAAATTGCGAGCCGCTAGTTTGGGGCATGGGGACGATCCACTGTGTGACGCAGCAACAACCCAAAGCCTGACTCGTGTAGGTCAATCCGAGATCAACTTCTGAGCTTCCGCCTGGGCCTCTGCTAAAGTTCGCACGCGGCCGTCAAGCTGCATCTCATAAACCGCTCGTGTGATCTCGCCCATTTGTGGTCCAGGTGCAACTCCCATCTCAATCAAGTGACGACCAAGCAGGATCGGACCAGGTGGCGTTTGTTCAACTCCGAGTTCGCGAACTCTGCCGATAAACCATTCTTGCGCCTTGGAGTCGTACCACATCTCCCGGGGAACCGATTCAGTGTTTCGACCTAACGAGTCGGCCTTGGCAACGCGATACAACAAGTCAGGCTCACATCTTCGCGCCAGACGTCGAAAGGCGCCGTCGCTAACTTCGTCCTTCTTCTTGTAGAACTCGCCCGGTTTCAAGTGTTCCTTCACGAGAGCTACCACTTGTCCGCGGACGTCATATCCTTCGAGCGAATTGACATTTAGTCGGTCGAGAAACGCTATGGTCGGAGATACTCCGGCTTCTTCATGACCGCGTGATCGCCAGTGCTCGTCGATGAACTCCGTTGTCGCAGGCTTTCCGAAGTCATGGGCCAACGCGGCCAGCATTACGGTTACCTGTTTGGGATAAGATAAATCGTGAATCAGCTTCCGAGCTTCGTCGATGACCAACTTAGTATGAACAAACACATCGCCTTCAGGGTGCCAGACCGGATCCTGACGAACGTCGATTAAGCTCGCGAGCTCCGGAAATAGCTTATCGATGACGTGAAGGTCGCGAAGCCACTCCACTCCTATCGATGGTTGTTCTGATAACAGCAGAAGTTTCTCAAACTCAATCCAGATTCGTTCGGGCGGCAAATCAGATAAGTCGATCGATCTGCACAATGCGACTGTCTGCGGTTCAATATCAAATTCAAAACGTGAGGCAAACTGTGCAGCACGAAGTACCCTCAAGCTGTCCTCGCCAAATGTGTCTAGCGACACCGCGCGCAACACACGGCCGTCGATGTCCCTCTGTCCTTCAAAGAGATCAATCAGTTCGCCAGTTAGTGGATCTCGAAGAATTGCATTGATCGTAAAGTCCCGACGTCGAGTTGCATCTTCAATCGACATCGCCGGCTCACCCTCAATGATGAAACCGCGATGACCGCGGCCCGACTTTCGCTCCCTGCGAGGGAGAGACACATCGAGATCACTTCCCAGTTTGTAAACGGTGAATGACTCCCCCACGACATTCACTGATCCAAACTGGTCCAGCACGGACCGCAACTCAGCCGCTTCTAATCGGTATACCTCGAGGTCCCAGTCCTTTACCGCGTTACCCATCAAGCTGTCGCGAACACATCCGCCTACAAGAAGGGCACGTCCGCCACGCGAGTGAACCGCTTTGGCAAGTTCCAAAATCTTTTCTGGGACTTCTGACATGACAATCAATTTCTAATGAGGAGGGTGCAAAGTCAACAGCAGGAGTGAAGAAGCTAGTCCAGCCTGTGTCCCGGTCCACCTTTCAGTGACAGGGCTAACCGGTAGCTATCAGTCTTCAGGAGATTCAACGACGATCTGAACGCCGCGCGTTGAAGGTAGGCAACTAATTACTTGTGCCCGATCAATTTTGGTTAGTTCAGTTCCGGCAGCGTGCCAAAGTTTTACCCAAAAAGTTCGCGTTGGACCATGAATGGCAAAGGTGGATCCATCGAGCATAACGGGAACTGGTTCGGCAATGGTTCCACTGCGAAGAGTATCCAGCAGTTCCGGTGTGAACGGTTTGAATTTTTCAAACTGGACGAGTACTGCCTTGTCGTCAATCTCAGCCGGAGGTAATTCAACGGGTTCAGCAGACTCCAACAAAAGCCGCGTCTCAGTCTGCTCATTTCTTTTCTTTACGATAGGCACAGGAAAAGTTTAGGACCGCTAAATCATTAACTTCACGGCTTGAGTCTCTTTTGCAGCGTTTCCGCTAGATCTACAACTTTCACGCGTTCTTGTTCCCAGGTGTCGCGATCGCGAACTGTTACGGCTTCATCTTCCAGAGATTGATGGTCTACCGTAATACAAAACGGCGTTCCTATTTCATCCTGGCGCGCGTAAAGCTTACCGATGCCACCTGTATCATCGTAGACCGCACGCAATACTGGCTGCAGTGATCGTTTGATTGCTTTAGCCATTCCCACGATCTCAGGCTTGTTTTTAGCGAGTGGAAGAATCGCAGCTTTTATCGGTGCGAGTTGTGGACTCAATTTAAGAATTACTCTCATCTCACCCTTATCATTCGTCCGCTCAGAATAAGCATCCATTAACACGGCGAGCACCGTTCGATTAACTCCAGCCGCCGGTTCGATCACGTGCGGGTAAAATCTCTGTTTCGAACCTTCATCGAAGTAAGAGAGATCTTCCGTTGAATCGGGATTGATTCGCTTTCCTTCTGCGTCGGTGGGCTTGTTTGAGTGTGAACGCAGATCGAAATCAGTTCGGTATGCAATACCCATTAACTCTTCCCATTGTCGCGTTTCTTCGTCGCGCTCGGGGAAATACCGATACATGATATCAACGGTTCGCTTTGAATAATGAGCCAGTTCCTCAACCGGCACTTCATACATCTTCAAATTACTTCGTTCGAGACCAAGGGTATGAAACCAATCCATGTATTGCTCAACCCACTCGTCCACCAACTTGAAGTGCTCAGCATCAGGCTTTACAAAATACTCCATTTCCATCTGCTCGAACTCGCGTGTACGCAGGATGAAATTGCCCGGAGTAATTTCGTTGCGGAATGATTTACCGACCTGAGCGATACCGAACGGCAACTTCCGACGCATTGTCGTTTGAACGTTGAGGAAATTGATGAAAATCCCCTGCGCCGTCTCAGGACGCAAGTAAGCAAGTGCGGTTGGATCATCTTCGGCAGATGCAGCACCGAGCGTCGTTCGCAACATCATGTTAAAGAGACGAGGCTCGGTAAGATTCGCAGAGCCGCATTCCGGACACTTGAGACGCTTGTTCTTGATCAACTCACTTATCTCAACATCAGTACCCGGCGGCAGTTCAATCTTGTCAGCGCGCAAACGCGTCTTGCATTCGCGACAGTCGATTAACGGATCGTGAAATGTTGCTTCGTGACCCGAATAATGCCAGACCGCCCGGTTCAAAATGATTGACGAATCAACGCCTTCGATATCGTCGCGCTCGTATACCAGCCAACGCCACCACGATTGCTTCACGTTATTGCACAGTTCCACACCAAGTGGACCATAATCCCAGGCGCTCCCCAACCCACCATAAACTTCCGAAGAGGGAAAAACAAAACCGCGTCGTTTTGCGAGAGAAACAATAGTGTCAATGTTCGGTGCAGGCACGTGCTGGTTATTTATCCTTTGTTTTTGATAGAGCTGGAATAGTAGAAGACGAGGGCACAAAAGAAAAGAAGAGAGAACCAGCGGTACGGTCCTCTCCTCCTCCACAGCTCGCCGACAGATCTCTTTTCAACTACTTGCTTGGCGTTTGAATGTTGACGTCAATTTTTTGCGTCCCTCCGCCACCAAATATTCGTCCTCTAAAAACGAACAACCCAATCAGAATCACAATCACAAAAATCGCCAAGATCGCGACTACACCTACACTACTGCCGCTATCACCCTCTTCAGCCATAAGGGTTCCTCCTTGTTACCGAATTTTTCCAGGGGGTCACAGCGGGGAAGCTAGATTGATTGAATAGTTAACACAGCGCGCGGCGTTGCGTCAAAGCTTGAAAGGTTGAAAAAAGGAGACAAGAGTCTTTGCTCCTGTCTCCCACTACCCCCATTGTTCGAATTCTAACCCCGGCCGGATTTTCTCAGTCGCGGTGTCATTGAAGGTCTAACGTCGCCGGCCTGCAACGTGGGCGACGCTTGCGGCGCTCGTGCTCCCTGCGGAACTATCCACACTTCAACCGAATCCTCTTCACGGAATCCGCCATTTAGCAGCACGATTCGGGACGAATCGATTCCGCGGTGCATAACCAGGTAATCGCGTGCTCTTGCTAATAGTCGCTGAGCCTGACCAACCTGGCTGGTCCGTCCACCATAGGCAAAGATGTAAGTCGTTGTAGTTGGATCGCTCTGCAACTCGACTGAAAGATTATCTAAACGGGCCTTCTGATCGTCGTACGAGCAATGAGAGCAAGTATCAAACTCTCGACCAACTAAAACGCGTTTCTTATGAGGAGGAATGTTTGTCGATGCCTGGGCCGATTGACGACACATTGCGTCACCTGAGCCATCATCTACTGTCAGCATTGCCGTTATTCGCTGCCCCGCGAGAGGGGTTGAATCAACCGTGATCGTCGATGTTCCTGCGCCACTCAGGATTTGCACGGTTGCCGGGCTCATGGTCCATTTATAACGCAGCCCGGCTGTTCCACTGTAAGCAACGTCGGCGGTGTACGTAATGATCTCGCCTTCGCTAACTTGTGCAGGAACTGAGATGTTCACTGGGTAGGGGCAGGGAGATTTTGGTAGCGGAGGGGCAGCTCTGTAATTCAAAGCAATGCACTTAATACGACCAGCCGGTAGATCAATCTCACGAGTCCAAGTTTGAGCGTTGGGTAAAAGGATTACGACTGTATGTAAACCAGGATCGATATCAATTGCGCGATATTCAGTACTCGTCTCACCATACGGCTTCCCATCAACAGTAATCGCTAAACCACCTGGATTCGAAAGAATTTTGATGGTGCCATAGTTGGCCTTTTTGGTTTTTGCATTCGCCACAGATGAAGGCTGTGCTGCTATGAATGTCAACGCCAAGAGCACTACAAATGCAAGTTTGGGCATTTTGTTAAAGATGAATGTGGAATTACACACGCGACTGATCCTCATCCGTCGCTTGAATCAGTTCAGCTATTCTGTTCTTTGCACGACGGCGTCGCATGACTCCAGAGACAGCAGCTAGACCTGAACAGAAGAGAATCAACGAGGCGGGTTCAGGCACTCCTGGCGGCGGGATAACCAGTGTCGGATTAGGCAGTGGCAACAACGGCGGAGTGGAAGTTGAACTATCGCAAACGTCACAACCATGTATGAAGAAGAGGGGTATCGCCGCCAGGAATAGCAGCGGCCACTTCGGAACTGCACCCCCAGGTACAGTTATCTCACCGCAGTCGCAAACGGTTCCGTCAACGTTGCCTTCGTCGATCACCTGAACCGTTTTCAGAGGATCTGACTTTATCGCAACAACTCCCGACTGCATGGTGTCATCATTTAGCGATCCATAGAGAAGAACATTGCTTGTTGAGGGTTGTACTGAGGTCCTGACTCCCGTTGTTGATGCGGGCGAGTTTCGTGAGACAGCGGGCAGTCTTAGCTCCAACGCATTTTGATTGCCGAGAGCTTGTACGACTTGGTTGATCAGAATTGGGCCAGCCTGCGCTGGAACACCGGTTAAGATCAGAATACTGAGTATCGCAGCAATGGAGCGGAATGCTCGATGCCTCATCGTGTTGAAATCTCCTCAAGACTTCCCATCCGACAAAAGTTTTGTTTGACGCACCTCTACCAAACTTCTGCGGGTGAGCAGTGGTCATAGACGATTCGTTACTATTAGAAGGAGAGTGCGAATGGAGAGGAGTTTCCAGCTGAACGCTCCCAAATACCGTTCTAAACCTACTAAAAGAGGAGGTTTACAGACCACTGCAAACCTCCTCGATTTATTTGTTCAAGCCTAAGAACGCTGCTTACTCGGGATCGCTGGCACTTGCTGCTTCGGCTTTTTTGTTCTCATCTTTGAGAACTGCTTTGCGTGACAACTTGATTTTGTTGCCTTCACGACCAATGCACTTAACAAGGATCTGCTGACCTTCTTTCAATTCGTCACGCACATCCTTGACACGTCGGTCTGCAATTTCAGAAATGTGCAACAGACCATCTGTTCCAGGGAAAATTTCAACGAAGGCGCCGAAGTCGACGATTCTCGAAACTGTCCCAAGATAGGTTTGACCTATCTCAGCTTCGGCCGTAAGACCTCTAATGCGGTTCACTGCCGCGTCAGCTGCCTCGCCGCTAGCTGTAGCGATGGAAATCGTTCCATCGTCCGAAACGTCGATCTTCGCTCCCGTCTCTTCAACCAAAGATCGAATAACCTTCCCGCCTGGTCCAATGACGTCGCGAATCTTGTCAGGATTGATTTTGATTTGAATGATCCGCGGAGCATAAGCTGAAATTGTCTCACGCGGTTCAGCAAGCGCTTTCTCCATTGCGCCAAGAATATAGAATCGACCTTTCTTAGCCTGCTCGAGCGCTTCCGCCATGATTTGGGCGTTGATTCCAGCAATCTTAATGTCCATCTGCAAAGCTGTGATTCCGTTTTTTGTACCGGCAACTTTGAAGTCCATATCGCCGTAGTGGTCCTCTGCACCGGCGATGTCGGTAAGGATGGCGTATTTGTTTCCTTCCATCACCAAGCCCATCGCTACACCAGCAACAGGAGCTTTCAGTGGCACACCTGCATCCATCATCGACAGCGTTCCTCCGCAGACGCTGGCCATCGACGATGATCCGTTTGACTCAGTTATGTCTGACACGATTCGTATGGTGTATGGGAAGTTTCCGTCATCTGGCAACACGACTTCCAGCGCTCGACGCGCCAACGCACCGTGGCCAATCTCACGACGACTAGAAGATCCGAACCTACCAACTTCGCCAACTGAGTATTGCGGGAAATTGTAGTGGAGAAGAAAGCGTCGCTTCACTTCGCCTTTCTCGAGGTCGTCTATGAATTGTTCGTCTTCTTTTGTTCCCAAGGTTGTTGAAACAAGAGCTTGCGTTTCACCACGAGTAAACAGTGCAGAACCGTGAACCCGCGGTAGCCAACCAACTTCGCAAGTAATCGGTCGGATTTCTGAGAAACGCCTTCCATCAGGACGACGACGCTGATTGAGAATGTCGTCACGAAACACGCTCTCTTTAAGATGATCGAAGACGTGCTTCGCCATGACGCGCTTTTCAAGTTGATCTTCCGGATAAGAGTCGACGACTTCTTTCTTGAGCGCATCAACGGCGGCGTAACTCGCTCGTTTCTCTTGCGCCGTTGTATCGAGAGCAGTGCGCAATCGTTCGGTATACTTCTCGGTTACATCACGCAAGATTTCTTCATCAAGCGGCGCTGCCACAACTTCTCGCTTCTGAATTTCGAGCGCCTTGTATAGCTCCTTTTGCCAACGACAGAGTCGGTTGATCTCTTTGTGCGCCAGCATCAGAGCTTCAACCATGATCTCTTCTGACACTTCCGTGGCGCCGGCTTCTACCATCACGATTGCTTCTTCAGTGCCAGCCACAATCAGGTTAAGTCGCGACTCACGAACCTCATCGTAAGTTGGATTTACGATGTAGCGGCCCTCGATTAAGCCAATTCGCACACCAGCGATCGGATTCAAGAACGGAATGTCGGATAAATAGAGCGCACATGATGCACCGGTGATTGCGATGACGTCAGGATTATTATCTGGGTCGGCTGAAATTACGCTGGCAATAACCTGGGTTTCGTTTTTGAAGCCTTCAGCAAATAATGGGCGGCAGGGACGGTCAATCAAGCGGCTGGTAAGGATCTCTTTCTCATTCGGTCGACCTTCACGTCGGAAGTAATTGCCGGGGATCCGTCCTGCCGCGTAATTTGATTCGCGGTACTCAACCGTCAATGGGAAAAAATCAATGCCTTCGCGTGGCGATGGTGCGCTAACAGCAGCCACCAACAACATTGTGTCTCCATAACGAATGACTACCGAGCCATCGGCTTGCTTTGCGACGCGACCGGTCTCGACGGTCAACTCCTTATCGCCAAGTTTGATTGATTCTTTCAGATATTTCTTTTCTGGCATGTTTTTCGTCTCCTTAGGACTACACCTGAGCGAGTCAGGTCGCGGGCGTCTCATCCGCCTCGCAGTTGTACTTAATCTTTGTGAATGTTTGCACCGCGCCAACGTGAGGCCGGTAACTGAAGCTGGGGCAAAAGAAAAGGCGGCATGAGCCTAAAACCGTGACTCATGCCGCCTTTATGCTCGAAGCTAGGGCCATTCGCGTCTGCTTGCTTCCAGTCAATCGCCGTCACGTTCGGCACTGCCACAAGCTCTTCGATCGACGCGGGCTTTACTAATCTGGAGATTCGAAGATCTCTCGCTTTGGTCAAAACTGGTTTGAACCCTGCTAACGGCGCAGGCCCAGACGATTCACCACCTCGTGGTAGCGCTCAATATCCGTGCGTTTCAAGTAATCCAGCAAACTTCGGCGCTGCGAGACCATTTTTAGCAGGCCGCGCCGCGAGTGATTGTCTTTCTTATGGGTCTTAAAATGCTCAGTCAGTTCGTTGATTCTCTTGCTTAACAACGCAACCTGGACTTGTGGTGAGCCTGTATCCGCGTCGTGAGTACGGAAGTCAGACACAATCTGTTCTTTGGTTTCTTTTGCTAACGCCACTTGCTTAAATGGTCCTCCTCGACCGCAGTAAAACCGTTAAAGACGGCAACCGCTTAAGTTAAAAAGCAGGGGCAATTTAACATGCAGGTAATGTACTGTCCAGTTGACCTCAGAATGAGGTTAGTCGACCGATAGCGCTCATTATCGATTTACTTTTCGATGCCCAACGAACTTCACAAGGAGATTCCCCGAAAACGCCGTCGCGACGACTCCTCCCCTCTCTGTTAATATCACTGCGTTCCAAGAACTCCTGAGGCGGAAATTGATTGATGGCTCAACCAAGAATTCTAATTCTCGGCGGCGGCTTTGCTGGTTTATTCACGGCATTGGATCTAGCAGGGTCGGGCGACGTCACGCTCGTGAGTGATGAAGATCACTTTCTATTCACGCCAATGCTCTACGAATACTTGAGTGGCGAAGTCGAAGCCTGGCACATCGCACCAAAATACGACGAGTTATTGGACGACAACGTGCGATTCGTGAAAGACGAAGTTGCCGCAGTTGATCTCACATCTCAAACGGTCAAACTCGCAAACCATCCAGATAGTCTCAGCTACGACGTTTTGGTGCTCGCCGTTGGAGGCGAAACAAACTATGTAGGAGTAGCCGGCGCTGAAGAATACTCAATTCCCTTTCGCAAAATCTCGCACGCTGACCGTCTGCGACAGCTCATGGTTTCAGCACTGGATGGCCTGCCGCCCGACACACCTCCGCAGGATGTGCGTAGCGCTTTAACCTTTGCGATCGTGGGAGCCGGCGCCAGTGGTTGTGAACTCTCAACTAAGATGGCTGACCTGTTGCTCGATGCGTGTAAGAGACGAGCGCTACATGGTGAGCCCCGCGTACTCGTTATTGAAATGGGCGACAAAGTAGTGCCAGGAATGGGTGATCAGATCCGCGAGTTCGTGGAAGATGCGCTTCGGCAATCGCATGTCGAGATTCACACAGTGACTCGCGTCGTTAGCGTCTCAGCTAATGGCCTTATTTTTGAGCATGGCGGGAAACGCGAAGAGTTGAGGGCCTCAGGTGTTGTGTGGACGGGCGGTGTAAAGATGAGACCGCTACTCGAAAACCTCGACGTTGAAAAGAACCCGCGCGGTTTATTAGTGCTAAGACCCACTCTTCAACTTTCACACTTCGATAATGTTTTCGCACTTGGTGATATAGGAGTCTATGCAGATGCTTCACCCACCCTCGCCGGTACAGCTCAGTTAGCTTTTCAACAAGCATCGCTAGCTGGGCGAAACATCAAGGCTCTGCTAAGCGGTAAAGAACTTCAAACAAAACATTTCGAAGAACTTGGTGAAGCGATCAGTCTCGGCACCGAACGCGCTGCAGTGTTAACCGGAGGAAAGGCTTTTGGCGGCGCGTTGGCCCGACAAGCTCGCTTCGCTCTTTACACATCCCGCCTACCGACGTGGCATCACCGGTTGCGTGTTGGTGCAAGTTGGTTCTTCGGAGGCACAGCCCCGCGTCCCCTTTTGCCCCTCGGATTTGAACGGGAGAGGTAAGCGAAGGGAGTTGTGGTGCGCATCCGAGTGGCTCTCGTGATCCTGCTGGTTGTAATGACCAGCATCGTCTCCTACCAGATTGGGAAACAATCGGCTTCACCTATTCCGGTAATCGAGTCTCAACCCATCGAACCCGGTACCCTGCCCATACCTCCATCGCCGTCGCCTTTTGTTGACGAGTCATCCGTACCGGAACAGACGCCGCTCGCGACTCCTGCTGCTTCGTCGTCTTCTTCTCCATCAACCGAGGACGCAAGTTTTGTCGGAAGATTGAAGCTAATCATTCCTGTTGCGGGAGTTCGTCCCGATCAACTCATAGACACTTTCAGCGCCGCGCGGGCGGAAGGACGAACCCATGACGCGATCGATATTCCAGCTGCAGCGGGCACTCCAGTTTTGGCAGCCACTGATGGCGAAATCGTCCGACTGTTTCAAAGCGAACGTGGGGGAACGACAATTTATCAACTTAATCCGGATAAGAAACTCGTCTTCTACTACGCGCACTTACAAGGCTATGCTGATGGGATCGTGGCGGGGAAATATGTCCATCAGGGCGAGGTCATTGCCTATGTTGGCGATACGGGAAATGCTGGACCAGGTAATTTTCATCTTCATTTCTCGATTGCAATTCTCGCCGATCCAAAACGGTATTGGGACGGGACCAACATCAACCCTTATCCTATCCTCCGTCACTAACTGCCATACCGCGGTTAGCTCTTTTCTGGTCGGCCCTGTCCGTTTATCGGGCAAAGCTTCGCCTTCAAAGCGTGGGATTACTCGCCTATTCCACGGTAAAACACGTCGCTGTGGTGAGGGAACACCTGTTGCTGGAGAAATACGTGAAACAGAAGATCCCGACGGACTAGTCGTTTGCAAAAGCGGAAGAAGAAACCAATGAAACTGAATCTTGTGAAACTTGGCCCATTATTCATCCTCGTGGTTTTGGCTGTTAACGCGTGCACAGCTAACAACACAAACACTTCAACTGTGGCTACTCAGTCGAGCCCGTCGACTCCGACGCCAACAGCATCTCCGACACCGGCAGTCGAACATCAAACGAGTTCATCGGTCACCCTCCCGGTCGTCGACGCGTTGTTGACGAATGATCAATTTGTTTCTGAACTCAAAGCGAAACTTCAGGTACAGGATGCCGAGATATCTTCTTTGAAGAACGCAGCGTCGGAGGAAGTCAATCGGCTCCGGAGCACTAACGCCGAGAGTACAGATTCAACTTCGAGTGATGACCGAGCACGCGCACGCGAACAAATTGAAAAAGTTCTTGGCAATCAGCGGACCGATCAATTCGTATCTTTGGCAAATGACTTCTGGGCGAATGGTGGTGAGGCAAACACCACGAACGACAAACAGCCAGCAGTAAAGACTCCTAACACTGTGCCAAGCGACACACGTGTCGTAGTAAACATTCCAGCGTATCGAATGGATCTTTTCCGCGACGGGTCCCTTATCAAATCGTACAAGATCGGTATTGGCTATCCTGAGTTTCCTTTGCCGCAAGGTTTACGAAAAGCGCAGTCGATCATATTCAATCCCACTTGGACGCCTCCTGATTCGCCGTGGGTAGCTAACATGAAAAATGTAACAGCTGGCGAAAAGGTCGAAGCCGGCAGCAAGTTGAATCCACTTGGTCCAATCAAGATTCCAATCGGTATGCCATCTCTGATTCATGGAGGAAAGTCGCCAGCGAAGCTTGGTACTTTTGCCTCGCACGGATGCGTTGGGTTGACGAATGCCCAAGTTAAAGACTTCGCGCAGATGTTGGCCAAGATATCGAACACGGAAGTTTCTTCTGAGTCGATTGCGAAATTTTTGAGTGATCCGACCCAGACCCACGTCGTAAAGTTAAAGGAAACAGTACCGGTTGAACTGCGCTACGAAACGATCGTTTTAGAAGACGGCAAACTCCATATCTACAAAGATGTGTACCGACAAGACTCGAATACTGAAGACAATCTACGCAAGGTCCTGGAAGCAAACGGTTCTTCGCTCGAGAGTCTTTCTGAAGATGAAAGAACGCAGTCCTTGAATGCTTTGAATGCGATGTCGATGCATCCCAGTCAACCAGTGGCCTCGCCTTCTCCAACAAATCAATCGACGGCGAAAAAGTCAGCTACAGTGAAGCCACCTGCTAAGAACCAGAAGGAGATCGTGATTGAGTTAGCCTCGTTAACGAGCAAGGGTTATCCGTCGCCAGTTAGTTTGGATGTGGGAACTGGAAAAGCAGTTACTGCGGCAGTGCGAAAGCCAACTAAATGAGAATCGTTCGACGAGTGTTGGTGAGGAAATCAGGTTAAAGAACAGTCGTAGCTTCGCAGGAATCAAGCTCGGGTATGTCTTCTATCGGAGCACCCGCTTCACCGTAATATGGCGTACCAGTCTCGATTGCCTCGAAATATTCTTCAATGCGGTTAAGCACTTCGTCCACCGAGTGAGAGTGATAAATTGAAGTTCTAAAAAGTGCGCCACCTTGAAGGCCGCGGGTGAACTGACCTGCAAGTTGCTTCATACGATTTATCGCTGGAGTTTCAGGCATGTCTTCCCGAAGCATGTCGAAGTACTCATGAAGAATCGCGCGCTTATCAGCTAACGTTGGTTCAAAAATTTCACGACCATGAATTGCATCTTCGATCTGACGAAAGATCCACGGATTAGCCATCGCTCCTCGACCAATCAATACGCCATCGCAACCAGTTTCACGAAACTTGCTGAACGCACCTTCGATCGACGTCACGTCGCCACTCCCTGAGACCGGCACACTGACAACTTCTTTGATCTTTTTCACCAGATCCCAGTTCGCGAGACCTCGATAACCTTGCTCTTTCGTTCGACCGTGCAAAGCGATGTGTTCAACTCCGCAATCTTCAGCAAGTTTCGCAGTCTCGACGGCATTGATCGTGTGATCGTAAAAGCCAGCTCGAATTTTAACGGTGAGTGGAATGCTAATGGCCTTCTTAATCTCCTTGAGAATCGTCTCGAGACGAGAATGGTCTTTAAGGAGTCCGGAACCTCCGCCGTGCTTGACGACTTTCGGCGCCGGGCAACCGCAATTCACATCAAGTATGTCAGCGCCAATTTCCTCCGCCATCTGAGCTGCCATTCGCATGCGCTCAGGCTGGCCGCCAAAGATTTGGACCGCGAAAGGTCTTTCATCTTCATAAAAACGCATCTGGCGTTTAGATTTCGGATTGCTGCGCGTCAAGCCTTCAACTGAAATAAATTCGGAGACGGAAAGTCCAACTCCGCCGCGACGTTTTAGTAATCGACGAAATGACACGTCCGTTACTCCAGCCATAGGTGATAAAACCAGCGGCGGGTTAATTTCGATGTCTCGTATCTTGAACGGTTTGATTTCAGTCACTTAATGCAAAATCGTTACCGGCGTCCCAACTGAAACGGCGTCATATAGTTCCTTGATTTCAGCATTCTCCAACGCAATGCAGCCCCGTGTCCAATCCTTAGCTGCGCCATTTCCGTGAATGTAGATGAGCCCGCCAAGCTTGGTGTACTGAGGCGGAGCGGCTTTCTGTTGTATTGCTGCGACTATCTTATCGTGCTCGTTCTTCGTTATGAGACCCTCGGTTAGCCCGCGTTCTGCGTCCTCGAGGTTCGGATAACTCAGGCCCAAAGAAAGGTAGTAGGCACTTTTGCCGTTCTTTACGAACACGTAAAACGCCCCTTCAGGTGTAGCGCCGTCGCCCTCGTGTGTCTTATCCGCGACTGGACTGAACCCCAATCCAACTCGATAAGTCCTTAACAGTTTCTCGTCCGAATATAATTCGAGTTTTCGTTCGCTCTTATAGACAACAATTCTCGGTCTTTCGATCGCTACTCCGAGTGGTTGCTTTGCAGATGATTGATCGTTAATCAATGGTCCACCTGGTTGCGCCGTAATAGCGGGCGCTTGGCATCCGTACAGCAGCGCCGCAATCAAAGCAATATTGATCGCGGGACTGGTCGGTTCCCGAATCTACGCATCGACGTCACTCAATACTTCTTCGCTAATGAGTTCGTACAATCCAGAGGCAGATGCTTTGGCGGTCTGTCGTGCTTCAGGAACGGAGAGGACTCTGAAAGTTGAGACCTTGTGTCGCCGATTTAGCCGGATCTCGTCACCGGGGTTTACGGCATGCGCAGGTTTGGCGGGCGAGCCATTTACGGAAACTAGGCCCGCATCACAGAGCTTTTGAGCGACTGTTCGCCGTGGGCAGAAGCGGCTGGCTTTGAGGAAAAGATCCAGGCGCATTGGAATGAAGTGGTCGTTGAACTTCTGACTTGCCTTGTCAGCTTTGGTTTTCTTCAGACTAACTGTTGCCACCGCCTCAATTCGTCAAAAACCCAAGCCCCAAAGTGCATTCTTTCACTGCTTCTTTTTCTTGTCCTTTTCGGAGCTCTTTGCCGCGGCCGGAACATTGAGCTTGAGCAATGGTTCAACGGTGTCTTTGTAGTTATCAGAAACTTTGATAAACGCCTCGTTGCGTAAATTCTGAAGGTAAGTCTCGCGTTCGGCATTTGAGTGCTCACCAAGCATTGCTTGTCGCACCTGGTTCTCATTGAATGAGGGTGTCGAACTTGCCGGTGTGCGCGAGTCCACGCGAAGGATTTGATACCCCTCAGGAGTCTTGATCGGATCCGTCACTGCTCCAACTTGAATGTCTTTCAGACTTGCCTGGAGATCCTCGCGCAGGCTGGGCATTTCAAAGGTTCCGACTTCGCCCCCGTCCTTCGGAGCCGTGCGCTGACCATTCTTTTCGCGCTCAGAATTCGCACCTGCGACTGCTTTGAAATTTGCTCCTGCGCGAAGCTGCGCTACCAGCTCAGTGGCACGAGCCTTTACAGCTGCGTCGTCTTTATCCTGGTTGGACAGATAGATTTCAGAGATCGTTACACTTTCAGGAGTTCGAAACTGATCTTTATGCGCTTCGTAGTAGGCTTTGACTTCAGCAGTCGTAAAACCTAAATAGACTTTGCGATCTACTTCCTGCTGCATAACCGCCTGTTTCATCATCTCGGCTCGCATCGTTTCCTTTACGCCGACTGGATCGATTCCACCTTGACGCATCGCGGCCTCTAACTTCTCAATTGAATTGATGCCCTGTTCGCGAGCAATGTCCAACATTCGTTTATTTACTTCGGCTTCGATCTCTGTGGCCAGATCCAATTCTTTCCCTTTTTGCAATAACAAGCGTTCATTTATCAATGTGGCGATCAGCTGGCCTTGATGTTTTGCCACTTCATCGGCCGCTTGCTGTTCAGTCATTTTCCCTTCCTGCTTCAGCGCATCGATTCGCTCTTTCGTCTCGCGTTTGAGCATCGAGAGAGTAATGACATCGTCGTTTACCTGGGCAATCACCTCATCGATAACGGTGACTTCACCTTCCTGGGCCATCGTTCTCGGTGCATTGGAGACCACGAGGCTCATTGCAAACAACGTCATGGCAAGAATTGAAAGTAGTTTGAATCTCACAAAAAAACTCCTAATAAATAATCAACTTCGAACGTGAACTTTGAACGGTTCGTATTGCGAATTGGGGAAGAAAATCAACCTGCTTGAAATGAACAACGTTAACAGATGTTCGGCTTTTCACTTATCCATGCCGGGTTGGCGTCGCGCGATTCTAATCGGAGGTGCGAAGTTCGAGCAACACGTCGCGCACGATTTTCAAAACTTCGTCCTGCTCGTCCTCGGTCAGTGTCAACTTCAAAAGTCCCGTCGGAGTGAAGATTGCGCCTTCATGCCGCGCCATGAAATTACCCAGTTTTTCCGGAGAAATTCGGGCCTT
>Ga0070671_100000884_pt1 | contig 21921 bp, 22 predicted proteins | sample KBSS73metaG_FD_65341 | JGI IMG/M metagenome (GOLD analysis project Ga0070671, IMG submission 65341) | Switchgrass rhizosphere microbial communities from Kellogg Biological Station, Michigan, USA - KBS S7-3 metaG | ecosystem: Host-associated > Plants > Roots > Rhizosphere > Soil ...
CCGCAATCGCCGCTGACGTTCGTCACCACCTTCGGCGGCTTGCCCGCGCCTTGGCTCGTCACCTCGGTCGTGCGGGTGCAGGTCTTCGAGCCATTGCTGGTCGAGACCACTGTCACGCCCTGCGATCCGGCGGGCGCATTTCCGTAGGCCGCGACGTTGATGCCGGGCACTCCGGACACCGCCATTGGTGCCCGCGCCATGGCGTCGATCTGACGCATCATCGCGTCGATCTGGCGGTCCATGTCGAACATGCTGTGGTCGAATAGGCCGAACGGCGCGACGGCGCCCGGAACGACGGTGACCTTGGGTGCAACGTCGCCTACATATTCAACCTTCGCGGTCGAGCCGTCGGGCAGCGGCACATTCATGACGTGAGAGTCCCGGCTGGCGGCAACAGCGGCGCCCGCGATCGCGGCGGCGCCCAGACCGGCCAGGACGAGGCCAATAGCTTTACGCATGAGGCATCCTCCAATGTTGATCTGAGGCGCGAAATTTATCGCGCGAACCTGAACGGCAGATTTCAGCCACTCGACATTAAATGGATTTAACCTGTGAGCATCGATCAGCGAGCGCCGGTCTTCGGCGGGAACAGGCTCAGCACGTCGTTGACCTCGTGCTCGACGATCGCGTTGCTGGTCCCAGGCGGGACGGGAACAGGCGCAACGCCGTGCCAGATCGAACCTTTGGTGTATCGGTCATAGATATCGATCGCGAGCGTATTCTCGTGGACGCTTAGATCGGCCGCTTCGTTGTTAATCCACGTCTTGTGTGAGGCGGCTTCGCTGTCCTTGTAGTAGAATGCGTAGTGGCCATAGTCCGACGGGTGCACGTTTTCCCGCGGGCCCAGCGTGAAAGCTACCGCGAAATCGCCGTCGTTTTTCTTGGCGAACCCGTGGGCCGCGAGCGACTCATCCACGGCGTGATGGATCTGGCGATAAAGCGTCTGGTCCATCCCTCCCGGCGGAGACGCAAACACCCAGCTGTACGAGCGGTATTTGCTGAAATCCGTGTCCGGATAATAAGACGTGATCGGGGCCGACGGGCCTGCCGTCTGCATCAGTGCCAACAGCGCAACGAGCATTCGCATAGCCATGTTTTCCCGTAGCTGGAGTTCGGCTTTCGCCTCCGGGAGTAGCCTCTTCGGCGTTAGGGACTATCCGGACTATGCCGGAGAGCAGGCGCCGGCGGCGGATGCGACACTTGGGTCGTGCGCTATTTTGTTCTCATTGCGGCATCTGCCCTGATTTCGGCGCCGGCCCCAGCGGCGAACATCTGGCAGGAATGCCAGATTGAAACGGTCACCTTGTGCACGCCGGAAGGCTGCAAGAATGTCGAGCCGACGCTGAAGCTCTACCTTGGCGACTTCACCGACTCAAAAGGTAAGCCCGCCGGATACTATTACCGTTGCCGGCGGGAGGGCGCCTGCGACCGGATCGAAAACCCGTGGATCGGCCGCAACGACAAATATCGGGCCTTTGTCGTTCCCGAAGCGAACATCATTTCCCGCGTGGACCGCGACGGTAAGGTCACGGACATCTCAGCGATCAGGGATGAGGTGCTGATTTCGCGCGGGAGTTGCTGGGAAACTGAATCCCAACGGGACAAATAGCCGTTCGACCTTCGCGTCTAAAGCTGCGGTTCGTAGGGCGTGAACGCGCCCGTCCGGACTAGCAGCTGGACGAGGCTTTGGACCTCCGTTTCGGACAGCCAGGAAAATTGCGCCTGAAGCTGCTGCTCCGAAAACGCAGCTTGCCCCAATGCCCATTCTGCCGCGTCGACGAGCAAGCCGAGCGGCTCCTCTCCCCGTCCATGGCGCAGTCTGTCTCCAACGACCTCAACCGGCGATCCTGTACGCGCATAATAGTCGAGCTTGCGCCGGTCCTGCAGGTCGACGGCAACATCGTCTAGAACGATGGCGCGCTGCCGATTCCGCAGCCGGTTTTCGAATGAAGGCGATCGCAAAATGGCAGCAAGCTTTTCGCTCAAGCCAGCAAGATGCTCGCGGAGCGCGGCGTCAGCCGTCCTGCCATCGGGCAAATATGCCCTGAAGCCTGGATCCTGAATGGCGAAATCCTCGAGCATCCGGAAAATGATCCTTCCATCGAGCGGCTTCACTCCGAAGGTGAGGTGAAGCGAGGCGGCAGATTGAGCCAGCGCGTCGTGGAAGTATCCACGCGGGATATACAGCAGGTCGCCCGGTTGCATCCGCACCGTCATCATAACGCGACCCTTCACTCGGTCGATCATGGCCTGTGCCTGATCGCCTTCCAGGGCTTCGACGGGAGCGTCGGCGCGATTTTCGTAGATTTGCCAGACCTTCTCGCCCTCGAGCTGGACCGCGAAGACCTCGTGGAGATCGCAATGGCTGTTGAAGGCTCGAATGTCCTTGAAGGAGCAATAGACGTTCGCGCCCGCAGTGCCGGCAAATTGGTCCGACAGCATGGTGGCGACCTGCCGGACGCCGGGGTCGACGTCCTCGATATGATCGCCGACCAGGCTCGCGCCCATGCGCATGAACAGCTGGACCTTGGCGGGATCGGCGCACGCAGGCCCGCTCCCCGTCCTGTCGAAAACATGCTCGCCAAGCACGGGCCGGCTGTTGAGGATCAGCTTGAGGTTGGCCTCCGTCCAATGCGGCCGGACGGACAGAAGTTGCTCCAGCCGCGCCATGGACAACAGGTTGGCACGCGTTGGCTCGCCCTGGATGTGCACGGGACGGCGGCCATAATCCTCGTTCAGGAAGCTTTCGACCGCCCTGGGCGCGATGAATTCGGCAAAATCCATGGCGGCGGCTTACCGGCATTGCAGGCAAGCGGCAAAGCGCTCATGCCGCGCCGGTTTTCAGCGGGAGAGCAAAATGAGTTTCGGAATGTGGGAAGCGTCGGTTCCGATGTTCGTGAACACGCTTGGCGACATGCGCGCCTGGCTCGACAAGGCGGCTGCCGAGAAGGACGAAGGCGCGCTGCTCGAAGCGCGCCTCGCCCCCGACATGCGACCCCTTCCCGCGCAATATCAGATGGCGTCGGACTCGGCGAAGAACGCACTCGCGCGCCTCACCGGCACCGACGCGCCCGCCATGCCTGATACCGAGCAGAGCTTTGCCGAGCTGCGCGAGCGCTGCGACAAGACAATTGCCTACCTTAACGGCTTTGACAGTGCCGCTCTGGCCGACAGTGAGGCTCGCGAGGTCGAGCTCCGCTTCCCCAACGGCATGGGCTATCGCTGGGTCGGCGCCGCATATCTGACCGGATTTGCGCTCCCCAACTTCTTCTTCCACGCGACAACCGCCTACGCGATCCTGCGCAATGCCGGAGTGACGCTCGGAAAGCCCGACTTCCTCCAGCACCTCGGTCCGCCCACTCTCACCGCCTGACGTCATGAACTTCGACGACCAGATTCGCCGCTACTTCGGGACCACCGACCTCGCCGCCGTCCCGCCGGCGGCGCTGGAAGCTGGCATCGAGCGCATGCAGGTCGATCTCGGCCTTACATCGGACCGCGGCGAGCGGTTCGCTTTGTGGGCGATTCTGCACACGCTCGGCTCAGCGCCGGATCTTGACGCCGTGTTCAAGGATCCCGGCGAGCGCGACGCCGCCCGCAATTTCATGGACCTGATGCAGGAACGATAATGCGTGACGGTTAGGCTACGCGGTCACCAGTTCGGCGAACTTCGCCAAGTCGATGTTCCCGCCGGAGACGACGCAGACAATCGGACCTTCGAGCGCCGGGTCGCTGAGCGCCGCCGCGAGGGACAACGCGCCTGCCCCTTCCGCAATCGTCCGCGACTTTTCCGCGATCAGCCGCATCGCGTCGGCAGTTTGCTTGAGGGTGACGGTAATTGCGCCGTCGGTCACCGGCCGCATCCGCTGCCACATTCGCTCGGTGACGCTCTGGCCGCCAGCGCCGTCGATAAAGCTTGCCTGCCAATCGGCGAATTTCTGCGGCCCGCCTTCACGCAGCGAGAGCGCGTAAGGCGCAGCGGTCTCCGGCTCGGCGCCGAGCACCTTGGCGCCGGGTTTCTTCGCCTTGATCGCGCTGCCGACGCCGGTGATCAGTCCGCCGCCGCCGATCGCGCAGATGACGGTGCGGACGTCGGGGCAATCTTCGACAATCTCGAGCCCCATTGTGCCGTGGCCGGCGATGAAATCGTGATTGTCGAACGGATGAACGAAGGTCGCGTCGATACCGGGGAACTCGTGGCTTTCGGCAGCCACCCAGGCGCGTTCATACGACACGGGCACGATGGTGGCGCCGAGCGCGCGCATCCGGTCGAGCTTGGTCTGCGGCGCGGTCTCGATCGCGACCACAGTGCAGGGGACGCCATATTGCCGCGCGGCATAAGCGACGCCCTGCCCGGCATTGCCGGCGCTGATTGTCCACACGCCCTTCGCGCGAGCCTCATCGGACAAGGCCGCGACGGCGTTCGACGCGCCGCGGATCTTGTAGGCGTTGGTCGGCTGCAGGTTTTCGAGCTTCAGGCGGATGTCGCGCCCGTCGCCGGTATCGATTTTCACGAGGGGCGTTCGGAGCACAGTTCCCTTGATGCGCTCGCGCGCTGCCTCGATGTCCTGAAGAGCAATTGGCCGTACTGGCGGAATCATCGGCCCCTCTCCTGCTTGTCCCGAACTTCCTCTAAGGGGCGCGCATGAAGACTCAACAGCTCCTGAACTACGAGCGCGACCGCTGGATCGCTGGTGACGGCAACCTTTCCGAGATTCCGAGCGCGATCGACGGCTCCCCGGTCGCGCTGACTGGTTCGAACGGGATCGATTTCGGCAGGATGCTCCGCCACGCGCGCGAAGTCGGCGGCCCGGCGCTGCGCAAGCTGACCTTCCACGACCGCGCGCGGATGGTGAAAGCCCTCGGTCTCGCGATCATGGCCCGCAAGGAGGAGCTTTACGAGCTCAACTATCTGACCGGCGCGACGCGCAAGGACGGCTGGATCGACATTGAGGGCGGCGCCGGAACACTCTTCTCCTTCTCGTCGAAGGGCCGGCGCGAGCTGCCCGACGCGCATGTCCTGCTCGATGGCCAGCTCGAAGGCCTGTCGAAGAACGGCACCTTCGTCGGCCAGCACATCTACACGCCGTTGCAAGGCGCGGCGGTGCACATCAACGCGTTCAACTTCCCGGTGTGGGGAATGCTGGAGAAGCTCGCGCCGACTCTGCTTGCGGGCGTTCCGGCGATCGTGAAGCCGGCGTCGGCGACGGCCTACCTGACCGAGGCGGCATTCAAGATCATGATTGAGGCAAACGTCCTGCCGCCCGGCGCGATCCAGCTGATCGTCGGCGGCGTCGGCGACCTGTTCGACCATCTGACCGGCCAGGACGTGGTCAGCTTCACCGGTTCGGCCCAGACCGCGCTGAAGCTCAAGTCGCATCCGAATGTGCTTCGGGAGTCGGTGCGCTTCGTTGCCGAGCAGGACAGCCTCAACGCCTCGCTTCTCGGCCCGGACGCGGCGCCCGGTACGCCCGAGTTCGACCTTTTCATCAAGGAAGTTGCGACCGAGATGACGGTCAAGGCGGGCCAGAAGTGCACCGCGATTCGCCGCGCAATGGCGCCCGCGCAATATCTCGATGCCGTACAGCAGGCGCTGGCCGAGCGGCTGGCGAAGACCAAGGTCGGTGACCCGCGCGCTGAGGACACTCGGATGGGGGCGCTGGTCAGCACCAGCCAGCGCGACGACGTCCGAGAAAAGATCGCGCAGCTCGAAGCGGCGGGCGCGCGGATTGTCGCTGGCGACCCCAATGCCAATCCGCCGGTGCCGGGCGGCGCCTTCCTTCCGCCGGTGCTGCTCCGCACCGACGATCCGTGGGGCACCGAAGCAGTCCATGACTGCGAGCCGTTCGGGCCGGTCTCAACGATCATGCCGTACAGGGACATCGGCGACGCCATCGCGCTGGCCAATCGCGGCATGGGCAGCCTCGCCCTGTCGCTGTTCACCCATTCGCCCGACGCCGCGCGCGAGTTCATCCAGGGCGCGGCCGCCTACCACGGCCGCATGCTGGTGCTGAACCGCGACAATGCAGCGGAATCGACCGGCCACGGCTCCCCGCTGCCGGTCCTGGTCCATGGCGGGCCCGGCCGGGCTGGCGGCAGCGAAGAGATGGGCGGTGTCCGCGGGGTGAAGCATTACATGCAGCGCACCGCCATCCAATCCTCGCCCGCGATGATCGCGGCGATCACCGAACAGTATGTCCCGGGCGCGCCGAAGCGTGTCATCACGACGCACCCGTTCCGCCTCAAGATGAGCGAGCTCCACATCGGCGACACCTGGAAAACGCCGAGCCGCGTTGTGACGCTTGAGGATATCGAACATTTCGCCGAATTCACGGGCGACAAATTCTATGCCCACATGGACGAGGAAGCGGCCAAGGCTTCGCCGATCTTCGAGGGCCGGGTCGCGCACGGGTACCTCATCCTGAGCTTCGCCGCCGGGCTGTTCGTCGATCCCGATCCGGGGCCGGTGCTAGCCAACACCGGCCTGGAGAATTTGCGTTTCCTGACGCCGCTCTATCCCGGGGACTCAGTGCGCGTGGAGCTGACCGTCCGCTCCAAGTCGCTGAAGAGCGAAGACACCGGCGTCGTGCGCTGGGCGGTCGAGGTGTTCAACCAGAAGGATGAGCTGGTCGCGACCTACGACCTGCTGACGGAAAACACGCCGTAACAAGAGCAACGGCTTTCAGGCCCGTTCGTTTTGCCCAGCGAATTCCCGAAAAGGAGAGGACGATGAAAGTCAGTGAAGTGATGACGCGCGACGTCCAGACGATTCAACCCGATCAGACTGCGCAGGAAGCGGCAAGCTTCATGCTCAGCGCCGATGCAGGGTCGATCCCCGTGACCGACGGCGAGCGCCTGGTTGGCATGATCACCGACCGTGATATCGCCGTGCGCGGTGTCGCGAAGGGCAATGGCCCCGACACCCCGGTACGCGATTTGATGTCGAACGACGTGATCTGCGCACGGATCGATGAAGATTGCGACAAGGTGGCAAACCGGATGAGCGAGGCGCAGGTTCGCCGGCTGCCGGTGATCGATCAGTCCGAGCGGCTGTGCGGCATCGTCAGCCTGGGCGACCTGGCCCGCGAAGGCGCGACAAATACGGCTGAGCAGGCGCTGGAAGGCGTCAGTCAGCCCGGCGGCCAGCACCAGCAGTAGGCTTAACGCCCTGCGATTTCGTTGATCGCCTGGTCTACGAGCTTGGCGTCCGTGCCGGCGTCGTGGCGCTCGGCGATCAGGCGTGCCGCGGCCTTGGTCGCCGCGTCGGCAGCGGCAGCGCGCAGCTGCTCGACCGCGGTGCGCTCCTCGGCCGCGATCTTTTCCTCGGCCATGCGCGTGCGACGCTCGATCAGCGTCTCGGCGTCCAGCTTGGCCTTGGCCACGATTTCATCGGCGTCGTGCTTCGCATGCTCGAGCAAGGCGTCACGGTCCTTGTCGACCGCCGCGGCCTTGGCCTCATATTCGGCCTTGAGCGCTTCGGCCTCCTTGCGCAGCGTTTCCGCCTCGGCGAGCTGATCGCGGATCAGGGCAATCTTGCTGTCGAGGGCCTTGCCGATCGCCCGCGGCACTTTCTTCCAGGCGAGGATGATGAGGACGAGCAGGACCGCTGCCGAAATCGCGAACGGTGCAGTGACAAACCCGAATGCCGCCGGCTCGGCTTCATGAGCAGGCGCCTCGGTACTGGTGTGGACGGGCGTCTCAGACATTCATTTCCGCCTTCACCGCTTGCGCGGCGTCCCCTGCGGCGACCGACTTGCCGGTCAGGCGCGTGACCATCTCCGCCGCCGCTTCAGCAGCGACGGTTTCAATCTCGGAGCGGGCGCCCTCGACCGCGGCGCGCAGCTTGGCCTGTGCAGCCTCTGTCCTCGCATTGATCTTCTCGGCTGCCTTGCGGACCTTGGCCTCGGTGTCCTTCGCGCTGGACTGCTTTGCTTCGTTAGAAACCTTGGCGGCCTCCGCACGCGCGGCGTCCATGCGTTCCCGCCAGGCTGCTTCGGTTGCGTCGGCGGCCTCGCGCGCAGCCTGCGCGCGCTCCAGGTCGTCCGCGACCTTCTTTTCGCGAGCATCGACCGTCGACTGGATCTTCGGGAGCATTCCTCGCCCGATGGCGAAAAAGATGATCCCGAACACGACCACCAGCCAGAATAGCTGCGACCACCAGATGTCCGGAAGCTGATTAAGCTGAGGCATTCCCGATCCTCGATTGCAGGGACGCGCCGAAGCGCGCCCGATCTACGCTTCTTAGAAAACGAAGAGAATGAGGAGCGCGACGGTGAACGCCATCAGGCCGAGCAGCTCGGCGAGCGCGAAGCCGAGGAACAGGCGGCCCTGCTGGCCGTCGGCAGCCGCCGGGTTGCGCAGCGCGCTGTTCAGGAACTGGCCGAAAACGAAACCGACGCCAATGGCGGCAGTGCCCGTGCCGATGGCGGCAAGACCAGCGCCGATAAGCTTTGCGGAAGCGACGTCCATGTTGAACTCCTTTGAAGAACTAGTTGGTTAGTGAAGATTGACCGCGTCGTTGAGGTACAGCGACGTGAGCAGTGCGAAGACATAGGCCTGAAGGGCGCAGATCAGCAGCTCGAGCGCACCGACACCGACGATGAAGAGGAAGCTGATCGTGCCAACGCCGAAGCCGAGCACGCTGCCCGAGCTCAGGCCGTTGACGATGAAACTGCCGAACACCTCCATCAGGATGTGGCCGGCCATCATCGCGACGAACAGTCGGAGCGCGAGGCTGAACGGGCGGACCATGAACGAGACGATCTCGATCGGGATGATTAGTGGCGCCATGTACCAGGGCGTTCCCGCGGGCAGGAACAGCGAGAAGAAATGCAGGCCGTGCCGCCAGAAGCCGACGATCAGGACAAGGCTGAAGCTCGCGATCGCAAGTACGCCGGTGATGCTGAAGTGGCTGGTCGGCGTGAACGCATGCCAGCCGGGCACGAGCGCCAGCGGCAGCAGGCCGAGCAGGTTCGCGGCCAGGATGAAGGTGAAAAGCGAAAAGATGAAGGGCGTGAACTTCTTGCCCTCTGGCCCAATGTTCACCTTGACCAAATCGTCGATGAAGCCGGTCAGGCCCTCGACCGCCATCTGCCAGCGGCCGGGAACGACCTCGCGCTTCATGCCGCCCCACATGAAAACGGCGATCACCACCAGGGACGCGACCATCCAGGCCGCGCTGTTGGTGAAGCTGATGTCGTATTTCCCGATATGCAGCGGAATCAACGGTTCCACCGTGAATTGATGCATCGGGTCGATCTTGCCTGCGGCCGCCACGCTTGGTCCTCTATTACTGTCCGTCCGAATTTCGGCTCGGGGTATTCCTTGAGATCCGCATGATATTCCAGAAGCCCGCACCGAAGCCGAGGAACAGCATCAGCAAGAGCAGCCAAGGGAAGGTCCCGAACAGGCTGTCCAAACCCCAACCGATCAAGGCTCCGCCGAGGGGCCCGCCGATCAGGTAGCCGATGACAAGCTGGGCAACCCGCATGTTCGGATCGACCGCAGTCTTCGCCTGCTTCGCTGCCTCCGCCTGCTGCATGCGATCGAGCCGCTCATCGAGCGATTCAAGCCGCGCATCGGGTGGAAGCTTCGGGACCTCGTCGTTCTCGTCTTCTGCCATGCATCTCTCCTGTGCGTCGCCCCCGCTGAAATCCAAGGGCCAGACAGGGCGAGAAGCATGGCGGAAAGCGATCCCGCCAAGGCGCCGTCCCTTTATGAACGGGGTTCCGACAAGTCAACCGCGGGGGCGGAGAGCGGATCAGCCACAATTCTCCGGCATTGGCGCAGGCTGGCCCGGTGTCCAGCGCCGCCACTTGCCGTCAGTGAGAAGATAGGCCTCTCCGGCGCTCAGCTGGCGAAGCAGCTGGCACCCGGTCGCCACTCCAACCACCTGGGCGGTGACGTTCCGGCGACCGGCAAGCTCGATATACAGGTTGCGGCGGCGGAGGTTGACCGCCGCGACCTGCCGCCGGACCTCTTCCGAGGGCGGCACGACAAAGCCCATATAGCCATCGAAGCGCTCACCCACCTGCCCAGCCTGGATGGCCAGGGCGAGCGGCGCAGGCTGCGCCATGGCCGCGCCTGCAAACAGCCCAAGTCCGAAAAGCCAGCGACCTACTCTCATGGCTTGGTCGGCGGAGGCGGGAAGGCCTGCGGGTTTTTGCTGATCATCTGCTGCACGTCCTGTTGCAGCCGGACCAGCACTTCCTGCTTGATGGCGACATTGAGGTTGATCTCGATCGGCTTGTCCGGCGGCTTCACTGTGATGCAGCCATCGAGGGCCAGCACTGCCGGCAAGGCGGCGAGCTTGAGCGGGATGGAGTATCGTTTCACTTGGTTCCTCCGGGTGGTGGTGATTGTGGGGGCGGCGCGCCGGGCGAGACCGGATGCGGCGACGATTGCTCTTCCTGCTTGGTCGTACTCAGGACCTCGACCTTGAGCGCGGGCGAATCGACCGGGAACGGCATCACGGGCGCGATCGCCTGGGTCGGGTCCTTGAATGCCTTGCCCATCTGGATGAGCGCGCGAAACGGCGCGTTGATGTTCACATTGAGGCGGATCGGGAGCTTGCTGAAGGCCGAGCGGACAAGGCCTGCGAGCAGCCCATGGCTCGGCCCAAGCGAGACCTGGTCGACCGTCAGCCGCGTCGCGAACTCGCCGGCAAGGTCGCCGTCGAGACGGATGATCATCGACTGGTAACGGATGTCGCTGAGCAAATTGACCGCCGTCCCCGCCATCATCCCCTTGGGCTTGGTGCCAGTGTAGTGGAGCCGACCGCCAGGAGGCTGGCTATCGAGGCGACCGCCGACGATCCGGCCGCCATTTTCGTCGAAGATCATCGGCAATACGCCGTCGAAGGTGCCGGTGATCTCCAAGCCCTGGAATCCGAGGCTGTCGATGAACATCTTGGCGTCAAAGCCCTGCAGCTCAAAGGTCAGCCGCTTGGCGCTCGGGCTGCCGAAATTGAGGACGGTTTCGTGGAGGATCAGGCGGCCGCCCATAAACGGCCATTCGCCGCGCTCTACGCGCACCAAATTGTTGCGCAGGAGCTGGTAATGGATGACGCCGTCGGTGACGGTGATGCCGGGGTTGATAGTGGCGACCGTCGCGACCTGGTGCGGCGCCGTTTCAATTTCGAGCAGGTCGGTGAAATGGACGCTCGTCGTGAGGCCGGTAACCGGGCCGAACGGCGCTGCCAGGTCCATTCCTGCGGTCGAGAAGTCGCCGGTCGAGGTAACCTTTCCTCCCGACGCCCAATCGATCCTGCCATTACCTTTGACCGTGCCGTTGACCAAAGCGACGACGCCCTCGCTCAGGCGGGTCAGCTGATCGGGCTGTAAATTCGGGCCGAAGGCAATGCCCGGCACATCGAGCAGTGCGTGACCGGTGCCGCTCGACAGCCGGTGCTCGATGCTGACATCGGTCACCATTGTGCCCGTCGCCGGATGGTGGAGAGCGCCGGTCGCGCGGACGTAATCGCCGGCGATGGTGAAGTGAATGTTGTCGCTCTTCAGCGGATAGAATCGCGGGTTCGGATCGCGGTCCGAGACCATTGCCGCGCTGTCGACCACGAGATCCTTGTTTCGATAGATCCACTTGCCGACGCCGTCGGTCAGCAGCAGCGGGACCTTGCCGATCGACGCGCTTGCGCCGGTGAAGCTCCCGCTGAGATCGCGACCGAAGATGCCGCTCAGCCGTGCCGCGTCGAACAGGATCGGCGAGCTCGATTGGCCAAGGCGCATCCCGAGCTTGTCGAACGCAAATTGTTGACCGGTCAGAAGCCCGCTTGCGGCTTGCAGGTGGAATGGCGAGCTGCCGAGGCGGCCGTTGAGCACCGGCGAGGGCATACGCGCGCTCGTCTGGACAGGGCCATTTTCAGTCTTCGAGACCAGTGCTCGGCCGACCGGACAGACCGGCAGCCGCGTCGAGCCGAGCTGAAGGTTGCTCATCTGAAGATAGTTGAAGCTGACGACCGCGCATGTGGTACCAAAAGCGAAGCTGCCGGCCTTGCCGACTTGTCCCTCGATCGGCAGCCGCAGCGCCTGCACCTTGCCGCCGGGGAAGGCGCCATCGAGCTGCGCCACCGTGCTGAGCGCAGTCGCCCCGCCCGGGCCTGGACCGAAGCGGATCGTGGCGAGGCTCAACGTCTGCCCGCTGGCGGAATAAGGCGCAACGTCAGCCGAGCCGCTCATCGGTGAGCCGGCGCGCGGCTGGCGAAGATTGACGCGCGCTTGCGGCAAACCACCGCCTGCCGTTTCGAGGTTGCCGTCGATGCGGAGGCCGCCTGACGGCCAGTAATAAGTGACTCCGCTGCCGCCGAACACGCGGGCCCGGGCGCCGCCCGGCCCGATGACATTGGCCTCGTCGATGCGGGCCGCACCGCCGCCCGGGAAGTTCACCACCGTGATCTTGCCGGACGAGTTGAAGTTTTTCGCCGTCCTGATGACCGCATTCGCCATGCTTGTCGCGACGGGCCCGATCGGCGTCTTGCCAACCGCGGTGAGCGGGCCGGTCACTCCAGCGAACATGCTATCGGCGAGCGAGGCGCTGTCGGCGGCATAATTGCCCGCCATTTCGAACGTGCCGAGTTTGCCGTTCAGATGGTAGCGGCCGTCGAGCCGCGTGCGATCGGCGAAGATCGTGCCCATGCGGGACTTTTGCGCCGACAGTTTCACACCGCCCGACACGTCGTTGAGCGCGCCTCTAAAGCTGATGTCGCCGATGAAGTTGGCGAGGCCGTTGGCGCCGGCAACCAGGCTGGTCATGGCCATCCGCCCGCTACCGTCGATGCTCGTGAACGCCTCATTGAAGCTCGCCTTGGCGTCGAACCGCGGCGCACCGACGATGAAGCGGCTCGCCGGGCAGGCGAAGCTTTCAGCGATAACCGGCCCGTCAATGCGCGGACGCCGCGCAACGACGGCCACCGCCACGTTCGCATGCAGGTTGGTGGCAGCGCAGCGGCCCGGCGAAATGCGCGCGCTGACGATTGCGGCACGGCCCGTGAAGCCGCCGCTCAGCTTCCCGTTGCCCTGCAGCGCCAGACCGACCGGCCCGAACGGCGTCGCCAGGGAAATGCTGCTGTCGGCGACGTCGAGTACGAAGTCAGGCAGCGCGAACGGCTTGTTGGATGGCGGGGGCAACATCTTGTCGATCTCGCCCCAGCTGATCTTGCCGTGCACAAGCTTGCCGCGCAGCCGGACCCCACGCGCGAAGATACGATAGACCTCGAACGTCCCATTAAGCTTCAGGCGCGTCTCGATATGGGCAAACCGGGCGACGAGGTCGGGGCGATTCGGGTCGCCGATGACGAGGTTGCTGACTTCCTGGGTCCTGAGGCCCACGCGGTCGAGGTGGTAGCTCGCTCTGACCCCGCGCCGTTCGAATTCGCCTTTCAGGTAGTGGGTCGCGATCGGCCGCCGTTCGACCCAAACTGCGCCAATGGCGACGAGGAGCAGGCCGATCAGGCCAAGGGCGACGACCAGCGCGATGCGCCGGAACGGGCGCCGGCGCAGGAATATCAAGCTTTGGTCATCCACCGGGCCTGGACTTCGCTCCTTGCTCCGAGCCATCGGGCCACTAACCCATGCATCGGCTCACCGTTCCAGATGCGGCATGACCTCTAGCCAAGCTGCGGCTTAATGTGGTCAACTGGCCACGCTCGGACCACGCCCTGACATGAGGCGGAATGGACGCGCGTACCGGCAATCTGGAACATGACGCGAAAGGGCATCGTGCCCGCCTACGCGAGCGGCTGCTCGACGGCGGCCCGCGTGGATTCCATGATTATGAGCTCCTCGAATATCTGCTGACTTTGACCATCCCGAGGGTGGACACCAAACCGCTCGCCAAGCGGCTACTTCATGATTTCGGCGGGATCGGGCCGTTATTGGGCGCGAGCCCTGACAACTTGCGGCGTGAGGGCCTCACTGACGCGACGATCGCCGCGCTGAAGATTGCCGAAGCGACGGCGCTCAGGCTGCTGGAGGCACGGGTCGAGGGGCAGCCGGTGCTGTCGAGTTGGGACGCGCTCGGCGATTACCTGACTGCAGCCATGGCGCATCGGCGCACCGAGGAAGTCCGCATCCTGTTCCTCAACGCCAAGAATATGCTCCTGGCGAACGAGGCGCTTTGGCAGGGCAGCGTCGACGAGGCCTCGGTCCATGTTCGCGAAGTGATCGCGCGGGCCATCGCGCTCGGAGCGACCGCGATCATCATCGTCCATAATCACCCGAGCGGCGACCCGACACCGTCGACACAGGACATCCGTTTAACGCGCGACCTGGTCGAGGCCGGCCGGCACATGAAGGTCACGGTGCACGATCACGTCATTGTGGGAGCGCAGGGCCGGACGAGCATGCGCGCGATGGGGTTGCTTTAGCCTCGCCTCGAGGCTTCTCCCGCCTGTCCCTTGAAGATCATCGTTCCGGCGAGCAGGAGGCCGAGCAGGACCCACAGATGCCGGGCATCTTCGAAAGATCCGCCAAGCCCCTCGTAGGCTAAGGCGTCGAGGAAGGAAAAGGCGAGTACAGTCGGAACGAGGGCGTTGCTCCGTTGCTCGCGCCGAAAAATGACCAAGAGCTGCCAGAGGAGCACACAAAGCGCTCCGAGCCCGATCAGGCCCGCCTGCACAGCAATATTGAGAAACGTGTTGTGAGCATCGGTAAGGTGTTCGACGAAACCCGAAGGATTTTGGTAGCGAACACTCACGGCATCATTCCCGATCCCCCGCCCGATGAGCGGATGGGAGACGAAGTTCCGGCAGGCATCGAGCCAGGTAAGAAGCCTACCTGCCGGGGCCAAAATAATATCGGTGCCTGGGACCCGAAATCGAAATGGAGCGGTTGGGTGCAATATCGGCGTGACCGCCATCGCCGGTATTACCAGGATTGCGGCGACGAGGCCCGCTGCACGGGCAACAACGGCAGTCCTCGCGTGCTGCTGCCGCAACGAGAGCCACAGCAGCCATCCGGCTAGTAGCGCGACGCCGCCCAACCCAGGCGAGATCGTGAAGGTCGCCGCGAGAATGGTGAGGATGAACAACGCGAGGGCCTGCGGCTCGCCCAACCAGTGCATTCTCCAGGCGATGAACACGAGACCCAGGGACGCGGTCAGATAATTGCAAAGGAGGTTCATGTTCATGAACGTCAGTCGGAGCCGCGGGTAATCGCCCGGCGGCAGCGTGCCGAAATCAGAGGTCATGAATTGGAGCAGCGCGCTGTGTGGCGCGGCGAAGAATAATGTCAGGGCAAGCAGGCAGCTCATGCCCACCAGTGCCGTGGCGAGCAGCCAACTGATCACCAGGCCGCGAAAATCTCTTTCAGTCCTAACCAACCAGACGACGATGATCGGCAAGCTCAGCAAATAAGCTTGCGTGAGCATTTTAACTGCGCTCCGCCACGGGTCGCTGGAGAATAAGGCCGAGAGCGCCAGTGCTCCGCCATAAAGGATCAGCGCGCCGAAGACCGGGTGCCATCGAGGGCGCAACTGATCCCTTGCGATGGCCAGGCCTATGCTCGCGACGAGGGCCAAATAGATGAAATCGCCCGGAATCGCCTTGAAGCCGAGCAGTTCAATCGGCGGCTGCATGAATCCGAGGCTGAAGACGAATGGAAGAAGGATCGCCTTGGAGAGTCGCAATATCGCGACGTCGCCACCCGCCGCCTCCTCTATCCCCCTGCTCAAGCCTGGCACCTCAAACTAATTCGGTTCGCAACCCTATGCACGCGATCTGCCGCCACCGCAGCAAAATCGCTGTTTCTTCGACTTTCGGGCATTTGAACCCCTCCGCCTTCCCTGCTAGCCGCCTCGACCATGGTCCCCCGCTATTCGCGCCCTGAAATGACCGCCATCTGGTCGGCTGAAAACCGCTACCGCATCTGGTGGCAGATCGAGGTCTTCGCGGCCGAAGCGATGGGGCGGATCGGTATGATCCCCGCAGAGGACGCGGCGACCATTCGCAAGGCCTATGACGCGGACGCGCTGGGCGAGATCGACATCGACGCGATCGACCGGATCGAAGCGATAACCAAGCACGACGTGATCGCCTTCTTGACCTGGGCCGGCGAAAAGCTCGGGCCCGAGAAGCGCTGGCTGCACCAGGGCATGACCAGCTCCGACGTGCTCGATACCGCGCTGGCGGTGCAGCTGAAGCAGTCCGCTGACCTGCTGATCATCGACATCGATGCGCTGCTGGATGTGATCAAGCGCCGCGCCTTCGAGCACAAGCTGACGCCGACTATTGGGCGCAGCCACGGCATCCATGCCGAGCCGACCACCTTCGGCCTGAAACTCGCTCAGGCCTATGCCGAATTTTCGCGCAACCGTGAGCGGCTGGTGGCCGCGCGCAACGGCATCGCGACCTGCGCGATTTCGGGCGCCGTCGGGACCTTCGCACAGGTCCCTCCGGCGGTTGAAGAGCATGTCGCTGCCGAGCTTGGCCTCAGCGTTGAGCCGGTTTCGACGCAAGTGATCCCGCGTGATCGCCATGCGATGTTCTTCGCGACTTTGGGCGTCATCGCCTCGTCGATCGAGCGGCTGGCAACCGAGGTCCGCCACCTCCAGCGCACCGAGGTGCTCGAGGCCGAGGAATATTTCTCGCCCGGGCAGAAGGGCAGTTCGGCGATGCCGCACAAGCGCAACCCGGTGCTTACCGAAAACCTTACCGGTCTAGCGCGGATGATCCGCGGTTATGTGACTCCGGCGCTCGAGAATGTGGCGCTGTGGCATGAGCGGGACATTTCGCACTCGTCGGTCGAGCGGTTCATCGGGCCTGACGCTACGATCACGCTCGACTTCGCGCTGGCGCGGCTGACTGGCGTCGTCGGCGGCCTCGTCATCTATCCCGAACGCATGCAGAAGAACCTCGACCGCATGGGCGGCCTTGTTCACTCACAACGGGTGCTGCTGGCCCTGACCCAGGCCGGTCTGAGCCGTGAGGAAAGCTATTCGCTGGTTCAGCGCAACGCGATGAAGGTCTGGGAATCTGACGGCGAGCTATCGCTGCTCGACCTGCTCAAGGCCGATCCCGACGTTTCGCAGCGCCTTTCATCCGACGAGCTCAACGCCTTGTTCGATCTCGGCTATCACCTGAAGCACGTCGACACGATCTTTGCCCGCGTGTTCGATGACCGCTAGGCCATCCGCTCCACAACATTTCCTAGTGCACTGCGGAAATCATTGGCTATTCTGCCCGTCCAGACACAGCCGGGGGGCTGATGGACGCAGTCGAAGACATTGAGAGCGACATGGCCGCTGAGCAATGCTCAGCGCCGGCCGTGTGCATTCAGCAAGGCGCGTACCTGCTCGAACTGTCGCTCGACTGGATCGTGCTGCGCGCGTCCGAGAACATCCATCATCTGATCGGCGAGTCCCACGTCACGCTTATCGACGAGCCGCTGTGCAAGTTCGTTCATTCGCAAGCCCTGCACGACCTGCGGAACCTCTTCTCGAAGCTGAGCGGCACCACCGGGATCGGCCGCGCTTATGCAGTGCGCCTGACAGACGATCCCGACCTGGTCGATATCGCCTTCCAACAGGTCGACGGCCGCGTCCTGCTCGAGGCCGTTCCGTCAGTCGGCTGTTTCGGCGAATGTTTCGGAAGCGTGGGCGGACTCATTGCGGGCCTCGCGAACAGCAAGGGTCAGGCATTGCTCGACGGCGGCGCACGGCGGATGCGCGCCCTGACCGGGTACGATCGAGTGATCCTGAGCTGCGGCGACCGCCGGGCCGAGAGCAGCCGGGGTGCATTCAGCGGATCGGTCGACCCGGCGGACCTGCCGATCCTGCTCGCGAACACGGGCGCCCCGGCAGTTCATCTTTTCCCGCGCGATGATGAGGACAGCGCGGCGGCTGCGGCCTTGCTACGCGCGCCGGACGAATCGGTCGGCCTAAAACTTGACGGCGCTGGCGTGCGGGCAATTCTGCGCATCCCGTTCGGCGCCGATGGATTGAATTGTGAATTTCGCTGCGAAAGCCGCAGTCCGAGAGACCCGAACTTCGAGCTTCACGCCGCTGCGGAGCTGTTCGCGCAGATGTTCGCAATGCGCCTCGCAATCGACGAGGCGTCGGCCTAGCCGCCGAGGAAGTCGCGGGCGCGAGCGAAAAAGCTCTTCGACGCCGGGCATTCGTCACCCGTCTCCGTCGCGCGGAATTCCTCAAGCAGCTTCTTTTGCTTGGCGCTCATTTTGCTCGGCGTTTCGACAAGGATGCGCGCAACGAGGTCACCCCGTCCGCGACCGTTGAGGACGCTCATGCCTGCGCCGCGATGCCGCAGCTGCTCACCCGACTGGATGCCGGCGGGGATCTTGAGCTCGACCGGTTTGCCATCGATGCCGGGCAGGCTGATCGCACCGCCAAGCGCTGCCGTTGTGAAGCTGACAGGGCAATCGGCGATCAGCGTCGTGCCCTCGCGCCCATAGATCGCATGCCTCTTCATGTGGACGAAAATGTAGAGATCGCCGCTGCCGGCGCCGCGGATGCCCGCCTCGCCCTCGCCAGCAACGCGGATGCGCGTGCCTTCGTCGACGCCGGCCGGGATCTTCACCGACAGCTTGCGCTGGCCGTGGGCGCGGCCTTCGCCGTGGCAGTTGGCGCATGGGTCGGAAATCACTTCGCCTGAACCGCGGCACGTCGGGCAGCCACGCTCGACGACGAAGAAGCCCTGCTGCGCGCGGACCTTGCCCATGCCGCCGCAGGTCGCGCAGGTGCTGGCGCAGCGGTCCAGCGAATTGCAGCCGCGGCCGTCGCATTTCTCGCAAGTTGCCATCGCCTGAACCGCGATGGTCTTTTCGACGCCCGCAAACGCTTCCTCGAAGCTGAGCTCGAGGTCGTAGCGGAGGTCGGCGCCGCGGGCGGCGTTCTGTTGCCCGCGCGGATCCATGAACTCGCCGAAGATGGTCGAGAAGATATCGGAAAAGCCGTTGAAGCCGGCGTCGCCGAAGGGATCCTGTCCACCGCCGTTCTGGAAGGCGGCCCTGCCGAAGCGGTCGTAGGCGGCGCGCTTCTGCGGGTCCTTCAGAACGTCATAGGCCTCATTGATGGCCTTGAAGTGCGCTTCCTTGTCGGAGCAGCCGTTGTGCCGGTCCGGGTGATGTTCCTTTGCAAGCTTCCGATAGGCGGCCTTGATGGCGGCGTGGTCCGCACCCCGCGGAACGCCCAGCAGGTCGTAATAATCCTGTTCGACCATCAATGCTCCCCGCTACGCCGCACAGGATAAGGCGCGACCCCCCGAAAGGAGCCGCGCCCGATCATCAGCCCTTGTTCTCGTTCTCGTCGACCTCGGAGAATTCCGCGTCGACAACTTCTTCCTGGCCGGCCTGCTCGCCGCCGGCTTCATCTGCAGTAGCTTCCTCGCCGCCGGTCTGCTGAGCCTGAGCCTGCTGCTGCTCGTACATCGCCTGGCCGAGCTTCATTGCGGCCTGAGTTAACGCAGCGGTCTTCTGCTGCATGCCGTCAGCGTCGCCGCCCTCGACTGCGGTCTTGGCTTCGGCGAGCGCCTTTTCGATCTCTTCCTTCACTTCGGCTGAGACCTTGTCGCCATGCTCGGCGAGCTGCTTCTCTGTCGAGTGGATGAGGCTTTCAGCATTATTCTTGGCCTCGGCCGCAGCGCGCCGCTTCTTGTCCTCTTCGGCGAACTGCTCGGCTTCCTTGACCATCTTCTCGATGTCGGAATCGGCGAGACCGCCCGAAGCCTGGATGCGGATCTGCTGCTCCTTGCCGGTGCCCTTGTCCTTGGCAGACACATTGACGATGCCGTTGGCGTCGATGTCAAACGTGACCTCGATCTGCGGCACGCCGCGCGGAGCCGGCGGGATTCCGACCAGGTCGAACTGGCCAAGCATCTTGTTGTCCGCGGCCATCTCGCGCTCGCCCTGGAAGACGCGGATCGTCACAGCATTCTGGTTGTCCTCAGCGGTCGAGAAGACCTGGCTCTTCTTGGTCGGGATGGTTGTGTTGCGGTCGATCATCCGGGTGAACACGCCGCCCAGCGTCTCGATGCCGAGCGACAGCGGAGTCACGTCGAGCAGGAGCACATCCTTGACGTCACCCTGCAGAACGCCGGCCTGAATCGCGGCGCCCATGGCGACGACCTCGTCCGGGTTGACGCCGGTGTGCGGCTCACGGCCGAACAATTCCTTCACACGCTCGCGCACGCGCGGCATGCGCGTCATGCCACCGACCAGCACGACATCGGCGATGTCCTTGGCCTCGAGCCCGGCGTCCTTGAGAGCCTTCTTGCACGGCTCGACCGTCCGCTCGATCAGGTCATCGACCAGCTTCTCAAGGTCGGCGCGGGTCAGCGTCTCGACCAGGTGAAGCGGTGTCGTCGTGCCGCCTTCCATGCGGGCGGTGATGAACGGCTGGTTGATTTCAGTGGACTGTGCCGAGCTCAACTCGATCTTCGCCTTCTCAGCAGCTTCCTTGAGCCGCTGGAGCGCAAGGCGGTCGGTGCGAAGGTCGATATTCTCCTTCGCCTTGAACCTGTCCGCCAGCCAATTGACGATGCGGGCGTCGAAGTCCTCGCCGCCGAGGAACGTATCGCCGTTGGTCGACTTCACCTCGAAGACGCCGTCGCCGATCTCGAGGACCGAGACGTCGAACGTGCCGCCGCCAAGGTCGTAAACAGCAATTGTCTTGCCGTCCTCTTTCTCCAGCCCGTAGGCCAGAGCGGCCGCGGTCGGCTCGTTGATAATGCGCAGCACTTCAAGGCCGGCAATCTGTCCTGCGTCCTTGGTCGCCTGGCGCTGCGCGTCGTTGAAGTAAGCGGGAACGGTGATCACCGCCTGGGTGACGGTCTCGCCGAGATAGGCCTCGGCAGTTTCCTTCATTTTCTGAAGGATGAAGGCCGAAATCTGCGACGGCGAATAATCCTTGCCACCGGCATGGACCCAAGCGTCGCCATTGGCGCCCTTGACGATCTTGTAGGGCACCAGCTCGGTGTCCTTCTTGGTGATCGGATCGTCGAAGCGGCGGCCGATCAGGCGCTTCACCGCGAAAATCGTGTTGTCGGGATTGGTGACGGCCTGGCGCTTCGCCGGCTGGCCGATAAGGCGTTCGCCGTCCTTCGTGAAAGCGACGACGGAAGGCGTGGTGCGCGCGCCTTCGGCATTCTCGATAACCTTCGGCTTGCCGCCTTCCATGACAGCGACGCAGCTGTTGGTCGTGCCCAAGTCGATACCAATGACCTTGGCCATATCTTTATTCCCTCTTCTACAGCCCCTCTCGGCCCCTCAATGAGGCAACCGAAATGTTGATTTCCCTCGGGATATAGGTGCGATGAATTGAGCGACAAGGACCGGCGCAATAGAGCGCTAACCCGCGCTCAAAGCATCGCCATGCCGCCGTTGACGTGGAGGGTCTGGCCGGTGACGTAGCCGGCCTCCTTCGAGGCAAGATAGACGCAGGCCGCGCCGATGTCGTCGCCGCTACCCATCGCGCCGAGCGGAATTCGCGAAAGGATGCCGCCGCGTTGCTGCTCATTGAGCGCATCGGTCATCGCCGAGGCCATGAAGCCGGGCGCGATCGCGTTGACCGTGATCCCCCGGCTCGCGAGCTCCTGCGCAACCGACTTGGTCATGCCGATCAGGCCCGCCTTTGAGGCGACATAATTGGCTTGGCCAGGGTTGCCGGTGACGCCGACCACCGAAGTGATCGAAATGATGCGGCCGAAGCGCGCCTTCATCATCGGCCGCGCGGCCGCGCGCATGAGCCGGAACGCGGCTTCGAGATTGATCCGGATGACCTCCTCGAACTCCTCGTCCTTCATCCGCATGAGGAGGTTGTCGCGAGTGACGCCAGCGTTGTTGATGAGGATGTCGAGCTTGCCGCCGAGCGCATCGACCGCTCGCGGCACGAGCTGGTCCACCGCCGCGCCGTCCGAGAGGTTGCACGGCAGTGCGACATGGTCGCCGCCAAGGCTGC
>Ga0070671_100000885_pt1 | contig 21862 bp, 21 predicted proteins | sample KBSS73metaG_FD_65341 | JGI IMG/M metagenome (GOLD analysis project Ga0070671, IMG submission 65341) | Switchgrass rhizosphere microbial communities from Kellogg Biological Station, Michigan, USA - KBS S7-3 metaG | ecosystem: Host-associated > Plants > Roots > Rhizosphere > Soil ...
CAGCTGTTCGGGCGGGTGGCTGCCGTCGGCGTCCATCTCGACGAGCACCGAGTACTGGCGGTTCAGGCCCCACGCGAAGCCCGCCAGATACGCGGCGCCGAGGCCGCCCTTGGCCGTCCGGTGCATGACATGAATTCGGTCGGTGTCGGCCAGCGACAGCTCATCGGCCAGCTCACCGGTGCCGTCGGGGCTGTTGTCGTCGACGATCAGGATGTGGACGTCGGGGCGCACCTTGTGCACGCGTTCGACGATCAGCGGCAGGTTTTCCCGCTCGTTGAACGTGGGGATGATGACCAGAGTGCGCTCACTCGGGCGCTGAGCTCCCCGATCCCCCGGTCGCTGCGCTCCGCCCCTAGGGACGCTCATGGGTCTCCTTTTATTCATTGCCGCGCCGGCCCGGCCGGCGCACGAAACTCCCATTGTGCAGTATTGCGGTGATCACAGCGGCAGCGCCGAGGACGACGAGCAGGCCCTGAACCCACGGCCCCCACTCCGTCGCTGGCGTGAGCTGCGTTTTCAGCCGCACCTGTGAGTCGAGGTAGGCGGGCTCGAAGAACGACGTGCGAGCCAGCTCGCGACCGTCGGGCGCGACGATCGCGCTGATCCCCGTGGTGCCGGAGACCACGACATATCGGTCGTGCTCAACGGCTCGCAGCCTGGCGAACGCGAGCTGCTGCTCGCTCATCGCCTCGGTGAACGTCGCGTTGTTGGCCGGAACGGCCAGGAGCTGGGCGCCGTTTTCCACCGACTCGCGCGCCGCTCGATCGAAGATCACCTCCCAGCACGTCGTCACGCCGATGGGCACGCCGGCGGCGTTGACCACCCCGTTGCCCGTCCCCGGCACGAAGTACCCGGCCCGGTCCGCATAGGACGACAGGTGCTTGAAGAAGCCGCGCCATGGCAGGTACTCGCCGAACGGCTGGATGATCTGCTTGTCGTGCCGGTCGGCGGGCCCGGTTCCGGGGTTCCAGACGATCACCGAGTTGGTCGCGACCGGGTTGTCCGCGCTGTAGCCGGGGGCGGCGACGACACCACCGACCAGGATCGGCGCGTTGATGGCCGCGGCGGCGGTGTTGATCTCGTCGCGGGCGTCCGGGTTGGTCAGCGGATCGATGTCGGAGGAGTTCTCCGGCCAGATGACGACCATCGGCTGCGGCGCCCGGCCCGCGTGCACGTCGTCGGCCAGCTGAAGCGTCTCGCGGACGTGGTTGTCGAGGACGGCGCGGCGCTGAGCGTTGAACTCCAGCCCGAGCCGCGGCACATTGCCCTGCACTGCAGCGACTGTGATCGCCGGGTCGTCGCCTGCGCCGACGCCCGACTGCCGCACATGCGGCCACGCCAGCGCGGTGACCAGAAGGACTGCACTGATGCACACGCCGGGAAGTACCACCACCGACGGTGTCGCTGCCCGAGTGTCGTTGTGACGCAACCACTTCACGACCGCGAAGGTCAACGCGGCGAGACTGAACCCGATCAACGCCACCGCGAACGACACCAGCGGCGCACCGCCGAATTGGGCAAGTGCCAGCAGCGGTCCGTCGGTTTGACTGAAACCCAGCACGCCCCAAGGGAATCCGCCGAAGGGTACGGTCGACTTGAGCCACTCCTGGGTCGCCCACAGTGCGGCGAACCAGAACGGCCAGCCCGACAGCCGGCGGACGTAGACGGCTACCCAGCCGAACAGCGCAGGGAAGAGCGCCTCGAGTATGCACAGCGCGATCCACGGTATCGGCCCAACCAGACCGCTGATCCACGGCAGCAGCGGCAGATAGAACACCAACCCGAACAGGAACCCGTAGCCGAATCCTCCGGCACGCGTAGTGGTATCCCGGGTCAACACCCAGGCGAGCAAGCCGAGCGCGACGAAGGCCATGAACCACCAGTTGAATGGCGGGAAGCTGAGGCACAGCGCCACCCCTGCGACGATCGTCGCACCCAACTGGGCCAGCCGGTCCCCCACAGCAAGGCCGAATCGCTTTGTCCAGGTACGTATTTGGGTGGCCTTGTCCATCCCGTTGGACGGAGCGAGCTCCGAGTAGACTTCCCCTTCCACGGGCTCTTCGGTTTCGTCGACGATGGGCGGAAAAATGTCCGTGTCGTCGGCGGCGCGGGAGCGCTCGCGGCGCCGGGCCGGCTTAGCCATAGATGGCGGCACCCCGATGAACCGTCTGCCGACAGCGCGGCAGCGGGTCGTCGAGTCGCGGCAGTGCAGGCACCCGGGAGCGCTGGTCGGTCGACCACCGCTGCACCGCGTCGGCCGGTGCGCTGACTTCGAGGCCGTCGGCCTCCCAGATGGCATACGACGCCGGAGCGCCGGGAACGAGGGTTCCGGTGATCCCGTCGCGCGCGCCTCCCGCTCGCCATGCTCCGCGCGTGGCAGCTGCGAACGCCGCCCGTACCGACACCGCGCTGCCAGGCGTACGGTGGCGGCTCGCGGCACGCACCGCCGCCCACGGATTCAGGCCCGTCACCGGGCTGTCCGAGCCGAACGCGAGTGGCACGCCTTGGGATGCTAGCAGCGCAAACGGGTTCAACTTGATGCCTCGGTCAAGCCCGAGACGTTGCACGTACATCCCGTCTTCGCCGCCCCACAGCGCATCGAAATTCGGCTGCATGCTGGCGAGGACACCCCAGGATCCGAGCTTGCGGGCCTGGTCCTCGGTCACCATCTCGAGGTGCTCGAGCCGATGGCCGCAGCGCGCGACGGCGGGCGCGCCCAGTTGGTCGACGACCCGTTCGAGTGCGGTGACGACGGCGGTGACCGCGGCGTCGCCGATGACATGGAAGCCCGCGGTGATTCCCGCCTCGGTGCACGCGCGAACGTGGGCCTCGATCGCGTCGGCGTCGAGATACGCGTTTCCGCACCGCTCTGGGGCGTCGTGGTAGGGCTCGCTCAGCCACGCGGTGCGCGAACCCAGCGCTCCGTCGACGAACAGGTCGCCGGCCAATCCGCGGACTCCGGTGTGGTCGATGAGGTCGCGGGCCTGGTTCGCCGTGGTGACGTGCTCGCCCCAGTAGCCGATGACCTCGACGCCGTGTTCGGTGTCGCGAACTTCGGTCCAGTCCTCGAGTCCGCCGATGTCGGGTCCCGCGCATTCGTGCACCGCGACGATGCCGAGTGCGGCGGCCGCGTCCAGGGCGGCGAGTCGGGCATCACGTCGCTGCGCGGACGTCAGCCGGTCGCGGGCCGCCGCGCGAACCCCATGATGTGCGTCGCTGGTCAGGGGTCGCTGTGGGTCGAAACCCGCCGCCTGCGCGAGACCAGGGGCGAGTCGGCGCAGCGCGGTCGACGCCGCTGCCGAATGCACATCGACGCGGGCCAGATAGACCGGCCGGTCGCCGACCACACGGTCGAGGTCGTCGGTGCTGGGTGCGGTGTTTTCGGGCCAGCCGGATTCGTCCCATCCGTGGCCCCAGATGGGCCCCTCTGGATATGTGCGCGCATAGTCACCGATGCGCTTTAGGCAATCCCGCAGCGAGGTGGCGGTCCGAAGATCGAGTCCGGCCAACGTGAGCCCCGTCGCGGTCAGATGGACGTGACTGTCGACGAATGCAGGCGCGACAAAGCCGCCGTCGAGATCGACGATCTGCGCGTGCGGAAACTGTTGGCGTCCAACGTTATCGGCGCCTACCCAGGCGATGACGCCATCGGTGACCGCCATAGCGGTGGCGTCGGGCATGGCCGGGCTGTGCACCCGCCCGTTGATAAGGAGAGTGGTCACTTACTCGGGCTTGTGCTCCACGACGCGGTGGGGCTGGACGTCGATGACCTCGCCGTCGATGTAGTCGCCTCGGCTCGAGGCGTCATACCCCCACCCGGTGGCGGTGGCGGCCGTGCCCGCGGTAACGACCAACGGAACCCGACGCGCGGCCATTGCCGCGACGAGCGGGCGACCGACGGCGCGCGTCGGCGGCAACAGCAACAGCGTGCCCACCACGGAGCTGGCCAGACCGGGAATCACGACGAGCACGGTACCGAGCGCGACGAGCAGGCTGTCCGCGGCCGCCCCGTGAACACCTGCGGCAGTCAGGCCCGACTGCAGCCGACGAAGATGCCGCTTGACCTGTGACCCGGCCAGGCTCACCCCGACGAGCCAGGTCGCCAGCAGCGCCAGAATGGTCCAGCCGAAGCCGATCGTCGAGGTCAAGGCCACAATGACGGCCAGCTCGACCACCACGTAGATCAGAAACAACCGCATCGCCATGTAGGGGAAACGTCCCCGGCACCGGCATGGTTCCGTAGCGTGACCGTGGCGCCGACTCAGGCCGGTTGAACCTCTATCGCGCTGTGCACTTTGTCGATGCCGCCGCGCACGATCGCCTGCGGAATCCACCACCAGGCGTGCCACCAGTAACGCTTGGTAACCAGCTCGAAGGCACGGCGCGTTTCGGACTTCGGCAAGTTGCGCGCCACAGCGTCGACCGGCTCGCCCTTCGGCTTTCCGAGTGCGCTCGACGGCTGGATGGTGACGCGGGGCGTGTTCTTGATCCGCTTGGTCTTCCAGGAGCCGTCGTCGGTGACGATCAACAGCTTGTCGCCCTTCGGCACGCCCCAGACCGGGGTCGGCTTGGGCCTGCCGTCCTTGGTGAACGTGGTGAGCAGCAGATATTTGGAGTTGGCGACGTCGCGAAAGGCGTCTGACATGGGGTTATACCGCTTTCGATTCAGAAACGATGCAACCGCTCGGTTACCCCGCGAACCGATTTGCTAAACCGATCGCAACTCCACGGTCACGTTGTTCTTCAAGCCGCCGCGCAGCTTGGAGAAGACACCGAACGTCTTGCCGAGCAGCCCGTAGCGTTTTCCGATCGCGTCGTACGTCGCGCCGTTGGCGGACTTGTCCAGGATCGTCGCGACGGCCTCGACCGCCTCACCCTTCGGCTTGCCGGCGCGGTCGCACGGCGCGATGGTCACTCGCGGCGTGTTGCGAATTCGCTTGACCTTCCACGACTTCTCCTGCGTGATCACGAGCAGCCGATCACTGTCGGGCGCCGCCCAAATGGCGGTTGGCTTGGGCCTGCCGTCTTTGGTGAAGGTGGTCAGCAGAATGTATTCGGACTTGGCGACTTCAGCGAAGGTGACGGACACAAACCCAACCTAGCCTTCGAGTTCGCCTTCGGTCTCCAGAAGCACTTGGCGCAGCCCGTCGAGGGTGGCCTGCTCTGGTTGTGCCCACATCCCCCGGCCGGCGGCTTCAAGGAGCCGTTCCGCCATGCCGTGCAGCGCCCACGGATTCGACTCGGCCATGAACTTGCGGTTCTCCTCGTCGAGCACGTATTCCGCCGAAAGCCGTTCGTACATCCAGTCGGCCATCACCCCTGCGGTCGCGTCGTACCCGAACAAGTAGTCGACCGTGGCCGCCATTTCGAAGGCACCCTTATAGCCGTGTCGCCGCATTGCGGTCATCCAACGCGGGTTGACGACACGCGCCCGGAACACGCGGGTCGTCTCCTCCGACAGCGTGCGGGTGCGCACCGCGTCGGGCCGGGTGTTGTCGCCGATGTAGGCGGCGGGCGACTTTCCGGTCAGCGCCCGCACGGTGGCGACCATGCCGCCGTGATATTGGAAATAGTCGTCGGAGTCGGCGATGTCGTGCTCGCGAGTGTCGGTGTTCTTGGCGGCCACCGCGATCCGGCGATACTGGCGGTTCATGTCATCGGCGGCGGGTGCGCCATCAAGGCCGCGGCCATACGCGAAACCGCCCCACGCGGTGTAAACCTGCGCCAGGTCGGCATCGTCGCGCCAGTTGCGGCTGTCGATCAGCTGCAGCAGGCCTGCCCCGTAAGTGCCCGGCTTGGAGCCGAAAATCCTTGTGGTAGAGCGCCGTTGGTCACCATGCTCGGCGAGGTCGACCTGCGAGTGGGCGCGGACATAATTGTCATCGGCCGACTCGTCGAGACCCGCGACCAGCTGCACGGCATCGTCCAACATGGTGACGACATGCGGGAACGCATCCCGGAAGAAGCCCGAAATCCGAACGGTCACGTCGATGCGAGGCCTACTGAGTTCGGCCGGCGACATCGGTTCCAGATTGACCACCCGTCGCGACGCGTCGTCCCAGACGGGTCTGACGCCAAGCAGCGCAAGCACTTCGGCGATGTCGTCACCTGCGGTGCGCATCGCCGAGGTGCCCCACACCGAAAGCCCGACAGACTGTGGCCAGTGTCCGTAGTCGTCGCGGTACCGGGCCAGCAGCGAATCCGCCATCGCCACACCGGTCTCCCACGCCAGTCGCGACGGCACCGCCTTCGGGTCGACGGAATAGAAGTTGCGGCCCGTCGGCAGCACATTGACCAGGCCGCGCAGAGGTGAGCCCGACGGGCCCGACTCGATGAACCTGCCGTCGAGCGCCCGCAGGATCTGGGCGATCTCCCGCGCCGTTTGCGCCAGCCGGGGCACCACTTCTGTTGCGGCGAACCGCAGGATGTCGGCGACGGCGGCGTCCTCGGTCAGGCTGTCGACGACCGCTGCGTCCCAGCCGGTTTTCTGCAGTGCGGCGACCAGTTCACGCGCGGCCGCCTCCGCCGCGTCCACCGCCGCACGCTCGTCGCTGCCGTCCTCGGCCAGGCCCAGCGCCTGACGCAGGCCCGGCACGGTCTGGTCACCGCCGAACAGCTGCCGCGCCCGCAGGATGGCCAGCACCAGGTCGAGTTCGACTTCGCCACTGGGCTTTTCACCGAGGACATGCAGGCCGTCGCGGATTTGCACGTCCTTGATTTCGCACAGCCAGCCGTCGACGTGAAGCAGCATGTCGTCGAATGAGTCGTCTTCGGGACGCTCGTCGAGTCCGAGGTCGTGGTCCATCTTCGCGGCGCGCATCAGCGTCCAGATCTGCTGGCGGATCGCGGGCAACTTGCCTGGGTCCAGCGCGGCGATCATGGCGTGCTCGTCGAGCAACTGCTCCAATCGCGCTATGTCGCCATATGTTTCGGCACGCGCCATCGGCGGGATGAGATGGTCGACCAGGGTGGCGTGTGCGCGCCGTTTGGCCTGGGTGCCCTCCCCTGGATCGTTGACCAGGAAGGGATAGATCAGTGGCAGGTCGGCCAACGCAGCGTCGGTGCCGCACGCAGCGGACATGCCAAGCGTCTTGCCCGGCAGCCACTCCAGGTTGCCGTGCTTGCCGAGGTGCACGACCGCGTCGGCCCTGAATTCGGCGGCAATCCAGCGGTAGGCCGCCAGGTAGTGGTGGCTCGGCGGCAGATCCGGATCGTGGTAGATGGCAACGGGGTTCTCGCCGAATCCCCTCGGCGGCTGCACCATCAGCACGAGGTTGCCTGCCTGCAGCGCGGCGATCACGATCTCACCGTCGGGGTTTTGGGTTCTGTCCACGAACAGCTCGCCCGGCGGCGGGCCCCAATGCTTGACGACGGCTTCGGTGAGCTCGGTTGGCAGTGTGGTGAACCAGTCGCGATAGTCCTTGGCCGACAACCGGATCGGGTTGCCCGTCAGCTGTCCGTCGGTGAGCCAGGCCGGGTCCTGGCCGCCCCGCGCGATGAGTGCGTGCACCAGTGCATCGCCGTCTTGGGCATCGACGCCGGGAATGTCGCCAATCGCATATCCGGCGTCACGCATGGCCCGCAGCAGCGCGACCGCACTGGCCGGAGTGTCGAGTCCGACGGCGTTTCCGATACGGGCGTGCTTGGTCGGGTAGGCCGAGAACACCACCGCGATACGTTTCTGCGGGGCCGGGATGGCCCGCAGCCGCGCGTGTTTGACGGCAAGTCCCGCAACGCGCGCGCAGCGCTCGGGGTCGGCGACATAGGAGATCAGACCCTCGTCGTCAATCTCCTTGAACGAGAACGGAACCGTGATGATGCGACCGTCGAACTCGGGCACCGCGACCTGAGTGGCGACGTCGAGCGGGGACATCCCGTCGTCGTTGTCCTGCCACTGCGTGCGCGAACTCGTCAGGCACAGACCCTGCAGGATCGGGATGTCCAGTGCGGCGAGATGCGCGACGTTCCAGCTGTCGTCATTGCCGCCCGCGGTGACGGCGGCAGGCGTCGCACCGCCCGCGGCCAGCACGGTCGTCACCATCGCGTCGGCGGTGGCAAGAAGATCAAGCATTCCGGCGTCGGCCGTCCGCAGTGACGCGCAGTAGACGGGCAGCGGTCTACCGCCGGCCTGCTCGATGGCCCGGCACAGCGCCTCGACGTAGCCGGTGTTGCCTGCCAGGTGCTGAGCCCGGTAGTAGAGCACTGCCACGGTCGGGCCGTCCGTGTCGAGCGTCGCGCGGTCGAGGATGCCCCAACTCGGGGTGGTTTCGGGAGGCGCGAAACCGAAGCCGGTCATCAACAGCGTGTCGCAGAGAAATGCGTACAGCTGGCGCAGGTTGGGCACGCCACCCTGGGCGAGATAGATGTGCGATTGCAGCGCCACACCCGCGGGCGTCGTCGAATGACCCATCAGGTCGGCGTCGGGCGCCTGCTCGCCGCTGACCACGACGGCCGGAACGCCGCTTGCCACCACGGTGTCGATGCCGTCCTGCCATGCGCGGTAGCCGCCGAGAATGCGGACGACGGCGATGTCCGCACCGCCCAACAGCTCGTCGAGTTCGCCGTCAACCAGTCGCGACGGGTTTGCCCACCGGTAGCTCGCCCCGCTCGCGCGGGCAGTGATCAGGTCGGTGTCGGAGGTCGACAACAGCAGGATGGTGGGTTTCGGGTGGGACGGCGGGAGGGTGTCGAGCACCCACCATTACTACCGCACGCGGGCCGTGGGGTGAGGTCTAGCTGTCTTTGCCCCAGCGGCCGTGCCATGTCTGCGGGTAAGGCAGGCCAAGGCCGGCGATGAGTAGCAGCACGAGTACGCCGAATGCGATTAGCGCGAACATCGTCGTTCCTTCCGTGACATTCGTTTACTACACACGCGTGTAGTAGTCCGGAACTTACGGCGCTACCAGCAGGTAATGAGCGATTTGTGTGCCACGGATCACCATGGGCGATGGTGTGGCGAGCGTCACATCCTGCTTCGAATCGCAGCCATTTAAACCGTGTTGGAAGGCCCACGACCGGCGGACGATTCGGCGCATGACTGAACTCCTAGACGTGGTGAAACTCGGGGCCAACATCGGCGCCCGCATCGACGGTGTCCGACTGGCAGGCGACCTGAGCGCCGAGACCATCGCAGCGATCAACGACGCACTCCTCGAGCACAAGGTGATCTTCTTCCGCGACCAGCACGACGTGGACGACGACGGCCAACTTGCCTTCGCCGGCAGGTTGGGCACACCCACCACCGCGCATCCGACCCTGTCCGAAGGCGAGACGGTGTTGCCGATCGATTCGCGCTACGACAAGGCCAACAGCTGGCACACCGATGTCACGTTCGTCGATCGCATTCCGAAAGCGTCTCTGCTGCGGGCAGTTTCCCTGCCTAGCTACGGCGGGACCACGACGTGGGCCTCCACCGAAGCGGCGTATGACCAATTGCCTGCGCCGCTGCGGATACTCACCGAGAACCTTTGGGCGGTGCACACCAATCAGTACGACTACGTCCGCGAGTACGCCGACAGGAACGAGGCGCTGACGGACACGGTGCGCGAGTACCGGGAGGAATTCGTCCGCGAGTACTACGAGACCGAACATCCGGTGGTGCGCGTTCATCCCGAAACCGGCAAGCGGGTACTGCTGCTCGGCCACTTCATCAAACAGTTCGTCGGCCTTGGCTCTGCCGAGTCGGCAACCTTGTTCAACCTGCTGCAGGCGCGAGTCACCAAGCTGGAGAACACGATTCGATGGAGTTGGCTGCCCGGCGATGTGGCCATCTGGGACAACCGCGCCACCCAGCATTACGCCGTCGCAGATTATGACGACCAGTACCGGCGGCTCAGCCGCGTCACGCTGGCCGGGGACATCCCCGTGGACATCCACGGCCAGCGCAGTCGCGCCATCGTCGGCGACGCCACGCACTATTCGGAGGTGGTCAGTCCCGTCGCGCTGGCGAGCTGACCTACAGCCTGTCCATTTCGCGCGCGATCAGCGCGTTCTCCAGCCACACATGCCGCTTCGGGTACACCGGCTTCGGCGGCTGCGCCGCACTTGCGAACCAGCTCCCGACGGCAGACGCCACGGCGTGGGCGGTGCCGAGCCACCCGCGGGTTTTCGCAGGCGGCAATGCCACCGCTGCGGCGGTGCTGAAGAGCACCTGCTGTTCGGTGATCAGCGTTTGCGTTTCAGTCGACGTCTGCGGCGAGGAGACGAGCTTTTCGCGGCTCTCGTCGAGCTGTGGGCTATATGTCGTTGCCATGTCAGTCATTTCAGTTGCTCCCACCCTGTGTTCTCTGGTGCCCGGCTGAGCCGAAGACCTCATGGGAGAAAATTAACGCCGGTAACGGTATGCCTCACGCGTAGACGAGTACCTGATTATTCGGCTAATTCGCGAGGTCCTACCTAGGTACTTATCCGAGTACGTGTGACGCGGCTAAGCATCGACGTTGACGTGGGCGTAAAGCGAAGGCCCGCCGAGAGGGGTTGGCGCAGGCTCGACGCCGCCCCTGCCCCAGCAACTCTCGGCGGGCTCTCGGCATGGTTCAGAGCCTCATCATCTCCCGCGCCATGCGGGAGTCCTCGAGAAAGTCATGACGGGACGGATAGTGCCGCCGCTTCGGTTGGCTGTCGTTGTCGGCCTTCACGAACGCTGCGGTCAGGAAAGCCAGGACCGCCTGGGTCCAGCGTCGGCTGGTCCGCTCCGGCTGCAACGGCACCGCCGCTGCGGTAGCGAACAGCACCTGCTGCTCGGTGATCAAGACCGGCGAGCGCGGCGGCGCGTCGACGGCTGCCGACCGGGTTGCCGTATCCGGTGATGCGCCGAAAGGCGCTAGTAACTCGGTCATTTCGAATCCCCCTTGTTTCGGTTGCTGCCGAACGGGTGGCCCGGCTGCTCGATGGGGAGAATTCTCGGCCGGTATTTAGCGACCCTCATGAGTATCCAACTACCTGTTTATCGCGGCTGCCACCTACTCATTCATTTCGCGCAAAGCCAATTGCAAGCCTTTTCCAGGGGTGCAGCCGATTTCAGCAATGTTCGCGGACATCACTGTCGACGCTCAACACATGCGTCGTACCGTGATCTGGTGGCCAGAACCCGCGACCGCGATGCCTGCCCCGGCGCGCTGCAACTGCACCAGGCGGCCGACGGTGCGCTGGCGCGGGTTCGGTTACCAGGCGGCGGGATCTCGCCCGAACAGCTGGAGGCACTCGCGAGGGCCGCGACGGAGTTCGGGTCGCCTGCCATGGAGCTCACGTCTCGCGGCAACATCCAACTGCGGGCCATCACCGACACTGCGTCGGTCGCGGAAATCGCCGCCGCTGCAGGCTTGTTGCCATCGCAAACGCATGAGCGGGTCCGCAACATCGTCGCCTCCCCGCTGTCCGGTCGCGTCGGAGGCATGACCGACATCCGCGGGCTGGTCACCGAATTGGATGAGGCGATCCAATCCGAGGCCGTGCTGGCGGAGTTGCCGGGCCGGTTCCTGTTCGGTATCGACGACGGCCACGCCGACATCTCGGGCCTCGGCGCCGATGCGGGTGCACATTTTCTCGACGAGACCGCCGCCGCCCTGCTGCTGGGAGGCCGCGATACCGGCGTACGGCTGGACCGGTCCGAAATCGTGCCCGCACTGATCGCGGTCGCGACACGATTCGTCGATAACCGCGGAAAGGCTTGGCGGGTAGCCGAACTGGCCGACACCGCACCGCTCCTGGAGGGCTTCACCGTCAGCGCGGAACACGGTGCGGCGCGGCAGGCGGTGGACAGGCCGCCCGTCGGCTGGCTGGCGCAGGACGATGGCCGCGTCACCCTGGGCGCAGCCGTGCCGCTTGGCGTGTTGCAGGCCAGGGTCGCCGAGTTCCTGGCGGCGATCGGCGCGCCGATGGCGATCACGCCGTGGCGCTCGGTGCTGGTCTTCGACCTCGACGAAGGCGTGGCCGACACCGCGTTGCGCGTTCTGGCGCCGATGGATCTGGTGTTCGACGAGACTTCGCCCTGGCTCTCGGTCAGCGCATGCACAGGCAGCCCCGGCTGCCAACATTCGGCGGCCGACGTCCGCGCCGATGCCGCGGCCGCGCTCGACGACCCCGCCGATGGTCACCGGCACTTCGTCGGCTGCGAACGCGCCTGCGGCAGCCCGCCCGTCGGTCAGGTACTGATCGCCACCGGCGACGGCTATCAGCCCCGCGCGCGTTCGTAGTGCCGGCGAGCGCGATCGCGGTTACCGCAGTCGGCTGCGCTGCACCATCGCCGGTTCTGCCGATGGCTGCTGTCCAGGAACAGCCACCCGCACGCGACGTCACCGCACGCCTTGACGCGGTCGCTTGAAATCTGCGTGATCAAGTCGACGGCTGCGACAGCCAATCGATCGACCGGGGTGAAGACCGTCGGCTGTCGATCGATCCACTCGATGCCGCTATCGATGGCACGAAGCTCCTTGTGCTGCAACGCAGTTCGGTATTCTGCGCTGATCGTACGTAACGCTGACTGCGCTCCGTCGGTCCACAGCGCATGCAGCGCCTCCCGTAGCCGCTTGGCACGCGCGACTGCGCGCTCAGCAGACTCCCTGTCTGACCGCATGGCGCGCATGAGGTCATGTGTTTCGGTGGCTGACACCACTGCTGCGTGGCGACACCAGCCAACCAGATCGGAGTAGTCGCCGAGATTGTCGACGCGCCGAGCGTCGTCGCCCCGCCAGGCGACCGTGTTCACGAGGTCGATCACCGGGTGTCCCCCGCGCAGGTCGAGCTTGTCGGCGTCAGTCACGTATTCAACTCTAACAGTTAAAAGCGATGTTTATCTGTTAGATATCCGGGGAACGCGGTTGGCAATGACCACAATCGATCGAACCCATACCGCATCGCTGGGACTGGCCGCAGGTGCCATCAGTCTGTCGGCGTCTGCCGTGCTCCTCGGACTCGCAGCCACGAACCCGGCCACCGCTTCCACCGCCAGGTGCCTGTTCGCCCTACCGGTCGTCGCCGCGCTCGCCATCGCCGAGAAAAGACGACACGGCGCGCTGAGCAGACGCGCGTGCGTCTGGGCTGGAGTGTGCGGTGTGCTGTTCGCGGCCGACATGTTGTGGTGGACGCAGTCGATTCCCGAGGTCGGCGCAGGCCTTTCGACGGTGTTGGTAAACGTTCAGGTCGCGCTGGTGCCACTGTTGGCGTGGCTGTTCGATGGCGAACGCATCGGGGCGCGGTTCCTGTGGGCGCTGCCCGTCATCCTGGTCGGCGTGCTGTTGGCAGGTGGCATCTTCGAACACGGCGTCCGCGGCACCAACCCCACAGCTGGCACCGTGCATTCGATTGCCGCCGCGCTCTGCTACTCCGGCTTCCTTTTCCTGCTGCGTCGCGGCGGTCAGGGCGGCCAACCGATGCAGACCTATGCGATCGTGCTGGCGTCGGCCGCGGCGGTCGCCATGGCGGTGGGGCTCTTCGGAGGCAACCTCGACGTCACCCCCGGATGGTCCACCGCGGGCTGGCTGGTTCTGGTCACCCTCAGCGGCCAACTGCTCGGCTGGTTGTTGGTGGCCATCTACACACCGAAGCTGCCGAGCGAGGTCAGCTCAGCGCTGCTGATGCTGATGCCGATTGGAGCCATCGTGCTCGGCGCGCTTGTGCTCGGGGAGCGGCCCTCGCCGCTGCAGCTGGCAGGCTGCGCGCTGGTGCTGGTCGCGAGCTACGCCGGAACCGCCCGCCGCTAGTGTGAGCGGGTGCTCGACTACATCCGCGACGCCGCCGAGATCTACCGGCAGTCGTTCGCGACGATCCGCGCCGAGGCGGATCTCTCGCGGTTTCCCGACGACGTTGCGCGGGTGGTGGTGCGGCTGATCCACACCTGCGGGCAGGTCGACGTCGCCGAACACGTCGCGTTCAGCGACGACGTCGTGGCCAAGGCCCACGCCGCGCTGGCCGCGGGAGCACCGATCTTGTGCGATTCCTCGATGGTGGCCGCGGGCATCACGAAATCCCGGCTGCCCGCCGACAACCAAGTGGTCTCGCTGGTGGCCGACCCCCGAGCGCCCGCTCTGGCCGAGCGTCTCGGCTCGACCCGATCCGCGGCCGCGGTCGACTTGTGGGCCGACCGGCTCGGCGGCGCTGTGGTGGCGATCGGCAACGCCCCGACTGCGTTGTTTCACCTGCTGGAGCTGGTCGACGACGGCGCCCCCACACCGGCCGCGGTGTTGGGCGGACCCGTCGGGTTCGTCGGCTCGGCGCAGTCGAAGCAGGAGCTGATCGACCGACCCCGAGGCATGGCGTATCTGGTGGTCCAGGGCCGCCGCGGCGGCAGCGCGATGGCTGCCGCCGCCGTCAACGCGATCGCTAGTGAGCGCGAATGAGGGGCATGCTCTGGGGCGTGGGCCTCGGGCCCGGCGACCCCGAACTCGTGACGGTCAAGGCGGCGAGGGTAATCGGCGAGGCGGACGTCGTCGCCTACCACAGCGCCCGGCACGGCCGCAGCATCGCGCGTGGCATCGCCGAACCGTACTTGCGGCCGGGCCAGATCGAGGAGCACCTCGTCTACCCGGTCACCACCGAGACCACCGACCATCCCGGCGGCTACTCCGGCGCGATGGAGGACTTCTACCGCGAGTCCGCCGACCGGATCGCCGCTCACCTCGAGGCTGGCCGCAACGTGGCGCTGCTCGCCGAGGGCGATCCGCTGTTCTACAGCTCGTACATGCATATGCACACCCGGCTCACGGAACGCTTCGACGCCGTGATCGTCCCCGGTGTGACGTCGGTCAGCGCGGCGTCGGCGGCGACGGGTACTCCGCTCGTGCAGGGTGACGAGGTACTGACGATCCTGCCGGGCACGCTGCCGCTCGACGAACTCAAGCGCCGACTCGCCGACACCGACGCCGCCGTGGTGCTCAAGCTCGGTCGCTCGTATCCGGCTGTGCGGGAGGCACTTTCGTCGGTCGGACGACTGGACGCGGCGTTCTACGTGGAGCGGGCCAGCACACCGAAGCAGCGGGTGCTGGCCGCCGGTGACGTCGACGAGGACAGCGTGCCGTACTTCTCGCTGGCGATGCTGCCTGGCGATGCGCGCAAGGACGCACCGACGGGCAGTGTCGCCGTGGTCGGCCTTGGCCCCGGCGACAGCGACTGGGTGACGCCGCAGAGCCGCCGCGAGTTGGCCGCCGCCACCGACTTGATCGGCTACGGCCCCTACCTCGACCGGGTCGGCACCCGTGATGGCCAGCGCCGGCACCCGAGCGACAACACCGACGAGCCCGCACGCGCCCGGCTCGCCTGCACCCTGGCCCAGCAGGGTCACGCGGTCGCGGTGGTGTCGTCCGGTGATCCCGGCGTCTTCGCGATGGCCACGGCCGTGCTCGAGGAGGCCAAGCAATGGCCGGGCGTTGACGTTCGGGTGATCCCGGCGATGACGGCCGCTCAGGCCGTCGCGAGCCGGGTCGGCGCCCCGCTGGGTCACGACTATGCGGTCATCTCACTGTCCGATCGGCTCAAACCGTGGGAGGTCATCGAGCAGCGCCTGACCGCCGCGGCGCAGGCCGATCTGGTCCTGGCGATTTACAACCCCGCCTCGAAGACGCGGACGTGGCAGGTCGGCGCGATGCGTGATCTGCTGCTGGCCCACCGTGATTCCAGCACCCCGGTGGTGATCGGCCGCGACGTGTCAGGCCCGCGCGAAAACGTGAAGGTGGTCAGGCTGGCCGACCTCGACCCCGCCGACGTCGACATGCGCTGCCTGTTGATCATCGGCTCGTCGCAGACCCAGTGGTACTCCGACGAATCCGGGGACAGGGTGTTCACCCCGCGCCGCTACCCCGAGTTCTGACTTCGCCGAAACTGTCGCAGGCTCGACTGCTAACGTCCGGCGCGTGACTGACATTCCACGCGGGCCCTCAGATGTAACGGCGGCATGGCTCGGTTCAGCACTCGGAGCCGACGTCCGCGAGGTCGATGTCACGCCGATCGGCACGGGCCAGACCGGCGCGACGTATCGGGTGACCGCGGAATATGCGACGTCCACTGACCTACCCGGCACGTTCGCGGTCAAGCTGCCCGCCCAGGACGATGCGGTCCGCGAACGCGTTGCGCTCGGCTACCGCTCCGAGGTCGAGTTCTACACCGACGTGGCCAAGCACATGCGGGTCCCGGTGCCCGGCTGTCACTACAGCGACATCAGCGACAGCGGAGCCGATTTCGTGCTGGTACTTGCCGATATGGCGCCTGCGGTACAGGGAGATCAGATCGCGGGCTGCACGGCGGACGAGGCGCAACTCGCGGTGGACGCGATCGCCGGGCTGCACGGCCCGAGTTGGTGCGATCCGGCTTGGCTTGGGCTGGAGTCGATCTCGATGCCCAAGCCGGGCGATGAGGCCGCAGCGAAGGGCCTCGGCGATGTGTCGGTGATGGCCGCCGACATCACCATCGAAAAGCTCGGCCCACGCATGAGCGCCGAGGATCGCGAGACCCTGCGTGCCGCCATGGGATTGGTGACGCCGTGGCTGTTGGCCGAGCCGCACCGGTTCTCACTCATGCACGGCGACTACCGGCTCGACAACCTGCTGTTCGATCCCGATCGCACCCGCATCACGGTGGTCGACTGGCAGACGATGGGGGTCGGCCTTCCTACTCGAGACCTCGCGTACTTCACCGCGACCAGCCTGGCACCCGACATGCGGGCCAAGATCGAGCGGCACCTGGTCGCCCGATATCACGACACGCTATGGGGATACGGGGTGAGGTGTTATGACGCCGAAACCTGTTGGCGCGACTACCGTCTCGGCGTCGTCCAAGCGCCGTTGATCAGTGCCCTCGGCTTTGCGTTCGCCGCGTCAACCGAACGCGGCGACGAAATGATGCTGACGATGTTCCACCGTGGCTGCCGCGCGATTCGGGAGCTCGAGACCCTGGAGCTGATCAACAGCTACTGACCCACTCGGCGGCCTCATCGACGGAACTGACCGTCGTCACCCCCGCCGGCAACGGCGGGCGATCCACCATCACCACCGCAACGCCCAGCGCCGAAGCCGCATCCAGTTTGGGTCGCGTCATCGCGCCGCCACTGTTCTTGGTCACCAGTGCCTCGATGCGATGCTCCCGCAGCAGGGCCAGCTCGTCCTCGTAGTGGTACGGCCCGCGCGACAACACGAGTTGGTGGCGACGGGGCAGGGCCTCCGCATCCGGCGCGGTGACCGTACGGATCAGGAACCACGCGTCGACGTCGACGAACGCGGCTGTGCCCGAGCGGCCGGTGGTCAGGAACACCCGCGAATACTGCTCAGTGGCAATTGTTTCGGCGGCCTCGGTGTCCGAGCCAACGACAAGCGCATCGCCGGGCTCCCACGCGGGCCTGGCCAGCACCAGATGCGGCAGGCCCACCTCGCCGCATGCCGCGGCGGCGTTGGCGGTGATGGTCGCGGCGTAGGGATGAGTGGCGTCGACGACGGCATCCACGTGAGCCTCGGACAGCCAGTGCCGCAATCCGTCGACGCCGCCGAAACCACCGATGCGGACTTCGCCGACCGGCAGGGCGGGATCCGGCACGCGCCCTGCCAGCGAGCTGATCACGTCGACGCCGGGGTGCAGTCGGGCGGCGAGCGCCCTGGCCTCCGACGTGCCGCCCAGCAACAGCACGCGCATCAGTGCCGGCCTCTTCGCACCCGGTTCGAGGAGTACAGGTAGCTGTCGGAAAAGCCCTCGGCGGCAAGCACATCCCCGACGATAATCACCGCGGTGCGGGTGACGCCCGCCGCCTTGGTTTCCTCGGCGAGGTCGGCGAGCGTGCATCGCAGCACCGTCTCTTGCGGCCAGCTGGCGAATGCCACGACGGCGCAAGGCGTTTCCGGCCGATAGCCACCCGCCAACAGTTCCGGCACAATCGCGTCGATCTGTGCAGCTGCCAGATGCAGCACCAGCGTCGAACCTGATGCCGACAGCGTTCGCAGGTCCTCCCCCGGCGGCATCGCGGTCGACAGCGTCGCCACCCGCGTCAACGTCACCGTCTGCGCGACACCCGGCACTGTGAGCTCACGGCCCAACACAGCCGCGGCGGCAGCGAATGCCGGTACGCCCGGGACGATTTCGTAGTCGACGCCGAGCGCGTCGAGCCGACGGCATTGTTCGGCCAGCGCGCTGTAGATCGACGGATCACCCGAATGCAGGCGCGCGACGTCGAGGCCTGCGGCGTGCGCGTCGGCCAACTCGGTGATGATCTGGTCGAGTGTCAGTGGACCGGTGTCGATGACTCGGGCGTCGGGCGGGCAGAGCGCCAACAGGTCCTCGGGCATGATCGAGCCCGCGTAGAGGCAGACCGGGCAGCGGCTGAGCAACCGCTGGCCGCGCACCGTGATCAGATCGGCGGCACCGGGCCCGGCCCCGATGAAGTAGACGGTCATGGCTTGGTCACCGACCACTGGGTGACGGGCAGCGCGGGACGCCATCCGGTGAACCCGCCCACAGGCTCGCCGCGGTAGTGCTGGAATCGTCGAAGCTCGCCGCCGACGCGGGAATACCATTGGACGAGAACGGCTTCGGATTCCGCGGTGACGGCGTTGACGACCAGCCGCCCGCCTGTCGGTAGTCGGTCATAGCAGGCCTCGAGCAGCCCCGGTTGGGTCACGCCACCGCCGATGAAGATCGCCGTCGGCCGCGGCACCCCGTCGACACCGCCGTCGCTCAACACGGCTTCGTCAAACGCCGCCGGCGCTTCACCGCGGACATCGACAACGACTCCGTGCTTCAAGGCGTTCTGGGCGATGCGCTGCCGGCGATGCTCGTCGCGCTCGAATGCCACTGCTCGACAACCAGTCCCGCTGCGACACCATTCGATCGCGATGCTGCCCGAGCCCGCGCCGACGTCCCACAGCCGCTCGCCCTTCTGCGGTGCCAGCGCGGCGAGGGTGACCGCCCGCATCGATTGTTTGGTGATCTGGCCGTCGTGCGCATACGCATCGTCGGGCAGCACCGACAGCCGAGTGTCACCGGGCAGGTAGCGCACTGCCACCACGTTGAGGTCATCGACATCGTCGGGCGGTTTCGCGGCCCACTCCCCGGCGGTGGCGTCGCGGCGGCGCTCGGTCGGCCCGCCGAGTTGCTCGAACACCGTCAGTTGAGAGTCGGCGCGCCCGGCGTCGGTGAGCAACCGCGCCAGCGCCGCCGGGCTGGCACCGTCACGGCACAGCACGACGGCCTGGCCGCCGCGCCGCAACGCGGTGTGCGGTTCCCCGATCATCAGGCTGATCACCTCGGTTTCCTGCACGGCCCAGCCCAGTCGCGCGCATGCCAACGTCACCGAAGACACATGCGGCAGCACCGTCACCGTGTCCGCGCCGAACAGTCTGATCAGCAGCCCCGCCACGCCGTGCAGCATCGGGTCTCCGCTGGCGACAACGTGCACATCGCCCTCGGTGTTGCCGAGCGTCTCCACCATGCCGAGCATCGGCGACGACCACTGCCTGCGCTCGGCGGTCACCCTGTCATCCAGCAGGTCCAGCTGGCGGCGTGATCCGTAAATGACTGTCGCCCTGCGTAATTCGGCGGCTGACGCCGGCGCCAGCCCAGCCATCCCGTCGGCTCCGATCCCGACTACCACGATCATCTCGGCATCCTCCGCCAGATGAAGCGCGGAGTCATCCGGAACGCGAACGCCAGCAGGCCCAGGGGCGCGGGTACCCACACCGTGGACCGGCCCTTGCGCAACGCGTGTGCCGCCGCGGTAGCGACTTGTGCGGGTGTACGCGAGAACGGCGCCGGCTCCATGCCCTCGGTCATCCGGCCGATCACGAAGCCGGGCCGCACGACCAGCAGATGCACCCCGGTTCCGTGCAGGGCGTCGGCCAGCCCGCTGCAGAAGCCGTCGAGCGCGAGTTTCGCCGAGCCGTAGACGTAGTTGGCTCTCCGCACCCGGGTCCCTGCGATCGACGAGAACGCGACGATGCGCCCCGAACCGGCGGCCCGCATCGAGTTGGCCAGCACGGTCAGCAGGCTGACTTGGGCGACGTAATCGGTGTGCACGATCGCGGCGGCGTGCATCGGGTCCTTCTCCGCGCGGGCCTGGTCGCCCAGGATGCCGAAGGCCAGCACCGCGGTCCCGATCGGGCCGAGATCGGCGACGATCGAATCGATCAGCGGAGCATGGGAGGCAAGATCGTCTGCGTCGAATTCCCGGACGTGCACGTCGGGGGCCCCGGCCGCCCGTACGGCCGCCGCTGCCTCGTCGTCGAGCTTGTCGGAGCGACGGGCGGCCAGCACCACCGTCGCGCCGGCAGCCAGCCGGGTGGCCAGCTCCAGCCCGATCTCGCTGCGGCCGCCGAAGATCACCACCGGCCCAGCGTCCGTGTCCTTCACGGGCCTGATTATGTCCTGCGCTACCGTGAGCCTTGATGGCGAAGGCAACCACTAGGCTCACCAACGACGCGCTGGCGTTCCTCACCGAACGGCATTTGGCCATGTTGACGACGCTGCGCTCGGACAATTCCCCGCATGTGGTCGCGGTCGGGTTCACCTTCGATCCCAAGACCCACATCGCCAGGGTCATCACCACGGGCGGCTCGCAGAAGGCCGTGAACGCGCAGGAACGCGGCGTCGCGGTGCTCAGCCAGGTCGATGGCGCCCGGTGGCTGTCGCTGGAGGGCAAGGCAAGCGTCAACACCGAGACCGAAGCGGTGCGCGACGCCGAACTGCGCTATGCGCAGCGGTACCGCACGCCGCGGGTCAACCCCAAGCGTGTGGTGATCGAGGTGCGCATCGAGCGGGTGCTCGGGTCGTCCGACCTGCTCGACCGCGCCGAGGACTAAGTCGTCGACACCACGATCAACTCGTGCGGTCGGTTGTTCACCGACAGGACCCCGTCGTCCGTGACGACCACGATGTCCTCGATGCGGGCGCCCCACTGGCCAGGAAAGTAGATGCCGGGCTCGACGGAGAACGCCATGCCCGGCTCGAGCGGCAGGTCGTTGCCCGCCACGATGTACGGCTCTTCGTGCACGGACAGTCCGATGCCGTGGCCGGTGCGGTGCACGAAGGCCTCCGCCAAGCCTTCGGCCGCGAGCACGTCGCGCGCGGCGGCGTCCACCTGTTCGGCGGTCACGCCAGGCCGCACCGCGTCGACCGCGGCCTGCTGGGCGCGCTGCAGCACGGCGTAGCGGCGCGCGACCTCGGGGTCGGGCTCCCCGATGCTGTACGTGCGCGTGGAGTCCGAGTTGTAGCCCGGCTCGTATGGGCCACCGATGTCGACGACGACGATGTCGCCGGCCCGCAGCTCGCGGTCCGAACATTCGTGGTGCGGGTCGGCGCCATGCGGGCCTGACCCGACGATGATGAACGCCGCCTCCGAATGTCCTTCGGCGACAATCGCTTCGGCGATGTCCGCGGCGACGTCGGCCTCGGTTCGGCCTGGCACCAGAAACTCCGGCACCCGGGCGTGCACCCGGTCGATCGCGGCACCGGCCTTGCGCAGCGCGTCCACCTCGGCGGCGTCCTTGAGCATCCGCAGCCGCCGCAGCACGTCGGTCGCCAACACCGGGACGACGCCGAGCACGTCGGCCAACGGCAGCAGGTGCAGCGCGGGCATGGAATCGGTGACGGCAGTCGCGACGGGTGCGCCGCCGAGGGCGTCGGCCACCAACCGGTACGGGTCGTCGCCGTCCACCCAGTCACGTACGGCCAGACCGAGTTCGGTGACCGCGGATTCTTTGAGTGACGCGAGTTCGAGCCGGGGAACGACGATGGTCGGCTCGCCGGTGGCCGGCAATACCAGCGCGGTCAGCCGCTCAAATGTCTGGGCGCGCGAGCCGACGAGGTAGCGCAGGTCGTAGCCGGGCGTGATGACAAGACCGGCCAGCCCCGCGTCGGCGGCCGCGGCCGCGGCGGCCCGGAGTCGTTGCGCATA
>Ga0070671_100000886_pt1 | contig 21853 bp, 17 predicted proteins | sample KBSS73metaG_FD_65341 | JGI IMG/M metagenome (GOLD analysis project Ga0070671, IMG submission 65341) | Switchgrass rhizosphere microbial communities from Kellogg Biological Station, Michigan, USA - KBS S7-3 metaG | ecosystem: Host-associated > Plants > Roots > Rhizosphere > Soil ...
GGTCGGTCAGAGCTTGATGACGACGCTCTTCTGTTCGGTGTAGGCGTCGAGGGCGTTGGCGCCGAACTCGCGGCCGATGCCGGATTGTTTGAACCCGCCGAAGGGGATGGGGCTGGCCATGTCGCCGTAGGTGTTGACCCACACCATCCCGGCACGCAGCGAGGCCGCGACTTTGTGGGCGCGGGAGATGTCTCGGGTCCACACGCCCGCGCCGAGGCCGAAGTCGGTGTCGTTGGCCAGGGCGAGGACCTCGGATTCGTCGTCGAACGGGATGACGGTGACGACCGGGCCGAAGATCTCCTCCCGGGCGATCCGCATGGTGTTGTCGGCGCCGGCGAACACTGTCGGCTGCACGAAGTAGCCTTTGTTCCCGACACGGCCGCCACCGGCGGCGAGGGTGGCGCCGTCGGTCCTACCCGCCTCGATGTAGCCCTGGACGCGGTCGAGCTGCTCGGCGGAGACCAGCGGGCCGAGCTGGGTGGTGGGGTCGAAGCCGTCCCCGACGGTCATCTGGCCCGAGCCCGCCGAGATCGCCTCGACCACGGCGTCGTGGATGGGGCGCTGCACGAACAGTCGGGTGCCCGCGAAGCAGACCTGCCCGGAGTTGGGGAACACGGCCATCATGGCGCCGGGGATGGCGGCGTCGAGGTCGGCGTCGGCGAAGATGATGTTGGGGCTTTTGCCGCCCAGCTCCAGGGTGACCCGTTTGAGGGTGTTCGCCGCCTCGCGCTGGATCACCTTGCCCGTCGCGGTCGAGCCGGTGAAGGCCACCTTGTCGATCTGGCGGTGCGCCACGAGCGCGGCGCCGACGTCCCCGGGGCCCTGCAGGATGTTGACCACCCCGGCCGGGATCCCGGCTTCGAGGATGATCTCGGCGAGGCGGACCGAGGTGAGTGGGGTCTGTTCGGCGGGTTTGACCACGACGGTGTTCCCGCAGGCCAACGCCGGGACGATCTTGAGTAGTGGGTTCGTGACCGGGGCGTTCCAGGGGGAGATGCCCGCGCACACCCCGACCGGCTCGCGGCGGGTGTAGGCGAAGAGCGGGTCGTCGGTGGCCAGCACGCTGGACTCGATCTTGGTGGGCCAGCCGGCGAAGTAGCGGATCATGTCGACCGCGGTGCTGGTCTCGAACCGGGCGAAGGCGTGGGGCATGCCGTTCTCGAGGACGTCGAGGTCGGCGAGTTCGTCGATCGAGCCTTCGATGAGGTCGGCGAGGCGGTGCAGGGTCGCTTCGCGCTGTGTGCGGGGCAGCCCGCTCCAGCGTCGGTCGTCGAAGGCGGTGCGGGCGGCTGTGACGGCCCGTTCGATGTCCGCGGTGCCGGCGCGGGCGACCTGGCCGAGGGTTTCCTCGGTGGTCGGGTCGATCACGTCGAAGTGCTCGCCGGTGGTGGAGTCGACGAGTTCGCCGTCGATCAACAGCTTGCCGGGTTCGGTGCGGAACCGGTCGGCGGCGGTGGAGCGGGGCAGGGTGGCGGTCATGGCACTCCTTCGAGCATGGTTGAGGAGCATGGGCGACGGCGCTCAGCGGGCTGGGGGTCAGCCCTTGGGGTCGTTCACGGTGTGGAACTCGAGGAACTCCTCGAGCCCCTCGGCGCCGAACTCGCGTCCGAGGCCGCTGGCCTTCACCCCGCCGAACGGGGCGGCCGGGTTGTTGACGTAGCCGTTGATCGTGAACGTGCCGGACTCGACGCGCGCGGCGACGTACTCGGCGCGTTCCTTGTTCGGAGTGAAGACGGCCCCGTGCAGGCCGTACGTCGAGTCGTTGGCGATGGCGATCGCGTCGTCGTCCGTGCCGTCGAACGGGATGATCGACAGCACCGGGCCGAAGATCTCCTCCTGCGCGATCCGCATGTCGTTGCGCACGTCCGCGAAGACGGTCGGCTCCACGAAGTAGCCGGTGCCGGGCTCGCTGGGCCGCCCGCCGCCCTGCACGAGCCGGGCGCCCTCGGACTTGCCGATCTCGATGTAGCGCTCGACGCGCTCGCGCTGCTCGGCGGTCGCCAGCGGGCCGATCTGGGTGGCCGGGTCCAGCGGGTCTCCGACGACCATGGCCTTCGCGGCCTGGGCCATCGCCTCGACGACCTCGTCGTAGCGGGAGCGGTGCACCACGAGCCGGGTGAGGGCCGTGCAGGCCTGACCGGTGTTGTAGAACGAGCCCGCCACCAGCGCGGGAACCAGGGTCTCGAGGTCCACGTCGTCCAGCGCCAGGGCCGCCGACTTGCCACCGAGCTCCAGGCTCACCCGCTTGAGCTGCGCACCGCAGACCGCGGCGATCGTGCGCCCGGACTCCGTGCTGCCGGTGAAGCTGACCTTGTCGACGCCCGGGTGCGCCACCAGGTGCGCCCCGGCCTCGCGCCCGGCGGGCACCACGCTGAGCACACCCGGCGGCAGGTCCAGCTCCGCGGCGGCCTCTGCCAGCACGTACCCGCTGAGCGGGGTGTTGTCCGCGGGCTTGGCGATCACCGAGCACCCCGCGAGCAGTGCGGGCGCGACCTTGACCGCGGACAGGAAGAACGGGCCGTTCCACGGCGAGATCGCGGCGGCGACCCCGACCGCGCGACGGCGCACCGTCGCGGGTCCGGCCGGGCCGGCGCGGCGCTCCTCGAACACGATGCGGTCCAGCGCCTCGACGAAGGAGCGGATCAGACCGACCGCGCCGCGCTGGCTGCGCGCGGACAGGGCCATCGGCTGGCCCATCTCGAGCGTGACACGGCGGGCGATGTCGTCCGCGCGCGCCTCGAGCAGGTCGGCCAGCGCGAGGAGCTGCTTGCCGCGCTCCGCGGGAGGCAGGTCCCGCCAGGTGCGGTCGTCGTGGGCCTTGCGGGCCGCCGCGACGGCGGCGTCGATGTCCGCCTCGGTGGCCTTCGGGATCGAGGCGATGGGCCGCTCGGTGGTGGGGGAGACGACGTCGACGGTCTCCGAGCCAGCGGGCGACACCCACTGCCCGCCGATGAACAGCTTGTCGTACTGGTACTCGTACACGCTCTCTCGTCTCTCGGTCGTCTCGGGTGTCTCAGCCGCAGACCAGGTCGAGGCGGGCGGGGGAGCGGAAGGCGATCCCCGCGATCTCCGGCGGCTCCGCCGCGGGGTCGCGGCGCAGGTCGGGCAGGCGGTCCAGCGCGGCGTCGAGGGCCACCCCGGCCTCCAGCAGCGCCAGATGCATGCCGATGCAGACGTGTGCGCCGTGCCCGAACGCCACCTGGCCGCGCTTGCGGTCCAGTCGGAACGTGTGCGGGTCCGCGAAGACCGCGGGGTCGCGGTTCGCGGCGGACAGGCACACGGCGACCGGGGAGCCCGCCGGGATCGGCACGCCGCCGAGCACGGTGTCCTCGACACAGAGCCGGTACACGTACTGTGTCGGCGACTCGATCCGGAGCGTCTCGTCGAGGGCCACGGGGATGAGGTCCCGGTCCGCCCGCACCTGCGCGTACCGCTCCGGGTCCGCGGTGAGGTGCAGGAACAGGGTCCCGAGCGTCCGCGACGTGGTCTCCGCGCCCGCGGGCAGCAGGATGCGGACGAACGAGATCAGGGTCTCGTCGTCGAGCAGCTCGCCGTCGGTGGTCGTGGCCTGGCAGAGCCAGGTCAGGAAGTCGTCTCGGGGGTCGGCCCGGGCGTCCGCGATGGCCTCGGCGATCATGCGGCCGAGGATGGCCGAGCACCTGAGGGCCAGCTCGGGGTTGGAGCGGTAGAGCAGCAGCCCGATCGCGAGCTGGTTGAACTGCTCGAACATCTCGTCCGGCAGGCCGATGATGTGGTGGAGCACCGAGGCCGGGTACACCAGCGCGAAGTCCTTGACGAACTCCGTGCGCCCGCGTTCGGCGATCTCGTCCAGCCTGCGCTGGGCCTCGGGAACGACGAAGTCGCCTCGCCAGCTCTCCATCGCCTTGCGGGTGAACGCCTTCTGGATGGCCCGGCGCTGGCTGGTGTGCTGGGGCGCGTCGAGCCCGAGGATCGTGGTGCCGTGCGTCTTCCCGACGGTGCGGGAGTACGCGATGTTCGAGAAGTGCTGCGAGTCGCGCAGGCACGCCATGACCTCGGCGTGGCCGACCACCGTGAACGGCTGCCCCTCCCACTGCGTGGCGTTGGAGGAGGCGAGGCCGAACACCTCGGTGAGCAGATCGCCGCGGTGCACGGGCCCCCGCGCGCGGATCTCGTCGTACACGGGGTGGGGATCGCCGAAGCTCGATCCGGCGTCCTTGTCGAACTCTGTGAAGATGTCCAGCCCCGCCAGGGGGTTGGTCGTCTCATCAGCTGGCTGCATGGGACTGCCTTCCGACGGCATTGTGGAGGAGTCGGGTTAGTACACTATATAGCCGGTTCCGACGGTCCTGTCGATGCCTTCCGGGACTCGGCTCGGCGGGGCGGCCGACCGTGAGAATCGATCAAACCAGGGAGTCCGGCGTGCCGGGCGAGAGATTGACCCCGGCCTGACCTTAGGATACTAATTCTGTGGGACGACAGCCCGACTGCGGGTGAGGAGGCGACGTCGTGACCGTGACGGCACCGCCGGACGGCGCTCTCGAGGCCTATCGGGCCCGGGTGCGCGCCTGGTTGACGGAGCACACCCCGGCCGACTGGGCGGAGAAGCTCCCCTACGCGGACGAGGCGGAGGTGCTCGCCTTCTACCGGGACTGGGCGCGCGAGCTGCACTCCGCCGGCCTGCTGGTCCCCCAGTGGCCGGAGCGCTTCGGCGGCCAGGGCGCCGGGCTCGCGCAGCAGGTCGTGCTGCAGCAGGAGATGAGCCGGGCCAACGCGCCCCGGCCGCGCTACCTGGCGATCTCGCTGGGGCACGCCGCGGCGACCCTGATGGAGCACGGCACGCCGGACCAGCAGAAGCTGCTGGACGGCATACTCCAGGGCGACGTGTGGTGTCAGGGTTTCTCGGAGCCGGGCGCCGGCTCGGACCTCGCCTCGCTGCGCACCCGCGCGGTCAAGGACGGGGACACCTACGTCGTCAACGGGCAGAAGATCTGGTCCAGCATGGGCCTCTACGCCCGGTGGGGGCTGCTGCTCGCTCGTACGGACCCGGACGTGCCGAAGCACCGCGGCATCAGCCTGTTCATCCTGGACATGCAGGACCCGGGCGTGGAGGTGCGGCCGATCCGGCAGGCCACCGGCGCCCAGGAGTTCGCGGAGGTGTTCCTCACCGACGTGCGCATCCCGGAGTCGATGCGGATCGGCGCGGAGAACGACGGCTGGAAGCTCGCCCAGACCACGCTGACCACCGAGCGCTACGCGCAGATGGTCGAGGTGCACGCCGGCCTGCAGGAGCTGTTCGCGCTGCTCGTCGAGCAGGCCCGGACGCTGCGCGGCCCCGAGGGCGGGCCGCTGATCGAGCAGGCGGACTTCCGGCAGCGGCTCGCGGCGTTCGCGAGCGAGATCGAGGTCTTCGGCCTGATCAACGACCGGGTGCTCGGCGAGGTGAGCGCGGGGCGGGACCCCGGCCCGCAGGGCTCCATTCTCAAGCTCTACTTCAGCAGGCTGCTGCAGCGGCTGACGGCGTTCGGCGTGCGCTCGAACGGCCTCGACGCGCTGCGGGACCCCCAGCGCAAGAACGACCTGAGCTACACCTCCGGTGACTGGATGCTGGACCACATCCGCTCGTGGACGTGGACGATCGCCGCGGGCAGCAGCGAGATCCAGCGGAACATCATCGGCGAGCGGGTGCTCGGCCTTCCCCGGGAGCCTCGGTGAGCGAGCCTGCGAGCGGCACGGGGACACAGCGCCTGCGCGAAGCGCCGACCGAGCGCAGCGAGGGAGAGCGATGAGCGACACGACCATGAGCCGCGAGGAGCTCGCGGACCTGCGGGCGAGCGTGCGTGCGCTGCTGGAGCGCCGCTGTTCCTCCGAGCGGGTGCGCGAGGTCGCGTACTCGGCGGCGCCGTTCGACGCCGAGCTGTGGACCGCCCTCGCGGGCGACCTCGGGGTGGCGGCGCTGACCGTGCCCGAGGCCGCGGGCGGGATCGGCGCGGCCCCTGACGCCGTCGCGGTGGTGGCCGAGGAGCTGGGCCGCGCGCTCGCGCCGGTGCCGTTCCTGTCCAGCGCGGTCCTCGCGACCACCGCGTTGGTGAGGGCGGGTGGGCGGCCCGCGGCGGCGGCCTGGCTGCCCCGCCTCGCCGAGGGGACCGTCGGGACCGCGGCCGTCACCGGGGTCGACGGCGTACCGGGCGTGGACCGGCTGGACGTGCGAGCGACCGTGTCCGGAGAGGGGTACGTGTTCGACGGGACGGCGGGGTACGTACTGGATGTCGCCGTGGCCGAGGTGGTGGTCGTGGCCGCCCGCGGCGAGGCGGGCCCGGTCGTCGGGGTCGTCGCGCCGGGGGACCTCGCCGTCGAGCCGGTGGTGGTGCACGACCGCACCCGCAGGCTGAGCACCGTGCGGCTCACGGGTGTCGCCGTGCCCCCGGAGGCGGTGCTGGCCGAGGGGGACGAGGCGGCGGAGCTGCTGGCCGCGGTCTACCGCCACGGTGCCGCGGCGCTCGCCGCGGACGCCGCAGGCGGGGCTCGCAAGGTCCACGAGCTCGCCGTGCAGTACGCGAAGGACCGCGTGCAGTTCGACCGCCAGATCGGTTCGTTCCAGGCCGTGAAGCACAAGCTCGCGGATATGTACGTGCAGGTCGAGGGCGCCTCTGCCGCCGCGAGTGGGGCCGCGGCGGCCGCCGCTGCGGACGACGCCCGGACCCTCGCGCTCACCGCGAACTTCGCCTTCGAGGCCTACACCGAGGTGGCCGGGGACGCGATCCAGGTGCACGGCGGGATCGGCTACACCTGGGAGCACGACTGCCACCTGTTCTTCAAGCGCGCCCAGCTCGACGAGGCGTTGCTCGGCGACGCGGCCTGGCAGCGGGTCCGCGCGGCGGAGATCCTCACCGCGGTCTGAAGACGCGCACGTCGCGGGGGCCGCGCGAGCGGCCCCCGCGACCCGTCAGCCCCGCACCCGGCGCTGCATGCTCCACACCTGCGGCGCCCGCTCCAGCATCACGGCGGCCCGCGGGGTGGGGCGGGTCTCGTCGACCGCGCGGTAGGTGCGGGTGACCATCCGGGTCAGCTGCCCGTCCGTCCCGGCCGCGGCGGCGATCTCCAGTGCCCGGGTCAGCAGGTCCGCGCGCGGGACGACCTCGTGCGCGAAGCCCGAGGCCAGCGCCTGCGCCGCGGACATCTCCTGGTTGAACAGCGCGATCGCGGCGGCCTCGCCCGCGGGCAGGTTCCTGGCCAGCATGGCCAGGTGCCCGCCGCCGGGGTGCACGCCCGCCCGGCCGAAGCCGATCAGCCGCAGGTCGTCCGCCACGATGCGCAGGTCGCACGCGAGCGGCAGGTTGAGCCCGGCGCCGACCAGCGTCCCGTTGACCGCCGCGAGGGTCGGGATGGCGGCGTCGCGCAGCCGCTCGAACAGCGCGTAGATCCGGCCGATCCCGGCGAAGTTGTCCTCCTGCAACGGGTCCTGGCCGACCCGGCCCAGCATGTCGAGGTCCGCGCCGCTGCAGAAGCTCCTGCCCGCCGAGGCGAACACCAGCGCGGTGACCTCGGGGTCGCTCTCCGCCTCGGCGAGCGCCGCGACCACGGCGTCGGCGAACTCGGGGGTGAGGGCGTTGCGGTTCGGGGCGTCGAGCACGACGAGGCCGGTGGCCCCCTCGCGGCGGTACGCGACTCCGCTGTCGGACACGGTGATTCCCTTCGTCGGACCCGTTCCGGACCGGCGTGGCGCACAACGGGGCGACACCGCGACCGACCGGCACCTTAGGATACTGAATCTGTGCCGGTGTGGGCGGTCAGGCGGACGTGGCGTCCGTCCCGTCCACGGCGGGTGGGGCGTTCTCCAGGTGCCTGCCGATCGCGATGAGGTGCCGCTGCATCCGGTGCCGGGCCAGCGCCACGTCCCCGTCCGCGATGGCCTGCACGATCCGGGCGTGCGCGTGCCGGGCCTGCCGCCCGCGCTCGCGCAGCTCGTCCACCTGCGGGGACGGCGGGGTGACGGAGAGCTTGGTGAGCACCTCGAGGAACAGCCGCAGCACCGGGTTGCCGCTCAGGTCGGCGATCACCAGGTGGAGGTCGTGCCTGCCCAACATGTGGGTCTCCTGCGTGGAGGCCTCCTCGGCGAGCACCTCGTGGAGCCGGGCGATGCCGCTCTCGTCGATCTGTGCGGCCGCGAGCTCGAGGACCCGCAGCTCGATCGCGGACCGCGACTCGAACAGGTCCCGCGGCGAGGCGTCGTGGATCCGGAGGTGGCGGGCGGCGGCCTGGACGATGGCCGAGGTGTGGGGTGCCGTGACGACCAGCCCGCCGGTGGACCCCCGCCGCATGGTCGCCACCGAGTGGTGCTCCAACAGGCGCACCGCCTCGCGGAACACCGCCCGGCTGATCTTGAACTCGGCGAGCAGGTCCGGCTCGAAGCCGATGGCCTTCCCGACCGGCCAGCCCATGGCCACGATGCGGTCCTCGAGCATCCGGGCCACCTGCTCGGCCAGCTTGCCCGGGTTCGCCGGAGCCGAGGCCAGACCGATGGCCGTGGTGTCGGAGTGAGGCTCCATCGTCATAGTGTATTCAACTGCCCCCCTGGTCACGCGAGCACAAGGGCCGAGCGTGCGCGCGCGGTCGCTACAGGATACTCATCCTGGAGGGGGAGTCCGCAATGGCGGTGCGTGAGGAGGCCCCGGCGTCACGACCACGCGGTCGACGCCCGCCGCGGCCCGCGCCTCGCGGTCACCGGGGCTCGACGGCGCCGCCCACCGTCACCGCGAACGAGAGAACCTCACTGTAGACCTGACCGCTTGGTACACTCATTTCGCCGTTGTCGTCCCCGAGGAGGCTTCTGTGTCGAAGGTGACCGCCCCGCGCCGGGTCCTGGTGACCGGTTGTTCGAGCGGAATCGGCAGGGCGGTGGTGGAGAGCCTGACCGCCCGTGGACACGACGTCGTCGGGACGGTCCGGTCGCGGGCAGGCGCGCCGGACCTCGCGGCGGGCACGGTCGAGGAGCTCGACGTGACCGACCCGGCCTCGGTCGAGCGGCTGGTGGAGCGGGTCGGGCCGGTGGACGTGCTGGTGAACAACGCCGGCGTCGGCATGCGCTCGCTCATCGAGCTGGCCACCGACGACGAGCTGCGCCTGCTCTGGGAGACGAACGTCCTGGGCGCGGTCCGCATGCTGCGCGCCGTGCTTCCCGCGATGCGTGAGCGGGGGAGCGGGCGGATCGTCACCGTCTCCTCCGTGGCGGGGCGCCGGTCGATGCCGATGACCGGCCACTACGCCGCGTCCAAGCACGCGGTGGAGGCCATCCACGAGGCGCTGCGCTGGGAGGTCCGGGAGTTCGGGATCGACGTGGCGCTCGTGGAACCGGGCGCGGTGTCGTCGGACTTCGGGCGCAACCGGCTCGGCGCCCCGAACGACCAGGACTTCGGGCCCTACCAGCCCGTCGTCGACCGGGCAGGGGTGATCTCGAAGGCGGTCAACGCCCCCGCCGAGTCCGTGGCGGCGGTGGCGGCGGTGATCGTCGACGCGGTCGAGGCCGAGCGGGTCCCGCTGCGCATCCCGACCTCGGCGGACGCGGTCTCGATGATCGCGGACCGCACCGCCCGCACGGACGAGGAGTTCGAGAACTGGCTGTTCTCGGTGTGAGCGGTCCACGGGTCGGACTGCTCAGCGCCGGTCAGATGGGTGCCGCGATCGGCGGCGTGCTGGTGCGCCACGGCGGGCTCGAGGTGCTCACGTCCCTCGACGGGCGCGGTGACCTCACCCGCGAGCGGGCCCGCGAGGCCGGGATACGCGACGTCGGGGACGTCGCCACGCTCGCCCGCGAGGCGGACGTCCTGCTCTCGGTCATGCGGCCGAGCGGCACCGAGGAGGCGACCCGGGCGGTCGCGGACGCGCTGCGGGGGAGCGGGCACCGCCTGGTCTTCGTCGAGTGCAACGCGATCCCGCCCGCGACGGCGCTCGGGTACGCGGAGCTGGTCGCGGAGGCGGGTGGGGTGTTCGTCGACGCCGCCATCCAGAGCCCGCCGCCGCGCGGGCCCGGGCTGATCCTCTACGCGTCCGGCCCGCACGCGACGGAGCTGGAGTTCCTGCGGCCCGCCGGCATCGACCTGCGGGTGCTGAGCGGGCCGGTGGGGCAGGCGTCGGCGCTCGACATGGTCGTCGGCGGCGCCTCGAAGCTGTTCGAGGCGGCGGCGCTGCAGGTCTACCTCGGCGCGCGCCGGTGGGGGCTGGTGGACGTCCTCGAGGACCGGGCTGCGCGGCTGGTCGGCGGGGTCGCGCACCTGGCGCCCCTCATGCCCTCGCGCGTGGCGCGGTGGGCGGAGGAGATGGTCGAGACCGCCGCGTTCACGCGCGAGTCCGGTCTGCCCGGCGGCCTGTTCGACGGGGCGGCCGAGCTGTTCGCGCTGGTCGCGGGCAGTGAACGGGTCCGCGACGGCGCCACCGCCGAGTGGCCCGCGTCCCAGCGTGCGGTCGTCGAGCTGATCGCCGCGGACCTCGAACAGGCGGCCGGGCCGACCGGGTGAGCCCCGGTCGGCCCGTGGACGCTCAGGATCCGACGAGCACGAGGTCCGCGGCCCGCTCGCCGATCATGACGACGGGCGCGTTGGTGTTGCCGCTGGTCAGGTTCGGCATCACCGACGCGTCCGCGATGCGCAGGCCCTCGATCCCGCGCACCCGCAGCTCCGGGTCCACGACGGAGTCCTCCCCGGACCCGATCCGGCAGGTGCCCGACGCGTGCTGGCCGCCGTAGCTGCGGGCCTTCATCGCGGCGAGGATCTCCTCGTCCGACTGCACACCGGACCCCGGGGTGATCTCCTCGGTGACCAGCTTCGCGAACGCGGGGGCGGCGGTGATCTCGCGGACCCGGCGGACGGCCTTGAGCATCTGCTCGGCGTCGTACGGGTCCCCGTACATCGGGCGGTCGATCACCGGTGGGGCGGACGGGTCCGCGGAGCGCAGCGTGATCCGGCCGCGCCCGCGCGGGTGCACCGGGCAGATCAGCGCGCGGGCGACCGGAGTGGTGGCCAGCTTCATCGCGTGCATGTCGTGGCCGTCCTTGCTGCCGTCGGCCTTCGGCGCGGGCCTCGCCATGTCGAAGGGCGCGAACATGACCTCGAAGTCCGTGCGGGTGCCGCCGGGCTCGAAGCTGCCGAACAGCAGGACCTGGGCCGCCGTGGCGGTCGCCGCGCCCTTGCCGTGCAGCAGGAAGTTCAGCCCGTGGCGCAGGAAGCCCGCCGGGCCGACCTCCATGTTCAGGCTGGGCACGTTCACCGCGAACGCCATCGGGGCGCACGCGTGCTCGAGCAGGTTCTCGCCGACGGCGGGGGAGTCCACGACGACGTCGATCCCGTGCTCGCGCAGCTGCGCCGCCGGGCCGATCCCGGACAGCATGAGCAGCTTCGGGGTGGCGATCGCGCCCGCGCTGAGCACGACCTCGCGGCCCGCCCTGGCCTGGTGCACCTCACCGTGGTGCGTGTACTCGACGCCGACGACCCGGCCGCGTTCCACGAGCAGCCTGCTGACCCGGGCGCCCGTGCGCACGGTGCAGTTGCGCCTGCGGCGGGCGCGGGCGAGGTAGCCGCGCGCGGTGCTCCAGCGCAGGCCGCGGCGCTGCGAGACCTGCACGCGGGCCGCACCGATCTGGCGCTCGCCGTTGTAGTCGGGGTTGAACGGGAGGCCGGCCTGGGTGGCCGCGGTGAGGAACGCGTCGTTGAGCGGGTGGCGCACCCGGCTCTGCGCCACGTACTGCGGCCCGCGGTCCCCGCGGAACGGGCACGCTCCGTCCACATAGGTCTCGGCGCGGCGGAAGTAGGGGAGAACGTCGCCGTAGGACCAGCCGGTGGCGCCCTGCTTCTCCCAGTCGTCGTAGTCCGCCGGGTCGCCGCGGACCCAGATCATGCCGTTGACGGAGCTGCCGCCGCCGACGACCTTGCCCGCCGACCAGCGGTCCACGCGACCGCCGAGCGACGGGTCGGGCTCGCCGAGGTACTCCCAGTCCAGCTCGCGAGGCAGCCGGTAGAGCCCCACCGGCAGGTGGACCAGCGGGTTCAGGTCCTCGCCGCCCGCCTCGAGGACCAGGACGGTGCGCGACGGCGACTCGGAGAGCCGGTCGGCGAGCACGCAGCCCGCCGATCCCGCTCCCACCACGATGTGATCGAACTCGGCGACGGTGCTCGAGCGCTGGGGCACTGGGGTTCTCCCTCGTCGAACGGGCAGGGCGGGGCTCAGCGGCCGCCGGTGCCCTGTCCCTCGGTGATGATGTAGTCGGTGGCCATCCGTTCGGCCGTGGTCACGTGCGTGCGGGCGAGCTCCGCGATCTCCTCCTCGCCCAGCCCCAGCTCACGCAGCACCGCGTCGGTGTCCGCGCCGAGCGCCGGTGGTGGCGTGCTCGCGGTGTAGGCCTCGCCGTCGGTCAGCACGGGCTGGCCGATGTGGGTCACCGGCTCGCCGGCCTCCGTCTCGGCCTCGACGAGGATGCCCCGCGACCGGATCTGCGGGTCCTGGGCGACCTCCTCCATCCCGTCGTGCGCGGGGCCCAGGGGGAGCCGGTACTCGGCGGCCAGGCGCAGCCACTCGTCCCGGTCGCGCGCGCCGATCAGCTCCTGGACCTCCCGGCGGAGCTCGTAGCCCGAGCGGCGGTCCAGCAGGTCCGGCCGCTCGACGAGCGCGCAGAACGTGGACCAGAACTTCTGCTCCTCGGGGCAGAACATCACGTAGCGCTCGTCTCGGGTGCGGTAGATCTGGTAGCGGGCCCCGTCCCGGCTCGCGTCCGCCCCACGCCACCACTTGCGCTCCTCCGGCAGGTTGAGCTGAGCGACCGCGGAGGTCCAGGCGGTGGCGAGCGCGGCCTCGGCGGCCGACACGTCGATCCGGCAGCCGTTCCCGGTGCGTTCGCGCCGGGTGAGGCCCGCGGCGATGTGGTAGGCCGCGAAGATCCCGCCCGCGGCCACGGACTCGCCCGCCACGGACAGGCTGCCGCTGCGGACGGCGGGTGGGCGGCGGAAGCGCGCGAGCCCGTCCTCGCCGGTCTCGCCGGGCAGGTTGCCTGCCAGCGCGTCCATCATCTGGCCGTGGACCGGCACGTTCGCGTACGGGCCGGTCCCGCCGAACCCGGTGACCTGGCAGTACACCAGGTCCGGCTTGTGCGGGCGGAGCTGCTCGTCGCTGACCCCGAGCTTGTGCAGCGAGGGACCGACGACGTTGGTGACGAACACGTCCGCGCTCGCGACCAGGGTGTGCAGCAGCCGCTGCCCACCCTCGGTGCGCAGGTCCAGGGTCACGCTGCGCTTGTTCCGGTTGACCTGCGCGTGGAGGTGGGCGGTGTGCTCGATGCGGATGTAGTCGCCCAGGAAGGGACTCTCCACCTTGATGACCTCGGCGCCGAGGTCGGCCAGGTGCATGGTGGCCGTCGCCGCGTTGAGCAGCACGGACACCTCGACGACTCGGATCCCGGCGAGGGGTCCCGCGCTCACGCGGGGGCCGCCTGGTCGATGGACACGGTGTGACCTCCCCATCCAGCCGCCTCCACGCGGCTGTTCGTTCCCTCCCGATGTGCGCGCCTTAGGCTACTCTTTCGGGGCCCATCTGAGGAGAGAGTCGCCCCGTCGACTTTGAGGGCCTGCCTTAGTGCACTGTACGCCCGCGATGTCCTTCGCTCACCCCGCGCCGGTGACGAGGGCGACAGGTCCCGTGCGCCCTTCGGCGGGCGGGCGAGCAGGCTAAAACAGTATACTATGACGAGCTGATCCCGGCAGGAGTGTCAAGGAGGACCTGGTGACCGACGGACTCATCCACGGAGCCATCACCGACGAGTCGGTGGCGCAGATGCGCCGCAGGATCGGGTTTCCGAACCCGACACTGCGGACGGGGTTCGTCGACTGGCCGTGGAACAAGACGGCGTCGGAGGACTCGATCCGCCAGTTCACGAATGGATATGGTGACCTGAACGCGCTCTACACGGATCCCGAGTACGCCTCCGGGACCCGGTGGGGCGGCGTGATCGCGCCGCCCGGATACGAGTGGACGATGGGGCTGGACGCCTCGCCCGAGGTCCCGGAGGAGGTGCTCCGCGAGACGCGCGGGGCGCTGCGCGGGGTGCATCTGTTCAACGCCGGGCACGAGGGCTGGTTCTACAAGCCGGTCACGCCGGGGACCACGTTGTCGCGCTCGGGGGTGGTCGCGGACGTGCGGGACAAGAAGTCGGAGTTCGCGGGCCGATCGGTGATCGTGACCAACGAGCACCGGTGGTGGGAGCCCGACGGGACCACGGTGTCGGTGCGTCGCCCGTGGTACGTCCACGCCGAGCGCAAGCGGGTGAGCAAGGGGCACAAGTACGAGAAGGACGAGCGGGCGAGCTACACCGAGGAGCAGCTCGCGGAGATCGACGCCGCCTACGACGACGAGTTCGTGCGCGGGGCGGACACCCTCTGGTACGAGGACGTGGTGGCGGGCACGACCGGACCGCGGATGGTCAAGGGCCCGATCGTGGTCACCGACCTGATCAACTTCTTCATGGGTGCGGGCTGGTACGGGTACGGGTTCCCGGCGCTGCGGCTGGCCCGGGAGAACCGCAAGAAGCTGCGCGGGTTCTACAGCCGCAACGACTTCGGGTCGTGGGACGCGATCATGCGGATCCACTGGGAGGACGAGACGGCCCGCAACATCGGGGTGCCCGCCTCCTACGACATCGGGCCGATCCGCTGGATGTGGCTGGTGCACTACTGCACGAACTTCGGTGGGGACGACGCCTGGGTGTACCGGGTGCGGGGGGAGTTCCGCCGCTTCAACTACATGGGCGACACCACCTGGATCACCTCGGAGATCACCGAGAAGCGGGTGGACCCGGTGCTGGGCCCGCTGGTCGAGCTCACCCTGACCGGGACGAACCAGCGCGGGCAGGAGAACATCCGGGGCACGGCCACGATCCTCGTGCCCTCCCGCGAGCTGGGCCCGGTGCAGCTGCCGGAGTACCGGCAGCTCGGTGGCGGAGCCACGGGCTGACCGCCCCGAGACGCGGACGAGGCCGGGGGACCTGAAGGGTCCCCCGGCCTCGTCGTGTCGCCGGGCTCAGGAGGTGAGGAGCTCGACCAGCCGCCTGCGGTGCTCGACCGGGGTGCCGAGGGTCCGCTCGTCGAACTTGGCGCGGCGCAGGAACAGATGGGTGTCGTGCTCCCAGGCCATCCCGATGCCGCCGTGGATCTGCAGGGACGCCGAGGCCACCGACAGGTAGGTCTGCGAGCAGTGGTCCCCGGCCACCGCGACCGCGCGCGCGGCCTCGGCCGTCGCCGCCGCGTCCGCGGTCCCCGCGAACACCGGCTCGGCCGCCTCGAGGGCGTTCTGCGAGGCCGCGATCGCGCCCTCGACCGCCACCGCCATGTCCGCGACGCGATGCTTGATCGCCTGGAACGAGCCGATGGCCCGGCCGAACTGGTAGCGCTCGCGGGCGTAGGCGACCGTGCGGTCCAGCAGCTCCTTCGCGCCGCCCACCTGCTCGGCGGAGAGCGCCGCGGCCGCCAGGTCCGCGACCCGCACCAGGGACTCGACACCCCGGGCCGGGTCGACGACGAGCGTGCCGACCGCGCCCGAGAAGACGTGGTCGGACTGCCTGCGGCTCAGGTCGAGGCCGGTGAGCGCATGCCGCTCGTGGCCGGCGTCGTCCCCGCGGACCGCGAACACGCCGAGCCCGCCCTCCGCCGCCGCGACGACGAGCAGGACCTCCGCCGCCCACCCGTGCACCACGTTCGTGGCCCGGCCGGTGAGCAGCCAGTGGTCCCCGGAGCGCTCCGCGGTGACCTCGGCGGGGAGCCGGGTGACCGCCGCGCCCCGGTGCAGCCCGGTGACCGCGACGACCCCGCCGCCGCAGATCGCCGCCTGCACGGCCGAGACGTCCCCGTGCGCCTCCCGTAGCACCAGCGGGGCGAGTACGGCGGTCGCGAGGAACGGCCCGTTGTCCGGGACCCGGCCCATCTCGCGGAGCACCACGGCGGCGTCCGTCAGGCAGGCGCCCGCCCCGCCCGCGTCCTCGGGGACGAGCAGCCCGGCGAGCCCGAGGTCGACCGCCACCGCCTTCCAGCGCTCGGGTGCGTAGCCGCGCGGATCGTCGACGGCGTCCCGGATCTCCGATGTCTCGAAGTCGACGAACAGGTCGCGCACGGTCTCGCCGAGCAGCCGCTGCTCGTCCGTCTCCGTGTAGCGGGTCATGCGGGTCTCCCGGTGGATCGGGGTGGGCGGGCGGCGTTCACGGCAGCAGCGCGAGGATCGCCTGCCGGTCCGGCTTGAGGGCGGCGTTGCGGGGCAGCTCGGCGACGAGCACGACCGCGGTCGGCACCTTGTACGGCTCCAGGTGCGACCGGACCCAGTCCCGCAGCTCGTCGGCGGTGGGCTCGGCGCCCGGCGCCGGCTCGACGGCGGCGACCGGCACCTGGCCGAGGCGGGCGTCCGGCGCGGCCACGACGGCGGCGTCCCGGACCCCGGGATGCTCGCGGAGCGTGCGGACGACCTCCGCGGGGTCGATCTTGAACCCGCCGCGGTTGATGGCGCCGTCCACCCGGCCGTCGATCCAGAGGAAGCCGTCCGCGTCCGTGCGGGCCAGGTCGGACGTGCGGACCCAGGCCTGCGCGCCGCCCCGGGCGGACTGCGCGGTCCGGACCTCGAGCACGCCCTGGGTGCCGAAGGGCACCGGGGTGTCGGTCTCGTCGACGATGCGCACCTCGACGCCCGGGTGCACCCGCCCGACCGCGCCGCGCTTGGCCTCGCGGAACGCCCGGTGGTCCTTGAGCGTCCAGCTCGCGATGCCCTGGAACTCGGTGGCCCCGTACGCCTGCAGGACGGCGGTCCCGAAGCGGACCTCGAAGTCGGCCGCGACCTGCGGGTCCAGCGGCGCGGACCCGGCCCGGACGGCGCGCAGCGAGGACAGCCAGTCCGCGGGCACGTCGCTGTCGAGCAGCATGCGGACCGCGGCCGGCGGCAGCCCCGACGTCACGACGCCGTGATCGCGCACCGCCTTCGCCCAGGCGATCGGATCGAACCGGTCCAGCAGGACCAGCCGGCGGCCCTCGCCGACGGTGGTACACACCGTCTGCAGCGCGCTGGTGTGGGCCAGCGAGAGCATCTGGATCGTGACACCCGGCTTGAGCTCGGGGCGCCACGGATCGGCTCCCCGCTTGCCGCCGTGGTGGCGCCGGACGCCCTCGATCGAGGCCGACAGACCGCGATAGGTGAGCGTGACCCGCTTGGGTGGGCCGGTGGTGCCGGAGGTCTTGAGGCTCACGGCGACGTCGTCCGGCAGCAGGAGGTGGCCCTCGGCGGGCAGCGCGCGCTCGCCGAGCACGTCGAGGCCCGGCTCCGGACCGCGGTGGGCCAGCAGCGCGACCGCGCCCGCCTCCGCCACGGCCTCGCGCAGCCCCGCCCGCTCCCAGTCCTGGGCGGTCGCGACGACGACCGCCGGGCGGTCCCGGCGGATCTCGTCGGCCAGGTGGCCGTCCGGCTGCATGTCGTTGAGCGTGAAGACCGGCCTGCGGTCGATGAGCAGCGCGAGGAACGCCTCGACGATCTCGACGCGGTTGCGCGTGACGACCCCGATCGCGGCCTCGGGCGGGACGTTCGCGAGGCGCTCGCGCAGCGCGCCGAGCACGCTCGCCAGGTCCCCCCAGCTGTCCGACCGGCCGTCGCCGTCCAGGACGGGGGCGGTCGGGTCGACCCGCAGCAGGCTCTCGAGCCTGCTCGACAGGTCGTCGGTCGTGGTGGTCACGTGGTCCTCCTCAGCGCCGACCCTGCGCGGCGTCCAGCGCCGTTCCGATCAGCTGCGGCACCATCCACTCGAAGTCCCGGTGGTGCGGGTGGCGGCTCTCCCCCCGGACGACCTTCGCGTAGTTGCCTTCGAGGACGACCGCGAGCTTGAACAGGGCGAGCGCCTGGTAGTAGCCGATCGCGGAGACGTCCCGCCCGGAGGCCAGGGCGTAGCGCTCGACGATCTCGGTGCGGGTCGGCATCCCGGGCAGCTGGGTGACCCAGTGGCCGCCGGGCGCGGTCGCCGCGGGCTCCTCGTCGGCGTGCGCCCACAGCCCGACCAGCCAGCCGAGGTCCACCAGCGGATCGCCGATCGTGGCCTGTTCCCAGTCCACGACGGCGGTCACGACGGCGGGGGAGTCCGGCCCGCCCGGCCGCAGCATGACGTTGGCGAAGGTGAAGTCCCCGTGCATCAGCCCGGTCTCCGCGCCTGCCGGGCGATGGGTCTCCAACCACCCGGCGAGCTCGTCGATCCCCGGGAGCTCGCGGCTGCGGTACTGCGCGAGCTGCCCGGTCCAGCGCCCGACCTGGCGCTCCAGGAAGCCCTCGGGCCTGCCGAAGCCCTCCAGCCCGGCCGCCCGCCAGTCCACCCGGCCGATCTCGGCGAGTACGTCGATCGTGCGCAACGCCATGTCCCGGACCGCGCCGGGTTCGTACCGCGGCCCGTCCCAGCGCAGGTTGATCCCGTCGACCAGCTCCATCAGCAGGTACTGGCTGCCGAGCGGGGAGTCGTCCGTGCCGACGACGAGCGGGCGGGCGTGCGGCACGGCCGTGCGCTCCAGCGCGCGCAGCACCCGGCCCTCACGGACCATGTCGTGGGCGCTCTTGGACACCTTCGTCGGCGGTGGCACCCGGAGCACCAGCGGGCCGCGGTCGGTCTCCAGCCGGTACATCCGGTTCGACGCCCCGACCGAGATCACCGAGACGTCCCGCAGCTCGGTGGGGCCGTCCGGGTGCTCGGCCACGACGGCCGCGACCGCCGCCCGGTCGATATCGAGGACCGTGGAGTCGACGGTGCTACCGCTCACCGAAGTCCCACCCCTCGTTCGCCTTGTAGGACTTGAGGATCCGCTTCGCGACGCGCTGGATGTGCGCCTCGTCCGGCCCGTCCACGATCCGGCCGAAGCGGGCCTCGCGGTACATGGCCTCCAGCGGGAGCAGGTTCGACATGCCCTCGGCGCCCCACACCTGCATGGCCCGGTCCAGCACGTTCGACACGGTCTGCGCGGTGTGCACCTTGATCGAGCTCAGCTGCTCCCGGGCCTGGTCACCGGCGTCGAGCGCGGCGGCCGCGTTCAGCACCATCAGCCTGCTGGCGGTGATGTCCTGGTAGGAGTCGAAGACGAACTTCTGGATGAGCTGGCGGTCGGCGAGCGGGGTGCCGCCGAGGTTGCGCGAGTTGGCGCGCGAACACAGCAGGTCGAACGCGCGCTGCGCCGCGCCGAGCCAGCGCATGCAGTGGAAGATCCGACCCGGACCGAGCCTGCGCTGCGCCAGCTCGAATCCCGCGCCGCGCTCCCCGAGCAGGTTGCCCGCCGGGACCCGGACGTCGTCGAACGTGATCTCGAAGTGCCCGGACATGATCCCGCGCATGCCCATGACCTCGATGTCCCGCACGATCTCGAACCCGGGCGTGTCCCGCGGAACCACGATCATGCTGAACGCCTTGTGCGCCGGGGCATCCGGTTCCGTCCGGCACATGACGATCGTCGCGGCGGAGCGGTCCGCCGCGCTGATGAACCACTTGCGGCCGTTCAGCACCCACTCGTCCCCGTCGAGGCGGGCCTCGGTGACGAACTGGGTGGGGTCCGAGCTGCTGACGTTCGGCTCGGTCATCGCGAACGCGAGCCGCAGGTCGCCCGCCACCGACGGCAGGACGTAGCGCTCGCGGAACTCGGGGCTGCAGACCGGGTTCATCATCAGCACGGTCTGCAGCGTCGTGGTGCCGAAGACCTGGGTCGCGGGCTCCGAGCGCCCGATGACCTCGTTGACGTAGGCGTACTCCAGCATCGACAGCCCGCCGCCGCCCAGCTCGCGGGGGTGGCCGAGCGCCCACAGGCCCTCGGCCCGCGCCTTCTCCTCCAGCCCGCGCAGGACCTCGCGTGCCTCGGGCCCACCCTCGAGCAGCAACCGCTCGACGGGGTACACCTGTTCTTCCAGGAACGCGGCCACACGGCGACGGAGCGGCAGGACAGACTCGGGAACCTCGAACGACATCTCTCTCCTCGACAGTGCGGACGCTCAGGGGGTGGAGGACTGCCACTGCGGAGCCCGACGCTCCGCGAACGCGCGGGGGCCCTCCTGGGCGTCCGGATGGTGGTCGGCGTGCGCGCGCAGCAGGACGAACCCGCGCCGCATCGCCTCGTGGTGGCTGAGGTTCTGCGACTCCCGCACCGCCTTCTTGCTGATCGCGACGGCGGTGGGGCTGCCGGCGGCGACGATCCGGGCGAGCTCCAGCGCCCGCGTGCGCAGCTCGTCGTCGGGCACGACCTCGGTGATCATCCCGATCTCCGCCGCCCGGGCCGCGGAGATCCGCTCGCCCTTGCCCAGCAACACCATCCGCATGACGTGCTGCAGCGGGACGTGCCGGGCCAACCCGATCGGCTCGAGCGCCGAGACCTGCCCGACGTTGACGTGCGGGTCCAGGAACGTCGCGGACTCGGCGGCGATCGTGAAGTCGCAGTCGCTGACGAAGTGCAGGCCCGCTCCGGCGCACACGCCGTTGACGGCGCAGATCGTGGGGGTCAGGACACCGACCTGCTCCGGAGTGAAGAAGTTCTCGGTGTCGTAGTCGCTGGTCCGGTTGCGGCTGGTGTCCGCGACGGAGGACACGTCCGCACCGGAGCAGAAGCCGCGCGCGCCCGCCCCGGTGAGCACGGCGACCCGGACGTCGGGGTCCTCGTCGAGCAGCAGCCAGACCCTGCGGAGCTCCTGCTGCATGGTGGGGGTCAGGGCGTTGAGCCGCTCGGGGCGGTTGAGCTCGATCAGCGCGACGTGCTCGTCGAGCTCGACGTTCAGCGTCTCCCACGGGCCCGTCAGCGGGCTCGTCCGCTCGGTGGTCGGTGTGGCCATCGGGTTCCTCCTCGAATCCGGGTCCGGCCCGTGCTCAGGCGCCGCGCCGGATGTCGCGCCACGGCACGTCCCGGTCGCTGTACGGGTCCCGCGGCAGCTTCAGCGTCCGCTCGGCCAGATTGTTGCGGTGTACCTCCGAGGTGCCGCCGCCGATGGTGTCCCCGCGGCTGCGGAGCAGCCCGAACACCACCCGTCCGGCCTCGGTGTCCGCGGGGTCGTGTGCCAGGGCGCGCTCGCCGAGCAGGTCCGCCATCATCATCTGCAGCCGCTGGTTGTGCTCCGACGACATGATCTTCAGCAGCGCCGGGTCGGTGGCCCGACCCCCGAGCGCGCGGTTGCGGTCGTTGGTCATCGTGACCACGGAGTTCTCCACGTACAGCCGGGCGACGGCGTCGGCGACGACCGGGTCGTCCACCGGGCGGGTCCCGGGCTCGCCGCGGGTGGCCAGCTCGACGAGCCGGTCGACGGACGAACCGCTCGTCCGCTCGCGCACCCCCGAGCCCGCGCCGGAGAGCATCCGCCGCTCGTGGGCGAGGACGGCGCGGGCGACCGTCCAGCCCTCGCCGACCGCGCCGACCCGGTCCGCGTCGGACACCTGGGCGCCCTCGAAGAAGACCTCGTTGAACTCGGCGTCCCCGCTGATCTTGCGCAGCGGCTGCACGGTGACCCCGGGCTGGTCCATGTCCAGCGCGAACGCGGTGACGCCCTGGTGCTTGGGCAGGTCCGGATCGGTGCGGGCGAGCAGGATCCCGCGGGTGGCCTCGTGGGCGAAGCTGCTCCAGACCTTCTGCCCGTCGATGCGCCAGCCGTCGCCGTCGGGCACCGCGCGGGTGGCGAGGCCTGCGAGGTCCGAGCCCGCGCCGGGCTCGGAGAACAGCTGACACCAGCGGTCGGTGTTGTCCGCGATCGCGGGCAGCAGCCGGGCGCGCTGCTCGTCTGTGCCGAAGTCCAGCAGCGTTGGGCCGGCGAGCGCCACCCCGATGATGTTGAGAACGGTGAGCCGCCACCGGCGCAGCTCCGCGAG
>Ga0070671_100000887_pt1 | contig 21841 bp, 11 predicted proteins | sample KBSS73metaG_FD_65341 | JGI IMG/M metagenome (GOLD analysis project Ga0070671, IMG submission 65341) | Switchgrass rhizosphere microbial communities from Kellogg Biological Station, Michigan, USA - KBS S7-3 metaG | ecosystem: Host-associated > Plants > Roots > Rhizosphere > Soil ...
AAATTCAGACGGAGGACCACATGCGCCTCCTTCGCGAATACGAGAGCGCAGCTCCCTAACCTTCAGCGGTAAAACTGACGATTGGGCTGGGCTCTGCGCCAAAACGAAGCCTGCGTGAAACAAGTTCGCCTGGGGAGCGCCAGGGCGCGACAATCAAGCATTCGGCGGCGACCGGCGCGGATTCGCCGAGTCGAACGCGAGTTGGCTCGAGCCCTCGCCACGGCCGATGCGCACGCGACGCGTCGTCCAGCGTACGTAGGAGCCGTCCGCACGACGCGTTATCGAAGGCGTGCGACGGACAAGCAGTCCCTCGCGCGGTATCTCGGCGTCCTTCAGTTTCTTCACGTTGTTCTCGTTGAGGATTCGTCCTGCAGGATCGGGCGATATCCCATCAATGCCCGGCATCCGGCCCTGCACGAGATCGATGGCGTGGTAGCCCGAGGATCTTGGCAGATATGGTATCCAGCGCGCCGGCAGAGTTGTCTGCAACAAATAGTCGAGTTGCGCGCTTTGCATGGGTCCCGGTGCTTGCGGCCTCGGGTCGTCACGCTCACGCGATCTCTGACGGGCCTGGCCACTCGGACCTTGTACGGAACGCTCTATCGCCCAGGCGAGATTGGCCATCTCGTCGCGCACGAACAGCACTTCCTCGAAAGCGGGCCCATCTTGCGTGCTAACGGCGCCCGGCGGAACCAGCATCGCTTCACTTGCCTCGCCGGCGGAGTTCGTGATCGCGAACATGCGCCACCGACCGTCCGGGCTTGCTTCACTGGTCGGCCGGACGACGAACGTCTCACCGAAGGTGGTGGTGTAGAGCACGGATTCGACGTAGACGAGCGACCCATAGCGAACGTCGACGGGCACAACGAGCCAGTCGTTGCCGTAAGTGAGCGCGAACTCCGCAAGTAGGAGTCGCGCTAGATCCCAGGGTTCCGATTCCACGACGCCAAGGTTGACGCGCGCGTCCTCCATTTCCCACAGCCGATCCGCAGGCATGCCAGGATAGCGCAGCGGACTTGCGAGCAACGCGTGAATCTCGCGGCGCGCATCCGGAGCCGCGCCCGCGCCCTGGGGCTCGGGGAGCGAATCGTCGGCGGTCGCGTCGAAGCTGTACCAGTCGATATCTCCTCCCTCGTGGGCGGGCGCATCGAAGGTCCGTTGGCCCGCGGCGATTCGAAAGTGATACTCAAATCGCTCGCCAACCCAGGCATCGTCGCCGCCTTGCGGGGGAGAAATTTCCGCGCGATACCATTCGCGCCACGGATCTAACACCGCGCGCAACTCGTCGTGTTCGGCCGCATCCGCCGGCGCTAGCCAAGTCGGCAGGTCCGCTGCCGCCTCGAGCGCTTCACAGATGTGCTCGCCGTCGGCCATGCCACGTCGGTCCAGCAGACGCACGAGCCGCAGCCATTCGGGATCGAGCGCGGCATGGGCGCCGTCCGGATGATGCGCCGGGTTCACATCGAGCGGGCAGTTGGCGACGAACGCCACCCGGTGTACGCCGAGGTTCGCCTCGTCGAGCGCCGAGAGGAGCGCGACAGCCGCTTCCGCTCGTAGCCGCAGCCCCGGTCCGCCCAGCTTCACAGGTTCGCGCTCGACCTGCGGCTCGAGCAGATCGGGCAGGTCGCGGCCGATGGCGCGCGGCGCGGCATCATCGCCGGCGGCCCAGCGATCCACCGGGACGGAGTTCGTGACCACGCGCACGCTTAGCGGGGTACCTGCATCCTCGCCCTGAAACTCGCCGAGCTGCCACTGCCGCGCGAGAAACCAGAGCGGATCGTGCACACGTGCCTCGATGCCGGGGCGCGGATCGCCGGCCGCGCTCTGGGGCTCGAGTCGCGTCCAGGACGGCGGGTTCAGCGCCGCGAAACTCTCCACCTCAACGAATCGATCCTTGCTCAAAAAATCGAACGACATGCGCTATCCATCCCGTGATACGAACTTGAGTGCAGCCGAGGCGAACTCGTGCTTCATCGCGATTTGCGACCAGTCGATGAAGGGCTCGCCCTGCAGCGACCAGTCGCGGAAGTAGAGCGCAGGCAGATAGCAGCCGACGAATGGTATCTGCTGGAGCGTCAGCGGCCGCATGCGCGCAAGCGCCATCGTCTCATCGAGTGCGCGTACGAGACTGTCGCTGTTCCAATCCGCGCCGTCGGCACTTAAAGCAAGCAGAATGGTCTGCGGAGGCCGTGCGCCCGGAGCATTCGCATTCAGGGCAACTCCGGTAGTCGTCACGTCCACGATCTCGGGGGGTACCTCAGGTTTGTTTGGATTGCGACGTTGTAATCGTCGTGGTACCACCTCCGTCCACTCGTCGAGAAGAACTCCGGCGACGGCGCCGCCGAGGTCGGGTTCTGCGCTGCCCGCCGTGGCTCCTGCAACTTCCACGATCATGCTCGACACAGGGACAGTCGGTGGGCCGGCATCCGGAAACCGAAGGCCTACCCAAGTTGCGCAGGCACCGAGCGGAGTCTGCACTGTTCTCAGGAGCGGGCGGCGAGCTAAAGCCTCTCTCGCGAGCAGCGTGGTGCCGAACGCCGAGGTATTGACGCGGATCGTGCCCATGCGCGTGAGCCATGGCCGGATCTCGGCACCGGCCCGAGCGCGAATGCCGCCGACGCCGACGCCGCCCGTCCAGAGATCCGATTCTCCCGGCGGCGGCGCGAGCAGGCGCGGCAGCGCAAGGAAGGAGCTGCCGAAGATCGTCGACAGAGCTTTCGTGGCCAACTCAACTTTGGATTTGCGCGGGGTCTCGGCCGTGATCCGCGCGAGCAGCTGTGCGGCTTGCGTGGCGCGCACCTCACCCTCGTTGATCAGATATGCCGTCGCAGCTGCGGCCTCTGTGGTTGTGAGCGGGAGGGTACCGCGAGCTGGAGGCGGCCGCACGCCGTGTTCATGGAGAGCGGGCAATGGATCGGCCGAAGAGATCGCGGAACGCAGCGATGCGAGTGCGGCGTTTGCCCGCGCCAGCAGCTCTTCGACGTCTGCCAGTCGGCCGACCGCGCTTTCTTCGATCGGATTGCCGAGATCCGCGACATCCAGCGCTCGTCCGGCGAGTAACACAGTGCGGAACAGGCCGGCCAGCTCCCACACCGGAGCGAGCGGCGATAGATCGTCTCCCAGAGCGGGAAGCTTTTCGCGCAGAAGGGCCGCGAGCGTGCTCGAGCTAACGGCATCGCCGTCTGCGTCATAAAGCACATCGAGCGCGCAGAGACCCGTGTCCGCGAGGGTTGCGGCGGAGTCCGCCGCGATGCGAATTTCATCGGCGCGACCAAGCGCGTGCTGCGCCCAGCGATCGAGGCGCGGCTCCGCCAACGCGCGGGGTGTCGATGTATTCCAACTCGGCACGGCGGCCGGCAGTGGATCGGCAATCACGATGGCGACGCGGTGCTGTATAGGCACGCCGCTGCGCGGCGTGCGTACTACCTCCGGCTCGGGAGGTACCGCTTCGCCTGCTCCAAGCACATCGAGCGTGGCGGCGGCCCGCGTGGGATTTCCCGAAACGAGCTGGTGCACCGACTCGGCGAGCAGCAGGTCGGCTACGGCGTCGTGCGTCTGATCGAGCTCTGCGATGCACTGCACGACGGCGTCGGCTTCGGCGACCGTTGCGGCTTGCCACTTATCGGGCGGCACGATGTAGCGCGTGTCGGCCGGGCCGTCGTTGAGCTTATTTCGGACGTTCGCCGAATCGAGTTCGAGCAGTCGCAAGCCGTCCACGACATCGCTGGCGGCGAGCGCTTCCTCGACCGGCACACCCGACTCGGTGAGTTTCCCGGCGCGCAAGGGGGCAAGCGTTCGCAGCACATAGATGAACCGGTCGAGCGCGAGCCCGGGCCGCGAGCGCTCGTGCAGACGACGCTCCAGCCGGTAGCCCAACAGGGCGCCGAGAGATTGCCCGCGTCGCATGCCATCGAGCAGATCGAGCGCATCGCGGGTGCGGGTGCTCGACAGGTCGATGTTGAGCGGCTCATCGTTTGGATCACCGCGTCGATGCGTGAGGCGACCGCTGCGCAGGACGCCGGCCGTAGCAGCGTGCGTAAGGCTCGGAGCATGTATGTAGCCACCATCAGCGCCGTCGTGCAGAACGGTGCGTCCGTCGACTTGGCCTGCATTCGTTGGAGTTCGCAACTCGATATTCTCGAGCCACGCGTAAGCGCCAATGAACGTGCCCTTCGCGCCAGTGCCGCGCAGGTCCGCGAGCCTTCGGGCCGCGGTTGCTGTAAGCCAGGCATCGAGCCGATGCGAACAACAGTCGAGCGTTTCGGACAAAAGCAGGCGACGCTCTTCCAGTGAATCGATCTTCGTGATGGTCTCGAGAGCGGCGTGGAACGTTGCTTCCCAACTCGCGCGGTGGAGCAGTTCTCCGATGACCTGAAGGCCGACGGAGCCTTTCAGAAGCGCCTTATCGGGCTCCATGCCTGCGATCTTCCCCACGCTGGTCGGTGGCGCGAGGGAGGGAATTGGGTGACGGTCTGCGAGGGCAAGTACATCCAGCCGACCGACAGCACGTGTGACAACATCCGCTGCGGCGGCGACCAGCTGCTGATTGCTTTTTCTCGGATCGAGGGCGGTATCGAGCGCGCGGGCAACGAAGTCGCGATCTATCTCGACGTTCGCAGAGCCTATCGACTCGTGCAACAGGCCCTTCATGTCCGGTGTTGCAACCGATTCGCGTGAGTGTTGCTCTAGTGCCTGTGCATGCGCGAGCAACACCTGCAGTACGCTCTTCGGCACCTGCAAGGGCGGGTTCGGTAGCAGCATCGCGGTGATGAACGCTTGATCTGTGTCATGGACGAGCGGCAACGCGAGACCGCGGGTCTTGGTGCTGAGAAGATCGTGCTCGTCGAGTGCATCGTTCGCCACGCCCGATAGCACGAGAAGCGCGTCCGTCACCTGTTGTCGGCCGGCATCGCCGATGTCGGGCAATGTGAGTGCCGAGATGCCTTTGGCTATCACAGGATCCGGCGAAAGCGCGCTTCGCACGCGCAGCCCGCGCAAGATCGCATCCGTGCCGAGAATTTCCGGGAGCGCCGAATCGAGCGGACGATTCGTCACCGTCGCCGCGGGGGCGGCATCGTTCCAGAAAGGGCGCGCCTGCTGATCGATGAACGGCACGAGTCGATCTTCGACAAATCCGCCGCGCAGCGGGCGGAACGATGCGTCCGTGCAGACCACGGGCAGCACGCCATAGGGCTGGCGGCCCAGCCGCAGCACGGGCAGCGGACCACGGCCGCGTACGTTGCTCACCCAGTGATCGCGCACCGCCTCGAGCGAGGGGTTATCGAGTCGCTTGTCGCCGTTCGCGCGCCCGGCGGGCGTGAGATGCTCGATGGCATCGCCCCATGTCGTTTCCCACAGCGCCGTGTTGAAGGCGCGCGCACGCGACTGCTCGGAGTCGGAAGCGCCGGCAAGGGTGACGAGAGTTGCAGGGTCAACGCCTAAAGCGCTCGCCATCACCGCTGCATTCGATCCGGGCGCCGGCTCGAGCAAATCGAGGGCAGGCGCCCCGGGACTTGTCAGCCGGCTCCAGTCCGTGCGCGCGGAGTCCGAGTTGTTGGTGGGTGTGCCCTGGGCCACGAACTGCGCGCCGTCTGTGAAGCGATGCGAGCGCACAAGACGTTCGAGCCGACCGGCGCTCGTACCCGCATCGAGCGTGGAACGCACGCCGTACACCAGCAGGCGCCGAACCGGCTTGCCGGGCAGTGGGAGAGGAACCGTAATCGCCATGCCGAGACGCTCGGCTTCCGCATAGTCCACGAGCCAGCGCAGCGACGCGTCAACCGGTGGCAAGTCCTCATTCGCAATCTCGAGTGGCGCGAGCTCATCCTGTCCGGTGAGGCCGACGGGCAGCTCGTCAGGAATAGCGTGCCCGTGCGTCACGAATGGCGCCGCGCCGTCCTGCTCAACACGCACGTAGAAGCGATCCGGCAGTGTTCGCGCAACGGCGCGAGCCCTGGCTCGCGGTGAAGTGTCCGGAAAGTTCGGGACAGCGGCGGGTCTCGATGCGAGATTACTTGGACGCAGTGCCTCGGCCACCCAGGCCACACGACTCGCGCCCACTGCGGCCAGTAACGTCGGCCATGCGGAAGGGTTTTCTCCGGTCGGCCAGATAGCTTTCCAGTAAGCGATGCCCGCACTGCGCTCGCTGTCGGTTAATCCCTCTTCCAGAGTCTCGACGTGCAGCGTGTCGTGAAACACACGCACCCGCAGATTCTTTCCGTCCGAACTCGAGCGTGTCTCGACACGAACGGGAAGGAGCGCAAGGGGCACGTTGCCTTCCAGCGCAAGATCGGCGTGCAGCAGATCGTCGAGATCGGTGCGCAGGCGTTCGCGTTCGGCACCGAGCCCTTGCGACGCATCGAGGCGCTTTTCGCTCAACATGCGAATCCGAGCTGCGGCCTCGTTGACCGCGGCAGCATCGCCCGATGTCTGTGCGAGCCGCAACCGCTCCTTGGCCTGCGCAAGCTGCTGGGTCGTTGCCGACAGCTCGGTCGTGAGCCGGTCACGCTCGGCGGCGCCGTCCGAGAACACCTGTCGAATGCGTGTAATGTCGGTCATCAGCCCAGCGCTCCGTCGACCATCTTTGTCGCGCGGAATGCGGCGCGCGCGGGAAGCTGAAACAACAGTGAGGCATTCGTAGCGCTGGAAGACCCCCAGGTCACCCCGTCGAAGGAGAGTGTTGTGTGGCGTGTGGCGTCGAGAAAGCCGCCAGGCCGATTCACATCAAAATCCGTCCACACGAGGTTGTCGCGCGAGATCGGCCCGGCGCGCGACGGGTCCAGCCCAAATCGCGGCTCTGTGGGATTTTCCGAGAGCGTGAACCACCACGTCCGCCCTGGTGCGCGCACGTTCTGAACCGTAAGTGAGAAGCCGACGAGCAGAACATTCGGAGGCAGTAAGGCGTGGAACAGCGTTCGCGCAGGAGAGTCCGCCGCGAAGATCGGAATGCCTCGATCGCTGCCGACCTCGAGCGTCGCATGCGCTACAACGCCGGGATAGCGCCGGATGAGATCGCCCCGCGCGAGAAATACGAGCTGACCGTCGAGGCCCGGGTCGACGTGGCTGCCAAACGGACCGGTGCGCCACGCGGGTTCGTGCAGGTCGGCCACCAGCTCCGACTCACCGGTCCAGAAGGATGAGAAATAGGTGCCGCGCTGGTCCGTCGGAAACTCGCGCCAGAGCAGCTCGCGGGCCATCTCGTGATTGAGCCCGACGAGATAAGCCTCGATGAATCGGTTATTGGTGGCGAGGAGCGTCGCCATGTCCGGCCGCTTGATGAGGCCGAGACCCGGCACCATCCACTCGCGATCGTAGCGATAAAGCGGTTCGTACATCGGATAGCGGAAGCGCGGGTGTGCCATCACCGGCTCGGTGCGTTGATCGTCGAACCAGCCCGGTCGCACCCACGACGGTAACCTTCCGCTGCCGCTCGTCAGGCGCGCAGCGATGCGCGTAGGGATTGTACGTGCCGGGTCGAGTTTCTCGACGAGTTGCAAGGCGGGTGCACGAATTCGGCCGCGTGCCGGGTCGGCAAAGCGATCCTCGATAGTGCCTTTGGCTGCGAGGGTGGCGAGTGCGCGGATGACTTGAGATCCCTGCAGCTGGGATGAGCGCACCAACACGCCGCGCAATTGTGCAGCCGTGCGCTCCAGCTCCTTTAACGGAAGGTCGGTGTTGGTGGCTCGCGCAAGGTCGAGCCAGCGCGCGGCCAGCGCACGCAAGGCTTCAGTGGCAACTTGCACACGGAGCGCGCTTTCGCCTTGTCCGCGGAATTGCAGGCCCAGGCGTTTCGCATCGGCTTGAGCGATTTCGAACGCGCCTGCATTCCGTACGCCTTCCAGAACCGTTTGCAGCAACTTTGCATGGGATGCTGCGGTGAGCCCAACAGTTGGACTCAAGCGGATGTCCGTGTCAGTCGGTCCTGTCTGCAGGAGCCTGCGGATGAGGGCGGTGGCAAAGGGTGCACCGAGATCGATGACATCGGGCAGCTGCGCCCTATCGAACATGTCGGGCGTCAGACGATCGATCGCCGCTGGCTTGAGCAACTGCTCGCGCCATTGTCCGAGCAGCTTGGTGGCTGTCATGCCCGGCGCAACGCGTGCGGCTACTGCGTCCGTTATTCGGGCGGCCGCGGCGGCGCTGAGGCCACGAATTCCATCGGGCGTAGATGTTGCCATGACCCAATCACGCGTGAGCCGGTCATCGACGACGGTGAGTGAATCGACAAAGTGAGCGCGCTGTGCAAACGAGGCACCCGAGGCGCAGGATACGGGCCCGCGCACGCGCGCGAGGCGACGGAATGCGCCGGTTGTCACGGAGAGCGGCAGACTGGACGCGTCGATGCTAGCCGAGACGGTGCGTTTTCCGACATCAATAATCTTCGCATGCACCCGCTCCGTCGTCGCGATCACGGCGGCGTCTGCGAACTTCGAGAGATGGCGCCTGTGAAGTGATGCGCCGACGTGTTTCGCAAGCTGCGCGAGTCGCAACGTGCGATTGGCGGCATCTACGCCCATGACCTGATTCCATGCGGCCAGCATCAGGTCTTCCTGCTCCGCCTGCACAACGCGTGTGCCGAGGCCGGCCACCATGCGACGACGCGGATCGAGATTCAGCTCGCGGAACACGGGGGGCTGCGCGGCCGCCGCCACGGCGTCTGTTTCGATGCGCGGCTGTCTCAGATGCATGCCGCCGTACAGCGGCGGTCCGACGATGGGCGGACCCGGGTCCGGGAGGTGAGCCTGCTCGTCGGGCTCGTTCAGCTTACTGATCAGCTCGTTCGTGACAGCCGCGTCCCAGTGTTGTTCGGCTTCGCTCGGCCATTCCGCCGACTGATCATCTACATCGGATTGAGGCGAGACGACCGGACCCTCGACGACCATTTCTGCACCCGCGTCGTCCACGCCGAGTGCCTGGCCAATCCACGGTCGCGTCGTATCCACGCGCCGGCGTCCAACACCGCGCGGCGCAATTGCCGGAAGCAGTTTGCGCGCGAGACTTTCGAAGTTGCCTTCCTCGCCCGTCGCGAACTCCCACGAGAACAATACGGGAAGCGTGACCGGGTCGAGTGGATCGCCACCGGCGAAATTCTCTGTCGTGCCCCATGCGGGGATGAGCGTCGAGACGGACGTGAGGCCGAGAGCCGACTGCGCGCCGGCGAGAAACGTCGGCACCACGCACGCCACGTAGTTCGTGTGGCTCGCTAGGCGACGCGGGCAGACAAGCCGACTGAGGTTGTGAGCGGCATTGCTTTCGCTTAGCCGCTGCTCCAGCGTCGGAGGGCTGTCTGCCGTCGCGCCCTTCCCACCGGTCACCTGCGCATGAGCCCACGCCCAAGCGTCGCCGAGCGGCTGAAGCTGATCGCGGCGAATGCGCGCCGTGCGTGCGGTGCCGCGACGCTCACCCCAGTCGAGAAAGCGCGCCTCTGCGACGACGAGCGTGATCCACGGTACGAGATGTCCCTGTGCATCAGGGCCGGCGGGAGTGAACAGCCAGGGCAGGTCCGGCCGGTCGAACTCGACATGCGCGAGGTCGTCGACCTCGGCGTTCTCTGCATCCGCCTTCGGATACGTGCGGATCACCTGTTGTGCGGCGATTTCAGTGACGTCCGACGGTCCAAAGACGTGCACGGTCATTTCCGCATCGAGGCCGCCTCGATCATCGATCACCGGTACCCGCACATTCACTGACGCCCGCACCGGCAGTGCCCAGTTGAACGGCGTGTCGAGAGCCGCGGCAATTCCGCTGCGGACATGGGGCAGAAAGACGTAACGATCGAGAATCTGCTTCTCGGGATCCAGCGGTGCTTGCAACGCAGTGATGACGTCTTCGGCTTTGAAGATCTCGTTGCCGGCAAGCGAGCGCAGTGTGTTGGCCATCACGCAACTCCGAGCCGGGCGAGCTGAGACGTCTTCACATCCAGCTGCTCCGCGGCGTGTGTGTAGATTGCAATGCCAGAGCCAGGCGCGACTGCGAGGGTCTCTTTCGTGAGCTGCTGAACCTCGCTCGCGTCCGCCAGCGCGAGCGGTTCTGGCTGCGTCGTGTAGCGCGTGCGCGCACGCAACGAGCTGCGGCCCGCCGCGCCCGCAGCGAGCGCCACCGCTGCCGCGCTCGCGATCAGAGTGTCAGGCCGCAGGCTGCGCACGCCACGCAGGTCATCGTCATCACAGACGAAGGTTTCGTAGCGCAATAGGGTTTCGAGTGCAGCGCTGAAGTTCACTTTCTCGCCGGGCGGTTGGATGCGTGCGCCCGCGGGCATGGGCTCGAAAGCCGGGCGCGAGAGTTTCTGGTCTTCGGTGAGGTCGAGGTACACCCCGGAGGAGAACAGATCCGTCACCTCACTGAGGGCGCCCGCCGCAAGCGTGTTGACGAAAGGCACGCCCAGGTTCACGCGCCGCTGCCCTTCGGGTACCGGATGCGCGCCTACATGCACGATCACAGTTTCGAGGGGAATTGCGTGCTGGCGCACGTCGAAGAGTCCCATCGGATGCACCGTCACATCCGTCTCGCTTGGCGGCGCCGACTTCAGCCGCACGACGCGATCCGAGTCTGGCGGTGTCAGCGCCTGCCAGGCGCCAGGATTGCGATGCAGGGCATCGTGAACGAGCTGGCGCGGATCCGTGGGGGTCGGGGGCGGATTATCCGCGTCTCCCCAGGAGATCGGGCCCACGTCGATTGGAATCGAGGTCAGGAAGATTTCAACTTCGGCCGTACCCTGCGCGCGCCACGGCGCGGGACCGTCGACGTGGAGCTGCATCTGCACACCGAGCAGGGTGACTCCCTCCACGCGTGCCGCGAGCGCGACGCCCACGTCGAGCTCGAACGCGAATCTCGGCGTGAGCAGGACAATCGCGTCGAACGCGAAGTGCCCGCTGATGTCGGCCACATCGAGTCCCGCGCTCATCTCGATGCGCGCGCCGAGCTGGACCGAGTTCGTCGTGACCGCAAAGTACGACTCCGAACGCATCGACAACAGTACGGGCGGCGAGAGATCCATGCCGAGACGCTGCAGGCCCGTGAGCTCCCGCGGCGGTGTGTATCGTGGATGGAAACCGCCTGCGGTGAGCGCAAGTTCCGGCGACCCACTCCAGCGCACTAGGAATCCCATGTCGCCAAACACGCTGAAAGTGGCGATTCGAGAGCCATTGAGCGACACGAGAATGAGCAGATGGTCCGGCGTAATCTCGCCGTACACCACCGCACGCAGGTCGACGATGGGCAACTCCGGTGCGGGCAGTGCGATGCGCACGCGTCCGATGATCACGATTGCTGGGTCGGGCAATGACAGCAGCACACCGACCTGGGCGGTGAGGAAACTCACCGGGCGGCCCCAGCCGATCTCGATCATCGGGCCGATGACGATCGAGCCGTTGTCGACGGGGAACACGTGCTCGAGCGTGCCGAGGATCGCAGGTGCGGCGGCAACAGGGTCCGGCGGAAACAGGATGTGATCGAGTGCGCCGGTGGGCAGACTCTCTCGCAGCGCGTCCGTATCTAGGCGATGTTCGACGCCGATGACGCCACCGACAGCGTTCAGCGTGAAGCCGAATGTCAGGTCGATCGGCGGGAGGAATCCGACAGACATCACGACGATCAGCGCGAACCGAGGTTCGAGCGTCAGGAGTCCAACCGCCTTCACATCGACGGGGCCGAGCCGCAACTCGAGCGCGCCGCCATAGCCGCCGTTGCGCGCTTCGAGGAAGCCGCCACCTCGAACGAGCCCCGAATCGATCGTGAGACCGATGCCGCTCGGCGGGTTCACGCTTACGGAGAGCGGATTGCTGCCGTTGCCGGCGCCATCCGGATCGATGCGCACTCGCAGTCCGGCGCCGTCCACGACCGCAGCAATGATTCCGCCGACGCTCGCGTTGATGGTGCTCGTGACCGCGATTGTGCCGGGAGGATTGGGCAGGACTTCGAGCACGATCTCCCGCAGGTCAAGAGGCCCGACCTTGGGGTGCGCCGGCAGCACGATGCGTGCATTGCCGCCGCCAACCGTGATTCCGTGGGTCGTATCGACGCCGATTACAACATCCGCGTGCGCTGAGCCGCCGGCACCGCCGAGCAGCGAGGCCACCGGGCCCGCGCCGATTCCTACCTCCAGCCCGGTGATCGTCAGAGAAACGGACAGTGCCGGGTCGCCGGCACCAAGCTGAATGCGCGCGGTGACGTCTGCGCTATCGAAGCCGAAAGTCAGCGGTGCCGGAATAATGGTGCGACCGGGCACTTTCAGCGCGTACGCGAGCGTATTGCCTTCAAGGTGCAGGGCCGGCACGGAGGTGGGTAACCCAAGTTGTCGGGCAAGCCCGCTCGAAAGGGCGCTCGCCCAGGAAATCTTCGCGATCAGCAAATCGAGGAATGAAGTTCCGCCGACGGTTATTGCGGCGTGAGAGATCGCACCGAGTGCGAGCCCAATCTGTTGAGCGGCGCTGGTGTAGTCGCGGGTGGCGAGCCGTGCCACTACGGCGTCGAGAGCATTTCGCGCGTTCAGCAGTAACGCCGCGACGGCACCGTCTACGTCTAAAAAACCCGGCACTGCCGCCTCGGCGGCGAAGTTCGCCACGTTTCCGAGCACCGCTACGCGGAACTCCGTGAGACGCGCGTGAGCGTATTCGAGTATCTCGGCGAGCAGCTCGTTGCCGAGCGAAGGATCCGGATTGCGCTGGGATAACGCGAGCGCCTGATCTCGCACGGTCGGATTCGCGTCGCTCGCCGCCATGTTATCGACAAGCGCGGCGAGCGAAGGATCGAGCGGTGTCGAGAGACCGCGGAATGCCATGTAGCGCACCGCCGGATCTATGTCGCCGAGACAAACCTTTATCACTTGGAGTGCGGAATCGCCGACGCGTGTGGCTCCGAGCGCGGCGATGGTGCGCACGTTGGGTGAGTTGTGCACGGCGGCGGATGCGAGCAGCGGCACGGTGAGTAGCGCCGTGAGCGGATCGCGCGCCATTGCGGCCACCACAGAGGCTGCGCGTGCGGCAACGGTCTCATCCGCTTCGAGCACCATCGCTGCGAGCACTGGTAGACCCTCGACGCCGATGTCGGCGGCCGCCGCGCCGTAGCTCGGCTCTTCGCTGTCGATCAGGTCCAGGATGGATTCGCGTGTGACCGGCATGGCGCTACTTCTGAATCCAGGGGCTCGCGAAGATCGTGGCGAGCTCATCGGTCGCGAGGTCGGGTGGCGGGTTGATGATGCTTAAGGTCGAGCCCGGGGTCATCAATCGATTGTTGTCGCGTGCGGGCAAGTGATTGAGGCCGAGCACGTGGCCAATTTCGTGAGCAAGTGTCCATTCCTCCGCGGTCCGCGCGACGATCGCACCCGGCTGATCCGGTGGATGTACCGCGCAGCCGTTCTTGGAAGGGGAGGTCTCGCGAACGAAATACACAACGAGTTCTCCCGGCCCGATGTTGTCACGCAGGCTGAAAAGCTCGATCTGCTGTGCGGTGGGGCCATCCTTACGCGAGCAGCAGTCGATGTAGGGTTGTTGCAGATGAGCTTGCGATGTGCCGTCGACAGCGATCTTCGACCGGGACACTTCGACCAGGTCGATTCCGTAGCTCGCGTAGAGTGAGTGCGCCGAAGCGACCATCGTGTCGAGTGAGAGGCGCGGGTCCGTGAGCACTCGCAGGTGCAGGCGAACGGTACCTCGACGTAGCGTGGTGATATTGCGGTCGTAGCGATAGAGGCGGAAATGGCCATTCGCCTGCTCCCGGTCGAGCACCCGGTCTCCATCGAGATAAAGTAGGTCGTGTCCAGTGCGCACCGTGCTCCAATTTCCGACCACTTCGGGATCGCCCGGAAACGGATCGCCGGCAGCGCCAGGCACGTCGATCCACACACGAAAGTCGCCGGTCACCGGCTCCCAATCGATCACGCGATGCTGACCCACGGGGATCAGGCGCCGGTTACCGCGTATCGATGTCCACGTCCCTTGCGTCAGCGGCGGACCGGGTAGTGGATCGGCCGCGCCGACGGCGGCGGCGTCGTGGCGCCACACACGGTACTCGCCGGTCGCCGCCTTCCAGTCGAGCACGCGGTTTTCATCGAGGCTGATGAGCTGGTGGGTGCCGTCGAGGCTCGACCAGCGACCGGTTGTCTGCGGCACGCCGGGGATCGGGTCCCCATTACCGCGCGCACTGCGATCGATCAGCCACACCCGGAAGTTGCCGGAAGCGGGCTCCCAGTCGAGCAGCCGATCCTTGCCAAGATAAACGAGCTCCTGTCCGGTGCGGATCCCTGCCCAGTTTCCCTTGCAGATCTCGGGTGCAGGCAGCGGATCGGCCCCCGCCGCCGGATTGCGTTCGACACTCCACACACGGAAATCGCCGCTCGTGGTGACCCAGTCGAGCACCCAGTCCCCGCCAAGGTAGAGGAGGCGATGCGTCGCGTCTATGGAAGCCCACGTGTTCTCCGTGATCGCTGGCGCCGGGAGCGGGTCGCCGGTTGCACCGAGAATCTGCGCGCCCACGCGAACTCCCTTGTCGTTAGATCGAACACTTGTTTCTGTTGTGAGTCGGCAGGATATCGCAGACAGCCGACAGCCTCGATTGCGATTCCAGCTGTCCGCTGCTGTTGTTTTGGCACATCAAGACCGCTTGCGTTGCGCTGGTGATGATTGGCGAGGACGGAAAAGTGACGAAGATGGGGCAGCGGTTGTTTTTGGAAGCCAGCTTGGGCGCCACGGCGGGTAGGGCTGGGTCGCGCGACAAATCTCTCAGCGGCTCTCCGTCCCTGTGAGCTCGCAGCATCAATGCTTGGCAGACGGCGATGTACCGCGGCGCGCAATTGCCCACAGATTGCAATCCGCATGGTGTTCGTCCGGGTGTTTGGTGCGAAGCTCTGATTGCACCTGAGTGGCACGAGTGTATGAAATCAGCAGACCCTTGGAAGAAAGCTCGCGGCCATCAAATACATCTGGGAAACCACCACAGTTGGTCAGAGCGCTGGCACTGCCCTCGACGTCCACTAGATCATACCCCAGGAATTCAAAGCCTCTCGGCAGGCTGTATGGAGGCGGATGGTCTGGGTTTCGAAACACGCAGAGGAGATTGTACTCGCCAATTCCACCAAGCTGCTGGATGAGAAATTCGAGGTCGACGAAGAAATTCAGCATGAAGTCTTCGTTCACAATATGGGGCCAATACTCGTCCTTGATATCCGGCAAGACTGTTGGACATAGCATTGGATCCAGGGATACCACCTCGTCGAGATGAACGAGATGTGTCCAGGAGACGTACTTTTCCCAAGACTCTTCGTCGCGTGAAGAGAATATCTCGGTGGCAATGAACCATGGCTGCATGTTGGAGCCCTAACGTGTATCAAAAGTGGGGATCATACAGCGGCAGTGGAGCTGGAGGAGGGACTGCTGACGCATATGCGCAAGTTCCTGATCGAGTTGGGCAGTCTGGGGGCGCCCAGGAAGGCTGCATTAAACATCCTACATCGCGTTCTGTCCTGCCTGCGGTCTGCCAATACACCCATCAATCCCGTAAATGGGATTGCAGGTGCGGTGAGCGTCCCATAAGCGAGATCATTTCCAACCTTTGGACCTCTGCAACTTCACCTGCTGAAAGGGAGTATTCAACACAGAATCAGTAAATTGCAGCACCATCGGTTGTGATGGCATAGGAGGTGCTTTGTCCTCGTTATGGACCAACCGCGCACTGATCAGACCCGCCGGCGCCGCAAGCGCTGGATCGTAGCCAGCGGAATCGCCCTGGCGCTCGCAGGAGTCACGGTAGCCGTGACGCGTCTGAAGCCCGCGGCTCCCAGTGTCGAACGAAGCCTCGTGTGGATCGACACGGTAAAGCGAGGCGAAATGCTGCGGGAAGTGCGTGGGATTGGCACGTTGGTCCCGGAGCAAGTCTCATGGATCGCTGCGCGCTCGGCAGGCCGAGTCGACCGCATCGTATTGCGTGCGGGCGCGACCGTTAAGCCCGAGGATGTGATCCTGATTCTTAGCAATCCGGCGGTCGCGCAGGCGGCAGTGGATGCTGCGTCGCAGCTCAAGGCGTCTGAGGCCGACCTCAAGAGTTTCAAGGTGCAGCTCGAGAGTAGCTTGCTGGCCTCCGAATCGACGGCCGCCGCCGCGAAGGCCGATTACGAGCAGGCGAAGCTGCGCGCCCAGGTCAACGAGGACCTTTTTAAGAGGGGACTGGTTTCGGAACTCGAGATGCGGTTGTCGAAAGTCACGGCCGAGCAAGCCGAGGCACGTAACGCCATTGAGCAAAAGCGCTTCGCGTTCGCCAGGGTGGGCGTCGCTCCACAGCTCGCCATGAAGGCTGCGGAGCTCGATCGGGTGCGGACGCAAGCGAAACTCCGACAGGATGAGCTCGATGCGCTCAAGGTACGCGCGGGCATGGCCGGGGTGCTGGAGGTTGTTCCCGTGGAGATTGGCGCCCAGGTCGCAGCGGGCGCCAATTTGGCCCGTGTGGCCGATCCCTCGCGGCTCAAGGCCGAGGTCCGCATCGCCGAGACGCAGGCGAAAGACATCCAACTGGGTCTGCCGGCTTCGATTGATACTCGCAATGGGGTTGTCGAAGGCCACGTTTCCCGGATTGATCCCGCGGTCCAAAACGGCACGGTGCTGGTCGACGTCTCCATCCAGGCAGGGCTGCCTCCCGGCGCGCGCCCCGACCTTTCAATCGACGGAACGATTCAGCTCGAGCGGCTCGAGAAAGTCGTGTTCGTTGGCCGGCCCGCCTTCGGGCAAGAGAAAAGTGTCGTGGGCATGTTCAAGCTGGATGCTGACGGTCTGTATGCGACTCGCACCCCCGTCCACTTGGGCCGCAGCTCCGTGAATACGATTGAGGTGGTCAGCGGGCTCAAGCCCGGGGATCGGGTCATCCTGTCAGACACCTCGCAGTGGGATGACCACGGTCGCATCCGACTAAACTAGCTGGCTCCTGAATACAAGAACCTCCACATGAATCGTGCAAACAACTCAACCCTGATCAAGCTCGAAGACGTCTCCAAGGTGTTTCTCACGGACGAGATCGAGACTCATGCGCTCTCGGGGATCCAACTAGAAATCAAGACCGGTGAGTACGTATCCATTGCCGGCCCATCCGGTTGCGGCAAGTCCACGCTGCTCTCCATCATCGGGTTGCTGGACACACCGAGTGACGGCACCTATGTGCTGAACGACCGGCCGGCGCAAGGGCTGACGGCAGCTGAACGTGCCCGGGTGAGGAACCGCCAGATCGGCTTCATCTTTCAGTCGTTCAATCTAATCGGCGATCTGACTGTTTACGAGAACGTCGAGTTGCCGCTCACGTACCGTGGCATGCCTGCGGCCGAGCGCAAGGGGCGGGTGACCCAAGCACTCGAGAGAGTGGGTATGGCGCATCGGGCGAAGCATCTGCCGTCTCAGCTTTCAGGTGGACAACAGCAGCGCGTCGCGGTCGCGCGCGCCCTGGGCGGAAGTCCGGCGGTGTTGTTGGCAGACGAGCCCACTGGCAACCTCGATTCACACAACGGCGAAGCCGTGATGAAACTCTTGAGCGAGTTGCATCAAGGCGGCGCCACCATCGTCATGGTGACCCACGATTCGCGTTTCTCGCGCCAGGCGACACGAACGGTGCACCTCTTCGACGGGCGTATCGTCGATGAGCAGGTGGAGACTGATCCGACGCGGTGAGGGCCGACATGTTCTACGACCTTAAATTCGCCTTGAGCTCGCCGGCGGCAGGACTCACTGTCCTCGCAGGCTGGATACCGGCGCGGCGGGCGACGAAAGTCGATCCACTGGTCGCGCTGCGAGCGGAGTGAGAGCGATGTTCTCTGAACTGAAATACGCGGTCCGCTCATTGGCAAAAACTCCCTGGCTTACGGCCGTGGTGGTCATCACGCTGGCGCTCGGCATCGCAGCGAACACGGCGGTGTTCAGTTGGACGCGCGGCGTGCTGCTACATCCCTTGCACGGCGTAGCGGATGGGGAGCGCCTCGTTTCGCTGGAAACGGTGCTACCCAACGGCGAATACGTTGGTTCTTCGTATCCTGACTTCCGGGACTATCGTGACTCATCACGTTCCCTTGCGGGCGCGATCGCGTTCGACCAGGAGCCTTTGAGTCTCGGGAACGAGAACCAGGCGGAACGCGCCTGGGCCGAGCTGGTATCCGGAAATTTTTTCGATGTGCTGGGCGTCAGACCGGCTGCCGGCCGGTTCTTCCGGGCTGAAGAGCAGGAGGAGGCTCCGGGAAAGCATTCGGTCGCCGTCATCAGCGCACGATTCTGGCGGCGGCATTTTCATGCGGACCCGCAAATTGTCGGTAAGACGATTCGCGTGAACCTCCAGGAACTGACGGTGATCGGTGTCGCCCCAACGGAGTTCTCGGGAACCGAAGTGGGCCTTTCGTTCGACCTCTGGGTGCCGGTCGCGATGGCTCCTGCGTTGCTGAGTGAGGCTCCAAACTGGTTCGAGAATCGGAACAACCGACGGTTGCACATGTTCGCTCGTTTGAGGCAGGGCGTTTCGCTGCCTGAGGCCCGCGCGGAAATCCAGACGATTGCGCGGCGTTTGGCGCAGAGCTATCCGAGGAGTAACACAGGCATCGGCACTACGCTGCTGCCGATTGACCAAGCGTCCCATGGGGTTCAAACCCTCGTCGCAACGTTGCTCAAGACCCTGCTCGGGGCTGGCGCCGTTCTGTTGCTCATCGTATGCGCGAATGTGGCAAACCTGATGTTGGTTCGCGCCACAATGAGGCAGAAGGAATTCAGCATCCGCCTGGCGCTGGGTGCATCGCGCCCGCGCGTGATCGGCCAGCTCCTGCTGGAGAGCCTCCTGCTCGCGGGACTGGGTGGCTTGGCAGGCGTTCTGCTGGCCGGGCAGATGGCGAGTTGGCTGCGCTTTTTCATTCCCGCGACGAACCTTCCGCTGGTGCTCGATTTTCCGCCTGACTCTGCGGTGCTGCTGTTCACGTTATCGATTTCAGTCCTGGTGGGGCTGCTATTCGGCCTGGCGCCGGCGCTGCAGACGATTCGGAACGACCGCCTGAGCGGCGTGAAGGACAGTGGGCGCGGCGCGATCGGTGGCACGCGCTCGGATCGCATACGAGGAATACTGGTCATTTCGGAGGTCGCCTTGGCACTCATCGTGTTGATCGGCGCCAGCTTATTTCTCGAAAGCTTCCGGCATGCTAAACAAATCGATCCGGGGTTCGATCCTTCGCACGTGCTGCTGGCCCCGTTGGACCTATCGGAGGCGGGATACAGCGCCGAGCAGGGCACGCTCCTCATGCGGCATCTGCGCGATCGCATCGAAACCCTGCCCGGAGTCCGGGCCGTGAGTTTTGCGACAGCTGTGCCGCTCGGTTTCTCGCCGGGTTCATGGGCCGGCAACGTGCAGGTCGGTGGCTACGTACCTCGCCGCGGCGAGGACATGCGGGTCCTGTGGAACCCGATTTGGCCGGGCTACTTCGATCTCATGCGGATTGCTCTCATCGAGGGGCGCGATTTTACCGAACGCGACGACAGCCAAACCCAGCCCGTAGCAATCATCAATGAGACATTCGCACGGCGGTTTTTTCGAGGACAGGAGCCGGTCGGCCGACAGCTCGGGGTATGGGGAACGGTTTGTACCGTGGTCGGCGTCGTCAAAGACATCAAGTACAGGAATCTTGGCGAGACTCCGCAACCATACTTCTATCGGCCGATGCAGCAAGTCTGGGGACCTAACACTGGATTTTGGCTGCATGTGCGGACGGTGGGGCCGCCGCTGCAGCTCCTACCCGAGCTGCGGCGCGAACTGAGATCCGTCGATCCGAGGGTGCATGCCTTTGAGGTGTTCACGCTCAGCGATTACATCGGCGCAGCCTGGTTCGCCCAGAAGATCGGGGCAGCTTTATTGGGAGTCTTAGGCACGCTGGCTTTCCTGCTTGCGGCGCTGGGTCTTTTCAGCGTGATGGCGTACAGCGTGAGCCAACGCACGCAGGAAATCGGCATCCGGATGGCGCTCGGCGCTCAGATGATCGACGTGTTTCGTCCCGTCGTGGGTCAGTCACTCCGGCTGGCGATGGCGGGGATTGGCATCGGACTTGTGTTGTCATTCGCGCTGACACGGCTCGTCGCGAGCCAACTTTTCGGCGTGAGCGCGACAGACCCGCTGATCTTCGTCGGCGTGTCATGTCTGCTCTGCGCGGTTGCACTGGCGGCGAGCATTATCCCGGCGCGCCGCGCCATAAAAGTCGATCCGCTGATCGCGCTGCGGGCGGAGTGAGCAGACACCATGAGTCTGCACATCGCCAAACCCCTGCGTCTGCTATCAACGGTCCTCGTCAGCCTCAGCACACTACCCATCGCCGTACACGCCGCGCAGGTCATTACGCTGGACGATGCGATCGGCATCGCGCTCGAGCGCAATGTGCCCCTTCTTCAGGCGCGCACGACGGCGCAACTGAGCGACGTTGCGGTGAGCGCGGCGAAACTGCAGTTTCTGCCAAACCTGTCGGTCACTACGACGGGAACGAGAAACTACGGTCGGTATTACAGCTCGGCCACGGGGAGCTATATCAATGAGACCACGAACTCCCTGAGCCCGGGAGCGTCCTCCAGAGTCACGTTGTTTACGGGGTTGCACGATGTCTCCGCGTTGCGCCAGGCGAAGCTCACCAGTCAGGCGAGCAAGTTGGATCTGAGTCGCGCTCAGGAGACGACGGTCTTCACGGCGGTGTCGAATTTCCTCTCCCTTATTCTGCAGCAGGACCAGTTACAGGTGCAGCGGGAGAATCTGGCTGCCGAAGTGACGCTCGAAGAGCAGATTCGCCAGTATGTGACTGCCGGCACGCGCGCCAGCGCTGACTTGTACCAACAGCAGGCCAATGTGGCGGCCGCGCGATTGAGCGTGATTCAGGTGGAGAATGCAGCCGAGCTCAGCAAGGTGGACCTCCTGCGCACGCTGCAACTCGATCCGATCCAAACCTATGATTTTCAGGTCCCGGCGATCGAGACGATTTATCGTGACGATTCTACGACCTTAGCTGACCTGATTGCTCGCGCACTGTCCAGGCGCTCGGACTTACAGGCCGAGGAGGCGCGGGTCAAGGCGCTGGAGCAGGGTGTACACGTGGCCAGCTCAGGATACTGGCCCACCGTTTCTCTTTCCGCTGGTTACGGTAGCAGTTACAGCAGTGCATTATCGCAGGGCTTGCACGATCAGCTCGATGAGTATCGCAACGGATCGCTGTCACTGAATGTTTCGGTGCCGCTATTCGATAGCGGCGTGACCCGAAGCGCTGTGCATCGAGCGCAGTTGGAAGTGCAGAAGGAACGCATCACCCTGGACAGTCAGTGGCATGAGGTGGAATTGCAGGTGAAGAGCGTATACCTCGATTATCATGCCGCGCGCGATGAGCTTACGGCCGCGCAAGCCCGGCAGCATACCGCGCAGCTTGCCGTGCAATCAGCGCAAGAGCGCTTCAAAGCTGGGACGGCGATTCTGGTGGAAGTCTCTCAGGAGCACACGAGCTACGTGCAGGCCCAGAGTGCTCTGGCCACCGCTCGTTATAATCTGGCGCTGCAGAGTATCCAGATGAAGTACTCTCTGGGCGAGATTCCTTGGGTTCCTCAGCGGTGAGGTTTCACACACGGCATGCGACCACGCCTGCTCATTGTCGATGATCAGCGGGATGTGCTCACCGCACTACGCATGGCTTTGGCCAAGGAGGGCATCGAGGTCGTCACCGCGGGTTCTCCGGCCGGCGCACTAGCAACCGTTGCGGCGGATTCCTTCGACGCGGCGTTGATTGATCTCAACTACACCCGCGATACCACCTCGGGAGTCGAAGGGCTCAATCTGCTGGAGAAATTGCACCAGAGTGATCCCCTCCTGCCTGTCA
>Ga0070671_100000893_pt1 | contig 21734 bp, 14 predicted proteins | sample KBSS73metaG_FD_65341 | JGI IMG/M metagenome (GOLD analysis project Ga0070671, IMG submission 65341) | Switchgrass rhizosphere microbial communities from Kellogg Biological Station, Michigan, USA - KBS S7-3 metaG | ecosystem: Host-associated > Plants > Roots > Rhizosphere > Soil ...
AAGCCCGGAGCATCCGCCTCACGGCAGTGGACGCATAGCTCAGTTGGTAGAGCAGCTGACTCTTAATCAGCGGGTCCTAGGTTCGAGCCCTAGTGCGTCCACCATTTTTTCCTCTGTAATAACAAGACTTTGCTGGATGAACCCTTGTGGTCAGTTCCAATGCCGTGGTGGGCTAGGTAGCAAATAGGTAGTGGTAGAAGGGTACCACCTTTTTCCGTCACCAGACTTCGCCCTTGACAGTGGATCACCCCAAAAAACTGCCGGGGTAATTTACGGCGTTTGAGGTGCCGAGTCGCCCCTTAGGCTTTCTTGGATGCTTTCAATCTGCTCTCCATCGAGACCGTAGAGAGAGCCAATCCGCGCCTGTAATCCGCTATTCAGGCCCGTCACCTTCCTGATCGCAATCCTTCGCTCGCTTTCCGTGCGGGCTTTCGCAAGGCTATCCAAAGCGGTCAGTATTTTGGCCACGGCGCTCGCAACAGCGAGATGCTGCTTGTTACCGGAGTCAAATTCGATGACCGGTAGCTGTTTCAGGTACGTTCCCTTGATCTTTGGAAATGTATCGCGCCCGTCAGTGAACTTCTTACTCCAGTAATATCGCACGACGGCTGAGTTGAGCACGCCGAGCGTGAAATGAGCTGCGTTGCTGTCGAACAATCCGACCATAAAAAGCGTGTTCAGGCACTGATATCCGCGTTCGTCTATGCCGAACTCGGGAAAGGCGCCCACTTGCCTGCAAAGCAACTTGGGGTTCGCGCTATGCCGTTCTTCGTCCCAACATCCACCGGATTGAGCCACTCTGTCGGTAAGGCACGCCAGGCCCGACCAGCGCACACGGTATCGGAAAATGTCGCGCCCCGTATAACAGCGAGCATATCCGTCCGGCACGGCGCGGCTCTTGAGCTCGATGACGTCTCCAGGGAACTTTGTGCGGTCGCGTAGCTGTTTTCCGAAGTTAACGTGTGCAAGCTCGCCCAGCGGCCGGCCCCCACGATCGATTGCTTCCAGCAGCGCCTGATCGTTCAGGCTTGAGGGTACAAGCAAGCGATCCTCGTCTGAAAGGATGCGGTTCAGGGGCAATTCGTGGGAACTCAGTTTAGAAAGGCCGCTCGGCAAATATCGCGCAGTTATGAAGTTAATTTTCGATAGTTTCTTGCCTGACTCATACTTAAATATGCAAGTGTCCACACTAGCCGCTTGGAATACCCTACCCTTTATGTTGATTATCTCCAACAGATGACCGTCGCCCGTTAACTGTTCGCGGATAGGAACAGCGTAATTGTTTGTCAGGAAATTGGAAGGCGTGATGAAAGAGAGAATGGCGTCATTCGATAGTAGTGAAATCCCTTTCTCGATAAACAGATGATACAAGTCCATCTTAAATGCAGACACTTTGTATCTTGCCGAGAAATAGTCCCGGAGGACCTGTTGCCTGTTTTCGTCTTGTAGAAGCACGTACGGCGGGTTGCCAATTACAGCGTCAAAACGCCTGCCGTCTGTCGCCTCGTCGATAAATTGCTGCCAATCGAACGGGTTAATTTTGATCTCATCGTCATAGCTAAAATCGTTGTTCTCTGAATATATGTCGGTACCAACAAGAGAGTTGCCGCACCGAATATTGCGCCCCAGATCGGGCAGAGCCCTCATGTGGAATAGATCCATTTGAGCAGCGACGGCGTCAGCTTTTTCCCCTTCTAGCACTTTCATAAGCAGGGAAAGCTTTGTGACCTCGACCGCCTGGGCGTCGACATCGACCCCGTATATGTGAGTGAGCAGGATGCGCCGTTTCTCTGCGATCGTCAGGCGCCACTCATTCTTCGCTGCCAAATAGACGCGAGGCGTTTTAGCCTTCGCGTGTTTTTCCGGCTCACCTGAAACGTACTGCTGGAGGTACCAGTCCAGCAGATACTGATAGGCAACAATGAGAAAGGAACCTGATCCACATGCCGGATCAAGAACCTTCAGTGCCTTCGGCTTCTTTTGTTTGCTGTCTGAGCTCGATAGCATGGCAGGCGTTTTTCCCGCCAGCAGCGGGCCAAGGGCGGAAGCCACAATATGGGCCACAATTGTAGTTGGAGTGTAATAGACACCCCCGAACTTGCGAACTTCGGGCTTCTCCTCGACGGTCGCCGCATGGCCGTTCAGAACGATTACGTTTCCGAGGAACCGCTCATAGACCTGTCCAAGAATATCCGCCGAAAGGACGGAAAACTCGTACGGGCTGTCAGGATAGTACAACGAAGAGAATATCTTCTGGAGGGGTCGGTCTCCCACGACCAGCGACAGCGTGTTCGTGTCTAAAGTTTCGGCCGAGCCGTCCGCCGGATCAAAATGGAATAAGCCTGAATTGTAACGAGCATCGGCGGCACGAAATAAGGTCACCAAGCGATCATAAACGCCGCGGCCCGCTGCCAATTCTTGGAGTGTGCCATATCGCTCAAAGCCCCGATCCTCCGCAATGCGCAGGAACACAATTCGATCAATTATCTTCTGAACGGCATCATTCAATTCGTAGACGGAAATCGAGTGGTTGCTCGCGGCAATCTCCTTCGCGAGCGCGGATCGCCAGCCCTCGATTTCACTTAGAAAAGCGGTGTCCACCTCCGCAGTGCCACGTCGATTTGACGCCTGGGCGTAGCGGTCGAACGACCCTAGTAAGATGGCTTCTCGACCAAATACGGACGCTATTTCATCCCAGCGGCTCTCGTACTCTTCATAACGAATATAAAGAGTCCGCGCCTTGCTCGCCTTGTCGCTCACGGCTGGCTTGATGCGGCAGTCGTAGACGGCGAACTCTTCGAAGTCCGTCAGTATCGACAAGGGCAACTTGGCGCTCCACCCATACCGCCTGAGCTGGTATGCAGAAGGGCTACTGTTTCTGATGTCGACGAAGGGCGCTTTCGTCTCAACAAAGAACTTTCGCACTCCGCCAATCCGAAAAGCGTAGTCTGGCGCGCGCGTGCTTTGGTCCACGCGGACCGTGTCTTCGTGAACTACATCCTTGTATGCCTCCGCATACCCCGCTTTATTCGAAACGTCCCACCCGAGCGCTTCAAAGAACGGGTCAACAAACTCAATGCGGAGCCGTGTTTCTTTGTACGACGGCGATCGAAATTCGTCGCGATTACGCCGGAAATGCTCGATGCGTTCTGATACGACTGCAGGAATTCCCATGACCGGCCTACGCTCCACCCCTTCGGCTACGGAAGTCTCGCCGAAAGGCCGAGATCAGACTTTGGAGCATGCGTCAGAACTGTTGGCAATGCCTCGCCAGTCCCTAGCGCAGCCATTTTTTCTGAGTGTCGGAAAGGAGTCTCCGGCCTGAAAGCGGACAATAGGCTTTCGAGGGCCGCTTGATTGCCCGGTAGACGGTGCTCCTGCCAACTCGGAACATCCGCATCAACTCGCTATACGCCACGCCGCGTGAGGCGAGCTCAGCAATCGCCATCCGGGACCACAACGGAAGGCCGCCGCGGGACGGCCGGAGCAATGCCATCTCCCGGGCACTGTCGGACGTCATGTTCATCAGAATTTCGCTTGTCGAGGAGTCGTCCGGCGGCAGCGAAGATCGCCACCGCCGGACCGTACGTGGGCTGCAGTTGTTAGCGCGTGCCAGCCATTCGACCGTTACGCCGGGAAGATCAGCAGGAAATGGCCGGGGGATGGTCCTTTGAGACATAGCCCAAAGAGTACACCCCCCATCGCCGCGAAATTAGGACTTCTTGGTCAACCGGTCGCGGGTACGGACTGCATGACACGGCCGACAGAGGCTGCGGAGGTTGTCCGGCTCGTTAGTCCCGCCATCGACTAGCGGAACGATGTGGTCCACTTCCTCAGCCGGACGAATGTTCGCGTCTCTCTCTAAGCAATCGCGGCAGTTTGGCTCTGCTGCGATATGACGCTCACGGAACTCGACAGCCGCTCGTCCTCTTAGCCGTCGAGTCTCTCCACGCTTCGCGACGTGGCACTCCGAGCTTTCCTCAATTCGCCTTTGAACGGCAGCGCTGCCGTTGGCCCACTCCACCAGATCTGCAAATCTGTAGCGGATGTGGCCGCGTCCTTTGATGTAAGCTGGCCCCCTCGCCTGTGATCGCCAGATCGCGAGCGTTGAGGCCTTGTACCTGAGGTAAGCTGCCGCTTCGGCCGAGGTGAAAAAGTCCTGGTCAGACATTTTGCACCACCGTGTTCGAAACAAATGCCTCCAAATCCTGATGGCGATATCGGATGGCTCCACCCACCTTGCAGTAGGAAGGGCCCTTCCGTTCCCAGCGCCAGCGACATAGCGTTTTTGGTTGCAGCCCGAGGAAGTGAGCTGCCGCTGCTTCGTTCAAAAGTGTACTCAATTAACGTCTCCTTTGTCCGCCGGGTTGGCGATGACCTCAGAGACACGTTCCTCGGAGCTTTGAGGAGACCTTGCGCGGCAAGTGACCCGGTCACTTGTTCTGGCTCGATCAGCCGTCCATTCGATCTCGAAGCAGCTTCAGCAACTCATATGCCGCGCGCTGCCGCGCTGCTTTTCGGTTCGCACCCGCGCCTCGACCAACAAGCCCGTCCCAACTGGAACGAGCTTCGAAAACTGGCGAATGGTCGGGGCCAGTGCGACTCTCAACGAACACAGCAGGAGGCTTCCGTTCAGCCTGCTGGATGTTCTGCAAGGCTGTAGTGTAGCCAACGCCGTCCCGGTATTCGACGAGATGCGATACCAGCCATTCTTTGAGATTGCCGTGTGTCGGCATTTCCGACGCCTGTGACCGCCCCCATCGGCTGATCTCCGCGCCTAGCCATTCCGAAAGGAACGAAAAGCCGCGCTCAAGGAAGACTGCGGCGATGATCGCCTGCGCGACCTCTTGCGTCTGACGTGCGGTCTGTTTCATCCGCAAGAGCGCGGTAAGTCGTTCGACACCGAGCCACTCGACCAGTGTCTCCGTCAAAGTGGGGCCGACACGAATGCCTTCCAAGCGTTCACGGTCGGCCACAAGCGCCGTCACTAGCTGAACAAGCCGAGCGCCAATCGCCGCCAAAGTTCGGTTATCGGCATCAATTTGACGAAGGCGCAAACGAGCCTCAGGCGATGTTACAGCGGTCGCCAGTTGCTCGGCACTGACCGTGAACCCCATTCGCGCCTGGAAGGTGGCCGACAGTTCGGCGCCGAACTCCTTCGGAACTGAAACTCGCGGATAAAGTGGAACTGGTCGGTCACGTCGAGCTCGCTCGAAGAAGTTCGAGCGCAAGGTCTCCAGACGAATGCCCCATCCCTCATCGGCTTCCATGAGACGAAGTATGCGGCCAGCCGCGTCAACTTCCGCCTCAGCCTTGTTGTCGCCTGTTCCCTCCGCGGAGAACTTCCCAACTTTCAGTCGGCACGTCCAGACACGCTCGTGGTCTGGGCCCTCGCTTGACGCATCATCGTAGCTCGGTGGCTTGCCACCGGCCACCGCGACCACCTCCTGCAGCGTACTCTTCGGGTTGCGAACGGAGAGCACGTTGTCGATGTCGGCCGCTACTGCGTCGAGCGGATTGAACCCGTCCTCGATGATTTCCATGGCTTGGTCGAAACCCAGCGCTTTTACGAACAGCCCAAATAGGCGACGAGCGGCGCGGGTGCGCTGCCCCGTGGAAGCCGGAGAATTTCCGCTGGAAGGGATGGGACCGAGCAGCGCTCGATCCCAGTGTCGAAGCAGATGGACGGGCAGTTCTGCCTCTCGCTGGAAGTACTCCACCGCCGGGATACCGTATGTGTTTAGCAACCCCGACTTGATTGCGACTGAGAAGCAAGCCAGCTCGTATGCCGCGCGCCCAGCATTTTCCATCGACTCTAGCGAAGCGTTGAAAAACGCCTCTCGGTCAAATGTCACGTCGATCGATTTGGCTTTGTCAGCGTAGCTTCGAAGGTCCTCAGTGCGTACGGCGAGCGCCAGTTCTTCAATGCCAGGCTCGACAATGGCGCCAAAGCGGGCACGCAGCGCGTCTTGGAAGGAGCTCACAAGATAAGCGATCTCCTCAATGCGTGATCGGGGTTGCAATTTGGCTTCGCGCGCGGCTGGCGCAGCGGGCTGATCGTCGACCGTAATAGCCACCGGAACTGCCGGAAGTTCGACCGGAGAGGCGGCGACGGGCACGAAAGGCAACGCTTCCTGAACAGGCCGGAAGTCGATTTCCGCACTTTGAGAAAAGGGAGCCCCCGGCACATCGGCGTAGACGTGCTCTTCCTCCTCGCGACTGATGACCTCCACCGGAGGACGACGCAGAGTCATGGCCATGCTGGCGAGCGCATCGGCATGGACTGAAGGCCTACGCTCCCACAGCGCCTCCATCTGATTGAGGATCGCCGAAACGGCTGTGGGGTCTTCAATTCGAACGGTGCTCTCGAAATTACGCAATAATCCCGACAGCGTCAGATTAGACGAGCCGACGAACGCAATTCGTCGGTCGACGATGAAAACCTTGGCATGGACATTATCGAGCCGCCGCAATTCGAAATTTGCGGCTCCGTCGTGACCGGACAGCCAATAATGCGCTTCCAGATCTGATACGCCCTGGCGAAACTCACGCTCCAAAAAGCGCGAGATCGTCCGTACTTCGACCTGCGGGGACAGGATCTCCCGAATACCTCGGACGACCGTGCTCTTGATGAATGGGCAGACGAGAAGGAGTTCATGCTGCGCCTTCGCAAGCGCCAAGAACAGCTCCGTGCGCCACGGCGTGATGTAGCTGCGGATTTGGCCCTCTTGTGTGACTTCCAAGGCCGTCCCGACCCCATTGGCCTTCCCGCCGCGATCTACGCTCACTCGTCGCTCCCTTAGCAGTTGCGACACTCGTGGCGCGCCAGACTGGATAGGAGTTCAGGCTAGATTATCCGGTGGCCGCTTTCCATCGGGTTCGACCCACTCGCTCCTATAGCGTATTTTCTTAAGTGACCGGGTCACTTATGCTTTTTAATGCCCTTATGCCTAAGGGGTTTCCACCGAAGGTGGGCATTTAACTAAATGCTGCTGTCCGACTGTCGCGCCGCACCTTCTTCGCCCCTTTGCCGGTGACAATCCGGTCGACCTCAACCGCCCACCTGTTGAGTGCGTCTCGCTTCTCATCGGCCCAATCATGGCGTTGATAGACACCGACAATCCCTGCGCGGCTACCACTAACGTGATTTAGGACCGCTTCGGTCACCTCCAGCCGAATACCTAGTCTCTGGAGGCCGGTGGCCATAGTCCGCCGCAAATCGTGCCAGCGCCATTCGGGACCCCCCGGACCCATGCCCTCGCGAATGCGAGCAGCAGCGCGGCTGGTCAGCCCAGTCCCCACAGGAAACACGCGACCGGTGCGGTTTGGCAGCGACTTAAGCAGCACGAGAACGGCTGGTGACAAGGGGACAATATGCGGCTTGCCGTTCTTTGCTCGCTTGCCCGGAATGGTCCAAACTCGCTTCGGCAGATCAAACTCGTCCCATTCCGCCCCAAGAACCTCCTCGCGCCTTTGACCGGTTAGGATCATTAGTCGAAGCGCGGTCCGCCAGAGGTCACTTTCGTTTTGGAGGACGTCCCACAATCTCTTCAACTCGGCGTTCGTGAGCACCCTATCCCGTGCCTTTAGCGAAGGCGGACGGCTGGCATTCGTTAGAGGATTGGTCGAACCGACTGGCAGGCGAGGCATCGCCCACTTGTAGAACGCTGAAAGCTGGCGGCTGGTCGCGCCTGCAACGGGAACGGAGCGATCTGCGATGCTGTCGAGCAACTTTGTGACATCGAGGGACGTGACCTCCTCTGCCTTCCGCTTGCCGAGCACGGGCAATATGTCATGTTTGAAGATGCGCTCGATCTCTCTCACGCTCCTCAGACGACTTTTTTTCTTGAACTTCAGATAGTCGTCAAAGAGGTCGGACACGGTCCCCTGCCCTCGGCTCTCACCGGTCCCTTGCCAGACGCTCAAGGGCGCGCGCACGCCAGATAAAAAGCAAGAACCGTCAACACCGCGAGAACCGGGCCTGATAAACCACGGCCCATGATGATAGCATTACTCGTGGCGATGAGCGTCGCCTTCGGCGTTAGCGAAAGCGACCAGTCCAACACCCAACTCCCGAGAAGCACTACCGTGCTCGTGGGCGATCTCGACCTGAGCACTGGTGCCGGAACCACGGAGATGGAGCGGCGTCTTGCCCGCGCCATCGACCAAGTCTGCGGTGAGGCTGGCCCCATGTTCATCGAACAACGCGAGCGTGTCCGCAAATGCACCGCAGCCGCCCGCGCGAGTATGCAAGGACAAGCGAATAAGCTCGTAGAGCAGTCGCTGGCCGCAAAGCGACACGCGCTTTTTACTCTGCGCTGACTCGTGAGGAGGCGCACTCCGCAAACTGCGCTCTCCGCGCACTTGCGTAGACAGTTTTCTGCGCGGGTGCGGCTCTATCGCATGGAGCGGGGTCTGACGCAGAAGGAGCTCGGACGTGCGGCCGGGCTCGCGCGCGAGTTTATCAGCCAGGTCGAGTGCAAGCGTTCCAGTGTGACGATCGAGACCATCGCGGCGATCGCGGATGCGCTCCAAGTCTCACCGGGTGCTCTTCTTGGTGCAGACGAGAACCTCCCCAGGAGCGTCATCCCCTCGCCAGCTCACTCCAAACGCGCGGCGATAGGCATGACTGAAGCTGCTTATTCCGGCGAACCCGAAGGAATCGCATACTGTCGTCAACGAAAGTCTGCGGCGGGCCGCTGACTGTACAGCTGCCGTGAGTCTCAGTTTCCGATGATAACTGGCTGGCGTCTCGCCGAAGCAGTGCTGGAAATTTCTGAGCAGAACGAACGGGGACACCCCCACTGCACATGAAAGCTCGTCCAGTTCGATCGGCCGATCGAGTGTTTCGTGCAGATAACTCTGCGCGAGGTACGCGCGGCGGACCATTTCACCCCTGGTGGACTGCTTCACCGCAGCTCCCGCGGCGGCTTGCGCGATAACCTGTCGAGCAAAATTCGGCAGTTCCGCGTTGAGCGATTGCACGATGTTTACTGCAAATTCGCTCTTGCCTCTATGATCCGTCAGAAGCCGGCCCACGCTCTTCTGCATCAGGGTGCCGACTTCGTGGCAATCGGCGATGCCCACCAAGGGAGACGCGAGCCAACTCGCATCTGCACCGTAGAGGAAGACGCAGAGGCCGAGGGTGCCGGACCGGTCATTCGGAGTGATTTCCACCTCTACTCCGTGAGATTGGGTGGAAATGAAAAGCTGCCCTGCCTTGACGCTATAGGCGCGGCCATCGACGCGGTAGTTTTCCTGGCCGCGAGCGACGTATCGCACCCATAGGCCGTCACAGCTGCGACCCTGCACATGGAGACGCACGATGTTAGATAGGTGAACCTCATCTCGGGTCTTTGGCTCGGCCGAAGCCGGGTCGAAGCCGCCCTGGATTTCCTGGTACGCCACTTGCCTCGGGTCTGCTGTCACGCCGCGTCCCGTCTTTTACAGGTCTGGCCTTTACGTGATTGAGCGAGCCTTACCGGTCGCTGAACGCCGGAGGGCTCCAGCCGCATTTTTGAGTGCGCTTCGACGAGTACGAGCACACCGGAATTCGGCTCCTTAGCACCACGGCTTTCGGCCGCCTTCGTAGTATCGAGCTAGGCCTTCGCTAACGAGCGTCTCGCCGACACTGGTTCCATTGACCATTACGATCCGCAGCTTTCGCCCATAAATATCCTCATCCCTGTCGATCGGCTGCAGCGAAACGGATCCGCTGTTCACCAGCTGGATGAGTCGCTGCGTCGCCTGGTCGCCCAACCCCTTCTCCTGGGCGCAGTGATAGTCGTGCGTTTCGGGCGCATCGATATCGGCAACGCGGACCTTCACGCCCTCAATCCAGATCGTATCGCCATCGACGACGCAATTGGCGCCGCCGCCAGTATGGCAGAAACCAAATGTCGTGCGCGCCGAGCCGGCTGCCAAAGATGCATCAGCGTACTTAACTCCGCGTGATGCCCACTGCTGGTCGTCGGCAGAAGGCTTCCATTCCAATGCAGGTTGGACGGGTACTGCCGGCTGGGCTTGGGGTGAAACAGAAGGCGTGCTTCGGATGAGGCTCGGCGCAATCCCGACGACCAGGCCGACGGCGACAGCACCGCCGAAGAGCAGCGAGTAGCCGTGCCACTTGCGCTTCTTTCTCTCGACATTGAGCAAAGTGACGAGTTCCGGCGGAAGTCCAGAAGCACGGCGGTGCCGATCACCAAATTTGCCTTGTATGACCTTGCCTCGACGCCTCATCCACTCAGCCTAATTGCGTTGAGCGAAAGGTCCAGACTGCTCGTACGGCAACGGGTGGAAAGCCGTTGGCAGTAGCCCTAGGGTCAGTGCGTGCGACGATTATTGGCGGTCACATTACTGGTCACAATGGGCGCGGCGCCGCATCCGCGTCTGTCCGGAACTTGTGACGCTAAAAGTTATGGCGCTCGAGGCGACGGACGGATTCTCGACACGGCGGCAATCCAGCGCGCGATCGACGATTGTTCGTCAAAAGGCGGTGTCGTCCTGCTTTCTGACGGCACGTTCCTCAGCGGGACGATCGTTCTCAAGGATCACATCACCTTGAGAATCCAGCCCGGAGCAGTCTTGCAGGGCTCTTCGCGTATCGAAGACTATGTCCCCCATCCTCCCGAAGACGTTCCGTCAATTTTCGTAGACGGCAGCACGCAGAACAAGGGCAATGGCCCCTACCATCTCATCCATGCCGAGGGCGCGACTGATGTCGCGATCGATGGCGGCGGGACCATCGATGGAAATGGACAATCCTTCTGGGACGCAGATGGCAAAGGAGGTTGGATTTCGCGCCGGGCGCGCCCCTCCCCCTTGATTGAGACCGTCCAGACTGACGGCCTGCGGATCGAGAACGTCACCATTCGAAACGCCCCCGGGTGGACGATCCATCCGCTCGAAAGCTCCCGCATCCAGGTGCGTGGCGTGACCATCCGCAACGATGGGCGCGGGCCGAATACGGATGCGATCAACGTTGACTCCAGCAGCAACGTCCTGGTCCGCGATGCCGACGTCCAAGCCGGGGATGATTGCGTGGTGCTGAAGACGACAGCGCGCCGCGGTCGGCCGACACCGCCGACGAGCAATGTCATCATATCGGGCGTAATCTGCTCGTCGGATGACCAGGGCATCAAGATCGGGACGGAAAGCCAGGGGGATTTCCGCGACATCCTGATCCGGGATGTCCTCGTGTACCATGCGCCAAGCATTTACCGTCCGCCGACAGCGGGGCTTTCTTTTTCGATGGTCGACGGGGCGAACTTCGAGAACCTGATCGTCTCGGACGTGATCATTCGAGACGCTGCCACTCCATTGTTCTTGCGACTAGGCAATCGGGGTCGCGGGGAAAGCAAGCCGGTTCCGGGTACTCTCAAGAATGTCCAGTTCAACAACATCGTCGCATCTGGCGGGACATTGGCCTCGTCCATTACCGGACTCCCTGGCCACAGCGTTGAGAATGTGACGCTCAACAACATCGACATTACGATGGCTGGCGGGGGAAAGAAGGAGCGACGACCAGTTCCTGAGGCGGCCGGCGACTATCCGCACGCACCGATGTTTGGTCCATTACCAGCCTCAGGGCTTTACGCGCGGCATGTCACCGGCTTGACGCTCAACAATGTGCGAATTCGAACTGAGAAGCCAGATGAACGGCCTACAGTGATCTTGGAGGACGTCCAGTCGCACGTTCGTAGGAACTAGTCACGGCGGCGGTGGCTCAGGCGGCCTGGGCCTCATTGACTCTAGGGAATGCCGATCGACGTTACCGACATTCGCGTTCTACGCGCGCTCCATTATCCCATTGGCGTTTGTAGATCGCCTGCTGCTGCCCGAGTTGCCAGCAGGATAGATTGGTGGTGCCGGCTCGCACCACGGCTACAGTGCGACCGTAGCGGTCTTGCGCGACCGGTTCATAGGTCAGCGGCCCGAACCGCAGCGCCGCGATCAGGCTCCGCCTAGACGCCTGGCCGTCGCCTGGAGCGCAGGTGCGCCAGTTGGGGCAATGCTCAATCTCAGGCGCATCGATGCCCAGCAAGCGAACGCGAACCCGTCCGCAGCGTAAGGTGTCACCATCCACGACGAATGCGGATGGACAGCTTACCCCCGCGCTGGTCGCTGCTTTGCTCGTCGCCGATTGCCAGCGAGAGAAGCTACCCGTCGACTTGCAAACGGTGCCCTTGCAGACGACTGGCGCACTGACTGCACTGACGGACAAACTCGCGAGTCCAAAAGCCACTGCTCGCCGCAACGCAACATCTCCTAATCACTGACCCGGGGCCGGAAGATCTACGCCACCAGCGGGCCCACGACCACTATTTGGTGCTTACGCCGTGCTTTCCTGAAGACCAGAAGCCCTGCCCTGCTCTCCATGGAGCTGCTGAGTGGAGATTAGCGGCTCGGGCCCAGGCCTCGACGTGGGCGCACGAATGAGCGATCCAGCTGAAGGAGGGAGGTCCTACTCACAGGCAATGTAAGTTCTCTAGCTTAGTCCCGCTGGAGCGAAGCCGCCCACTCCGAAACTTGTTCGAACGTAACGGTGGTGATGGACAGGGCTTGGCTGATCATCGGGTTGTCGCCGACGGCGAGAAGCTGCCTGGTATCCTCTTTGTACCCGGCACAGATTTTTCCCAACGCCCGAGCGAAACCGAGCTCGAATGCCGCGCCTTCATCCACCGTTCGACCATTGAGAACGATGAGGAGGGCGTCACATTCCGCAATCGCATGCGTGTCCGACTTGAAGATCTCTTGCGAAGTGGTCACGGGATCTGCGCCGGCCCGAATTGCCTCAGCGAACAGGATCCCGTCGAGCTGGGGCAAGTAGACGTCCGCGTGAGGGAGGATGAGCTCTCTTAGCCTAACGTTAAGTGCGCGCTCTTCGGGGGTGAAAAGAGGAGCTGCGATGTAGACGAGCGGCTTCTTCAACGTTCGTCATCGCTGCCGGGCAGGCCCTCGCGGCCTAGCTTTTCCAACACTTTAGCCAAATCACATGGCTTGTAGGGTTCGAGAAAGACGATCTTTGAGACAGCGTGAACGACCTCGTGCACCGAGGCGCCGTGAGTGTTCACCACGCGGTGTTCAGGATAGATGCGCTGGAGTTTAGCCTGCAGGTCGCTGATGATCGGAGCGCTGCTTTCCTTGTTTCTTCCGATCACGCGAGCCTCCAACTCGGAAGGCTCTCCTGTAAGCAAGATCACGCTACCCATGCAGACCTTCCGCTTAGAGAATCCTGGTGCAAATGCGCCCTGCATCTTGCGCGACTTGCCCGCCACATCGCTCTCATCGCTAAAGGAGAGTGGGTCCAGAGGTGGACGGTCAACGACGAGCAGACCCTCGCTTCTATCGAGCAGTGCCACGTTCTTCTTGGCGAACTGGCCCATGATCCAGTCGTCGACCTCGATGCGCTCGTCGGCCGTCAGGTCAGGCCAGGCTTTCGCGAGCAGCTCATTGCGAGCTTCAGTCCACTCTTCGTAGGTCCGCAGCGAACCGAGGTAAGAAAGAACCGTGGTCTTGCCGGCGCCGATGGCGCCCGAGAGATAATAAACGAACCGGAGCTCGACGCCTTCCTCTTCCGCGACGTGCCTGAACTCGCTGTCTTCGGCGTTCAGCAGTCGGCCCAGCGAGGCAATCTCCGAGTTGGTCATGAACAGCGTGATGAGGTTGTAAACCTCGAAATTGGTCTGCCGAACAGCATCCTCGGCCACTGGGTCACGCCGCTTGTCCTCCCCCAAGAACGTGATGTGGTAGTGATACTGACCGGGGTTGATCCTGGCACTCTGCCTCAGCAGATGCCTGAGCGTTGCATCCGCGAGCGACAGCCCGATGAGTAGGCAGGTCGTATTGGACAGGTGATGCAGAAGTGAGGCGTGATGGCCGGCCATGCTCTCGATGAGCTGATCAGCGAATGTCTCTTCTGAGAAAACCAGTGAGTCACTGGGGTTCTCCAGTAGGTTCTGGGGTAAGTATCCGTTCGGATGGTAGATGACCACCGAGCCTGGGCGGGGTTGTAGCGAAGAGTTCCAAACTGTCTCGAAGCTGCGGCCGTATGCTTTCTCGCGTTCCGGTCGTTCCAGCCTGATGAGGCGCTCGACCATGTCGTCGAAGTTGTAAGTCACGGTCATTGGTGACTTGGTTACGATGGGAATAAAGTGGCGGAGGTAGGGGTGGGCGTCCTTCAGCTTCTGGGCGGACTGCGGTACACCCTCATACAGCGCCTCTTGAACGATGCGGCGCCACTCCCCCGTAATCTTCCGCAAAACCCTTGCCGATGACAGTTCCCCGAGGGCGTCGAGCCGCTTGGTGCGATAGTGCTGGAGAAGCATTTGGGTTTTCGCGGTATCGGAGACTGAGCTGCCTACACCTTCGAGCAGATGCTCTCCCAGCACTCGGGGGTTCTTAGCGATGCGGGTCACCAACTCGGACCACGTGGGAAAGCCAACGGTTTTGCTTACTCCCGCACCTAGGATCAGCCCGAGGCGATCGTCTCGAAGACGATCGCGCATGTGCACGATCGCCCGGGCATGCGCCTTGAGCATGGCGCGGTCTATCGTTTCGATAGGCATGATGCCCGTTAAGCTGGGCCGCAGGTCAGCGGCAAGACCAGCTTGCTCCCGTCCAGTTGAATCGGCATTCACCTTCCTGTGCCAAGCTGGCTCAGGCAGCCACTAAGCCGACGCTGATTCAGCGCCGGACTGTCGCAGACGCTGATGTTCAACAACAGGGGGCCCGGCATCTCGCTTGTCCGACCAGGGAGTGAGCAAAAGAAACACTGGGAGCGAGACCGGGCTCGAGCATGGCTGGACAAGCCTCGGCTGCGGCCTAGCTTAGCAGGCGCCGAATCGCTGTCCGTTGAAGAACCCTCCCGAATGCACGCTTCGGCGACCCGTGACCCCACTAGACTAGCCAGCGTCGCCACCGTGCGCCGCGGGCATACGCTGGACGCCGGGAGAAGCTGGCCGTGGTAAGAAAACCGAGCGACCATTGGGAGAAGCTCAATACGTTCCTTACAAAGATTGACGCGAACGCGCCTCATGAGCTCAGGGATGCGATCGCGGCCGTCTACGAAGCGCTAGCGACAAGGCCGTGGCAAGAGCTACAGGACTTCAAAACGTTTCCCGAGGCGACGCTGACGGTAAGGCGCATGGAACGGGCCAGGCGGATCGCGGCGGGCGACATCGCCATCTCCATCCACGATGACCAGCAAGAGACGATGCTCGATGCGGCACGGCTGCTCCGCGCGCTCGAAGCGACGGCGGTCGAGGGGATGCAATTCATCGACAGCGACCGCGACGAGGAGCTGGAAAAGCATTGGGTGACCAGCGACGGCCGCCACTTTGTCGTACCCCGGATCTCCAGCCTCGCCCCAGTCGACAACAAGCCATTCCTGCGCCGCGCCCTCCTTCATTTCCGCGTGATCCCTACCGCCATCGGTACGTTCCGAGTGCGGCTGCACCGTTCCTCCGCGGCCCTCAGCCAGTCGGCGGCGGCGCTTGAGAGAAGCGGACCGGCGCGGCGCTATGGAGCGGCGCTGTTCCCTGCACTCGACGTAAAGCTTTCACCGGGATCCGGCCCTTTCGTAGTGGAAAAGCTCGGAGGCGTCGAGCCGGGTGAGATCGAGGAGCATCTCGCGCGCGGCCGCGCTGAAGGCTGCACAACAATCGTCTGGGGCGAGCTTAGCATGCCCGAGGCGAGCGTCGGCCTCATCCAGCACAGGCTTACGGACGAGGCGCTGGAGGGCGTCCCTCCCTTTCGCTACCTGGTCGCGGGTAGCTGGCACCGCGACGTTGGCGGGATGCGCAACGTCGCCTCGATCCTCGGACCCAATGGCGATCTCCTGTTCGAGGTCTTCAAGTGGGCAAAGTTCGATTTCGAAGGGCGGATCGAAGCCATTGTTCCCGGTAGCGAGGTCCATGCCCTCATCTGTGAGGATGAGCTCGTCACCGTCGCCATTTGCCGCGATTTCCTCGAGGAGAATACCAACATTCCCTACAAGGAGCTCAACGTCGACATCGCGATCGTGCCGTCGATGGTCGGAACAGTGAATGCCGCCGCCACCATGGCCGGCCACGGCTCGACGGCCAACACGATGCGCGTACGGTTCGCGACCAGGACCCTCGTAGTCGCGCAGCAGGCGCGTCCAGGTGGGGCCGGAAGCGGACTTGTCATGGGCTTGCCTCGCTTGCCGCTCCAGGCGCAGCCGGTCGTCGTCAACGCACACTGGCACCGCTGCGACTTGGAACCGTCGTGACGCGTCCGCATATACAAAAATGTAGTGAAGTGTATTGTACAGATAGTATTTAGGAGAGACTGATTGATGGTTGCCCTGGTTCGAACCGCGCTTCCCGATCTCGGCGATGAGGCTCCTGAGTGCGCCCGGAAGCTGATCCGCGACGAGCTCGCAAAGGATCCGCGCGCGACCCGTAGGGTCTATGCGGCACTCGCCCGCAAAGTCTGGTCATTGCTGGTCGAACGCCGGTTCGACCAGGAGATCCGCGATTGGCACGTGCTCCTCGAAGGCGTGAAGGCCAAGGTTAAATCGAGCGACGAAGCTGCAGCGGAGCGGCTTGGCGCGCTCGCCGACCTCCTTCGCGAATCGATCAGCCTGTCGGAAATCAGCCCGGTCCGCGAGGTCGCCGAACGGCCCCGCGCCCGCTCCATTCTCGAGCTGCTCGCAACGACGGACCGCTTCACCAAACGGCGACTTCTGCTGGAGAAGCTCGGCATCGGCAGCTCGCATCTTTCGAACATCCTGACCCAGCTCCTTGCGCACGACCTCATCGAGCGCAGGGGCAATGGCAAGGAAGCCGAATTCCGCATCACCGGGCGCGGCCGGCGGTCGATCGGCCTTGAGAGCGCCCTCCAAAAGGCCGGGACGACGACCGATCTCGACCTCGACCGGCTGTTCGGCAACCTGCCGCCGGTGCTAGGCAACGAGCTTATACGCCCGGTTCGCCAAGATCTCTTCGGCGGCGTCGTTAGAATGGCCGTCAATGAGGTCGGCTGGTCGAATGCTCATCAGGCGATCCAGAGGGATGCGGTGCTTGCCGTCGGCTCGAGGCGCATCAGTGAATATCGCCGAGATCCATGGAACCCGTGACCTCCAAAACGGCCGCGGCAGCGGCCAGATCTGGCGCGCTCGCGGGGCTTAAGGCCTTTCGCCGCGAGCTTTCACGCAAACGCGGAGATGAAGCACCGCTCACGACGCTGGGCGAGATCGAGGAGGCTCTCGACGAAGCCATCGACGTGCTTGCCAACCAAAGCGAAGGGTTAGCAGGCACCATACGAACGGGTCTCAAGGCGCTCCTCATCCAGCCCGACCTTTTCAGCGCGGGGCCGCCGCGCGAGTGGATCGTGTCGCACGAGGCTCAGGAGAGCCTCAAGGCTCTGGCGATCGCCGCGATCCGGGGCGAGGACGTCGCTCCCCATGCCGCTCGAGCCAAGGCTCATTACGACCTGTTCGACAAGCGCGGCGGCGCATCCTCGGCCGAGGACGTCATCGAGGAGGCGCTCGATTTTATACTGAGAAGCCTCGACCGAGATCTGAGTCTTGGGGAAAAGATGATCGTCGGCGCACTGGCCAATCTCAGGTCTGAGGTCGAGCGGCTCGCGCCGCCCGACACGGGCGCGCTCGTGGACGCGGAGGTGGAACGGCGGCTCGACCGGATCCGGCGCGCCCGCTTCTTCGCTTCGTCGAACACCAGGGCCGAGGCAGCAGCATTCGGGGACGCGCTGATTGACGGTAACCTGCGCGGCGCGAGCGCCAAGGTACGCGGGGTTGCGCTCGCCTGGTGCGCGCGCTTTCTCGCCGCGGCGGGCGAGCCCGGCCCGGAGCGATATCTGGAGGCAGCAGAGGCGATCCTCGCGCACGACTGCGAGGTCCTGACGGTTGCACGGGCGTTCGCCGCAGCCCGGACCGATTTCGAGCAGGGCCTCGCAATCCTCGATCCAGACGCATCCGGACTCCAGGCGACCGCAGCCTTCCAAATCATGCGCATCGAGCTCAGCCTTGGCGATGCGGTCGACCGTGCTGTGAAAGCCGGACTCGACGTCAGTGCGCTCGACAGCGACGGCCGTTACGTCCTTCTGGTGTCGTTGATCGAGTTACGGCGCTGGGACCAGGCAATGATTGCCGCACGGCAGGTCGGTGAAGAGGATTTCGCTGCGACGCCGGCGCTGCTGTGGGCGGTGGGCACGTTGCTGCTCGCGAGCCGCACCAGGGATGACCTGAAGCCCCTGGTCCTCCAGCAGGTCCCCACCAACCCCGCCGAGTTCCTGCTCGGCACCGACTCGGGCTCACTCGAGGCCCTGAGGCTCGCAGGTTCGCTGATGTCGCGCGCCGCTGCCGCCTGCGAGGGGATTGGTCTGCCCACCGAAGCCGCGGCCGCAAGCCGCTACGTCCTGTGGCTGAAGCTGCGCGATCCCGAGGCCAAGGCGGATGCACTGGAAGAGCTCAGGCAAAACATGAGCGGAACGAGGCAGATAGCCTTACTGCCATTGGCGCTCGGCTTCGGTCTTGATGTCGATGTCGATGAAGCGGAACGAAGGATCGACCGAGCGCTTGCCCGCAACCCCAAGCCCTCGGCCGAAATCGCAGGCGCCCTTATAGCCCTTCTCCTGCACCACGCGATAAGCGATCCGGAGCGGGGCCTCGAGTTCCTCGCCGAGCGCCGCGAGCTCTTTGAGCTATTCATTGATCGGCAGAGCTCACTAGGGCTCGAGGCGAAGATGCTGATCGAGGCGGGACGCCAAGAAGAAGCGCAGTCGCTCGTCGAGGCGCATGGCGAAGAATTCCCATCGCATCTCAAGACCTTGATTCGAAGTTCCACCGGCGAGGAAAACAAGGATGCATCGATGGAGGCGCTTGAAAGCGCCTATGCCGATCAGTCCGACACCCAGCGGCTGCTGGCGCTCATCTTCGCCTATCTGAAACGCGATAATGCTGATCGAGTGACGGAGCTCGCAAGAACGCTGCTCGCCGACGTACCGGACACCGACGTCGCGAGCGAGGTCATTCGCCACCTCGCCGAAAAAGGCCATGACGCCCACGCGATCGAGCTTCTCGAGCTGCTCGGCGACGGCGCCTCGCATTCGACCGCCCTCATGGCGATTGCGAGCTGGCTCTACTTCCGAGTCGGGCGCTTCGCGGAATCGGAACAGGCGCTACAGGCGGTGGAAGCGGTCCGCGACGAGGAGTCCGACCGGCGCCTTCGCTACCAGCTCCTCATCGCCACCGGCCGGTGGGAGGAGGTCGACGAATTCATCGAGCAGCAGTGGAGAAAGCGAGAGCGCCTGTCGGCGTCCGAGCTCGGCCAGCTGGCGATGGTCTCAGCCCACGCCGCAACCAAGCGCACGGTCGAGCTTGCGAAAGCCGCCGCTGAAAAGGATCCCGAAAACCCGCAGGTGCTGATCGCCGCCTATTCGGCGCTCACCACTGCCGGTCAGGAGGACGAGCATCCCGAGACTGGCCGGTGGCTGATTGAGGCGGCGGCCCATTCCGGCGAGGACGGCCCGGTCCGCAGCGCCTCGCTCCAGGAGCTGGTCGACGGCGCTCCGGCATGGAACAAGAGAGTGGACGATGCGACGCTGGGGCTTGCCGCCGGCACCGTGCCGCTCGACCTCGTCGGCAGGCTCGTCAACCGTCCGTGGCTCGAGCTTCATCTGGCGGCACTTCTTGGCAACGCCCGTGTCGCCGACGCTCGCCGCCGCCGAATTGTCCCCCTGTTCAGCGGCCGGAAGTCCGAGTTCCGCAACCGCCCTCTCGAGGAGACCGACGCCTGCTTCGACACCAATGCGCTCGTGACGCTCGCCGCGCTCGACGCACTGGATCCTGTGCTCGGCAGCTTCGAAACCATCCATGTCCGGCACGACGCGCTGACGGATCTCTACCTGCAGCAGACGAAGGTGAGCTTTCATCAGCCGAGTCGGATAGCCTTCGCGCACCGGCTCGTGGAGCTCGTTGCCCGGAAGAAGGTCCTTTTGTTCGAGACCGCGCAGGTGCCGCCGATTTCGCTCGTCACCGATCTTGGCCAAGACCGTGCCGAGATGCTGTTCGACGCCTCGACGACGTCGGGGGAAGGCCAGCATCTGTTCGTGCATCCCTACCCGATGACGCGAGCGGGGTCGTTGCTAAATGAGGCCGTCCCGCTCGACGAATATAGGGACCAGCTCGTCAGTTGCAGCGCGGTAATCGACGCGCTTTCGCGCTTCGGCCGTCTGCGCGGAGAGGAAGCCGATGCTGCAAACGCCTATCTGTCGTTGCACGAGCAACGCTGGCCAAACGAGCCGAGGATCGCCAAGGGCGCGACGCTCTACCTCAGCGACCTCGCCGTCGCTTATTTGCGGTACACGAGGATGCTGGACCGGATCGTTGACGCGGGACTGATCCCGATCGTCCCGGCGAGCGAGCTTCGCGAAGCCGAGGCCCTCCTCGAGCTTGAGGCGACCTCGGCCGACGTCGAGGCGGTACTCGGGAAAGTCCGCGCGACAGTCGCGAAATATGCAAGTCAAGGTCGGGTCCGGTTCGGCCCAATTGGCGGCGGCGAGGAGGACGGCTCAAACGAGGCGATCGGCGAGCTCGTTGTCCGCAGCCGCCTGCTGGTCACGGATGAGCGTTTCCTCAACCGGTTCGAGAATTTCGACCACGAGCAGGGCCGCACTCGCATCAGTAGCTCCATCGACCTCCTCTCCCAACTGGCGGCGGCCGGCCGGTTCGATCGTGGGAGGCTCGACGAGATCCGGACGCGCCTGCGCTCGGCCGGCGCGATTTACGTTCCGCTCGAGCGGGACGAGCTTGCGCGCAGGATCGCAGACAGCAGCCTCGCCGGTGAAGACGGGAACGTCGAGATCGTCGAAACGGGCGAACTCCGCGCGATCCGCGAAAACATACGGCTGGCGCAGGCCCGCGGGTGGTTCGATCCGGCGATCGACATCATCTGGCTCACCCAGACGCATCTCGCCCTTTCCGAGACGCTCATGGAACAGTGGACCGCCGACGCCAGCGACCAGCTTTCCGCCGCGCGCTCGAACTGGCTGCTCGCGCTCATCGATCTTCAGCACTGGGCGGACTCGGTCGTCAACCGCCACTTGGACCTCGCCGCCTACGGGCGGATTCTCGATATCTCAAAGCTGGTCGCGGTCGCGCCGCAGCTACCCGATCAACCTCGGGAAAGGCTCAACCGCTGGCTCGAGCGCGAGCTGATCGCTCCTTTCCTCGAGCGTGAGCCACGGTCGCGGCCGGCGCTGCTCAATCACCTACGCTCGCTCATCCGGGCCGTCTCCTTCGACGTCGCCCGAACGCCGCCGAAGGTCAGCGAGCGCGTCGCCGGACGTTCCTGGTTCGACAGCTTCGCCAAGCCGATCCAGCTCGGCATGCTCGAGAACAAGGAATTCGCGGACTGGATCGGCTACTCGCTCCAGTCGAACATCCAGGTCGAGGACTCAAGATTTCTCCTTTCCGACTTCGCGCAGGCAGTCCGGACTCTCTACGACGGGCGCGAGGTAGTTCAATCTATCAAGGACAGCGAGGGCCGATCGTGGGATCTCGCGACGGACCCAGCCGACGGCCAGGCGCTGATCCTCCGCAGCGGCGAGCTTGAGTATCACACGCCCGCCATCCCCGGCCTGCTGCCGAACGCGAAGGAGCGGCTCAAAGCGTTCGACGAGCGCCTTCGCGCCAAGGGCGTCAATCCACACGCGCTCGACGAATGGCGCGTGAAACTCAAGTCGGCAGT
>Ga0070671_100000898_pt1 | contig 21691 bp, 24 predicted proteins | sample KBSS73metaG_FD_65341 | JGI IMG/M metagenome (GOLD analysis project Ga0070671, IMG submission 65341) | Switchgrass rhizosphere microbial communities from Kellogg Biological Station, Michigan, USA - KBS S7-3 metaG | ecosystem: Host-associated > Plants > Roots > Rhizosphere > Soil ...
GCAGCATCTGATACAGCCGAGGATCCTCCTCGCCCTCCTGCACGATGGCGTCGATCACCTCGAGCAGCTGCGTCGCCCGCGACAGCCGGTCCAGGTCCTCCCGGATCGCCCGGAAGTGATCGATGGTCTCCGCCTGGGTGATCGTGTCGAGGCTGCGCCCTTCGTAGAGCTGCAGCGACACGTGCATCAAGGGCTCGAGCCGACCTCCGAACCGGCTCTTCGTCTTGCGCACGCCCTTGGCGACGGCGCGCACCTTGCCGCGCCCTTCGGTGACGATGGTGACGATCTTGTCCGCTTCGCCGAGGCGCATCGTCCGCAGAACGATCCCCACCTCGCGGTAGATCACGACTGTTGACCTTCGACCCCGCCGAACCGGCGGTCGCGCCGTTGGTACTCGCGCACGGCCTCGAAGAGGTGCTCACGCCGGAAGTCGGGCCACAGCACGTCGGTGAACACGAGCTCGCTGTAGGCCAGCTCCCACAAGAGGAAGTTCGAGATGCGGTACTCGCCCGACGTGCGGATCATCAGGTCGGGATCGGGCATGTCGGGCTCGTAGAGGTGGCGGGCGATGGCCTTCTCGTCGATCTTGTCGCCCTTCAGGCCTTCGGCGACCAGCGCCCGCACGGCATCGACGATCTCGGCGCGACCGCCGTAGTTGAAGGCGAACGTCAGCGTCATGCGCCGGTTGCCGCGCGTCAGCTCGACGGCTTCGTCCATGCGGCGCAGCACCCGCTTGGGCACCCGCCAGTCGCGGCGGCCGGCGAAGCGGACGCGCACGCCCTTGTCGTTGAGCTCGTCTCGTCGGGTGAGCAGCAGCCGCTCGTTGAAGCGCATCAGGAAGCGCACCTCGTCGACCGGTCGCTTCCAGTTCTCGGTCGAGAACGCGTACACGGTCAGCCACTTCACGCCGAGCTCGAGGGCGCCCTCCACGGCGTCGAACAGCGCCTCCTCGCCGGCGGCGTGGCCCTCGGTCCGAGCGAGGCCCCGCTTGGTCGCCCAGCGGCCGTTGCCGTCCATGACGCAGGCGATGTGGACCGGGATGCGCCGCCGGTCGATCGAGTCGAGGTCCACGCGATGGACGGTACCCGGTGGGTGGGTAAGGGTCGGTGGTGGTCGACCGCATGCGGCGCAGGGTGACTCGATGGTGGCGGGGTCTACGAGCTCACCACCCGTGGGTCGCGGTCGGGGCCGACGTGCAAGGCCGGTTCAACGACGTGCGCGGCGGGTACCTGGCGGGGGCGGTCACCCTGGCGATGTTCCTGTCGGTGTTCCCGCTGCTGCTGGTGGCCGTGTCGGTGCTGGGGTTCTTCTCGAGCGGCCACCCCGACCTGACCTCGCGGCTGCTGAGCAACCTCGGCATCCCCCCGGCCAGCGACGCCGCCGACCTCGTGCGGCACGCGGTGGCGACCGCCGAGCAGAGCCGCCGCACCGCGTCGATCGTGGGCGTTCTCGGCCTGCTGTGGTCCGGCCTCGGGCTGGTGGCCGCGCTCCAGTACGCGTACGACGCGGCGTGGCAGGTCACCGGTCGCGGCATCCGCGACAAGGGCTGGGGCATGCTCTGGCTCGTCGGCACCGCGGTGCTGTTCCTCACGTCGTTCGCCCTCACCGCGGCAACGCAGTTCCTGCCGGCGTTCCTGTGGCCGGTCGAGATCGTCGTCGCCCTCGCGCTCGGCCTCGGGATGTTCCTCTGGGCCGAGAAGCTCCTCCCGAACCGCGACATCGGGTGGCGACCGCTGCTGCCGGGCGCCATCGCCGGGGCCCTCGGCTTCGAGGTGCTGAAGGTCGTCGGCAGCCTCTACGTGCCGCGGGCGGTCGCGTCCTCGTCCGCCCTCTACGGCTCGATCGGCGTGGTGTTCGCCATCCTCGCCTGGCTGTACTTCTTCGGCCGCCTCATCGTCTACTCGACTGTGCTCAACGTCGTCCTCTGGGAGCGCGACCACGGGACCGTCACCATCGGCCTCCGCGTCCCCTCCCTCCCCGGCCGCGAGAACGGCGTCGCCAACCGTCGCGGCGAAGCCATCCGCACCTGACGACCCACGCCAGTTTGGGTCAGTAGCCGAGGCGGTCGAGGGCGGCGGGGCGGCGCTGCCAGTCCTTGTCGACCTGGACGGCGAGCTCGAGGTAGGCGCCCGGCGGGAGCTGCGCCCGCACGGCGGTGCCCACCTCCTTGAGCACGGCGCCCTTCTTGCCGATGACGATGCCCTTCTGCGACTCGCGCTCGACGAGGATCTCGCAGCGGATGCGCGGCCACTCCCACTCCGTGACCCGGCACGCGATCGAGTGCGGCAGCTCCTCGCGCATCACCTGGAACAGCTGCTCGCGCACGAGCTCGGCGACCCAGAACGCCTCGGGCACGTCGGTCACCATGTCGTCGGGGTAGTACGCCGGGCCTTCGGGCAGGCGGGCGACCAGCGCGTCGAGCAGCTCGGGCACGCCCTTCCCCGTCGCGGCCGACACCGGGAAGTAGTCGGACAGCTCGAGCTCGGCGGCCCGCGTCAGCTGTGCCAGCACCTGCTCGCGCGACGCCTTGTCGATCTTGTTGACGATGACGATGCCGCTCTTGGGCACCCGCTCGGCGATGAAGCGGTCGCCGCGGCCCATCGCCGACGTCGCATCCAGCACCAGCGCCACCACGTCGACACCGGACGCGGCGTCGACCGCCGTGTCGTTGAGCCGCTCGCCCATGGTGGTGCGCGGCTTGTGGATGCCGGGCGTATCGACGAACACGATCTGCGATTCAGACCGGTTCAACACGCCGCGCACCTGCGTGCGCGTCGTCTGCACCTTGTCGGAGACGATCGACACCTTGGTGCCGAGGATGGCGTTCAACAACGTCGACTTGCCGACGTTGGGACGCCCCACGAACGTGACGAAGCCCGACCTCATGACGACCGCGGCCCGCGCGTGATCCGCACGCGCTCGATGCGGCGCCCGTCGACCCGTTCGGCCCGCAACCGGTGCCCGTCGATCTCCACCGCTTCCCCCTCGCTCGGTACGTGCCCCAGCGCGTTGAACAGGAGACCGCCCAACGTGTCCCAGTCGCCCTCCGGCAGGTCGAGGCGGAGCAGCTCGTTCACCTCGTCGAGCGGCATGCGTGCGCTCACGCGCCAGTCGCCGTTCGGCAGCGGCTCGAGCAGCGGGTCCTCCACGTCGAACTCGTCGACGATCTCGCCCACCAGCTCCTCGATGAGGTCCTCGAGCGTGACCAAGCCCGCGGTGCCGCCGTACTCGTCGACCACGATCGCCAGGTGCGTGCGCCGCGCCTGCATCTCCTTCAGCAGCTCGGACACCCGCTTGGTCTCGGGCACGAACGACGGCGGACGCAGCAACGGCCGCACCGGGGTCTGGCCCAGGTGGTCGCGCATGGCGCGCATCAGGTCCTTGGCGTGCACGACGCCGACGATGTCGTCGATGCCGTCGTCGTAGGCCGGGATGCGGCTGAAGCCGTTGGTGATGGCGACCTCCATCGCCTCGCGCACGGTGACGTCGGCCGTCACGGTCACCATGTCGGGACGGGGCACCATCACCTCGCGCGCCACGGTGTCGCCGAAGTCGATGATCGACCGGATCAGCGCCCGCTCCCCCGACTCGATCTCGCCCGCCTCCACGGCGACGTCGGCCAGCGCGAGCAGATCCTCCTCGGACACCGCCGGCCCGGTGCGGCGGCCCTTTCCCGGCAGCACGACGTTGGACAGGCCGATGAGCAGGCGCGTGACGAGGCGCACCGGCGGGAAGCCGGCGAGCACCTGCACGACCGGCGCGACGAACAGCGCCGTGCGCTCGGGATGCTGCAACGCGTAGGTCTTGGGCGCCGCCTCGGCGAACACGAAGATCACCACCACCTCGACGACGACCGCCACGAGGATGCCGAGCGGGCCGAGGTACGAACGCGCCACGAGGCCGACGATCGTGGCCGCCAGCAGGTGGCAGACGAGCACGAGGAGCAGGACCGGGTTCAACGCCCGATCGCGGTGCTCCAGCAGGCGCAGCAACCCAGAGGCGCCGCGCTCCTCGGACTCGGACAGCGCGAGCGCGCGGACGCGCGGCACGTTGGTGAGGCTCGTCTCGGCCGCCGCGAGGAAGGCGGCCGTGGCCACCAAGAGCACGACGGCGACGATCGAGGTGATCACGAGAAGAGGGAGGCGAGGAGCTCACGCTCGCGCGCCTGCATGACCGCCGCCTCGTCATCGTCGGCGTGGTCCATCCCGAGGACGTGCAGCGTGCCATGCACGACGAGCAGGGCGAGCTCGTCGCGCAGCGTCTTGCCGTGCTCCGCCGCATTGCGCTCGGCGACCTTCGGGCAGATCAGCACGTCGCCGAGGAGCAACGGGATCTCCGACGCCTCGATCGGCGGGCGATCCGGACCGGGCGAGCCGGAGTCGGGCGCCCGCCCCACCTCGGCGAGGTCGTCGTCGATCGGGAACGCGAGCACGTCGGTGGGGCCCGATCCGCCGAGGAACCGCTCGTTGAGGTCGGCGATCGTCAGCTCGTCGATGAAGTACAGCGCGAGCTCGCTGGCGCCGCGCACGCCTTCCTCGCGCAGCACGCCCTCGGCGAGCGCGGTGAAGGTCGCCAGCTCGATCGGCAGGTCGGACTGCTCGTCGGCGCCGAAGACGATGGGCTCGCCTTCCGGAGGGCCCGGTCGGCGCCGGCGCCGCGGGTCCATGGGCATCGTCATGCGGATGACTGGTTGCGTTCGTACGCGTCGACGATGTCCTGGACGACCTTGTGCCGGACCACGTCCTTGTTGGTGAGGTGCACGAACGCCAGGCCTTCGATGCCGGTGAGGATGCGCTCGAGACCGGCGAGGCCGGAGCGGCCGGTCGGCACGTCGACCTGGGTGACGTCGCCCGTGACGACGACCCGCGAGCCGAAGCCGATGCGCGTGAGGAACATCTTCATCTGCTCGGGCGTCGTGTTCTGCGCCTCGTCGAGGATGATGAAGCTGTTGGAGATCGTGCGGCCGCGCATGAACGCCAGCGGGGCGACCTCGATCGTGCCCCGCTCGAGCAGTCGCTGGGCGCCTTCGGGCTCGACCATGTCGAACAGCGCGTCGAACAGCGGGCGCAGGTACGGGTCGATCTTCGCCATGAGGTCGCCGGGCAAGAAGCCGAGGCGCTCGCCGGCCTCGACCGCCGGCCGGGTGAGGATGATCCGGTTCACCTGCTTGGCCTGGAGCGCCTGCACGGCCATGGCGACGGCGAGCCACGACTTCCCGGTGCCGGCCGGCCCGATCCCGAAGGTGATGACGTTCTCGCGGATGGCGTCGACGTAGCGCTTCTGGCCGCTGGTCTTGGGCCGGACCGTGCGCCCCTTCGCGCCCCGCAGCACCTCGGCGGTGAGCACCTCGGACGGGCGCTCGTCGGCCTTGACCATGTCGATGGTGCGGCCGATGTTCCCGGTGTCGAGCGTCTGGCCGGCCTCGAGCAGCACCACCAGCTCCTCGAACAGCTGGCCGACCCGCTCGGCATCGTCGCCGGTGACGCTGATCTCGTTGCCCCGCACGTGGATCTCGGTGCCGGGGAACGCCGATTCGACGAGCCGGAGCAGCTCGTCGCGCTGCCCGAGGAGGCCCACCATCAGGTGGTTGCCGGGAACGAGGATCTTGACGTCGGTGGCGGGCAAGGTGGCTTCAGAGTACCGGTGTCAGCCGGGGGGCCAGCCGAGCTTTCGTCCGCCGAGCACGTGCAGGTGCAGGTGGGGCACCGTGTTGCCGGCGTCGTCGCCCACGTTGAACACCAATCGGTAGCCGCCCTCGTCGATCCCTTCCATGGTGGCGACGGTGGCCGCCGTCTCGAACAGATCGCCCAGCACGTCGCTGTGGGCGCCCGTCAGATCGCCGGCGTGGGCCACGTGCTCCTTGGGCACCACGAGCACGTGCGTCGGCGCCTGGGGGTGCAGGTCGCGGAACGCGTACGAGCGCTCCGACACGAACACGGCGTCGGAGGGGATCTCCCCGGCGACGATCTTGCAGAACAGGCAGTCGGACATCGCTCGGGAACGCTACTGCGGCACGGTCAGGCCGCCCACGAGGAAGCGGACGAGCACGTCCCGGTCGACGTCGACCCGCCCGACGACGTCGAGGATCATCCCGACGGCCAGGCGCCACCGGTCGCCGACGACGGGTCGAGGCAGCTCGGGCACCGCGGCGGCCACGGCGTCGGCCCACCGGTCGAGGGAGAACGCATCGGAGGCGAAGTGCACGGGCCAGCCCTCGCGGATCGTGCGGGAGAGCAGCCGCACGTGGAGCCGGCCGCGCTCGTCCGTGGCCGCCAGGGTGACGAGCGGGTCGACGGCGAGGGCCACGATCGCCTCGACCTCCAGGCCTTCGCCGGGCGCACCGGGCAGCGGGCCGAGGCGGTCCTCGAGCAAGGCGGCGACGAGGTCCTCCTTGGTGCCGAAGTGGTAGTTGACGGCCGCCGGGTTCATGCCCGCCTCGGCGTTGATCGTGCGGACGGACACCGCGTCGTAGCCGTGGGCGAGGAACAGGCGCTCCGCGACGTCGAGGAGCCGCGCCCGGGTGCTCGCCCCCTTCCCGAGATTTTCAATCACTGATTGACTATCGTACGCGCCGTGATCAGTGGGATGCCGCAGGGGTGGGACCGGATCGTCGACGTCGTGGTCGTGGGCTCGGGGGGCGCGGCACTGACCGCCGCCACCCTCGCCCACGACGGTGGGAGCGAGGTCCTCGTCGTCGAGAAGGAGGCGATGCTCGGCGGCACCACCGCGGTGTCCGGCGGCGTCGCCTGGTTGCCCGGCAACCATCACCTGACCGACGCCGGCCTCACCGACTCGCGCGACGACGCCCTCGCGTACCTCCGCGCCCTCACCGCGGGGCGCGAGCACGACCCGTCGCTGCTCGACGTGTTCGTCGACACCGCGCCCGAGATGCTGCGCTACCTCGAAGCCCACACCCCGGTGCGTATGCAGATCGTGCCGAACTTCCCCGACTACTACGCGCCCTACGAGGTGCCCGGCACGACGTTCGGGGGCCGCGCCGTCGAGCCGGTGCCCTATCCGGTCGGGACCGAGCTGCCCGAGTGGCGCGATCGACTGGCCACGCGGGGCGCGCTGCTGTCGCTCGGGGCGGCGACGACCCTCGGCGAGGACTTCTCCGTGCCGGACGCGGCGCTGCAGGCGGAGCTGGCGCGGCGCGAGGCCGAGGACATCCGGCCGAAGGGCGCCGCCCTCGTCGCCATGTTGTTCAAGGGCTTGCTCGAGCGCGGTGTCGAGGCGCGGATCGAGCTCGCGGCGCGCGAGCTCGTGGTGGTGGATGGCACCGTCATCGGCGTGCGCGCCGACGACGCTTCCGGAGCGAGCGTGCTCATCGGGGCCCGCCAAGGCGTCGTGCTCGCGTGCGGTGGCTTCGAGTGGAACGCCGAGCTCGTCCGCGCCTTCATCGGCTATCCGGTGCAACCCCTCTCCCCCGGCGGCAACGTCGGCGACGGGCTCGTGATGGCGATGGAGAGCGGTGCCGAGCTGGCGAACATGGTCTCGTACTGGGGCCAGCCGGCGATGTTCGATCCTGACATCACGCGCGACGGCGCGATGGTCCCGCAGTTCGAGTGGGCGCGCGGGATGCCGAGCTCGCTCGTCGTGAACCAGCAGGGCGAGCGCTTCGCCAACGAGGCCATGCCGTACAACGACTTCCCCAAGGCGTTCGGCGTGTTCGACGCGTCCTCGGCCACGTTCCCGAACGAACCGCCGGGGTGGATGCTGTTCGATCAGAAGGTGCGTGATTCGGCGCGCATCCTCTCGATGCTGCCGGGTGAGCCGACGCCGTCCTGGGTGCCCGTCGCCGGCACGATCGCCGAGCTGGCCGCCATGATCGGACTGCCGGTCGATGCGCTGGTGGCCACGGTCGAGCGGTTCAACGCCTACGCCGACAAGGGCGACGATCCCGACTTCGATCGCACCAAGGTCGGCCTCATGGCGCCGGGAGTCGTGTCCCCGCTCGACACGCCGCCGTACTACGCGGTGGTCATCCACCCCGGCGCGCTCGGCACCAACGGCGGGCCGCGCCTGACCGCCGACGGGCAGGTGCGGGCGCAGCGGGGCGGCGTCGTGGAGGGGTTGTACGCGGCCGGCAACACCGCGGCGAGCGCGTTCGGGTGGGCCTATCCGAGCGGCGGCGGCACCATCGGCCAGGCGCTGGTGTTCGGCTACCGAGCCGGGCGCCACGTCGCCACCCGCCCGCGACAGTCGCTCTGAGTCGAGCTACGGAAGCGCGCCGTGCGTGCGCTTGGTGATGACGAGCCCCGCGTCGCGCACCCGCTCGCCGTAGGACGCGATCCGCTCGGCCGGTAGCCCCTGCTCGAAACCGATCAGGGTCAACGCCAGCGCGACCCCACCGTCCGGACCGAACACGGGTGCCGACACCATGCTCACGTCGTAGGTGCGCGCCGCGTCGAGGTCGCCGACCTGGTACTCGTGCTGCGCCAGCTCGGCGATGAGCTCGTCGAGGGCGACCGCTCGGGCCGGTGCTTCGGCGATGTGCTCGAGCGCGTCGCCCAGCACTCGCCGGGCGTCGTCCTCTAGGGCGATGGCGTAGCCGCGGGCGCGCACGGCGGCCAGAACGCCGGGGTCGTAGCCGCTCGCATCGTCGGACCACGCGACGAAGACGGAGCCGATCGGCGGCACGAGGGGCACGCGCTGGCCGACGTGGATGGAGATGCCGCGGGCGCGGTGATCGCCACCGCGAGCGAGGAACACGATGTCGTCGCCCGCCACGGCGGTGACGGCGACCTCGAGGTCGAGCTCGGCGCCGAGGTCGCGGGCCGCGTCACGGGCAAGGTCGATCGCTTCGTGGCGCTCGAGGGCCGCGGTGCCGACGGCGACGAGCGACGGGCCGAGGGTGTAGGTGCGGTGGCGCGGGTGCCGGGCGAGGTAGCCGGCGTCGGTGAGCACGCCGAGCAGGGCGTGGGTGGACGCGACGTTGATCCCGAGGCGCTCGCTCAGGTCCGAGAGGGTGAACGAGTCGGTCGGGTGGGCCGCCAAGAAGTCGAGGAGGGCGATGGCGCGGGTGGCGGCGAGGGCGGGTCGTGCCATACAGTGCCCTCGACAGTACGAAAGTTCTTTCGACATTGCAAATCTCAGCACGACCGATCCACGAGGGGGATGCGTGAAGCTCGACCTGCTCTACGAGTTCCAGCCGAAGATCAAGCCCTGGACCAAGCCCCATCCGTACGGGCAGCGCGAGGCCGAGCAGCGTTGCTACGACGAGGCCATCGCCGAGATCCAGTACGCCGACAAGCTCGGGTTCAACACCGTGTGGTGCGTCGAGCACCACTTCCGCGACGGTCGCTCGGCGTGCCCGAGCAACGAGGTGGTGCTGGGCGGGCTCGCCCTCAGCACCGAGCAGATCAAGCTCGGCTTCGGCGTCACGCTCATGCCGTTCGGGTTCATCCACCCGGCGCGCGTCGCCGAGAAGGTCGCCACCGTCGACCTCCTCAGCCACGGTCGCGTCGAGTGGGGCACCGGGCGGTCGACGCCGATGGAGCAGGCCGCGTTCGGCGTGCCGACCGACGACCGGTCGCGCGCCCACTGGAAGGAAGCGATCGAGATCGTCGTCGGCATGTGGGAGAACGAGACGTTCTCGTGGGACAGCGAGAACCTCCACTTCCCCGAGCGCATGCAGACCCCCAAGCCGTTCCAGGACCCGCACCCGCCGGTGTGGCAAGCCGCCGCATCGGTCACGTCGGCGGTGAGCGCGGGCGAGCTCGGCCTCGGGTTGCTGTCGTTCGCGCTGCTGCAGCCGGTCGAGAAGATGGCCGAGCACATCAGCGCGTACCGGCAGGCGCAGGCCATGGCCCGTCCCGAGGACATGCTCACCCGCGTCAAGAACGACCGGGTCGGCGTCTACACGCTGGTCCATTGCGTCGACGACATGAAGGAAGCCGAGGAGTACGGCCTCTGGGATTCGGTGAACTGGTGGTACAAGCACCTCGCCGAGTTCACCCTCCAGTGGGAGCTCAAGGAGCTCAGCGAGGAGGAGCAGATGAAGGTCTTCCCGCTGCTCGAGCCCGTCATCAAGGGCGAGGTCCCCGTCTCGCACTACCAGGACGAGGACATGATCATCATCGGCACGCCCGACGAGTGCCTCGAGAAGATCCTGCGCTACGAGTCGGTCGGCGTCGACCAGCTGCTCTGCTACGTGCAGTTCGGTGACCTGCCGCACGAGAAGGTCATGCGCGGGCTCGAGCTGCTCGGCACCAAGGTCATCCCCGCGCTCGAGGCGCGCGGCCACCGCATCGACGCGACGGCGGCGATCTAGATGGACCTCACGTCGGTCCTTCGCTACCAGGCGAAGGAAGGCGAAGGGACGCACAGCGCCTTGGCGTCGGTGTTCTCCCTCGAGGGTCGGTGCGCGGTCGTCACCGGCGCCGCCGTCGGCATCGGCCGCCAGACGGCGGTGACGCTCGCCGATGCCGGCGCCACGGTCGTCGTCGCCGACCGCGACCAGAACGGGCTGGCGGAGACGGCGTCGTTCATCGAGAGCATCGGCGCCAAGGCCATCGTCGTGCCGACGGATGTGTCGGTGAAGACCCAGATGGACGACCTGGCGCGCGCGGCGGTGAAGGGCGCCGGCCGTCTCGACGTCTGGGCCAACGTCGCCGGCGTGATCTCCAACGCGTACGTCGTCGACCTGACCGAGGAGGACCTCGACCGCGTCCTCGCCGTCAACTTGAAGGGCGTCGTGTGGGGATGCGCGGCGGCCGGGCGGGTCATGTCGGCAGCCAAGCGGGGCTCGATCGTCAACGTCGCCTCCGCGGGTGGCGAGATGGCCGGCCCGACGCTCGCCGCCTACGGGATGACCAAGGCGGCGGTGATGCACCTCACGCGCATCGCCGCGACCGAGCTCGGTCCCAAGGGCGTGCGCGTCAACAGCGTCGCGCCCGGGTTCATCGAGACGCCGATGACGAGTCGCAACTGGACGAACCCCGACGGCACGATCGACGAGGAGAGGCGGTCCGAGCTGCTCGGCGCGCGGGGCGCCCAGGCCCCGCTCGGCATCACCGGTGAGCCGCAGGACATCGCCCTGGCGATCCTCTACGCCGCGTGCGACGCGTCGAAGTTCATGACCGGCCAGGTGCTGCGCCCCAACGGCGGCGTCTACATGGCCTGACGGGCCTCGTAGGCGCGCACCACCGCCGCGCCGAACGCCTTCGCCAGGACGGCGTGTCCCTCGTCGCCGGGGTGCACGCCGTCGGCGAGGAGCGCGGGGTCGAGGATGTCGGCGCCGGGGACGAGCGTGAGCAGCTCGTCACCGTGGTCGATCAACGCCCGCACGGCGTCCTCCATGGCGGCGCGCAGGTCGGCGAGCGTGGCCCCGAGCTTGTTCGGCGTGGTCTCCGCATCGGGGCGCACGACGGGGCTGGCGACGACGATCGGGACGCCTTCGTGCCCGGCGCGCACGACGCGCACGAACGCCTCGGTGTTGGCGCGCATCTGCGCTGCACTGTGCGGGATGCGCGTCCAGCAGTTGGTGCCGTGCGTGATCGAGATCACGTCAGCCGGCACGGCGGCCAGGTGCTCGGCGGTGACGATCTCGCCGCGCGCCGATCCGGCGTAGCCGCAGTTGACGACATCGAGGGCGCGCTCGCGCCCGGCGATCGCCGGCCACCCGTGCGCGGGGCCCGACGCGATCCACCCTTCGGCGATCGAATCGCCGTAGCAGAGCCAGCGCGGCTGCGGCGGGGCGGGGGCGATCGAGCCGTGCACGCCTTCGATCGCGGTGACGGTCGGCTTCATGCCCTCGGGCAGGTAGACGATCACCCGCTCGCTCCCGTCGCCGAGGTGGAGCCGGGCGTGCCCTTCGCCGAGCGCGGCGCGCTGGTCGTCGACCGGCTTGCCGTCACGCCACACGGAGAACGTGGTGCCGGCGCCCGGACCGCGGTAGCCGAGGTCGTCGGTCTCGGTGACGTAGGAGATGTCGATCGCGTCGGCGTCGCCGACGAGCTCCAGCCGCACGGTGACGGGCACCGTGGCGGTGCCCCACGTGTCGATGGGCAGGCGGCTGAAGTCGGCGGCATCGGCGCGCGGGTAGCTCACACCAGCGCCGGCCGGCCACGCCGCGCCGCGCACGTACGCATCGAGCTCGACCGGGCGCGTCACGGCGGCCGACGTCGCCGGCGTCAGCCCCACCTCGGGCGAGCTCACAGCTCCGGCATCGGGTAGGGGAACTTCACGCCGACGCCACCGTCGACCGTGAGCACCTGCCCGTTGATGTAGCGCGAGAGCGGCGACGAGAGGAACAGCAGCGCGGCGGCGATGTCGGCCGGCAGCGCCACGTCGCGCAGGGGGGCGTTGGCGGCGTTGCGCGCCTTGCCCTCGTCGCCCAGGAACGCCGACACCCGTGGGGTCCACACGACACCGGGCGCGACGGCGTTGGTGCGGATCCCGAGCGGCCCGAGCTCCTCGGCGGCGGTGCGCACGAGCGACATGACGCCGGCCTTCGCGGCGCCGTAGGGGCCGTGGTCGGGCGCACCGGTGATGCCCGACACCGACGCGACGAACGCCATCGTCCCGCCGCCGTTGTCGCGCAGCACGCGGCCGCCGAGCTGGATCGAGAGGAAGACGTGCCGGATGCAGATGTCCTGGTGCCACTGCCACAGCTCGTCGTCGGCCTCGAGCAGGCTCATGTACTGCGCCATGCCGACGATGTCGACGATGCCGTCGAGCCCGCCGAGCGCGGCCGGCCCCTCCGAGAACAGCCGTTGCATGTCGTCGCGCGAGGTGACGTCACCGACCCACGGCGTGCCGTCGACCTCGGCGGCGACGTCCTTGGCGAGATCGCCGTCTCGGTCGACGCAGACGACGCGCGCGCCGCACGTCGCGAGCGCGTGCGTCGCTTGCCGCCCGATGCCCTGGCCGGCGCCGATCACGATGAACCGCTTGCCGTCGAGGCGGACGAGCGACGGGTAGTCGGGTACGGCGGAGTCGTCGGTCCGGGTCACGCGCCGGATCTTATGGACGCCGGCAACGTCAGGACCTGGCCGGTGAAGATCAAGTCGGGATTCTGCGGATCCGCGAAAACGCCGCGGTTGGCGTCGATCAGCGCGTGCCAGTAGGGCACCACTTCCGCCTCGCTCGGCGCCCGCCCCAGCTCGCGTTCGAGCACCCGCTCGGCGATCGACCACAGGTGATCGCCCGGGGCGACGGTCCACGTGGGCGCGGCCGACGTTCTCGTCACGGTGGGCCCGTCCGACACGGGCGGCGCGTGACCAGGATCGGTGATGGTCGGCGCGGGGTCGATCGTCGGGGCGTCCGTGACGATGGCGGCGTCGGCCGACGTGGGGGCGGCGGGCGCGACCGGGTGGGCGACGACGCCGGCGACCGTGGCGGTGGCGATGCCGACACCCAGGCCGGCCTGCACGACCGAGCGCACGAACGGGAGCGTGATCACGTCGGCGGCGGTGACCAACCGGCCGGCGTCACCCAGCCGCAGCGCCACGGCGAGCGCCGTCACCGCGAACAGGTAGGCGGCGAGGGCGAGCACCACGAGCCGCAGCACCGCCATCACGGCATCGGGTGCGGTCCGCCCCTCGGCCCAGTCGGCCCACGTCGCCGGGTGGCGCAGATCGGGCGGCGCCAGCGGGCCGTGGCCGACGGCCAGCATCGCCGCCACCACGACCAGCAGCCCGGCCGTCCAGGCCACCATCGGCGCCGCTCGCCGCGCCACTCCCCGGGTCGTGTCCATGAGGGCAGTTTGTCGCATTTCGATGCATTTCGACAGCCCCGGCGCGACCACCCCGGACGGGCGTACCCTGACGGCAGGTGGCCGGCCGTCCGGTGCCGGCGCACGAGAGGGGGACCGCCCATGAAGGGGTATCCGCCAGACAGGGTCCGCAACGTGGCCCTCGTGGGTCACGGTGGCTCCGGCAAGACCACGCTCGCCGAGGCGCTCCTGCACCACACCGGCGTCGTGACGAGGATGGGCCGCGTCGAGGACGGCACGACCGTCTGCGACACCGAGCCCGAAGAGCTGAAGCGCGGGCTCTCGCTCTCGCTGGCCGTCGCGCCGATCGAGCGCGACGGGTTCAAGATCAACCTGATCGACACGCCCGGCTACTTGGACTTCGTAGCGGACGTGCACGCCGCCCTGCGCGTCGCCGATCTCGCCGTGTTCGTGGTGAGCGCCGTCGAGGGCGTGGAAGTCGGGACCGAGACGGCGTGGAAGCTGGCTTCCGAGCTCGGCGTCCCGCGCATGATCTTCGTCAACAAGCTCGACCGCGAGCGCGCGTCCTTCGAGCGAACGCTCGACCAGCTCCGCGACACGTTCGGCGCCGGCATCGCCCCGCTCGAGCTGCCGATCGGCGCCGAGGGAAGCTTCCGCGGCGTCGCCGACCTCCTCACCGACCGCGCCTTCCTCTACCACGACGGCACCGTCACCGAAGCCGACGTGCCCGACGACATGGAAGCGCTCGAGCACCAGGTGCACGACAACCTCGTCGAAGGCATCGTCGTGGCCGACGACGCACTGATGGAGCGCTACCTCGAAGGCGACAGCCCGACGTTCGCCGAGCTCGAGCACGTGCTCGCCGACGGCGTCGCGGCCGCGACCGTGTTCCCGGTCGTGTGCGGTTCGGCGACGCTCGGCGTGGGTGTCGATCGGCTCGAGCAGTACATCTGCGAGATCGGTCCCGCGCCGTCTGCCGCGCCGGACGGTCCTCCCGCCGCCCTGGTGTTCAAGACGATCGCCGACCCGTACGTCGGGCGCATCTCGCTGTTCAAGGTGCTGTCCGGCAGGATCACGACCGACGCCCACCTGCCCAACGCCCGCACCGGCGCGGACGAGCGCCTGCACTCGCTGTTCGTCGTGCGCGGCAAGGACCACGTCGACGTGACGGAGGTCGGTCCGGGCGACATCGCGGCGGTCGCCAAGCTGAGCGCCACGCTCACCGGCGACGTCCTCGGTACGGCCGAGGTCGAGCCGCTCGATCCGCCGCAGCCGACGTTCACGTTGGCCGTGAAGGCGCGCACGCAAGCCGACGACGACAAGCTGGCCAGCGCGTTGCACCGGTTGCAGGAGGAGGATCCGGCGCTGCGCGTGCGTCACAACGAGGAGACGCACCAGACGTTGCTCGAAGGCATGGGCGACACCCACCTCGCGGTCACGCTCGAACGCCTGCACCGCAAGTTCGGCGTCGACCTCGACACCGAGGACATGAAGGTGCCGTACCGGGAGACGATCACCGCCCACGCCGAAGCCGAGGGCAAGCACAAGAAGCAGAGCGGCGGCCACGGCCAGTTCGGCGTCGCCGACATCCGCGTCGACCCCCTCCCGCGCGGCAGCGGGTTCGAGTTCGTCGACTCGGTGGTCGGCGGCGCGATCCCGCGGCAGTTCATCCCGGCGGTCGAGAAGGGCGTGCAGGAGGCGATGGAGCAAGGGGGGCTGCACGGCTTCCCCGTGGTCGACGTGCGGGTCGAGCTGTACGACGGCAAGTTCCACTCCGTCGACTCGTCGGAGATGAGCTTCAAGATGGCCGGAGCCCTCGCGTTCAAGGAGGCGTTGGCCAAGGCAAACCCGGTGGTGCTCGAGCCGGTGTCGCACCTCGAGGTGAGCGTGCCCGAGACCCTGCTGGGCGACGTGATGGGCGACCTCAACGGGCGCCGAGGTCGCGTGCTCGGCAGCGAGTCGAACGGCGACGGCTCCTGCGTGGTCATCGCCGAGGTGCCGACCTCGGAGGTGCTGCGCTACGCCATCGACCTCCGATCGCTCACCGGCGGGCGCGGCACGTTCAGCGTGCACCACGACCACTACGACCCGGTGCCGCCGAACCTCGTCGATCGGCTGGTGCCTGCGTGAGCGCAGCGAGCGCGGGCCATCGCGCGAGCGCCAGCGAGCCGATGGCCGATGGGTCTGGGGCGCAGCCCCAGGGAAGCATCGCGTGAGCATCGCGCCGTCAGACGCGGCGGTCGCGGCTCGCTCGTTCCCCCGGCGGTGGCGGGCGCTGTTCGCCCGTGCCGCCGGCGACGACGAGCACCAGGACGTGCTCGACCGCAGCGGCGCCGTCGACCTCGCCGGCGACGCGGCCGACGTGCTCCAGCGCACCGCGGCGGCCCTGCCGGTCCTGCACTCGGCACCGGCCCCGGGCGGCGACGCGCTCGACCGGCTGGAAGCAGCGGCGACGGCGCTCGCGTCCGCCATCGACCACGTCGACGCCGACGCGTGGGCCGGCGCGCCCATCGAGGCGCTCACCTCCGGCATCGACGACGCCGCCACGCTCCTCCGTCAGGCCGAGCGCGCCATCGACCAAGCCCTCGCTGCGTAGAAAGACGCCCGCCGCGGGCGTCTTTCTACGCACCAAGCAGGCCGAGCCGCTCCAACGTGTCCCGGAAGGCGCCGAACAGCTCGAGCTCCTCGAGCTCGGAGGCGGGGACCCAGCGGGCCTCGGCCGTCTCCCACTGGAGGACCGGCGGCGGGTCGAACTTCTCGGCGACGTCGACGACCACCGTCGTGTAGGACCAACCGCCGTGGTCGTCCTCGTGGGTGTGGGCGACCTCGTAGGTCTCGAGGTGGTGGCCGATCTCCTCGGCGAACTCCCGCAGCGCCCCTTCGAGCGCCGTCTCACCGCGGTTGAGCGCGCCGCCGGGCACCGCCCACGTGCCGCCGTTGTGGGTCCACGTCGAGCGCAGCGCGAGGAAGAAGTGCGGCTCGCCCTCGTCGTCGACGTGGCGCACGAGGATGCCGGCCGCCCCGAAGCGCCCCCAGCGCTGGCTCCCATCGGCCAGCGTGACGAAGCCGTCGCCGGAAACCGTCATGTCAGGGACAAAGGTACAACTCCATCCGCCGCGCCGGTCGTGGCACGTACCGTGGGCCGAGCATGTCCACGCCCCTCGTGTCCGCGTCCGGCCTGACCAAGCGGTTCGGCTCGTTCACCGCCGTCGACGGCATCGACTTCCAGGTCGAGCCGGGCGAGGCGTTCGGCATGCTGGGGCCCAACGGCGCCGGCAAGAGCTCGACCATGCGCATGGTCGGCTGCGTCTCGCCCGTCACCGCGGGCACGCTGCGCATCCTCGACCTCGACCCCGGTATCGACGGCGCCCAGATCCGGGCGCGCATCGGGAGCGTCCCCCAGGAGGACAACCTCGACACCGAGCTGACCGTCTGGGACAACCTGATCATCTACGGCCGCTACTTCGGCCTGGCGCGACCGGTGATCCGTGAGCGCGCCGAGGAGCTGCTGCGGTTCTTCCAGCTGACCGAGCGTCGCGACGACAAGGTCGACCCGCTGTCGGGCGGCATGAAGCGCCGGCTGACCGTGGCGCGCTCGTTGATCAACCAACCGGAGCTCGTTCTCCTCGATGAACCGACGACCGGGCTCGACCCGCAAGCGCGCCACCTCCTGTGGGAGCGGCTCTACCAGCTCAAGCGTTCCGGCGTCACCCTGCTGCTCACCACGCACTACATGGACGAGGCCGAGCAGCTGTGCGATCGACTGGTGATCATGGACGGTGGGCGCATCGTCGCCGAAGGTTCGCCGCGCCAGCTCATCGACCGCCACGCCACCCGTGAGGTGGTCGAGCTGCGCTTCACCTCGACCGACGACCAGGCGGCCGCCGTGCCGCTGCTCGAACCCGGCGCGCCGCGCGTCGAGAGCCTCGCCGACCGCGTGCTCGTCTACACCGCCGACGGCGAAGCGGCCGTCGGCATGCTGGCGCAGCATGCGCTCACGCCGACGTCGGTGCTCGTGCGCCGCAGCACGCTCGAGGACGTGTTCCTGCTCCTCACCGGCCGCGCCCTCGAGGAGTAGCGGTGCTCGCCGGTCGCATCGTCGAGCGTGACTACGCCATCGTCCGCAAGGTGTGGTTGCACGGCTGGATCATCTCGTCGCTGCTCATGCCCGTGCTGTTCCTCGCCGCGATGGGCGTCGGGCTCGGCGGCGTCATCGACGAGCACCAGCGCTCCGTCGGGGGTGTGTCGTACCTGCACTTCGTCGCGCCGGGCCTGCTCGTCGCGTCCGTCATGCAGCAGGCGGCGGGCGACTCGATGTGGCCCGTGCTCGGCGGTGTGAAGTGGGACCGGCGCTACCTCGCCATGGTCGCCACGCCGCTCGGGCCCGACGACGTGCAGCGGGCGCTGCTCTCGTGGGTCGCCATCCGCAACGCGGTGTCGGCCGTCGGCTTCCTGTTGGTCGCGTCGCTCATGGGCGGGGTGGCGTCGCCGTGGGCGGTGCTGGCCGTACCAGCGGCGGTGCTGTGCGGCGCGGCGTTCACCGCCTTGCTGTCGGGGCTCGCCATCCGCCAGGAGAACGACACGACGCTGTCGCTCGTCTACCGGCTCGGCATCATGCCGGTGTTCCTGTTCTCCGGCTCGTTCTTCCCGATCAGCGTGCTGCCGGCGTGGCTGCGACCAGTGGCGTGGGCGTCGCCGCTGTGGCACGGCGTCGAGCTGGCGCGTCACGCGTGCACAGCCGACCCCCACTGGGGCGCCGACACGTTGCACCTGGTCGTGCTCATCGCCATCGTGCTCGCCGCGTCGGCGTGGGCGCGGACCGGCTTCCGCCGGCGGCTGACGCCGTGATCACGGCGCTGCGGTTCCGGCTCGTCGTCGAGCGCAACGTCCTCGCCTACCGCCGGCAGTGGTATCTGTTCGCGTCGGGCTTCGCCGAGCCGTTCCTGTACCTCCTGTCGATCGGGATCGGCGTCGGCCACCTCGTCGGTGACATCGGCGGCGTGCCGTACCGCGACTTCGTGGCGCCGGGGATGATGGCGGCGTCGGCGATGAACGGCGCCATCTTCGACACGACGTTCAACTTCTTCGCCAAGCTGAAGTTCCAAGGCACGTACCACGCCATGCTGGCCACGCCGTTGCAGCCACGCGACGTCGCCATCGGCGAGGTGACGTGGGCGTTGATCCGCGGCGCCGCCTACGCGACGGCGTTCCTCGGCGCCATGGTGCTGTTCGGGCTCGTGCACTCGTGGTGGGCCGTCCTCGCCGTGCCCGCGGCGGTGCTGATCGGGTACGGCTTCGCCGGCCTGGGGGCCGCGGGCACCGGCTACCTGCGGTCGTGGTTCGACTTCGACCTCGTCAACCTGGTCCTGATCCCGAGCTTCCTCTTCTCGGGCACGTTCTTCCCGCTCTCCCGCTACCCCACGTGGCTCGCCACCGTCGTGCGCGGGACACCGCTCTACCAGGGCGTCGCCCTCGAACGGGCGCTCGTCCTCGGCCATCCCACGGGCCTGTCCATCGCCCACGCCCTCTACCTGCTCGTCGCCGGCACCCTCGGCCTGCGGATCGCGTCGCGCCGACTCGCGGTGCTGCTCACCGCGTGAAGAACGTGCGCACGTCCTCGACGTAGAGGTCGGGCACCTCGAGGGCCGGGAAGTGGCCGCCGCGGTCGTGCTCGGTCCACTGCACGAGGTCGTACGCCCGCTCGACCCATCGACGGCGGGGCATCACCTCGGCCGGGAAGCACGACACGCCGAGCGGCTGCGTCAACGTCGGGAACGGCGTCGGCGCGTGGCGCGACTCCCAGTAGAGCCGCGCCGCGCTCGACGCCGTGCGCCTGAACCAGTAGATGCTCACGTTCGTCAGCAGGTCGTCGACGGCGACCGGCACGTCGGTCCACTCGTCGAACTTCTCGGCGATCCACGCGAGCAGGCCCACCGGCGAATCGGTGAGGCCGTACGACAACGTCTGGGGTCGCGTGCCCTGGATCATCTGGTAGCCGCGCCCTTCGGCCGCGTGCCGTCGCATGGACTCGCGCGCGGCCGCTTCCCGCGGCGACAGGTCGTCGAAGTCGTCGGGGTTCCCGGGCGGGCCGATCATGAGCAGGTTGAGGTGCACGGCCACCACGTGCTCGGGGTCGAGGGCCGCAAGGTGGTTGGTGACCATCGAGCCCCAGTCGCCGCCTTGGGCGCCGTACCGCGTGTAGCCGAGCATCGCCATCAGCGCCGCCCACGCCCGGGCGATGCGCGCCGGGCCCCAACCGAGCTCGTGGGTCGGGCCCGAGAACCCGTAGCCCGGCAGCGACGGGATCACGAGGTGGAAGTCGGCGCGGAGGGGTTCGATGACGTGGACGAACTCGTTGACGCCGCCCGGCCACCCGTGCGTGATGACCAGTGGCAACGCGTCGGCGTTCGGCGAGCGCACGTGCAGGTAGTGGATGCGCTGGCCGTCGATCGTGACCGTGTACTGCGGCCACTGGTTCAGCTGGGCTTCGCTCGCCCGCCAGTCGTACTCGCCCACCCATCGATCGGCGAGTGCCCGCACGGCATCGACGCCGATGCCCTGGCGAGGGTCGCCGGGTTCGGGCCACCGCGTCCGCGCCACCCGACGACGCAGCTCGTCGAGCTCCTCGTCGGCGATGGCGATGCGGAACGGCTCAGGCGTCACCGAGCGCGGACCAGTCCTCTGGGTTCGCCTCCACGAAGTGCTCGAGCACGCGACCGTCGACCGCGTCGACCAGCACGAGGCCGCGGTGGTCGGGCGGCTCCTCCGTCGAGTACAGCAGGATGCGCCACATCGGGCGGCTGCGCAGCCCGCGCCACCCGAGCGACGCCGACGCATGGCCGACCGGGAAGCCCGCGGTCCGCGTGGCGATCACCAGCGCGTCGGTCTCGTCGACGCCGGTGTGGTACCCCGCCGCGAAGCAGTAGAGACCGAACAGGGCCAGGCCGGCGGCGACCCAGAGGAACCCGTCGTTGACGAGCACCGCATCGCTGCCGGCGACCACGCGGATGAGCACGCACACCAGCGCGACCGCGAGGTAGAGCGTTCCTTGCACCCGGCGGCGCGCGTTGTCGGGGAACGTGTACGGCCCGACGTAGCCCGCCGCGTCGAGGTCCTCGGGCAGCGCGTCACGGATCTCACCGTCGTCCGGGGTGTCGCTCACGACGGCCATGCCTCCTTCAACTTCTTCCACGTGGTCGGCAACGACTCGGGCAGCACGCGCGTCTCGGCGATCGCCGTCATGAAGTTCGTGTCGCCGTTCCAGCGCGGCAGCACGTGCAGGTGGAGGTGCCCGGGGATGCCCGCGCCCCCGGCTCGGCCCAGGTTGGCGCCCAGGTTGAACCCGCCAGGGTCGTATGCCACCTTCACCGCGGCCACCGCCTGGCGCGCCGCCGCGAACAGCTCGTCGGCCTCGTCGTCGTCGAGCTCCTCGAGCTCGGCGATGTGGCGCAACGGCATCACCATCAGGTGGCCGCTCGTGTACGGGTACGCGTTGAGGATGGCGAACACCCGCTTGCCGCGCCACAGCACGTAGGTCTCGTCGTCGGGCAGGCCGCTCGACAGGATGCGGCAGAACACGCAGGCGTCGCGGTCATGGACCTTGTCGTCGGCGCCGGCCACGTACTCGCCGCGCCACGCCGCCCACAAGCGTTCAAGCATGGGCGATCACGTCGGCCCGCAGGCGATCGATGAACGCATCGACCTTGACGCCCCGCTCGGGCTGCTCGCTCCCCCGCGCGCTCACGCCGACCGTGCCGTGCTCGACGTCGTCGTCGCCGACCACGAGGACGTACGGCACCTTCTCGAGCTTGGCCTTGCGGATGCGCGCCCCGAGCTTGTCGGACGCATCCTCGCAGTCGGCGCGGAAGCCCTCGGCGCGCAGGCGATCGGCGATGCGGTCGACGTACGCCTGGTGGTCGTCGCGCACCCCCAGCACGCGCACCTGCACGGGCGCGAGCCACACGGGGAACGCGCCGGCGTAGTGCTCGAGCAGGATCGCGAAGAACCGCTCGA
>Ga0070671_100000901_pt1 | contig 21653 bp, 22 predicted proteins | sample KBSS73metaG_FD_65341 | JGI IMG/M metagenome (GOLD analysis project Ga0070671, IMG submission 65341) | Switchgrass rhizosphere microbial communities from Kellogg Biological Station, Michigan, USA - KBS S7-3 metaG | ecosystem: Host-associated > Plants > Roots > Rhizosphere > Soil ...
ACGCGTAGACCGGGGGAACACCGAGGGAACACCGAGGGAACCCGGATGGGTGCATTGGTGGGACGGAGGCGGCGGCCCGCACGCCGGCGAAGGAGGAGCGCGGGTAGTACAGGATCCGGGTCGACATCGTCGCGCCGGGTCTGGTGGCGACTGACCTGGGTGACCGGCTCGTCGCGGCCGACCGCGCGCGGCACCACGATCGCCGACCTCGACGCCCGTTACCCGTTCGGGCGGGTCGCGCGGCCCGACGACGTCGCAGTGGCGACCTGCTTGCGCACCACGACAGCCGGCTCGCGGACACGCTCGCCGCGGTGCGGGCCGGGAGCTCGGGCTTGTCGGGTGACCCCCGCGGGTCGGCGGCTCAGCCGGCCGGAGTCACCGCGGCCAGGATCGTTCCGGCGGCCACCGATACTCCGGGGGTCACGTGCAATTTCCGGACCGTTCCGACGATCTCGGACTTGATCTCTATCTCCATCTTCATCGCCTCCAGGACGACGAGCACGTCGCCCGGCGCGACGTGCACACCCTCCGCCACCGGGACGGCGACGACGGTCGCGTCCATGGGGGCGGTGGGCGGCGCACCGGTGCTGTCGGCGGCCCTGGCCGCGGGCCCGCCGGTGCGGCTCGGCCGGCTCGAGACGGCGGCCTCGGTGCCCTGGGGCGGCGCCACTCCATAGACAGAGACGTCGACCGGTCCGCGGTCGGTGGAGATCCGCACCTGCCGCATCGGGCGGGCGCCGGTCCCGGGTGCGGCCGGGGGCGGGCTCAGGGCCGCCGGTCGCGCTGCCGGGTCGGGCGCCCAGTCCCGTTCCAGCGAGCCGGTGTCGTGCGCGACATCGGCGAACTCGGCCGACGCCAGTACTCGGCGCAGGTAGGGCGCGGTGGTCGGCACGCCCTCGACACGGAGCTCGTCGAGTGCGGCGATGAGCCGCCGGCGTGCGGTCTCGCGGTCCGGGCCGCGGGCGAGGACCTTGCCGAACATCGAGTCGTACTCGGCGGCGACGGCGTCGCCGCTCTGGATGCCCATGTCGCAGCGCACCCACGGACCCTGCGGCGTGGCGAGTGTGGCGACTCGGCCGGGCGCGGGGCGAAACGACTCCCACGGGTCCTCCGCGGCGATCCGGGCCTGGATCGCGTGGCCGTCGAGGCGTACGTCGTCCTGGGTGAACCAGAGCTTCTCCCCGCCCGCGATGGCGAGCTGTGCCGCGACCAGGTCGATTCCGGTGACCATCTCGGTCACGCCGTGCTCGACCTGCAGCCGGGTGTTCATCTCCAGGAAGAAGTGCTCGCCGGTCGCCGGCAGCACGAGGAACTCGACGGTGCCCGCGCCGACGTAGCCGACCTCGCGCGCCAGGCGCACGGCGGCGGCGCGCAACTCGTCGCGCGCGCCGACCGGCAGGTCGGGGGCGGGGGCTTCCTCGATCAGCTTCTGGTGGCGCCGCTGCACGGAGCAGTCGCGGTCGCCGAGATGGAGGACGGTGCCGTGTGCATCAGCCAGCACCTGCACCTCGACGTGCCGCGGACGCGCCAGGTAACGCTCCAGGTGCACCTCGGGTCGGCCGAACGCGGCGCCGGCCTCGCGAGCGGCGCCGGTCAGCGCCGCGTCGAGCCCGGCGGGGTCGTGCACGACGCGCATGCCGCGCCCGCCGCCGCCGAACGAGGCCTTGACCACGACGGGCCAGCCGATCCGTTCGGCCGCCGCCAGTGCCTGCGTCGGGTCGGAGATCGTGCCGGGGCTTCCCGGGGGCACCGGCACGCCGCACGACTGCGCGACGTCCCGGGCGGCGACCTTGTCTCCCATCCGGGCGATGACCTCGGCCGGCGGGCCGACGAACACCAGCCCTGCGTCGACGACGGCCTCGGCGAAGCCCGCGTCCTCGGAGAGCAACCCGTAGCCGGGGTGGACGGCGTCGGCCCCCGCCTCCTTCGCCGCGGCGACGATGGCGTCGACGGACAGGTAGGACTCGCGGGCCGCCGTGGGGCCGATCCGGTACGCGTCGTCGGCCATCCGGACGTGCAACGCCTCGGCATCGGCATCGCTGTACACCGCGACGGTTCGCAGGCCCAGCTCGCGACAGGTCCGGATGATCCGGACCGCGATCTCCCCGCGGTTCGCCACGAGGACCGTTCGGACGGCGGGGATTTCCTTCACGCAGTGCTCCGCTCTGCTAGGCCGAGGCCGGTCTGTCGATGTCTACCAATCGACCGTCTGGTAGTCTAGCGTGAGTTCAGCACACCAATCCACCCTATGACGAGGGAGGCCCGGTGACAGTCGCCGAGCCCGGCGCCGCCGCGATGGCGGAGCGGATCGCTCAACTGCGCGCCCGCAAGGAGCGCTCGCTGGAGATGGGTGGTCCCGAGGGTCTGCGCAAGCATCGCGAGTCGGGCAGGCTGCCCGTCCGTGAGCGCATCGACATGCTCGTCGACCAGGGTTCCTGGTTCGAGATCGGGGCGCTCGCCCTGCCCGAGCGGCGCACGGACCGACACGTCCCCGGCGACGCGGTCGTGACCGGTTTCGGTCTGCTCGACGGTAGGCGCGTCGGTGTCATCGGCATCGACGCCAGCGTGCTCGCCGGCACCACGGCCCCGATCAGCATGCGCAAGCAGGGCAGGCTCATCGAGCACGCGCAGCGCCACGGCTTCCCGCTCGTGCTGCTGTGCGATGCCGACGGCGGCCGGATGCCGGACGTGTCCGGATGGCGTTTCTCCGGTCTCCCGCTGGACTTCACGACGTTCCTCAAGCCACCGCCGGGCGACCCCGTCGTCCCGCGGGCGGCCGCGGTGCTCGGGCCCAGCTACGGCGACTCGGCGTTGCACGCCTCGACGGCACATTTCGTCGTCATGTTGCGCAGTTCGTCGATCGCGCTCTCCGGCCCGTCGGTCGTGGAGCCTGCGATCGGGGAGAAGGTCACCGACGAGGAGCTGGGCGGCCCGGCCGCCGCGACGGAGGCCGGCAACGCGCACCTCGTCGTCGACACCGAGGCCGACGCGATGGACGCCATCGCCGCGTTCCTGTCCTACCTGCCGCCCAACTCGACGATGGAACCGCCGTGGGGGCCGCCGGTGGCGCCCGCGCGCGACCCGCAGGACCTGGAGGAGATCGTCCCGCTCGGCGCGCGCAGCGGCTACGACGTGCGTGACGTGTTCGCCTGCATCGCCGACGAGGCCACGATCCTCCCCTGGGCCGACGGCTGGGGCGGCTCGGTGCTGTGCGCGCTGGCCCGCCTCGAGGGCCGTCCGGTCGGGCTGGTCGGCAACCAGCCGTTCGTCCGCGCGGGCGCGCTCGACCCGGCCGCGCTGGCGAAGGAGCGGGCGTTCGTGGATTTGTGCGACACGTTCGGGCTGCCGCTGGTGTTCTTCCACGACGTGCCCGGCCTGATGATCGGCACGGCAGCGGAGCGGGGCGGCATCCTGCACGGCTACGAGGCGTTGGTATCGCGGATCGCCGAGGCGACGGTGCCGAAGGTGGGTGTCGTGCTGCGCAAGGCCTACGGGGGCGGGCACTTCGCGATGGGCGGGCGGCCCACGAAGCCGGACTTCCTGTTCGCCTGGCCGTCGGCCGAGCTCGGCTTCATGGCGCCGGAGACGGGCATTCGCACCATCTACCGGCGCAAGCTGGAGTCGGTGCTCGCCGAGCAGGGCCCGGAGGCGCATGCCGCACTCGTCGCCGAACTGACCGCGGAGTGGAATGCCGAGGCCGAGCCGTGGGAGGCCGCGGCGCACCTGTCGCTGGACGACGTCATCGAGCCCGGTGAGACCCGCCGCGTGGTGACGACCGCGATCGCGATCGCCGCGCACGGCCGGTCCGGAGGCTGACCGGCGCATGCGATGCGACAAGACTGCTCGGAGCAGGGAGAAGTGATGGACGAGACGCTCGTGGCGCGCCGCAACGGTGCCACCCCGCGCAACCTCAGGGTGGACGCCGACGGGCCGGTCGGGGTGATCACGATCGATGCACCCGCGAAGCTCAACGCGATGGGGCGCACGTTCTGGCCCGAGATGCGCGAGGCACTGGCGACTCTGGAGTCGGACGGGCGGACCCGCGCGGTGATCGTCACCGGGGCGGGGGAGAAGGCGTTCTCCGCGGGCGGGGACATCGCAGGCTTCGCGCAGCTGGAGTCCACCCAGGCGAAGCGCGAGTTCCAGCGCGACTGCATGCGCACGTTCGCCGCCGTCGAGGAGTGCGACCTGCCGGTGATCGCGGCCGTGAACGGCTATGCGATGGGCGGTGGCTGCGAGCTGACCCTCGCCTGCGACATCGTGATCGCGGCCGAGAACGCCGTGTTCGGGATGCCGGAATCGGCGGTCGGGCTGGTGCCCGGGTTCGGTGTGCTGCGCGCGCCGTCGGTCATCGGCAGGCACTGGACCAAGCTGATGATGTTCACCGGTGAGCGGGTGGACGCCGAGACCGCGCTGCGGATCGGCCTCGTCCAGAAGGTCGTGCCCGCCGCCGAGCTGATGGAGGCGGCCCGTGCACTGGGCGAGCGGATCGCCGGGCACGCGCCGCTGGCCATCGCGGTGGGCAAGGGGATGGTCAACCGCGGCGTCGACCGGGGCGAGTTCGACCACTCGACCGCCGCGCTGACCGCCCTGCAGGGCTCCGCCGACGTCGCGGAAGGCATCCGGGCGTTCACGGAGAAGCGCCCGCCGTTCTTCCAGGGCCGCTAGGGGACGAGGGAGATGGACCCCTTCGTCGCCCTGATGCGGCGCTACGTCAACGACTACACGAACCGGCACGACACGAGCGTCTGCCCGGAGCTGATGGAGCCGGACTACACGCTGCGGATGGGACCGCACGTGGTCGCCGGGCGGGACGAGCACTACGTGCCGGCCGCGCAGAAGCAGTTCACCCAGTTCCCGGGACTGTGCCTCACCGTGCACGAGATCGTCTGCAACGGCGACCGGCTGGCGATGCGGTTCTCCGAGCACGGCGCCTCGGCCCGTCACGGTGGCGCGATCGCGTCCTGGCAGGGCATCGGGCTCTACCGGTGGAACGGAACGAAGCTCGTCGAGAACATGGTGGAGCAGGACTACCAGGCTCGCCGCCGCCAGCTGTCCGACGGGGCGCCGGACCCCGTCGCCGCGCCTGCGCTCGCGCCGTGGGACACCGAGGCCGTGCCCGCCGACCCGGCCGCCGAGCAGGTGGTGCGGGACTGGATCACGGCCGGCACCCCGGGCGGGGCGGTCCGCGTCGACGACGGCGACACGAGCGTTCTGCAGCAGGAGCCGTCCGACGTCGTCGACGGCCTGTTCTCCGCGGGGTCGGTCGTCGCCTTCCGGCTCACCCGCGACGGCCGCTACGCGGGCGGCCTCGACGGCGTCGACCCCGCGCTGGTCGGGGCGCGGTCGACGCTGCACATGGCCGGGATCGTGCACATCGCCGATGGGCGGGTGGCGGGTGGCCAGATCATCCGCGACCGGCTGGGCATGGCCCGCAGCCTGACGTCCGCGAGGGTGTGACGACATGACCGAGAGCAGCACGCCGGTCGAGGTCGACGACGACCTGCTCGCCGCGGAGGCGAGCGCCGACCCGTACGCACTGTTCGCGCAGCGTCGCGAGCACGATCCGGTGCAGTGGAGCGCGCGGCACCGGGCCTGGCTGCTCACCCGCTATGACGACGTCTCGTCGGCGTTCCAGAACAGGGCGCTGTCCCACGACCGGGTCCGGCCGTTGCCGGGGCAGCGGATCTCGGCGACGGGCGAGCAGATCACGGCGCTGGTCGACGAGCTGGAGCCCAGCCTCGCGTCGCGGTCGCTGGAAGAGCTGCGCGTGGAGGTGGCGCGATGAGGATCGGCGTCGACCCGGACCTGTGCGAGGCGCACGGCCAGTGCTCCGTCGTGGACCTCGACCTGTTCCCGCTCGGCGACGACGGGTACAGCGCGGTGGGCCCGGAGCGCGAGGTGCCGCCGGGCGAGGAGGAGACGGCGCGGTTGGGGGTGGACGCGTGCCCCGTGCGCGCGCTGCGGGTGCTGGGTTGATCGGGCACGACGTGCTCTTCGAGCCGGTGCGCCTGGGTGGGCTGACCCTGCGCAACCGGCTGGTGATGGCACCGATGGGCACCTGCCTCGAGGTCGGCGGCCACATCACCGACGACACCATGGCCTACTACCGGCGCCGGCCCGGGGCGGCGTCGGAACGATCACCGTCGAGGGCTGCCTCGTCTCGGCCGAGACGGTCGGGCCGGAGCCGAGGATCAGCGGGCCGGAGTACCTCCCCGGGCTGCGCCGGCATCGTGCACGACTACGCGGTCGCCGCCGCGCGCGCGGCCGACGCCGGGTTCGACTTCGTCGAGGTGCACGGGGCGCACGGCTACCTGCCGTCCGGCCAGGCCGACCCGCACCGGCCTGATCATCATCGACGACATCGGGCTCCTGCCCGACCCGAATGCCTACCAAACGATTGTATGAAAGAGTACGCTCTGGCCACGCGGTCCTCGGGAAGATGGAGTGCACAGGTGGACTTCGAGCTCAGCTACTCGGCGGAGACGGACATGCAGCGCTACCGGCGCGACGTCCGGCTGTTCCGCATCGGCCCGGTCATCAACGAGATGGCGCGCAACGGCATCGCCGAGTGCCTCGGCCTGCCCGGGTCGTTCTGATGGGGCTCGTCGGACAGCCGGTGCCGGAGGGGAGCTGGTCCTTCGCGCCGCACGAGAACTGGCTGCTGCACGACGCGGTCGGCTCGACCCCTCAGGAGGAACCGCACCCGATCATGGCGTTCCTCGTGGCGCAACGCGGGCTCGGCGTCTCGGTGGCGGAGATGTTCCGGTCCTGGGACACGGAGATGGCCGACGGTCCGATGCTCACCCGCACGACCGTCGAGCTGCCGGGCGAGGTGCGAGCGGACGTCGAGTACAGGGTGCGCGGCGAGGTCGTCGCGGTGGAGCGCAAGAGGGGGCGCACGATGGGGGAGTTCGACCTGCTGACCGCCCGCTTCGAGGTGTACGGCCCGGAGGGCCCGGTCGCGGCGGTGACGAACACGTACGCCCTGCCTCGCCGGGAGGCCGCATGACGACGACCGGCACCGCGCTGGGGGAGTGGACCTGTCCGGAGGTCCCCGCGGACCCGATGAAGGTGCTGGCCCTCCTGCTCGACGACCCGAACCCGCTGCACTACGACCGCGAGGCCGCCCGTCGGGCGGGGTTCGCCGAGCGCGTCAACCATGGTCCGTCGAGTATCGGGATGTTGCTGAACATCGTTCGCCGGGCCTTCCCCGAAGGTCGGATCGTCCGCTATGACGTGGGTCTGGTCGGTTCGGTGCTGGCTGGACAGACCGTGCGGGCGAGCGGTGCGGTCGTCGGCCGCGAGCGGGTGGCCGCCGGCGAGCGGCTCACCTGCGAGGTGGAGCTGCGGGTCGACGGCGGGGGGCTCGCACTGCGCGGGACGGTGGACCTGGTGGTGCCGGATCCGGGCTGACCGGAACCCGTGAAGACGGGCAGGGCCGGCGACGCCGCAGCGACGCGGCGTGGAAGGGGCGGCCGACGTGGACCGGATTCGAACGACGCGGCGGCGGGCGATGGGAGCCGTGGTCGCGCACCCGCGATCACTGGCTCCCGGGTCCCGCAGCGGCGACTGGCGTCGGGAGCCGACCGTGACCGAGCGGTCCGCGCAGCGTCGTGTCCGCCGCGGGGGTCGCGTCGCAGGCGGGTGCGGGTGTGGTCAGCCGGCGGCGGGTGCTCCCGGGGTCGCGCCCGTCGGCGTCGCGACGGCCGGGGCCCTGTGGGCCGGCGAGGCGGCGACCGGGGAGGCCGTCGGGTCCAGCCGCCCCGCCGCGATCTCCCGCTCCTGGTGGGCGAACTCCCGGTCCAGGGCACGGTTGTCCCCGCGAGCGCGGGCGGCGAGCGCCCGGACGGCGGTCGGGACGAGCCCGCAGCTGCCGGGCAGCGTTGGGGCGCAGGCGTGGTCGGTTGTCGAGGAGCCCGTGGGCGCGGGAGACGCACCGCGCAGCAGCGCCCCGCCGAACCGGCGGCGAGCCTGCTCGCCGCACCGCCCGCACGGCCGGGTGTCCGCGATCGGGGAGGGTGACCAGTGCTCGGTGGACGCTCCGCAGGCCGGGCAGCGGTAGTCGATCAGGATGCGGCTCACTCGTAGCTCGCCGGGGCGTGCTCGAGATCGGCCCAGTCCTCGGGGTCGTGGCTGATCCACACGGTCGCCTCGAGGCTGTCACGCAGCCTGCGCAGCCTCCGTATCGACGCCACCGAGGCCGCGGTGTCGTGGTCCGAGGGCATGGGGAGGTCGGCCTCCAGTGCGGTCCGCAGGTGCACCGCATCGCCGGTCAGGATGAACGAGCGGTGGGTGAGCCGGACGAGCAGACTGCTGTGCCCGGGAGTGTGGCCGGGCGTGCGCAGGACGACGACGCTGCCGTCGCCGAACAGGTCGTGGTCCTCGCTGAGCTCGGCGTCCCAGCGGAACCCGCGGGTGGCCTCGATGTCGGCGGATCGGTAGAGGCCCGCGCCCGCGGGCAGCGGCCAGAAGGCGTAGGGCAGCTCACCCGCGCCCGCGTAGAACCGGGCGTCCGGGAAGAGCCGCAACCCACCCGAGTGGTCGAGGTGCACGTGCGAGGCCACGACGTGAGTGACCTGTTCGGGGCGCAGCCCGAGCGCACGGATCTGGTTGTCCACGCACTGGTCCTCGGTGAGGGTCATCCCGACCTCCTCGGCCAGGGCGCCGAAGACCTTCACCGGGTCGCCCACGGCGTCCGGGGTGAGGCCGGTGTCGAACAGCACGAGCCCGCGCTCGTGCTCGATGAGGTAGCAGGGCGACGGGATGGTGACCTTCCCCTGCCCGCCGAGGATCATGATGCCCACGTCGAGTGTGTAGCTCGCCCCGGGCAGGGCCCACATCCGCTTCGCCGTCACTCCGCTCTCCCGTCTCGACCCCTTGTGTCTGGCGTCACACTATGTACCATCCAAACGATAGTTTGACAACAATCGAATGGCTTCGGCAGAGTTCGAAGCGGCGGTGTATCGCGAGGAGGCGGTGCTGGTGAGTGACGCGGAGACCGGGCGGGAGCTGTGGCACCGCAGGTGCAGGACCACCCCCGATCGGCCCTTCCTGCACGCGTGTGGTCGGAGCTGGACCGTGGCGGAGTTCGACGAGGCGCAGCGCCGGTTCGCGGGCGGGCTGGCCCGGCTGGGCGTCGGACGCGGGGACCGGGTTCTGCTCGGTCTGTCCAACCGTCCCGAGACGCTGATGCTGCTGTTCGCCGTGCAGGAGCTGGGGGTCGTGGCGATCCCGCTGCAGGGTGAGCTGACCTTCGAGGAGCTGGCCTTTCGGATCACCCACAGCCGCGGCACCGTCCTGGTGGCCGACGGGCCGGTGTCCGGGCTCGTGGCGGGGCGACTGCGCGAGATGCCCGCGCTGAGGGCGGTCGTGCTCGAGGAGGTGCCCGCCCAGCTCGAGACCGGTGGCGCGACCGTCGGCACCCTCGCCGACCTGGGCGCGGCGGACCCGACCGCCCCGCCCGACCTCCCCGGGCACTCCGACCGCGACCCCGCGATGGTGCTCTACACCTCGGGTAGCACGGGGCGCCCCAAGGGCGTCGTGCTCGGCGCGGGGGTGTTTCCGAGCGCCGGCCGGGCCTTCGTGGAGCACTTCGGGCTCCGGGAGTCCGACGGCTTCTTCCTGCCGCTCACCCTGGGCCACGCGATCGGCGCGCTCGTCGCCCCCGCGATCGCCACCTGGTCCGGCGGCTCGCTCACCCTGGTCGACCGGTTCAGCCCGTCACGCTTCTGGGAGCAGGTCGCCGAGACCGGGGCGACCATCTCCATCCTCTTCCCCACCCACCTCAACCTGCTCCTGGAGACGGCGGCGAGCGCGCCGCCCAAGGGTGCCACCACGATGCGGAACATCATCACGCACGTGTGGATGGAGCCCTTCCGGGAGCGCTTCGGGGTCGAGCTGTCGACGGTCTGGGGGATGACCGAGACCGGCGCACTCTGCTCCGGCAGCGAGCCCGGGTACCGGGGGCAATGGGAGGGCTACGTGGGGACGCCCATGGCAGGCGTCGAGATCGGGGTGTTCGACGAGGACCTCCGGCGGCTCGGTCCGGAGGAGGTCGGCGAGATCGCCCTGCGCCACGACCAGGTCATGCTCGGCTACCTCGACGACCCGGAGGCCACCGCGGCCACGCTGGTGGACGGCTGGGTCCGTTCCGGCGACTACGGTGAGGTCGACGCCGAGGGCAGGCTGTTCTTCCGGGGCCGACTGAAGAACATGATCAAACGCTCCGGGGAGAACGTCAGCCCGGAGGAGGTGGAGAACGTCCTCGTCGAGCACCCGGATGTCGTGGAGTGTCTGGTCTTCGGGGTGCCCGACCCGATCCGGACCGAGGAGGTGGCCGCGGTCGTCGTGACGCGTACCGACGTCGCGCCCGAGGCGGTGCTGGAGTTCGCAGGCGAGCGGCTCAGCAGGTTGAAGCTGCCACGGTACGTCGTCGTCGACCGTGAGCCGCTCGCCCGACTGGGCAACGGCAAGATCGACCGGCCGGGGATCAAACGGGGGTTCGACGCGGCGGGCGCGTGGGACCGGCAGAGCACGAGGGCTGCGCGCTGACCGCCCCGGTGACCGGTGCGGGGCTCCGGGAGTGGGTCGCGGCCGTCGGTGGCGGCCCGGTCCAGAGCTGGGAGCTGCTGGCTGCGGGGAACTCGCGCTCGCTCGTCGCGGCCCGGGTGGCGACGGCGCGGGGGCCCGTCGAGGTGGTCGCCCGCAGCGACGACGGCGACGGCCCGCTCAGTGGCACCGAGCTCACCCTGTCGCGGGAGGCCGCGGTCTACCGGGCGCTGGGCGGGGTCGACGTGCGGACCCCCCGGCTGCTCGGCGTCGACGAGGACCGACGTCGGATGCTGCTGAGCCGCGAGCCGGGCACCGCCGACTGGTCCGACGAGGTCCTCGACGGGCTGCTCGCCGAGCTGGGCAGGCTGCACGCGGTCGACGTGGGCACCCTGGACCTGCCGGAGATGGGGCGCTGCGCGCGCGACGACCTCGAGCTCTGGGCACGGATCGCGGCGCGCACCGGTCCTGCGTCGCCGCTCGTGGAGCTAGCCTTCGCGGTGCTGCGCGACCACTTCCCGGGGGAGCCGGAGCGGATCGTGCTCTGCCACGGGGACGCTGGGCCTGGCAACGTGCTGCAGCGCGACGGACGGGTCACGGCCCTGCTGGACTGGGAGTTCGCCCACCTCGGCGACCCGGTCGACGACCTCGCCTGGATCACCGTCCGCGCCGTGCTGCACGGCCTGCAGCTGCCCAGGTTCGCCGAGCGCGTGCGCGCGGAGTACGAGCCGCGGGCGGGGGTCGTCGTGGACCCGGACCGGCTCGCCTACTGGCAGGCGGTCACGCTGCTGCGCAACCTGGTCAGCTGTCACGCCGCCCTGGCCAACCCGGTGCGGGGTCGGGACCGGCTGCTGCACCTGATGCTGATGCCGGGGCTGGAGCGGCTCGTGGTCGGCGCCCTCGCGGACCTGGAGGGCGTCGCCCTGCGGCCCACGCCGGCGCCCGCCGGGCCGGACGACCTGCCCGGCGGGGAGGTCCTGCGCGAGATCGCCGCGGCGCTGGACGATCTGCTCGGCTCGGTCGCCGACGCGGACGCCCACCAGCGCGGGCGCCGCATGCGGCTGCTCCTGCGGCAGTTCGCGCAGACCTGGGTCCTGGCCCCGGACATCGCCCGCGCCGAGCAGGCGATGCCCCTCGCCCCGGACCGGGCGACGCGCCTGCAGCAGCTCGCCGACGCCGCCGAGCACCGGATCGCCCTGTTCCCCCGGACCGGGGCCATCGGGCACCACCCACCCGTCACGATGGAGGGGCCATGACGACGGGTGCGAGGACCCACACCGCGCCGCGCGCGTTGACCGCCGCGGCGACCAGCTCCACACCCCGCGGCCGGGGACTCCGGACCGGGCGGAGACAGCATGGTTCGCCCCGGCCGTACCCCAGCGCGGGCTCGGCATCCGGACCTACCCGCTGTTCCGTCCGCACCGACCTCGGCGTCCCCGCGGGCGTGGCGGACGGCGTCGCGCCGCGGCTGGTGACCACAACTATCTACCAAACGATAGGGTGGAGGGGACGGTCGGCGAGGAGATGCCATGCGAGAGCCTGCAGGACGGAGCGCGCGCCGCTCCGGCGGAGAGCGTAAACCCCGCGAGGAACGGTGGGCGGAACTCCTCGAGGTCGCCACCCAGGTGTTCTACGAGAAGGGGTACGACGGCGCGTCGTTGCAGGACATCGCCGACCGGCTCGGGATGCTCAAGGGCAGCCTCTACTACTACATCCAGTCCAAGGAGGACCTGCTCTTCGACGTCATCAGCACGGTCCACAAGCAGGGCCTGGAGGTCGTGCGGACCCGGGCGGACGTGCCAGGGAGCCCCCTGGAGCGGCTGGAGGGTGTGATCCGCGGGCACGTCGAGCACACCTGCCGCAACCTCGTGCCGACCGCGGTGTTCCTGCACGAACTGTCCGCCCTGCCCGCCGAGCGCAGGCAGGACGTGCTGGGCACCGAGCACGCCTACCAGGGCGTGTTCCGTGAGCTGGTGGAGCAGGGGCAGTCCGCGGGTGAGGTGCGCGCGGACCTCGACCCGCGGCTGGCCGTGCTGTCGATCCTCGGGTCGACGAACTGGGTGTACCGCTGGTTCCGTCCCGGCGGCACCTTCACCCCCGAGCAGATCGGGGCGGAGATGGCGGAGATGGCGATCCGCGGGATCGCGACCGAGGAGGCGTTGAAGGCGCGCGCCTCCTCCTCCTCCTGACCCCTCCTCATCGACCTGTGACCTCCCCTCCCGTCCCACTGTCTACCAATCGTACGTCTGGTAGCCTGGCGTCCGCCGCGGGTGCTCGGCGCAGCCGCTGCTCGCGCCGCCGGGGCGGGATCCGCGCGACCTGAGAGCTCTCATCTGGCGGCGAGCATCGACATCGCACTCGGAGGACGGCTGTGACCAGCAGTAACGGGACCAGCACCCGCAAGATGCGGGGGGAGGTCGGGGACGGCCGGGCGGCCATCGCCGTGCAGGTCCCGGACGACCTGCTTGCGCCGGACGCGACCGGGGACCCGTACACGGTCTTCGCGTCGTTGCGGACGCACGCGCCGGTCCACTGGAGCGAGGCCCACAGCGCCTGGCTCGTGACCCGGTACGCGGACGTCACCGCGGCGTTCCAGAACAAGGCGCTGTCGAGTGACCGGGTGCGCCCGCTGCTGGCGGCCCGACAGCGCCGTGGCGAGACCGGGCCGCCGACGGCCGCCGAACGCGTGCTCGCCGTCATGGCGAACTGGATGGTGGTGTCGGACCCGCCCACCCACTCCCGGCTACGCCGGCTGGCGGCGGGCGCGTTCAAGGCGCAGCGGATCTCCACCTTGGACGAGCAGGTCGGCGAGCTGGTGGACGGCATGCTCGACGAGATGCTCGACGGCTGGCCCACCGACGGCCGCACCGCTCGCGACCTCGTCGAGCACATCGCGTACCCGCTCCCGGCGATCGTCATCGCCTCGTTGCTCGGCGTTCCGGTCGAGCAGCGGGACCGGTTCCGCGAGTGGTCCGACGAGCTCGCCCTCGTGGCTTTCGGTGCCGGAGGCGCCGCGCGGGCCGATCGCCACGAGCGGGCGCTGCACAGTCTGCAGGAGATGGACGCCTACTTCCGCGCGCTCATCGCAGAGCGGCGCGAAGCCCGGCGCTCGGGCCGCCCCGCGAGCGACATGTTGACCGCGATGATGGCCCAGGACGACGGCGACCAGGACCGGCTGAACGACGACGAGCTGGTCGGGATGTGCTCGTTGCTCCTGTTCGCCGGGCACGAGACCACGACCAACTCGATCGCCAACGGCTTCCTGGCGCTGCTGGACAACCCCGACCAGCTCGCCCGGCTACGCGCCGATCCCGCCCTCATCGGTCCGGGCGTCGAGGAGCTACTGCGGTTCGACGGGCCCATCAAGGTGCTCAACCGCTGGGTGCTCGCCGAGACCGAGATCGGCGGCACGCGCCTGAGCCCCGGTGAGCGCGTCCATCTCGTCGTGGCCTCGGCCAACCACGACCCGGAGCGCTTCACGGACCCCGAGGTCCTCGACCTGCAACGGTCGCCGAACGCGCACATGGCGTTCGGCAAGGGCATCCACGCGTGCATCGGGGCACAGCTGGCCCGTACGGAGACCAGGATCGCGCTGAGCCGGATCGTCGACCGCCTCGACGGGGTCGCGCCCGCGGGCCCGGTCGAGTGGAAGCCGAGCCTGGCGTCCCGGTCGATGACCGGCCTGCCGCTGGTGCGGGAGGCGCGCTGATGAGCGCCACCGGTGCACTGCAGGGCAAGGTCGCGGTCGTGACCGGCGCCGCGCGGGGGCAGGGGCGCAGTCACGCGGTCCGGCTGGCCCGCGAGGGCGCCGACATCATCGCGCTGGACGCCTGCGCACCGGTCGGGCCGACGAGCTACCCGCCCGCCACCTCCGCCGACCTGGCGGAGACCGTGGCCGCGGTCGAGGCGCTGGACCGGCGGGTCGTCGCCGCGGAGGTGGACGTCCGCGGGCTCGAGCCCATGGTGGCGGCGGTGGCGGCCGGGATCGACGAGCTGGGCGCACCGGACGTCGTGGTGGCCAACGCCGGCATCTGCGGGTGGGGCCGTGTCTGGGAGCTGACCGCGGAGCAGTGGAGCTCGGTCGTGGACACCAACCTGACCGGGGTGTGGCACACGCTCAAGGCCACGGTGCCCGCCATGATCGAGGCGGAGCGCGGCGGCTCCATCATCGTGATCAGCTCGGTGGCGGGCCTCAAAGCGCTGCCCGCACAGGCGCACTACTCGGCGTCGAAGCACGCCCTCGTCGGGCTCGTGGGCAGCGCGGCGATCGAGCTCGCCCCGCACTCGATCCGGGTCAACGCCGTCCACCCCTGGGCGGTCCGCACCCCGATGGGCGCCGATGCAGGCTTCCGCCCGTACGTCGAGGAGAACCCGGAGTACGGCGACCTGTTCAAGCAGCTGCTGCGGACCCCGCTGGCGGCGGACCCCGAGGACATCTCGGACGCCGTGGCGTGGCTGGCCTCGGACGCCTCCCGCACGGTCACCGGCATCTCGCTGCCGATCGATCTCGGTGCCACGCGGGTCTGACCCGGCCACCGCGGCGTCGATCGTCCGCCCCGCACGGGGCGGCCGGTCGTGCGTCAGCGCCGGGTGGCCCGGTCCTCGAACTCGGCCGCCACGAACCCCCGCCGCACCCGCGCGCGGTCGATCTTGCCGTTGCCGAGCCGGGGGAGTGGCTCGGTGGTGAGCCGGAGGAAGCGGGGAAGCTTCCACCGCACCAGGCGGGCCCCGGCCGCCTCGACGAGGTCGTCCGCCGACGCCGGGGACCCGAGCACCACCACCGCAGCGACCTCCTCGGTGCGGATCCGGTCCGGCACCCCGAACACGAGGACCTCGGCGACCCGGTCGTCGGCCGCGAACACCGACTCGACCTCCTCCGGGCTGATGTTCTCCCCGGAGCGCTTGATCATGTTCTTCGCCCGGCCCTGGAAGAAGAGCCTGCCCTCCTCGTCGACCGTGCCGAGGTCGCCGGAACGGACCCAGCCGTCCACCAGGGTCTGCGCGGTCGCGTCCGGGTCGTCGAGGTAGCCGAGCATGACGTGCCGGTGGCGCAGCCGGATCTCTCCGACGGCGCCCGGCGCCAGCCGGGTGCCGAGATCGTCGAACACGCCGATCTCGACGCCGACCATGGTCCGTCCGATGTAGCCTTCGCCGCCCTCCTCGCCGGGGTTTGCGCCGCTGGACATCGCCCCCGTCTCGGTCATGCCCCAGACCGTGGCCAGCTCCACGTCGAAGCGCGTGCGGAAGGCGTGCAGGAACTGGTGGGTGACCACCAGCCGGAGTGTCGTCGGGTCCGCCGCGCCACCACCGGACCGTCGGTCGTGCTCGAGCACGAGGTTGAGGTGAGCCGGGAAGAGGATGGACCAGGTGGCCCGCGCGCGGGCGACGTCCGCCCAGAAGCGTGACGGGCTGAACCGGTCCGTGACGGCGATGGTTCCGCCCGCCACGATGGTCGCCGCCTGGGCGGTGACCGCGCCGATCGCGTGGGCCAGGGTCAACGGGAGGTAGTAGACGTCGTGGCCGGTGATCCCGAAGCGGTCCGCGTAGGCGTGTCCCGCCGCGCCGTACGCGCCCGCGGGCAGGACTACGCCCTTGGGTCTGCCGGTGCTGCCCGAGGTGTAGAGGATCGTCGCGGGGGAGTCGACGTCGTAGCCGTCGAGGGGCCGCAGTGGCACGGGCTCGGCCGCGAGTGCGGACCAGTCGTGCACCTCGACGCCACCGACCCCCACATCCTCGGTGGGCGGCGCGACGTCCGACACGACCGTGCGCAGGGTCTGCACCCGGGCGAGGTCGGCCCACCGCCCGACCAGGGTCCGTGCCGCCGCCCCGTCGGCGAGGAGGACCGGACCGCCGCTGTGCGTGATCTGGAAGAGCAGCTCGTCGAAGGTCAGCCCCGGCTGCAGCGGGACGCAGACCGCGCCCAGCCGGGCCACGGCCAGCTGGAGGAACAGGGTGCGCGGGTGGTTGTCGGTGCCGAGCAGCACACGGGTGCCCACCCCCACGCCGAGCGTGGCGAGCCCGCCTGCGAGCCCGGCGACCTCCGTCTCCGCCTCGGCGTAGGTCCGACGACGGTCGGTGGCGATGTCGATGGCGAAGACCCGCTCCGGGCTCCGTCGAACCCGTTCGGCCCAGAGGTCGCGGCCCGTGCGGTCGTGGGTCGTCAGCATGTCCATGAGGGCTCCTGTCATGCGGATCGCCAAGGGGTGCGCAACGCCGGTTCCGTTGTCTGCCCAGGTCAGGGCGCCGCACTCGACGAGAGTATGTCTACCGATCGGTTGGTGGATAGGCTAACGTAGTGCCGTCCAGCCGCCCAGAGTCGAGGAGGACACGTTGCAGAGGGCGCTCACCGAGCGAGACGACGAACTGCATCCGGTACGCGAACCGGCGGCGGACTGGGCCGAGACGTGCTGGTTCGCCGCCGCCGTGCCCGAGCGGGGACTGGGCATCTGGACCTACCCGTTCTTCCGGGCCGGGCTCGGGGTCATGGGCTGCGCGGTGTACATCTGGGGCCCGGGCGCGACCGAGCTGTGGCAGCAGCCGTACTACCGGCAGTACTGGCACCTGCCGATCCCGGAGGGGCTGCGGCTCACGGACATGTCGCTGTCGGTCGGGCTGTCCTACACCCGGCGCGAGCCGCTGCGCCGGTACTCGATCAGCTACCGGGACGGCGACGCCGTGTCGTTCGATCTGGAGTGGACCGCACTGCACGCACCCGAGGGCCTCGGCGTGACCGACGAGATCGGGCACTGGGACCAGTTCGGCAAGGTGACCGGCCGGCTCGTGCTCGGCGACGCGACGATCGACATCGACTGCGTCGAGGCGCGCGACCGCTCCTGGTCGCCGCGCCGCGAGTCGCGCTCGCGCACCCGCCTCGGGTACAGCTACGGGGCGGTCGGCGCGGGGGAGCGGGCGTTCCTGTTCTCCAACCGCCGGGTCGCCGACGGGACGCAGGCACCACTCGGTGGCTTCGTGCTGGAGGACGGGGCGACCCGGGAGATCGTCGACGGCAAGCGGCACGTGCGGCGGGACGCCTCCGGCAGGCCGGAGTCCGTCACCGTGGACGTCACGGAGGCGGGCGGGACGACCTGGACCGCCACGGGCGAGATCGTCAGCCAGTTCGCGATGCACACCAGCCCGTACTTCGTCTGGGTCTCGATGGTGCGGTGGACCATGCCCGACGGGTCGGTGGCGTGGGGGGAGGACCAGGACACCTGGTCGCCCGGATCCTGGCGCTCGGAGTACCCGGGCCCGGTGGCCCGCGACCTGGGCGTGCCGGGAGCGGCGCGGTGACCGGGTCGGACGTGGCCGGCGCGGCGCCGGAGGTCGACGAGTCGTCGGTGATCCGGCGGATGATCTGGCGGCTGGTCCCCGTCGTCTTCGTCTGTTACGTCTTCGCCTACCTCGACCGCGTCAACATCAGCTTCGCGGCGTTGACGATGAACGCCGACCTGGAGATCACCGCGACGGCCTACGGTTGGATCGCGGGCATCTTCTTCATCGGGTACTTCCTGTTCGCCGTCCCGGCGAACGTGGTGCTGGCGAAGGTCGGAGCGCGGATCTGGCTGAGCAGCCTGACCGTCGCCTTCGGGGTGATCGGCCTGCTCTGTGCGTTCGTGCAGGACCAGATGACCCTGGCCGTGTTGCGGTTCCTGCTCGGCGCGGCGGAGGCGGGCGTCTTCCCCGGCATCATCGTGTTCCTCACCCTGTGGTTCCCGGCTCGCCACCGGGCCAAGGTGTTGACCGCGTTCATCATCGCGGCGCCGGTGTCCGCGGCCCTCGGCGGTCCGTTGGCGGGCGCGATCCTGCAGTTGCACGACGCTCTCGGAGTGGCCGGGTGGCGGTGGCTGTTCCTGGTCGAGGGAGCCCCGACGGTGCTGCTGGGCCTGGCGATGTTCGGGCTGCTCGCGTCGGGCCCCCGGACGGCCCGGTGGCTGTCGGCCGCCGAGCGGCGCTGGCTGGTCACCGAGCTCGAGACGGAGGCGCAGGCGGTCGAGGGCACGGCCGGTTCGATGTCGACGTGGCGGGCGCTGATCCACCCGCGGGTCATGGTCCTCTGTGTGGCCCAGACCTGTGTCGTCGTCGCGTTCTACGGCTTCGCCCTATGGCTGCCGCAGCTCCTGGCGAGACTGACCGAGTCCACGACCGCGATCGGCATGCTGTCGGCGCTGCCGTTCGTGCTGGCCGTGCCGACGATGATCCTGGTCGCACGCAGCTCGGACCGGACCGGCGAACGGTCGAAGCACGTCGCCGCCTGCTACGTCCTCGTCGCGGTCGGCCTGCTGATCGCCGCGGTCTCCGGCACGTCGTGGTGGGCACTGGTCGGTCTGTGCCTCGTCGCCATGGGCAACTTCGGCGCTCAGCCGTCGTTCTTCGCGCTGCCCTCGATCTTCCTGACCGGGGCGCGGGTCGCGGCCGCGGTGGCGATCATCAGCTCGGTCAGCAACCTGGGTGGGTTCCTCGGGCCCTACATGATCGGCGCGCTGAAGGACGTGACCGGCGGGTTTACCGTCCCACTGCTCGTGCTCGCCTGCCTCGGCCTCGTCGGGACGGTCACCATCCTGGCCACTGCGCGCTGGTCGCGGCCGAACGCGGCGACGGACACGCCGACCGCGTCGTCCGGGGACCGCGAGGGAAGCACCCGGTGACCGTCGGGAAGCGTCTGGCCGGGCGCGTCGCCCTGGTGACCGGTGGATCGCGCGGGGTCGGTCGAGGGATCGCCCTGCGGCTCGCCGAGGAGGGTGCCGCGATCGCGGTGAACTACCGCCGGGACGCCGAGGCGGCCGCGGAGGTGGTCTCGGAGATCACCGCGAGCGGTGGCCGCGCAGTGTCCTACGCGGCCAGTGTGAGCGACCCCGACGCGGTCCGGGCCATGGCTTCGGACGTCGGCGCGGACCTGGGACCGGTCGACCTGCTCGTGAGCAACGCCGGCCTGGCCTCGCGCGGCACCGCGGTCGCCGACACGGAGCGGTCGGAGTACCAGCGCCTGCTCGACGTACACCTGCTCGGCCCGCTCGAGCTGGTCCGCGCCCTGCTGCCGGGCATGCGGACCGCGCAACGGGCGGATGTGGTCGTCATCTCGAGCACGACGACCACGGAGCTGCCGAAGGGCGGCGCCGCCTACACGATGGCGAAGGCGGCCATGGAGGCCGCGGCGTTCATCCTCGCCCGCGAGGAGCGCGAGCACGGGGTCCGGGTCAACGTGGTCGCACCGGGACTGGTCGCGACGGACATGGGGGAGCGGCTGGTGGCCGCCCGCGGTGCGGGCAGTGTCGCCGAGCTGGACGCCTCGTACCCGTTCGGGCGGGTCGCCCGGCCCGCCGACGTGGCGGGCGTCGTGGCGTTCCTGGCTTCTCAGGACGGTGACTACCTCACCGGGCAGCGCGTCGAGGTGGACGGAGGTGGCCCGGACGTGGCCCTCATGGGCTGAACGACGAGAGGACGGAGGCACGCATGCGAACCGACGGTGCGGTCGGACTGGTCACGGGCAGGGCCTCGGGCCTCGGCGGGGGCACGGCGCGGATGCTGGTGGAGGGCGGGGGCAGGGTCGGGATCCTCGACCTGCCGTCCTCCACGGGCGAGGCCTACGCGGCGGAGCTGGGCCGAAGTGCGGTCTTCGTGCCGTGCGACGTCGCCGACGAGGGGCAGGTGGAGAAGGCGGTGACGGCCGTCGCGGACCGGCTCGGGGACCCGGCCGGGGTCACGCCGACGAACCGAAGCCACCGAGGGCGCATCGGTCCCCCCACGTGAACCGAGGGCGCGGCTCAAGGCCCACAGCCGACCGGGCCGACGCTCAGCACCGGCAGCGACCCGGACACCAACCTGGTGACCCAGATTCTCACGCACCTCGCCCCCACATTCTTGACCACCCGCCAACCGGTCGTTAGATTCCCTGTGACCCGCACAACAGCGCAGCTCACGATCGACCTGAGACGAACGAGGTGTGTGATGCCCGCGGCAGCCACCGACGTAGCGCGTGCGAGAAGCCCACTGTTCACCGTCGAGGACGCATCCATCACGTTTCCGGGCGTGAAGGCCGTTGACGGCGTCTCGCTCGACCTCTACGCGAACGAGGTCCATGCGCTTCTCGGCGCCAACGGATGCGGCAAGTCGACCCTGATCAAGATTCTCGCCGGCTTCCATCAGCCCGATGACGGCCTCAGGGCGACGTTCGACGGGAGCGAGATCGACTTGGTCGCCACCGACCAGCAGCGCGACCACCCGCTGCGCTTCGTGCACCAAGACCTCGGTCTCGTGAACGAGCTCAGTGCCACCGACAACATCGCGTTGAGCCTGGGCTTCCTCGGGTCGGGTATCAGCGTCGACTGGAAGGCGGAGAACCAGCGCGCGCGCGGCCTGCTCGCGCGCTTCGGTGTCCACCTCGATCCGCGAAGGCCGCTCAGCGATGCCACGGCGGTCGACCGGACCCTGCTGGCCGTCGCTCGAGCGCTGGGGGATCTCGGCGATGCCAAACACGTCCTGGTCCTCGACGAGCCGACTGCGGCATTGTCCTCGACAGAGGTCGAGCGATTGTTCGAGGCGGTGAGGGAGCTGCGCGATGCCGGATCGGCCGTGCTCTACGTGTCTCATCGAATGGACGAGATCTTCGAGATCGCCGACCGGGTCACGGTGATGCGGTCCGGCCGCGTCATCAGCTCTGGTCCCATCGGCGCGATGACTCCGACTCTGCTGACCTCCCTCATCGCCGGCGAGCCCACTGAGGCCCAGCCGCAGGCCGAGACCCCGAGCAGGCGCCCGACATCCTCGGCCCGTCACACCGAGGCGGCTCTTGCCGTCCGAGATCTGCGCTCACAGAGCATCGGTGGGGTCGACTTCGACGTTCGGCGGGGAGAGATCGTGGGCGTGGCCGGACTGTTCGGCTCGGGACGAGAGGCAGTGGGATACGCCGCTGCCGGAGCCCTCCCGGACGCTTCGGGGCATTGGGAGATCAACGGAGCATCGTTCGACCGGCTCGCCGTCCGCGACGCCGTCGACGCGGGCCTGGGCTTCGTCCCGGCGGACCGAGTCGCCGAGGGCCTCATCCGCGAGTTCACAGTCCTCGAGAATCTGTCGCTTGCCGCCCTCTCAGACCTGGGAAGCTCGGT
>Ga0070671_100000902_pt1 | contig 21648 bp, 19 predicted proteins | sample KBSS73metaG_FD_65341 | JGI IMG/M metagenome (GOLD analysis project Ga0070671, IMG submission 65341) | Switchgrass rhizosphere microbial communities from Kellogg Biological Station, Michigan, USA - KBS S7-3 metaG | ecosystem: Host-associated > Plants > Roots > Rhizosphere > Soil ...
GCTAGCCAGCTGTAGAGAAGGCCTCATTGGCTGGCCGCCGGCAATTATATACTTGAGAAAGCAGGCTGATTCGCTATGACAGACCAGCGTGACAGGCCGGAGCGAACCAAAACGGCACTAGGGGCCGCTGAGGATATGATTGCGAAATGGGATAGTGAGGGCGGTCTTACCTGGCCGCCTCTCGGCGAGGCGGAGGTGGCGCTCAGCCTGGAGCGCCTCGAGCGAGCGGAGCAGGACCGTCTCGCCGCTGCTCTTGCCCCGGACTTGGAGGAAGCGATCCAAAGCGGCGAGGGCCTGCGGGCCGATGCGTCCGTCGGGCACGAGGTCGAGAGATAATCCTTGCCGTTGCGGTTCAGGGCGGTGAGCGCGCTGGAGGAAGGTCACGGCAACTGCTGGCCCCATGTTGACGCCGGTGTCGAACAGCTCGGGGGCGAGGCGTCCGCTGCGCGCCGCGACTTCGTTGAAGCGTGGTCTGAGCCAGTAGAGCCGATTGTAGATCGCCGCGGCTTCCTCGCGCGCCAGTTGGCGCATGGGCCCCACGAAATCCATTAGCCCGCGCAACCGCTTCGGTGATCCCGAAACAGGTGGGACCGCCCTTGTCGGAGGTATGATCCACATAACCTCCTTCGCGATCGATCAGCGCATCCAAATTCATTTCGTCCAACTGCAATCTCCTTCCCGAGCCGTGTAACCAGATAGGTGTGTCGTAGGAAGGCTAAAGAACCAGACCTGTCCTTGCACGGGCCGCTTCGCCCGCTAGGCTGGCGCGATGAAGTCGATCGTCTTGCTCGCGTCCGCGCTTCTTGCCGCCTCGCCTGCCGCCGCTGCGCTCCGTCCGGCGGAGCAGCGGATGGTTGCAACGGTGGATGCCGAGCGCGACCGCACTGTCTCGCTCCTCGAACGCTGGGTCGACCAGAACAGCGGAACGATGAACAGGGCCGGCGTCTCCGCCGTGCGCGACATGGTCGAGCCCGAGTTCCGCCAGCTCGGGTTCAAAACGGAATGGATCGACATGAGCGGCTCCGACCGCGCGGGCCATCTCGTCGCGCGCCACACCGGCAGCCGGAGGGGCAAGAGGCTGCTCCTGATCGCCCATCTCGACACGGTGTTCGAGGCGGACTCGCCGTTCCAGCGCTGGACGCGCGACGGAGACCGAGCGCACGGACCGGGCGCGGGCGACGACAAGGGCGGAATTGTCGTGATCGTCGCCGCGCTCCGGGCGATGCAGGCGGCGGGGACGCTCAAACAAGCGAACGTCACCGTCTTCATGACGGGCGACGAGGAAGATGCCGGAAGCCCGCTTGCCGTCTCGAGGCGCGACCTCATCGCCGAGGGCAGGAAAGCGGACGCCGCGATCGACTTCGAGGACCTCACTGTGCTCGACGGTGGTGACATGGGGTCGATCGCGCGCCGAAGCGCCGGCAGCTGGACGGTGACCGTCTCCGGCCACAGCGCCCATTCCGCGGGCTGGGGGGGTCCCGGTGTCGGCTATGGCGCCAACTATGAGCTTGCGCGGATCCTCGACGAGTTCCGCCGCAAGCTTCCCGAGGACAAGCTGACCTACAACGTCGGGCTGATGGGTGGCGGCCAGACGGCGGCGCTTAACGCCGAGAAAATCCGAATCGAGGCCACGGGCAAGACCAATATCGTGGCGACGACCGCCATCGCCCGCGGCGACCTCCGCGCGATCAGCCAGGAGCAGATCGATCGCGTCCGCGCGAAGATGCGTGCGATCGTCGCCCAGTCGCTCCCCGGCACGAAGGCGGAGATCAGCTTTGACGAGGACAGCTACCCGCCGATGCCGCCGACCGACGCCAACCGCGCGCTGCTCGCTGCGCTCAACGGCGTGAACCGGGACATGGGCCTTGCCGAAATGGGCGAGCTGGACGCGTCGAAGCGGGGCGCGGGCGACATCAGCTTCGTCGCTGCCGACGTCCCGGGGCTGGTCGGCCTCGGCCCGGCGAGCTGGGGATCGCACACGGCTTCCGAGACGGTGGATGTGCCCTCGATCGCCAAGCAGGCGAAGCGCGCCGCGATCCTGATGAGCCGTCTGGCTAGCCAGCGCCGTTGACGGCGTTAAAGCCGTTAAAAGAGTCGGCTCCGTAACATTGCAACCACTTGGGCGCTCGCGTGTTTGCCGTTTCGCGGCACGGTGTCCGTAAGTTTCCAGCGGAGAATGGCGCGTTGGCGGGGGTGCAGGAAGAGACTGGCGATCAACCGGCCGACCCGTTCAAGCTGCTCGTGCAGTCGATCGTCGACTACGCGATCTTCATGCTAGATCCGCAAGGCTATGTGACGAGCTGGAACTCGGGTGCCGAGCGCATCAAGGGTTTCCAGACGGAAGAGATCGTCGGCCAGCACTTTTCGAAATTCTATACCGAAGAGGACCGCAAGGCGGGGATGCCCGAGAAAGTCCTCGATACGGCTCGGCGCGAGGGCAAGTTTGAAGGCGAAGGCTGGCGAGTGCGCAAGGACGGATCGCGCTTCTGGGCGAGCGTCGTCGTCGACCGCATCAACGGCGAGGACGGGGAGCTGGTCGGCTTCGCCAAGATCACCCGCGACATGACCGAGAAGCGGCAGGCGCAGCAGGCGCTGCTGGAGACCGAGCGGCGGTTCCGGATCCTTGTCCAAGGAGTGACCGATTATTCGATTTTCATGCTCGACCCCGAAGGGCGCGTGACCAATTGGAATGCCGGGGCAGAGCGGATCAAGGGCTACGCCCCTGAAGAGATCATCGGGGAGCATTTCAGTCGCTTCTACACGCCCGAAGATTATGATGCCGGGGTGCCCAAGCGGGCTCTTGAGACTGCGCGCGAGGCGGACCGCTACGAGGCCGAAGGCTGGCGGGTGCGCAAGGACGGCAGCCGCTTCTGGGCAAGCGTCGTTCTGGATGCGATCAAGGACGAGGACGGCAAGCTCATCGGCTTCGCCAAGATCACGCGCGACATGACCGAGAAGCGCGAGGCGCAGCTTCGGCTCGAGGAGAGCCGGGAGCAGCTGTTCCGGTCGCAGAAGATGGAGGCGCTCGGCCAGCTGACCGGTGGCCTCGCGCACGACTTCAACAATTTGCTGACGGCAATGCTGGGGGCGTGCGAGCTCGGGCTCCGCAACATCAACGACCCAGACAAGGTCAAGCGCATGCTCGAGGGCGTTCGGGGGTCGGCGCAGCGCGGCGCCAGCCTCACCAAGCAGTTGCTCGCCTTCGCCCGCGCCCAGCCGCTCGAGATCAAGCAAATTGATCTCCGACAATTCTTCTCCGACGTCACCACGCTGCTGCGGCCGTCGCTGCGCAGCGACATCGATGTCGTCACGGAGATTTCCGACCAGCTATGGCCGGTGGACGCAGACGCCGGGGCGCTCGAGCTCGCGCTGCTCAATCTCGCCTTCAACGCCCGCGATGCGATGAAGGAGGGTGGGACGCTCAAGATCAGCGCACACAATGAAGTGCTGAAGGGCAAGCCCGAAGGGCTTACTGGCGAGCACGTCATCCTGCGCGTTTCCGACACCGGCAGTGGCATGAGCCGCGAGGTGATGGACCGGGTCTTCGAGCCTTTCTTCACGACCAAGACCTTCGGCGAAGGCACCGGGTTGGGCCTTAGCCAAGTGTTCGGCTTCGCCAAGCAGATCGGCGGCGGGGTGACGGTGGATTCGGAAGTGGGAAAGGGAGCGACCTTCACGCTCTACCTGCCCGCAAGTCACCGCGGCGAGAATGGGCAGGCGGGCGGCGGCGCCGGCGGCAGGTCGCTAGGGCGGGTCCTAATCGTCGAAGACGACACGTTCGTTGCCGAGCTTGCCGCCGACATGCTCAGCGAGCTCGGGTTCGAGGCCACGATCGTGCACAGCGCCAAGGAAGCGCTCGAACGCATGGCGGGCGGCGACAAGCCCGAGCTCGTCTTCACCGATATCGTCATGCCTGGCGGGCTCACCGGCATCGAGCTTGCGCGCAAGCTGAGGCAGCGGTTCCCCGAACTGCCAATCCTCCTCACCACCGGCTACAGCGAGCAGGTCGCTGCGACGCAGGGTTTCCCGGTTCTTCAGAAGCCCTACGAACTCCATTCGCTCGCAAGCGCGATCGGCGACGTGCTGAAGCAGGAAATAGCCATCCATTGAGGCACTTGGCCCTGCCCGATTGACAGGGCAGCGAATAAGAGGCCTCATCCGTTCCTGCTGCGCAACAAAGGCGCGGCGGAGGGGAACAGATGGCAACGACTGCGCAAGCCCGCACGCCCGTGCATCTCTGGATCGTCGGGATCCTGTCGCTCCTGTGGAATTGCTTCGGGGCGTACGACTATTTGATGACCCGAACCCACAACATGGAATATTTGAAGACGGCGATGCCGGGCGTCGATCCGGAGGTCGGGCTGGCGTGGGTCGAAGGCATGCCGATGATCGTGCAATTCGGCTGGGGCCTCGGCGTCTGGTGCGCACTTCTCGGCTCCATCCTGCTGTTGGTGCGCACGCGATGGGCGGTGTGGTCGTTCGGCCTTTCACTCCTCGGAGCGTTGGTGAGCCTCGGCTACCAGCTGTTCCTCGCGCCGCCGATGCCGGGCGCGACCGAAAGCCCGATGATGAAGATCATGCCGTTGTTAATCATCGCTGTGGCGATCGGGCTGTTCGTCTATGCGCGGGCGATGGAGAAGCGCGGGGTGCTCCGCTAGCTGCTTACTGCTGTTGCGCGGCTGCCGCAGTCGGCCGCGAACCATTGGGTCGGCGGGCGGCTAAGCTTGCACCTGTGTCAATAATCGGCACGATATTTCCCGGGCCCGGTCGCGTTGACCGGGAGGGGAGAACATCATGGGTCGCAGGACATTCCGCCGCGCGCTCGCCTGCGCGTCGCTCATCGCCACCGCTGCATCGTCGACGCCGTCAGCAGCGCAGCAGATCGACCGCATCGTCGCCTTCGGCGACAGCTACACCGATACCGGCAACGCCTTCGCGCTCGGCTATGCCAATCCGCAGGCGCTGGCGATCTACCCGACCAAGCGCTTCTCAAGCGGCACCAACTATATCGATACGCTGGCGGCGATCCTGCACGTGCCGGTCGAGGATTTCGCGATCGGCGGCGCGTTCGGCGGGTCGAACAACGGCACCTTGTGCTTCGACTCTTTCTACGCGCCCGGCACGTCGCCCTTGTGCGGCAAGGGCCTGCAATATGAGGTCGACCAGTTTCTCGGCGTCGGCACCCAGTCGTCGGTGTTCCCCAATGCCTCGACGACGCTGACCCGCAGCGACCTCCTTGCCGTCTCGATCGGCGGCAATGACGCGCGCTTCTACCAGCGGGCAGGCGGAACGCTCGTCGGGGCACCCACCGCGGCGACCGCGGCGGCGGCCGCCACTGCCGTGCAGCTCGACCGGCTTGTCGCGCTCGGCGATCCAACCATCAGCTTCCTCGCGCTCAATGGCGCGGTCGCTCCGGAAGTCGCGCTCAACCCCACCGCCCAAGCGATCCGCGGCGCATATTCAAGCGCCTATTTCAGCGCGCTTCAGCCGGTGCTTGCCGGGTATGCGGCCAACGGCTCGATCGTTCACTATCTCGACGGTCAGCTGCTGCTCCAGAACGTGGCCGCCAACCCGACCGCTTTCGGGATTACTAACGGGCTGGTCTGCCCGGTCTTCACCGTTTCGACCGCCTGCCTCGTTGATGCGAACGGCTATGTCTTCTACGGTGATGCGCTTCACCTGACTTCGCAAGGCTATGCGATCGTCGCGCAATATGTCGCGCGACAGCTCGACGCGCCGCTTACGCTGGGCGCGCCGGCCGACCTCGGCCTCGCGACGGCGCGGCAGTTCGGCCGCACGCTCTCGACCCGTTCGGACCTCTACGGGCGCGGCGGGATCGCGGAAGGGCTGAAGGTCTACGCGACGGGCGATTATTTCTCGCAAGACGTCGGCGCCAACGAGCAAACGGCCGCGTTCGACATCACCGGCTACGGCGGGACGATCGGGGTCGAGTACGGCATGCCCATGGCCGCCTTCGGGATCGCGGCCAACTACAGCAAGCCCCGCGCGCGCTTCGGCAATGACTCGTCGCGCATCAACGCGAGTAGCTGGCAGGTCGGGGCCTATGGCAGCGTCGATATGGGCGGCTTCTTCGGCCAGGCCTATCTCGGCTACGGGCACGACGACAACAAGATCACCCGCGCCGGCGTGGTCGAGGACATGTCCGCCTCGCCGAACGGCAACCATGCGATCGCCGGTGCCAAGGGCGGCTATCTGCTGCTGATCGGCGGCGCGCGGATCGGCCCGGTCGTCGCGCTCGATTACGCCAAGGCGAAGGTCGACGGCTACACCGAGGCCGGAGATCCGGTGCTGACCCTCGACGTCAGCGGCCAGAGCCTCAAGTCGCTGACGGGCCAGCTCGGCGTCGAGGTGCGCGGCGAGATGGCGGGGCTGCGGCCCTATGCCGCGCTAACCGCCGAGCATGAATTCTCGGACGACGGCCGCGCCATCGACTTCGCGCAAACCGACGCACCGATCATCGTCAACACGTGGGACGTGAACCACGGCAAGGGCACCTACGCCCGCGCAGCCGTCGGCGCTTCGGCGAAGTTGATGGGCGGCGTCAGCGTCGACGCGGCGGCAACGACGACCTTCGGGCGCGACGGCGGCCAGGAAGTGGCCGGGCACGTCGGGCTGAACGCGGCTTTCTAGCCGCGCCGGCCTCCGAACCGGGTCCGCTGCTGCTTGCCGAAGCGCCCCTTGCGGGTGCCCGGCTTGCCTTCGGTCGAATTGCCGAGCGGCCGCGGGGCGACGCGTTCGAAGTCGGGGATTCCGAGCTCGTCTTCCTCGAGCTTGCGGATCTCGTCGCGTAGCCGCGCGGCTTCCTCGAACTCCAGGTCGGCGGCGGCCTTGCGCATCCGTTCCTCGAGGTCGGCGATGTAGGCCTTGAGGTTATGGCCGACGAGGTGCGGGCGCTCTTCGTCGCCGGTGTCGACCACGACGCTGTCGCGCTGGGTGACGTCGGCGAGCAGGTCGTGGATCTGCCGCTTGATGCTTTCCGGCGTGATGCCGTGCTCTTCATTGTAAGCCAGCTGCTTCTCGCGGCGGCGGCCGGTCTCGGCGAGCGCGCGCTCCATCGATCCGGTGACCGTGTCGGCATAAAGGATGACGCGGCCCTCGACGTTGCGGGCGGCGCGGCCGATGGTCTGGATCAGTGAGGTCTCGGAGCGGAGGAAGCCTTCCTTGTCGGCGTCGAGAATCGCGACCAGCCCGCACTCCGGGATGTCGAGGCCCTCGCGCAGCAGGTTGATGCCCACCAACACGTCATAAACGCCAAGCCGAAGCTCGCGGATCAGCTCGATGCGCTCCAATGTCTCGACGTCCGAGTGCATGTAGCGGACGCGCAGGCCCGCTTCGTGGAGATATTCGGTGAGGTCCTCCGCCATGCGCTTGGTCAGCGTGGTGACTAGGGTGCGGTAGCCCTTCTTCGCCGTAATTTTCGCCTCGTTGACGAGGTCGTCGACCTGGTCCTCGACCGGCTTGATCTCGACCGGCGGGTCGATGAGGCCGGTCGGGCGGATCACCTGCTCGGAGAAGACGCCGCCGGTCTCGTTCATCTCCCACGGGCCCGGCGTCGCCGAGACGAAGGTCGTCTGCGGGCGCATCGCGTCCCATTCGTTGAAGCGTAGCGGACGGTTATCGATGCAGCTCGGCAGGCGGAAGCCATATTCGGCGAGCGTGATCTTCCGCCGGTGGTCGCCCCGCGCCATCGCGCCGATCTGCGGCACCGTCTGGTGACTCTCGTCGATGAAGAGAAGCGCGTTGTCGGGCAGATATTCGAACAGGGTCGGCGGCGGCTCGCCCGGCAGGCGGCCGGTGAGGAAGCGCGAGTAATTCTCGATGCCGGCGCACGAGCCGGTCGCCGCGATCATCTCGAGGTCGAAATTGGTGCGCTGCTCGAGCCGCTGGAGCTCCAGCAGCTTGCCCTCGGCCTCGAGCTCCTTAAGGCGCTCGGCAAGCTCGTGGCGGATCGCCTCCATTGCCTGCTTCAGCGTCGGGCCCGGCGTCACATAGTGAGAGTTCGCATAAACCTTGATGCTGTCGAGGCTTGCGACTGACTTGCCGGTCAGCGGATCGAACTCGGTGATGTCCTCGATGTCGTCGCCGAAGAAGGTGACGCGCCAGGCGGTGTCCTCATAGTGCGACGGGAAAATCTCCAGGCTGTCGCCGCGCACGCGAAAATTACCGCGCGCGAATGCCTGGTCGTTGCGGCGGTACTGGAGGGCGACGAGCTTGCGGATGACCTCGCGCTGGTCCTCGACGCTGCCCTTCTTGAGGCTGAAGGTCATGGCCGAATAGGTCTCGACTGAGCCGATGCCGTAGAGACAGGAGACGGAGGCAACGATGATCACGTCGTCGCGTTCGAGGAGTGACCGCGTCGCCGAGTGGCGCATTCGGTCGATCGCCTCGTTCACGCTCGACTCCTTCTCGATGTAGGTGTCGGTGCGCGGGACGTAGGCCTCGGGCTGGTAGTAGTCGTAGTACGAGACGAAATATTCGACCGCGTTGTCGGGGAAGAAGCTCTTGAACTCGCCGAAGAGCTGCGCGGCGAGGATCTTGTTCGGCGCGATGATCAGCGCGGGACGCTGAAGCGTCTCGATGACCTTGGCCATGGTGAAGGTCTTGCCCGAACCGGTAACGCCGAGGAGCACCTGGCTCGCCTCGCCATTCTCGCCAATCCCCTCGACCAGCTCGCGGATTGCGGTCGGCTGGTCGCCGGCGGGCTCATAGTCCGCGACCAGCTTGAACTTCTTGCCCCCTTCCGCCTTCTCGGGACGCGCGGGCTTGTGCGGGACGAAGGTCTCGCTTGTCTCCGGTTCTGCCAGCGATGTACGGATTGCGATGGCCATGACCACGATATGGGGCCTGCCGTTGCTGGGGACAAATGTCGGTGGTCAACAGGAAGCTTGGGCGAGCGCTACCGGCCAGGCCCTTCGTTCTCGATGACGGTAACCGGACTACCGGGGCTTCCGGCCCTGAGTGGCTGCGGAGTCACGATCACAACGCTTCCCGGGGTCAGGATATTCGCCAGCTGTTGCCGGAATGTGGTCGGCGCATCGAACTTCTTCGCCTCGTCCGGCGGGACGTCCATGCTTCCTCCGGTCCCGGCATAATAAAGCTTGAGCCAGTGATCGCCCGCATTGTCTCTCGCCCGCAGGACATAGGCGACCGGCCCCGCAAGATGCCCCGCGAAACGGACCGGCGCGGAGCCGATTTGTTCACCATCGCGCATGACGAATGCCCGCTGGTCGGCGGTGCTTACCACGACCGATACGATGCCGCCTTTCCCGCGATCCGCGTGCCATTGGTAGGCCGCATTGGCGAATGACGGCGAAGCGCGCTGCGGCTCAACCTTTGCAAGCTCGGGAGCGGAAGAGAGCCGGGGACCAACTGAAACGTCGGTGATGACGACTGTCATGCCGAGGCTGGTCGTGCCGAACAGCAGCTTCGAAAATCCGAGAGGCAGGCGGACGCACCCGTGCGACGCGGGATAGCCCGGCAGGTTGCCGGCATGAAGAGCGATGCCGCGCCACGTGAGCCGCTGCATGTTGGGCATCGGCGCATTGTCGTAGGTCCTCGAGAAATGCTTCTCGTTCTTCTGCAAGATCGTGAACACGCCGGTTGGCGTCTCGTGACCCGTTTTTCCGGACGAAACCGTCGAGGCGGCGATCGGCACCCCATTCCTGAAAACGACCAGACGCTGAGTCCTCAGATTGACGATCGCGAGCATGGGCCCGTCAGGCGCAAGTTGGGGCGCCCAGACATATTCCCCAATCTTGAGATTCACGGCCGCTTCGAGAACGGGCCGGCCATTAAGTTCGACTTGCTGAGCGCAGACAGGGCCGGCGAGCAGCACAACGGCAAAGCCGGCAACCGCGATAAGTCTCATCAGTCGCATTATGGATAATTACCCGGCGACCGACATCAGGAATTTCCGCAGTTCGAGGCAGGCTGCGCCGAATGTCCGCAATGGGTCGAAAGCTGCCTTAGCTTGTTGAAGCCGGGTGGCTGACAACGATGATGCGAAGTGCTGGCTCTGCGGCCGTCCGCTCGCCGCGCGTGTCGAATATCACCATCCTATCCCGAAAAGCCGTGGCGGGCGGGAGACGGTGGCGGTGCATCCGATCTGCCATCGGACGCTCCACAAGACGTTCTCGAATGCCGAGCTCGGCGTGTTCGGCGCGAGCGCGGCGGCGATCAGGGCCGATCCGCGGATCGGCCGCTTCCTCGCCTGGATCGCGACCAAGGAGCCCGATTTCCACGCGCCGACGCACAAGCGGTGCTAGTGCGCTGCCCTCCGCTCGCCTATGCTGGGCTGAGAAAAGGGGGCTTTTCCATGAGAACATTCGCTGTCGTCGTCGCCTGCGCCGGGCTCGCCGCGTGCAACAAGGGCGGCGAGGTGCATGAGCAGAATGCGAGCGTCGAGCAGGTTGCGAGCGCGGTGCGGCAGTCGGGCGTCGCTAACGACATCCTGCTTCACTCGGGTGAGTGGCGGGTCAGCGGCACGATGGAGGAGTTCAACATCCCCGGCATGCCGCCTGAGGCGCAGTCGGCGATGAAGCAGGCAATGAGCGAGCGCGGCAACATGAGCTACGATTATTGTCTGACGCCCGAGCAGGCGAAGCGGCCGCAGGGCAAGTTCTTCAACGACAAGGCGGCCAAGAACTGCCGCTACGACCATTTCAACATGGGCGGCGGCAAGATCGACGCGGTGATGCGCTGCGACGGAGAGCCTTCGTCAATGACGATGACGATCGACGGCACCTATGGCGCGGACAGCTACGAGACCCATGTGAAGATGGACATGGCGGGCGGGCCACAGGGCAATATGTCGATGAAGATGCGCTCGGAAGCGAAGCGGATCGGCGAATGCACGCCCGAGGATCTGGCAAAGGCGCGGCGTGAGGAGGGAACGAAGAGCTGATCTCCAGCGTCTCGCGGCGATCCATGGCTGTTTCCGTTCTCCTCAACCGCGGCGGCGGCGCGCTTGCCGCCGATCCCAAGCTGACCGAACGCGTCGAGGAGTCGCTGAAGTCGGCGGGGCTCGACGTGGAGGTCGAGCTGCTGTCGGGCGGCGATTGCGCCGTCCGCGCGGAAGCGGTGGCGAAGCGCGGCGATAAGCTGCTGATCGTCGGCGGCGGTGACGGGACGATCAGCGCGGCGGCGTCGGCCGTGGTCGGGACCGAGACCGTGCTCGGAATCCTTCCGCTCGGGACGCTCAACCATTTCGCGCGCGATCTCGGCATTCCGGCGGACCTCGACGAGGCGGCGAAGCTGATCGCAAGCGGTAAGGACCGGCGGGTGGACGTCGCCGAGATGAACGACCGCATCTTCATCAACAACAGCGCGATCGGGCTCTACCCGCTGATGGTCCGCGACCGCGACATCCAGCGCAAGAAGCTCGGGCGAAGCAAAAGGCTGGCGATGCTGGTGGCATCGCTGCGCACGCTCGCGCGATTCAGGCACCAGCGGCTGACGCTGACGGTCAATGACGAGAAAGCGCGGGTCGATACGCCGCTGCTCTTCGTCGGTAACAACGACTACCGCCTCGATGTCGGCGCCGCCGGGCAGCGGGATAGCCTCGACGACGGGCAGCTCTTTGTCCTCGTAATGCGCAAGAATACCCGGCGCGGCCTCATCGCCGCGAGCATCCGCGCCCTGACCGACCGCACCCGCCGCGACGACATGGTGACGCTGGACGGCGTCGGGCGGCTGCGCGTCGACAGTCGCCGTTCGTCGCTCACGGTCTCGCTCGACGGCGAGGTCGTGCGCTCCAAGCCGCCGCTCGACTACCGCATCCGCAGGCAGGAATTGCGGGTCATCGCACCGGGATAGGTGGAACAAGTCGGCCACCCGCTTGGTTCGAATCGCCGGCACAACGATCGAGGATGCTCTTGGCTAGCCAGGCTCAGTCACCAAGGTCCGGCCGGAATCGGGCGCGCGGGCTCCGCGTGGCGGGGGTCGCCATCATTTTGCTCGGCGTCGGCGCCGCGCTGCTCCCCGCGGGGAAGAGCATCTCCTCGGATCTCATTGGCGCCTTGCTCGTCGCGGCCGGCCTGATCGAGATCATCGCCGGTTCGCTGCGCCGAGAAGCGCGGTATCTGGCGATGGCGGCGGGCGGCGTGACAGCCTTTGCGGGGCTGCTGTTCATCCTCAACCCGACGACGCATTTCTTCCCGATGGTGACGCCGGTGATTGCCTGGCTGTTCATAAGGGGCGTGATCCTAGCGCTCGAAATCCGCTTTACCGACGGTTCGGTGAGGACGTGGACGGCGATCTCCGCCGGCACCGATCTGCTGCTCGGGTTGCTCCTGATGGCGGGGCTGTCGATCGCGACGATCGTCATCAGCTTGTTCGGCCCGACCGAGCCGCTGGTCGCCAGCTTCGCCTGGTTCCTTGCCGCCAGCTTCGTCGCCAACGGCCTGCTGCTGCTCGAAGTGTCGAGCTGCGAGAAGGCTGTCGCCGCAGGATAAGAAGCGCATGCTGCAGGGCGAGCTCAACCTCTCCGTCAACAACGTCGCCGACATCGTCCGCATCGCGGTCGCGCCGGTGTTCCTGCTGAGCGGAATCGCTTCGTTCGTGAACGTTTGCACAGCGCGGCTGTCGCGGATCGTCGACCGTTCGCGCCAGGTCGAGCCGGCGCTCCTCGCCAGCCGCGGTGCGGAGCACGACCGCTGGCTCGGCGAGCTCCACGTCCTCGACCGGCGGATGAAGCTGGTCAGTTGGGCAATCTCATTGTCGGTGCTTTCAGCAGTGCTGATCTGCGCGGTCGTCGTGTTGCTGTTCGGCGCCAGCCTGTCGCGGCTTCATTTCGCGACGGCGATTGCCCTGCTGTTCATTGGATCGATGGTCGCGATCGGCGTCGGCTTCGCGATCTTCCTCGTGGAGACGCGCGTCGGTTCGCGCGCGGTGCGGGTCCGCTCGGAGCTTCTCCAGCACACGGTGGACGAGGGCAGCTAGCCCGCCTATCGGGCGACCCGTTAACAAGGGAGCCCCCGAACCGATGAACCCCGACCTGCCGGTGAGCCGTGTCCTCGACCGAGTCCTCGTTCTGGAGATGGTGCGGGTCACCGAAGCCGCGGCGATTGCTGCTTCGCGGCTGATCGGGCGGGGCGACGAGAAGGCGGCGGACGCCGCGGCGGTCGAAGCGATGCGCGCCGCATTGAACGAGCTGCCGATGGACGGCACCGTGGTCATCGGCGAGGGCGAGCGCGACGAAGCGCCGATGCTCTACATCGGCGAGCGCGTGGGCTCGGCGCAGGACAGCGGCCCCAGGATCGACATCGCTCTCGACCCGCTCGAGGGGACGACGATCACGGCCAAGGCCGGACCGAACGCGCTTGCGGTGCTGGCGATCGCGGAGAGCGGCTGCCTCCTCAACGCGCCCGACACCTATATGGAGAAGATCGCGGTCGGACCGGGCTATCCCAAGGGCACGATCGACATCACACGCCCGGTTGCCGACAACGTCCGGGCGGTCGCCAAGGCCAAGGGCGTCGAGCCTGCCGACATCACCGCCTGCGTCCTCGACCGCGAGCGACATCAGGGTATCATCGCCGAGCTTCGGGCGCTCGGTTGCGGCGTCCGGCTCATTTCCGACGGCGACGTCGCCGGCGTCATCGCGACGACCGACCCCGAGACCGGCATCGACATCTACATCGGCACCGGCGGTGCGCCCGAGGGCGTGCTCGCGGCGGCGGCGCTGCGCTGCGTCGGTGGGCAGATGCAGGGCAAGCTCGTGTTCCGCAACGATGACGAGGTCGCGCGCGCCCGCCGGTGGGGGATCACGGACCTCGAGCGCGTCTACACGCATGAGGAAATGGCGAAGGGCGACTGCATCTTCGCGGCGACCGGCGTCACCGACGGCTCGCTGCTCCAGGGCGTCCACCGCAGCCGCGGCTGCACGACGACCGATAGCGTCGTGATGCGCGCGAGCACCGGCACGATACGCCGGGTTTCCACAGAATATCGCAACCTTAGCCACCGCGGGCTCTAGACCCCGGAATCCTCGACTCCTACCTTCATGGCCGTGGGAGCGGCGCTGAACATCGAACGATCGGTCATCGGCCAGCCGTGGCGCTGGCGGCGGCCGCCCGACGACAGCCTCGGCATGGACGCGCTGGTCGACGAGTTGCTGCTCGCCCGCGGAGTCGCGCGTGAGGACCTGGTGCGCCACCGTGAGCCGAGGATCCGCGATTTCCTGCCCGACCCCAGCTGCTTCCAGGACATGGACAAGGGCGCGAAGCGGCTCGCCGATGCGGTGCAGTCGGGCGAGACGATCGCCATCTTCGGCGATTATGACGTCGACGGCGCGACCAGCGCGGCGCTGCTGACGCTGCTGCTCCGGCGCCTCGGCGCGGAGCCGATCGTTTACATCCCCGATCGGTTGATGGAGGGCTACGGCCCGTCGGGCAGAGCGCTCGTCGAGCTGAAATCGCGCGGCGCGAGCGTCGCCGTCTGCGTCGACTGCGGCGCGCAGGCGTTCGACGCGCTCGAGGAGGCGAAAGCGGCCGGTCTCGACGTGATCGTGGTCGACCATCATCAATGCGCGAGCCTGCTTCCCGTCGCGCACGCGATGATCAATCCGAACCGTCTCGACGAGAGCGAGCATGGCGCTGCGCACGGCCATCTCGCCGCCGTCGGCATGGCCTTCCTGCTTGGCGTCGCGCTGGTCCGCGAGCTGCGCGGCCGGGGCTCCTTTGAGGCGCTTGCCGAGCCGAAGATCCTAGACCTGCTCGACCTCGTCGCGCTCGGCACCGTTGCCGATGTGGCGCGGTTGAAGAGCCTCAACCGGGCCTTCGTGACTCAGGGGCTGCGGGTGATGGCGGCCCGCCAGAACGTCGGCCTCGCGGCGCTTGCCGAGGCGGCGCGGCTGGTGAAGGCGCCGAGCTGCCGCGACCTCGGCTTTGCGTTGGGGCCGCGGATCAACGCCGGCGGGCGCGTCGGCAAATCGGACCTCGGCGTCCGGCTCCTGACCTCCACCGATCCGGAGGAGGCGCGCACCATTGCGGCCGAGCTCGACCGCCTCAACGAGGAGCGGCGCGCGATCGAGATGCTCGTCTGCGAGCAGGCCGAGGCGCAAGCTAGGGACCAGGACGGGCCTGTCGTAACCGTGATGAGCGGTGGCTGGCACCAGGGCGTGATCGGGATCGTCGCCGGCCGGCTAAAGGAGCGGCTGGGCCGCCCCGCCATCGTCATCGCCGAGACCGAGGACGGCACGGGCAAGGGTTCGGGGCGTTCGATCTCGGGCGTCGACCTCGGCGCTGCGGTGCTAGCGGCGAAGGAGAGCGGGCTGCTCATCGCGGGTGGCGGTCACGCGATGGCGGCGGGGCTCACGCTGCCGCCCGGCGGGCTCGAGGCATTTCGGGACTTCATCAACGAGCGGCTTGCCGCCGACGTCGAGAAGTCGCGCAGCGACCGTGCGCTGCTGCTGGACGCCCTGCTCGCGCCGGGCGGAGTCGCGGCCAGCCTGTGCGATGCGCTCGATTCGGCGGGCCCATACGGCGCCGGATGGCCCAGCCCGCGCGTCGCCGCCGGACCAGTGCGGCTGCTGCGGACCGGAATCGTCGGCGACGGCCACGTTCGAGGAATTGCTGCCGGCGACGACGGCAAGAGCTTCAAGTGGATCGCCTTCCGAAGCGCTGCCACCCCGCTCGGCCAGGCGCTGCTCGGGTCGGCTGCCGACGCGCGCTGGTGGCTCGCCGGATCGATCCGCCGCGACGAGTGGAACGGCGGCAATGCGGCGGAGATGCACCTTGACGATGCCGCGCTCGCTTGACGCCTTGAACCCCCTCGCCTAACCGGCGGGCCGCCTTCACGGCCCCATCGTCTAGCGGTCTAGGACGTCGCCCTTTCACGGCGAAAACACGGGTTCGAGTCCCGTTGGGGTCACCAGGATTCACGGTCCGGGGAAGGCCTGAGTCGAATCTACATAATGTTACGGAACCCGAAACTGTCCGCATTCGTCTAGTGCCGCGGACGACAAGCGAACGGGGGATCGTGAACAGAGCCGGACGCAATAGCTGGAGAACGATGCGGCGCATCGGCGTCGGCCTTCCCCTGACTCTGCTCTTCGCTTCCTGCAATCGCGGAATCCTCGATCCGGTCGGCCCGGTCGCCGCGCAGGAAAAACAGATCCTCATCAATTCGACCGCGATCATGCTCGCGATCATCATCCCGACGATGATCGCGACGGTCGCGTTCGCCTGGTGGTTCCGCCGAGGGAACCCGAAGGCCGAATATCGTCCGGACTGGGAATATTCCGGGGCGATCGAGATGGTCGTCTGGGGCATCCCCATCCTCACCATCATGCTGCTTGCCGGGATCACTTGGATTGGCAGCCACGACCTCGAGCCGAGCCGTCCGCTGAAATCGAACGTGCGGCCGCTCAAGGTCGAGGTGGTGTCGCTCGATTGGAAATGGCTTTTCATCTACCCGGACCAGGGGATCGCCACCGTCAACCAGCTGGTCGTTCCCGCTGGCACGCCTGTCAGCTATCGACTGACCTCCGCCACGGTGTGGAACGTCTTCTGGGTTCCGCAGATGGGATCGATGATCTACACCATGCCGCGGATGACCACGCGCCTGAACCTGCAGGCGGACCGCCAGGGCAGCTTCGACGGACTGTCCGGACATTTCAGCGGAGACGGCTTCCCCGGAATGCAGTTCAAGGTCCAGTCCGTGCCACGCGAACAGTTCGCGGCATGGACGCAGGGCGCGCACGGGTCGGGACAGGTGCTCGACGCGCGCGGCTATGCCGAGCTGTCGAAGCCCAGCAGCTACGTGCCGCCGACAACCTATGGGACCGTCGCGCCCGGCCTGTTCGACGCGATCGTCGCGAACCGCGCGCCGGCGAACCCGGTTCCTCCTCCAGAGCATAACCGGCCGCTGCCGGGATCGAAGGCCTGAGAATGTTCGGTAGACTGACCTGGAGCGCCATTCCGTTCGACCAGCCGATTCCGCTGATCACGTCGCTAGTCGTGATGCTTGCGCTGGGCGGGCTCGCCTTCTGGGTGTGGCGCAAGGGCTGGTGGCCCTATCTCTGGCACGAATACATCACCTCCACCGATCACAAGAAGATCGGGATCATGTACATCGTGCTAGGCCTCCTGATGCTGGTCCGCGGCTTCGCGGATGCGATCATGATGCGCGCCCAGCAGTCGCTCGCGATCGGCGCCTCGCAGGGGTACCTCCCGCCCGAGCACTACAACCAGATTTTCTCCGCCCACGGCACGATCATGATCTTCTTCGTGGCGATGCCGCTGGTGATCGGCTTCATGAACTTCGTGGTGCCGCTGCAACTCGGCGTTCGCGACGTTGCCTTTCCAACGCTCAACAATGTCAGCTTCTGGCTGAGCGCGTCGGGCGCGTTGCTGGTCAACCTCAGCCTGGTCCTGGGCGAGTTCGCGCGGACCGGCTGGCTTGCCTTCCCGCCCCTCAGCGAAAAGGCCTTCTCGCCCGGGGTCGGGGTCGATTATTACCTCGTTGCGCTGCAGATATCCGGCGTCGGAACGGTCCTTACCGGCGTCAATTTCGTCACCACGATCCTCAAGATCCGCGCGCCCGGCATGAGCTATTTGCGCATGCCCGTCTTCTGCTGGACGGCGCTCGCGTCGAACCTCCTGATCATCGCCGCTTTCCCGGTGCTCACGGTCAGCTTGGCCCTGCTGATGCTCGACCGCTACCTCGGCTTCCACTTCTTCACGAACGACGGCGGCGGCAATTCGATGCTCTACATGAACCTCATCTGGGTCTGGGGGCATCCGGAGGTCTACATCCTCGTCCTGCCCGCCTTCGGCATCTATTCCGAAGTTGCAGCGACCTTCTCCGGCAAGCCGCTGTTCGGCTACCGCTCGATGGTCTTCGCGACGCTATTCATCTGCATCGTTTCCTTCATGGTCTGGCTGCACCATTTCTTCACGATGGGCGCCGGTGCCGACGTCAACGCGGTGTTCGGCATCGCCAGCATGATCATTGGCATTCCGACAGGCGTGAAGATCTACAACTGGCTATTCACGATGTACGGCGGCCGGGTCCGCTTTACCGTGCCGGTCCATTATCTGATCGGGTTCATGCTGCTGTTCGTCGGCGGCGGCCTGACGGGCGTCCTGCTGGCCATCCCGCCGGTCGATTTCGTCGTCCACAACAGCCTGTTCCTGGTCGCTCACTTCCACCACGTGATCATCCCTGGCGTCGTGTTCGCAATCATGGCCGGGTACACCTACTGGTTCCCGAAGGCCTTCGGCTTCACCCTCGACGAGCGTCTCGGCAAGGCGGTCTTCTGGTGCTGGTTCATCGGCTTCAACCTCGCCTTCATGCCGCTCTACGTGCTCGGTTTCTGGGGCGCGACGCGGCGGCTTCAGCACATTTCCGATCCGAGCTGGGCGCCGTGGCTGAATACCGCGTTCGTCGGCGCGGCGATCATCGGGCTGGGCATCGTGCTGACCGTCGTCCAGCTGCTCTATTCGATCAAGACGCGTGATCAGCGCCGCGACGTTTCCGGCGATCCGTGGGACGGCCGGACGCTCGAATGGCTGACGCTGTCGCCGCCACCGCACTACAATTTCGCCGTCCTCCCTGACGTTCACGGGGAAGAAGCCTATTGGACCCGCAAGCAGACCGCGATCAGGGAAGAGAAGCTGATCGCCGAGCCCGACTACCAGCCCATCGAGATGCCAGTGAACACGCCAACCGGCGTGGTCGTCGCCTTCTTCGCGACGGTCTGCGGATTCGCGATCATCTGGTACATCTGGTGGCTCGCGATCCTCGGCCTCATCGGCGCCTTCGCGATCTTCGTCTGGTACGCGTGGCGCGACGAGCATGAGCATATCATCCCGGTCGAGGAGGTGATGGCGAACGCTCGCGAACGGCGGCGCATCCGGATGGAGCATCTCCACACGGTGAGCCAGTCGACATGAGCACGCAGGAAGCCGCCATTGTCGGCCTGACCCACCACGGGTCGGAAGATACCGGGCTCGGCAACCGCGGTCCGCAGTCGAAGAGCATCGTCGTTCCGTTCGGCTTCTGGCTGTTCGTCCTGTCGGACATGGTCATCTTCTCGGCCCTGTTCGCGACCTATGCGTCGCTGGTTCACGCGACCGACGGCGGCCCAACGACCAACGAACTGTTCGATCGCGGCCTCGTCGCGGTCGAGACGGTGGCGCTGCTCCTCTCGAGCTTCGTCTGCGGGCTCGCGATGATCACGGCGAAACGCGCCAACATGGCGTGGACCCAGTTGTGGCTGGTGCTGACCGGCGTCCTCGGCCTCGTCTTCCTGTTCATCGAGCTCTACGAATTCAGCTCGATGATCGCCGAGGGCGCGGGGCCGCAGCGAAGCGCCTTCCTCTCGGCCTTCTTCACCCTGGTCGGCTGTCACGGCCTCCACGTCACCTGCGGCCTCTTGTGGCTCGGCACGATGATGGCGCAGATCTGGTCCAAGGGGTTCCAGCAGCACATCATTCGCCGGCTGCTGTGCTTCAGCATTTTCTGGCACGCCCTCGACATCATCTGGGTGGCCATCTTCACGATCGTCTATTTGATCGGGACATTGACATGAGCCAATATGAAGAGCCGCAGGCGCTGAACGTCGCCCCGGGCGAACCGCACAACAATATCGTGAGCGAGGTCGTCGCTTATGTGATCGGCCTTGGCCTGGCACTGCTGCTGACCGGCGTTTCCTTCTGGGTCGCCTCGACGACGGCCATATGGGGACCGGGCGTCGCGACGGGGCTCGTGGTGCTCGCCATCGCGCAGATGGGCGTCCATCTCGTCTTCTTCCTCCACATCACCAGCGGCCCGGACAATACCAACAACGTGCTGGCGCTCGCCTTCGGCGTGATGATCGTGTTCCTGGTGATGGTCGGCACCATCTGGATCATGGGCCACATGAACGCCAACATGGGTCCGACCCCGGAGATGGCGAACCTGATGACCCAGCGCGGCTAGTCAGAGCCGCGTCCAGGCCAGCCCGATCATGACCGCAAGCACGACGACGCTCGACGTCAACGCGGCCACCGCGGAAAGTCCGCTTCGGCGCGCGTAGGCGAGCGTGATCCCGATCTTCACCGCCATGTTGGCGATGATCGTCCCGGCGATCGCCATTGCGGCTGGGAGCGGCGCGATGGCGGCAGCGGGAAGCCCGCCGAGCGTGACGATCGCGACGTCCACGTCCATCGTTCCGACGATCAGCAGCAGAACGGCGATTCCGTTCTGGCCGAAGCGGCCTTCCGCCCATTTCGCGGCGAGCGCGGCGATGGCGACGAAGACGAGGAAAGCCAACGCGGGAAGGAACGCGATCGGATTGCCCGGCGGCGTCGGTGCGTCCGACTTCGGCGCCTTGCGGTAGAGCCAGAATCCAGCGCCCCACGCGACGACGATCGCAGGCGCAAGCAGCACGAGGATCGGCTGGAGAACGCGCGTCGCAAAGATGGCAATGAGGATCGGCACGCGAAGGTACATGACCCCGCTTGCAAGCGCGATACCGGCAGGTTCCGCGCCGGGTTTCGCTTCCTTTCCAAGGCGCTGCGCCAGCGCCTGGGTGACCGCCGTCGAGCTGTAGGCGCCGCCGATGAGCGCCGTCGCGATCGTGCCGTGGCGCTCGCCGAAGATCCGGTTCGCAGCGTAGCCCAAGAAGGAAAAGCCGGTTACCAGCACCACCACCAGCCACAGGCGTTGCGGGTTCCAGGCGCCGAGCGGGCCGTAATGGCCGCTCGGAAGGAAGGGCAAGATCGCGCCCGCGATGATCGCGTAGCGCGCCAGCGCCTTCACATCGTCGGCGTCGAGCCGCCCGACGAGGTGGTGCAATTCCTCGCGAAGCGCGAGCAACGCCACGCCGACCGCCGCGCAGGCAATGGCGAGCGCCGGATTTCCACTCCCCGCTAGGAAGCCGATGGCGACAGTACTGACCGCGGCCACGGCGCTGGTGGCATCGTGCTGGCTCGCGAGCTGGCGCGCGTAAGCGACTACCATAACGGCTACCAAGCCGACGGCGATTGCAGCGGCCACAACAAGCTCGCCAAGCGACCCGAGCAGGCCGGCGATCCCGCTGCCGAGGCCGAGGATGGTGAAGGTGCGGACGCCGGCGACGCGCGTGCCGGGCTTCTCGTCCCTGAGCTTCCAGCCGCGCTCGATCCCGATGAGCAGGCCGCAGGCAAGCGCAGTTCCGACCGACAGCGCCTGCCAGTACCAGCCTTCCGCGCTCATGCGTCAGATGGAGAGCCCGGGATCTCCCTCCAGAACTTGCTGCGCGAGCTTCGGCCGCTCGCCGGGCTGCCATAACTTCGCGGTGTGGACGACGCGGTAGCGCAACGGACCGCCGTCGGGCGTACCGCTCCGCGCGATCGGGCGCGGAATGCAGACGAATTCGGTTCGCATCTCATCCCCGCTGAGCCGAACCTTAGCATAGCCGTGCCCCCCCGCATCAACGAATTCCAGGTGGGGCGCGAGCTCAGGGTTCGACAGTGCCCGCGCACGTTCGAGGTCGAAGCTCTTCGCATATTCGAGCGACGAGCGGACGCCGTGCCGAAGTGTCATGTTGTAGGTCCAGTCGGGCTTAGCAGCGCCGGGGCGGTAGGCGACGTAGAGCGGTTTGAGCGGATTGGGCTTTTTGAAGCCGTGCTCAAAGGCTTCCATCGAGCCGGGGCTTACGAG
>Ga0070671_100000903_pt1 | contig 21644 bp, 19 predicted proteins | sample KBSS73metaG_FD_65341 | JGI IMG/M metagenome (GOLD analysis project Ga0070671, IMG submission 65341) | Switchgrass rhizosphere microbial communities from Kellogg Biological Station, Michigan, USA - KBS S7-3 metaG | ecosystem: Host-associated > Plants > Roots > Rhizosphere > Soil ...
GGCTCGTCCAGCACCAGGATCTCCGGGTCGCAGGCCAGCACGGTCGCCAACGCGACCCGGCGGCGCTGCCCGCCGGACAGGTGCAGTGGGGACCGGTCGGCCTGGTCCTCCATGCCGACGGCGGCGAGGGCCTCCGCCACGCGCGCCGCCAGTGCGTCGCCGGAGACCCCGAAGTTGGCGGGCCCGAACGCGACGTCCTCGCGCACGGTCGGCATGAACAGCTGGTCGTCCGGGTCCTGGAAGACGATCCCGACCCGGCGGCGGATCTCCTGCACGGTCGTGCGGGACACCGACAGTCCGGCGATCTCCACGGTGCCCGCGCCCGGCGCCAGGATCCCGTTGAGGTGCAGCACGAGCGTGGTCTTGCCCGCGCCGTTGGGACCCAGCAACGCGACCCGTTCGCCGGGCTCGATCCGCAGGTCGACGCCGTGCAGGGCCTGGTGGCCGTCGGGGTAGGCGAAGAGCAGGTCGCGGACGAGCAGGGAGGGCGGCGCGATCACGTGCACATCCTGCTGCAGGGTCACGCGATCACCCACCCGGTGCCTGCCAGCACGGCCGCGACGGCGACGGGGGCGAGCCCGCGGACCCAGTCGGCTCGGGTGGTGGTGTCGGCGGTGAGGACCGGCATCGCGCCCGTCCAGCCGCGGGAGAGCATCGCGAGGTGCACCCGCTCGCCGCGTTCGTAGGAGCGGAGGAAGAGGGCACCGATCCCGCGCGCGGTCGCGCCCGCCTGCCAGAGGAAGCGCGGGTCGTGGCCGCGGGAGATCCGGGCCAGCCGCATCCGCCGGGCCTCGCCGGAGATGACGTCGAGGTAGCGCAGCATCAGCGTGGCGATCGTGGTGACCAGCGCCGGGGCGCGCAGCCGCTGCAGCCCGACGAGCAGGTCCCGCATCGGCGTCGTGGCCGCCAGGGTGAGCGAGGTCAGCACCCCGAGCGTGCCCTTGACCAGGATGTTCCACGCGCCGAGCAGCCCCGGCTCGGACAGCGACAGACCCAGCCAGTCGATCCGGGGGTCCGGGCCGGTGAAGGGCAGCAGCACCGCGAGCACGACGAACGGCAGCTCGATCACCGACCGGCGCAGGATCCAGCCGACGGGGATCCGCGCCGCCGCCCAGACCGCCAGGAGCAGCAGGACGTAGCCCCCGAAGACGGGGAAGGCCTCGCGCGGGGTGGCCACCACGCAGATCACGCCGAGGAACGCGGCGACGATCTTGACCTGCGGCGGGAGCCGGTGGACGACCGACTCCCGGGGCAGGTGCAGGGGATGGACGTGGCCCGCGCCCATCTACTCCTCCCGCGCGGGGGTCCGCTTGCGCAGGAGCCAGAAGAGCCCCCCCGCCACGACCAGGGTGACGAGGACGCCGAGGATCCCGGCGAGCCCCACCGTGCCGTCGCCACCGAACAGCGAGTAGTCCGCGAGCGGCGAGCCCGCCGTGTGGTGCTCGCCTGCGTGCTGCGCGATGCAGGTGCCCGTGAGCTGCTCACCGTTCTCCGTGCAGCCGTGCAGGGCGACGGTGTCCAGCCCGTCGGGGCTGGAGCTGGCGAAGTACGACAGGCCGCCCGCGACGAGCAGCGCCACGGCCAGGAACCCGAGGAGGAAGCCCTTCCTCACCGCTGTACCTCCTTGCGCACCAGGGCCGGAGCGTTGCCGCGCAACAGGTACACCAGGTCTGGACGCACCGCGGCGACCGCACCCACGGTCGCGGCGGTGATCACGCCCTCGCCGATCCCGATGAGCGCGTGCAGGCCGACCATCAGCCCGAACACCGCGCCCAGCGAGGCCCCACCGGAGCCGCCGATCGCGTACTCCAGGACGAAGCCCAGAGAGGCGACCACCGTGTTGACGAAGGCCGCGACGAAGGCCGTCGCGACCAGGCCGCCCCTGCCGCGGCGGGCGAGCCCGCGCAGCAGCAGGGCGATCCCGTAGCCGGTGAAGACGCCGATCAGCGCCATGTTCGTGACGTTGGTGCCCAGCGCGGTCAGCCCGCCGTCGGCGAACAGCAGCGCCTGGACGAGCAGCACGATCGCGATGCACACCGCGCCGACGTAGGGGCCGACCAGGATCGCGACGAGCGCACCGCCGAGCAGGTGGCCGCTCGCGCCGGGCAGGATCGGGAAGTTGATCATCTGCACGGCGAAGACGAACGCGGTGACCAGCCCGGCCATCGGCGCGGTCCGGTCGTCGAGGTCCGCCCGGGCCCGGAACAGGCAGAACGCCAGGCCGACGATGGCCAGGGCACCGAACAGGAGGGAGGTCGGGGCGTTCACCAGCCCGTCGCTCATGTGCATGGCGGTGACCACGGGTCCTCCGGTGAGCCGACGACAGCGCGCCGGGACCGACGCACCGGTACAGCTCAACACCTCGGAGTCGTTGATGCAAAGTTCTGGCGAGAGCCGACCGTGTGCGACTGTCCGATCGGAGGGGCCGCTCCCGGGGCCCCGCGGCCTCTCAGGCGTCCGCGAGCTCCCTGGCCTGCTCCTTCTCGGCCCGCCTGGCCGAGCGGGCGGCGACGACGCCGAGGCCGACCCGACGGACGGCGCCCACCGGGGCGGTGAGCGCGCCGAGGGCGCGGTCGCTGAACCGGACCTGGTAGGCCTCGGAGCCGGACAGCTCGGCGACGATCGCGTGGTGCTCGCCCGCGACCCGGTCCGCGTAGCCCGGCTGGCCCTCGGTGCCGTTCATCCGGACGGCGGCCAGCGGCTCCGGCCTGCCCAGGAAGTCCCCGTGGTGCAGCAGGCGCAGCCAGCAGTCCAGGTCGAGCAGCTCGTCCCGGCGCCCGCGCCAGCCGCCCGCGGCGGCGAAGCTCTCCCGGCGGAACAGCACGTTGCACGCGTCGCCGATCAGGTTCGCCCGGCTCCGGACGATCTTGCGGGCCACCTCGTCCCCGCTGCGGGTGCCGATCAGGCCGTTGAGGCCGCGGCGGGGGACCAGCACGCGGCTCCGGTCGTCGACGACGTGGCGGCGCGAGGCCACCAGGGCCAGCCCCGGGTCGTCCAGCAGCGGCTGGCTCTGCAGCTCGAGGCAGCGCGGGTGCAGCAGGTCGCCGTCGACCACCGTCTTCACCAGGGGCGCCTGGCAGAGCTGCAGGGCGCGGTTGCGGGCCTCGCTGCGCGGCAGCCGCTCGCCGGTGCGGGCCACCCGGATCCGGGGGTCGGTGAAGCTGCGCATGATCTCGTGGGTGGCGTCCCGGCTCGCGTTGTCGAACAGCACCAGCTCGAACTCACGCTCGGTCTGGTCCAGGATCGAGCCGATGGTCTCGCCCAGGTGCTCGTCGCCGTCCGTGACGGCCGCGACGACCGAGATGACCGGCTGGAAGGGGGGCGCGAGTCCCGCGAGCCCGCCGCCCGGGCCGCCGACGGTCACCGCGCGCCCTGGTGGAGGCGGGGGATCAGGATGCCGGACGACGGGGTGTGCACGGAGCGGCACTCTACCGAGGGGCCTTTGGAGAGCCCGGGTAGGTGGGTCGGGAGCACTGTCCGTAAGGTTCGTGGGGTGCATCCGGACGAGTGCAGCCACCGTATTGTCACGAGGGTGTGGCGTCCGCAGGCCCGATCGGGTGACGGCCCCCACGGGAAGGGTCACCGCGGTCACGTAACGCTTCTCGGGGGTCGTCAGATAACCCGAATGATGACCGAGAACCGGCCCAGAGCTCGACCTGCAGTAGTCGGACGCCACGGCGTCAGTACAGACGCACTCGCTGTGCGATGAGGGGGACAACTGCGATGCAGCGCAGTCAGCAACCGACGGTGTCCGTCGTGGTACCGACCCGCAACGAGGCACGCAACCTCCAGGTCGTGCTTCCCGCGATCGCGGCGGTGCGCCCCGCGGTGCACGAGATCATCGTCGTCGACGGCAACTCCGTCGACGGGACGATCGAGACCGCCCGCCGCGTCCTGCCCTGGGTGCGGATCGTGGAGCAGACCCGCAAGGGCAAGGGGAACGCGATGGCGTGCGGCTTCGCCGCGGCCACCGGCGACATCATCGTGATGTTCGACGCCGACGGCTCGGCGGACCCCGCCGAGATCCCGGCGTTCGTCTCCGCGCTGATCGAGGGCGCGGACTTCGCGAAGGGCACACGCTTCGCCCGGGGGGGCGGCAGCGACGACATCACGCTGCTGCGCCGTAGCGGCAACGCCGGGCTCAACGGCGTCGCGAACATGCTGTTCGGGACCCGCCACTCGGACCTGTGCTACGGGTACAACGCCTTCTGGGCGGACCTGTTGCCGCTCCTGGAGCTGCCGGCGGTGGACGCTCCAGCACCCGACGACGGGTCGATGCTGTGGGGGGACGGGTTCGAGATCGAGACCGTGCTCGCCTGCCGCGTCGCGGCCGCGAACCTGCGGGTCACCGAGGTGCCGTCGTACGAGCGTGAGCGCATGTTCGGCGACACCAACCTGCGGACCTTCGCCGACGGCACCCGGGTGCTCCGCACCCTCGCCGCCGAGCGCCGCCGGGCGGCCCGCAAGGAGGCCGCGCGCCCCGCGCAGGTCGCGCCCGTGAACGGCGCACGCGTCAACGGGCACGTCCCGAACGGCGCTCCGGTCCGCAACGGCGTGTCCGTGGGCAACGGCCACCTCGGTGGGCTCGTGAACGGGCAGAGCGTCCGACCGGAGGTGCGGCAGGTCCCCCGCGGGGACACGCTGCCGGTGCCGCCGACCACGGAGCCCAGCCCGTCCGCGGCCGCGGCCACGCCGGTCACCACGGCGACCGCATCGACGACCGCGTCGACCACGCTGCCCGGCACCCCGGCGGTCGCACCGCGCTCGTCGCCGCGCCCGTCACCGCGTCCGGTCAACCGCCCGTCGGTGGCGAACGACCGCCCCGCGCCGGATCGCGCCGCGGCGCAGCGGGACGCCGTCGACGCACGTTATGCCTTGGAGGAGGAGGCGTCCTGAGAAGGGCGCCACGGTCCTCCCCCAGAGAGCACGCAGTCGAACGGCCGGCGGGACCGGCGAGGAACGGAGTGACGCGGTGAGCATGCCCTCCGCGGCGGAGCTGACCCGTGCTCGCACGGCGAGGCGCGGTGTCGCCGTGATGCTCGTCGTCGCCGGCGTGGTCGCCTGCCTGCTGAACGTGTTCGACGTGGCAGGCGGCTCCGGTCTGCGGCTCGCCCTCACCGTCGGCTTCCTGCTCCTCGGGCCCGGCTGGGCGGCGGCGGGCTTCCTGCGCCGCGCCCCGGCGGCCCACATGTGGCTGCTGACCGTGGGCGTCGGTGTGGCGACCACGCTGCTGGCCGCCCAGGTCATGGTCAGCGCCACCTGGTGGCACCCGGACCTGATGCTCTACATCGTCACCGCCCTGAGCGTGCCCTTCCTCCTGCGGCACGCGGTGGTCGCCCAGTGACCACCCAGGACACCCGCCGGGACGCGGACTCGTCGCGAGACTCCCCTCGTGCCGCCGTCCCCGACTCCGAGGCGACCCAGGTGATGGCGGTCGGCGCGCAGGATCTCGCGGACCCGCCGACCACGGCGCTGCCGATCATCCCGCCACCCCCGGTCGAGGACCCGGCGCCGCCGACCTGGGTCGAGCGGAACCGGCCGACGATCGACCGCTGGCTCTCGCCCGCGCTGGCCGTGCTCGCGCTGGCGATGCTGCCGCTCGCGGTCGCCACCACAGACCTCGCGGCGCTCGACGGCTGGGGCCTGGCCAAGGTGCTCGGCGCCCCCGCCTGGTTGGCGCTGCTGTTCGCGATCGGCGCCTGCCTCTCCGAGCTCTACGCCAAGCGCCCCCGCATCCCGATGCTGGGTGCCGCCACCGCGGTGCTCATTCTCTGCTCGACGGGTCTGCCGTCGGTCATCCAGCCCGCGGCCCGCTTCGGCACCGCCTGGACGATCACCGGGTTCGTCGACGCGGTCGCGGTCGCCAACGGCGTGCCGCCGCAGGGTCTGGACGCCCGGTTCTCCTGGCCCGCGTTCTTCGCCCAGTGGGCGTGGTTCCGCGAGGCCGCGGGCGCCGACCAGCTGGACGTCGTGCTGCGCTGGTTCCCGGCGGCCGTCGTCGCGGTCTGGGCGATCGGGATCTACGCGCTGGCCCGGTCCATGCTCGGGGGCTCGCGGGCGCCCTGGGCGGCGGCCTGGCTGTTCGTCGGGCTGAACTGGATCGAGCAGGACTACTTCTCGCCCCAGGCCACCGGCATCTGCCTGCTGCTGACCGTCCTGACCTTCGCGCTCGGCCCGCTGGCCACGCGCCGGACGGACGCGAGCGGCGTGCCCGGATGGCCCGCCCCACACGTGGGGGCGAAGCGCCTGCCGCTGTGGCACCGCTGGGTCGTCTCCGCGATGACCCCGCCGAACCGTCCGACGCTGCCGCCGCGCCAGCTGCTGCTCGTCTACTTCTGCGCCGCGCTGTGCATCCTCGCGGTCATCCCGGCCCACCAGCTCACGCCGTTCGCGATCCTGGGCCAGCTGGCCCTGCTCGCGCTCGTCGGGCGGTACCGGGGCCGCGGGCTCGTGCTCATCGGCATCCTGGGCGTCCTGGTGTTCATCCTGATCGCCGCCCGGCCCATCTGGACCACCCAGATCGGGCTGTTCATCGGCGACGGCAACACCGGCGCCGCCCTCGAGGCCGGCGTCGCGGACCGGCTGACCGGCGACTTCGGCCAGCAGATCGTGAAGTACGGCCGGTTCCTGGTGGCCGCGCTGTCCTACGGCCTGGGCTTCCTCGGCGCGATCATCTACTGGCGGCGCCGCCGGGACCTGGTGCCGATCGGCCTCGCGGTCGTCCCCATGGGCTTCGCCGCCCAGGGCTACGGCGGCGAGGGCTTCCTCCGGATCCTGCTGTTCGGCCTGCCGATCCTCACCATCCTCGGCACCGACCTGCTGCGCTTCCTCGTGCGCTGGCGGGGCTGGATGAAGCCGGTGCTGGCCGTCGGCATGGTGGCGCTGTTCGCCATGCTGATCTTCCTGCGCGGTGGCAACGACTCCTACCAGGTCGTCTACCCGCGAGACGCCGAGATGTACCGGCAGGTCGTGGCCACCACGCCGCCGGGGCAGAACGTCATGCCGCTGTCCGACCCCGGTCCGTTCGCCATCGAGGGGCTCACGATGTACGGCCGCGGCGGCGGCATCGAGGGCTGTGGGCGCATCGCGCCCGCCACGGACAAGATCGGCTGCATCGCGCAGATCAACCCGGACGTCATCGTCAACTTCGGGTCCATCGAGGCGCAGGGCGTGTACCTGTACCTGAACAAGCCCGGCTGGTCGCTGGACCTGGCGAACACGCTGATCGCCCAGGGCACCTACTACATGTGGTTCCAGGACCCGACGGACCCGTACGACTTCGTGCTGCGCAAGACGGGAGCGCCCGTCATCGACAGCGCGACGCAGGGCAGGCCCGGATGATCCTGGATCCCGGTTTCGACAGGTGGGTGTGGTTGGGCTTCTTCGGGCTGCTCGTCGTGCTGGGCGTGCGCGCCTGGGTGGTGGAGAGCAGCCGCGGGCGGCTGACCCGGACCCCCGGGCGGGTCAGGGCGCTGACCGGCGCGTCCGTCGTCATGGTCGCCGTGGTGCTGAGCCTGATGTGGGTGCAGGGCGGGCAGCAGGTGATCAACGCCGTGGTGAACCGGGTGGACCCGGTCACCGGCCTGCCGCTCGACCAGCCCGCGGCGCCGGTCGTCGCGCCGGTGGTCGACCCGAACGCCCCCGTCGACGAGCACGGCGCCCCGCTGCCCGCCCCCGCAGGGCCCGCGGCGAACCCCTAGCACGGCCGCGCGATCGTAGGGCGGTAGTACGGCGGTAATACGGCACTAGAACAGCACTGACCAGGCAGGACACCCCCTCGGGGGTCAGGCTCGACCGACGACGGCGTCGGAGCAACTAGACGACCGCGTACCCGAGGGGGCACGCGGAAGGCCGCGCGATATCGTGACGCCGCTGCCGGTTCGGCGGTTCGGGTGACTCCGAACGGACGAACTGCGGGGGGCATGGATCGCAGCGTCATCGGAGGAGGGCTCTCACCCCATGTCGGAACAGGTCTACGACTTCGTCGTGGTCGGTGGCGGTGCCGCCGGTTGCGTGCTGGCGAACCGGCTCAGCGCCGACCCGTCGAACCGGGTGCTGCTCCTGGAGGCGGGCAAGTCGGACCCGTTCTGGGACGTGTTCACCCACATGCCCGCGGCCATGGGCATGGCGATCGCCAGCCCGTCGCACAACTGGCAGTACGAGTCCGAGCCCGAGCCGTTCATGAACAACCGGCGCATCCAGCAGCCGCGCGGCAAGCTGCTCGGCGGGTCCGGCTCGATCAACGCGATGACCTTCGTCCGCGGGCACCCCGCGAACTTCGACGAGTGGGCCGCGAAGACCGGCGACGAGGCGTGGGACTACGCGCACGTGCTGCCGTACTTCAAGCGCATCGAGGACTCCCTGAGCTTCGGGGGCAACGAGTTCCGCGGCCGCGGTGGGCTGCAGACCGTCGAGAAGGCCCCCGCGGACCACCCGCTGTTCTCGCTGTTCTTCGAGGCCGCCCAGCAGGCCGGCTACAACATCACCGCGGACCTGAACGGCGCGGTGCAGGAGGGTTTCGCGGCGTTCGACCGCAACATCCGCCGCGGTCGCCGCCAGTCGTCGTCGCAGGCGTACCTGCACCCGGTGATGGGCCGCCCGAACCTCGAGGTGCACACCCGGGCGCTGGCCACGCAGGTCGTGTTCTCCGGCAAGCGCGCGGTCGGGGTGACCTACCGGTCCGGCAACGTGGAGAAGATCGTCCGGGCCAAGGAGATCGTGCTCTCCGGCGGGGCGTTCAACACCCCGCAGCTCCTGCAGCTGTCCGGGGTCGGCAGGCCAGCGGACCTCGCCGCCGTCGGGGTCTCCCCGGTGCACGAGCTGAGCGGCGTCGGCTACAACCTCGAGGACCACCTCGCGGTCCAGGTCCAGCACTCGTGCACCCAGCCCATCTCCATGGTGCACATGAAGGACAAGAAGAACTGGCCGAAGATGGGCCTGCAGTGGCTCGCGGGCCGCGGCCCGGCCACCAGCAACATGTTCGAGGCGGCGGGCTTCATCCGCAGCAACGAGGACATGGCCTTCCCGGACGTGATCATCGGCTTCGCCGCCATGGCGATGCGGTTCGACGAGAAGCGGATCGTCGACGGACACGGCTACCAGGTGCATGTCGGCACGATGGCGGCCCGCTCGCGGGGCAGCGTCACGCTGAAGTCCGCGGACCCGACCCAGCACCCGCGGATCGTCTTCAACTACCTGGACAACCAGCGGGACCGGGACGACTGGGTCAAGGCGGTCCGGATCGCCAGGGACATCATGAGCCAGCCCGCGTTCTCCGGGGTCGACGGCGGCGAGGTGGTCCCCGGCGCGTCGGTGCAGACCGACGAGGAGATCATCGCCTGGATCGCCGAGGCCGGACAGACCGGCCTGCACCCCACCGGCAGCGTCCGGATGGGGATCACGGCGGAGGACGTCGTGGACCCGTCCTCGATGCGCGTGCACGGGCTGGAGGGTCTGCGGGTCGTCGACGCGTCGGTCTTCCCGACCGTGACCAACACCCAGACCTACGCCCCCACCCTGATGGTGGCGGAGAAGGCGTCGGACATGATCCTCGGCAACACCCCGCTCGAGGCCGTCCGGATCGCCCGCCCCGAGGTCGTCTCGCAGGCGCGGCCGTCCGCCGCCGCGGACGCCGTCGTGGCACCAGTCCCCTCGGGCTGAGCTTCGCACTCGAGGGGCTCCATTCGCTGAGCACGGAGGACGTCGATGGAACTGCCCCAGCGGGCGCCTGCCTGGGTGGGCCGGGTGGACCGACGGGCCGAGGGCCCGGACGCGCTCGACCTCTCGGTCGACCCGCGGTACGTGGCCGCCCGGTTGCTGGTCACCGCCGGGGAGGTGCCGGCGGGGCTGATCACCGTCGGGCTGACCGGGGGGCGGGCCACCACGTCCACGGTGCGGGCCGCCATCGAGGCCCAGCTGGGGGCGGATCACGGCGCGGACACCGCGCTGCCCGCCTCGGCCGAGCCGCTGACCGTCGTGATCGCGACCCGCGGTCGGCCGGAGAGCCTGCGGACGAGCCTCGCGGCCGTCGTCGCGGGGGACCATCCGGCCGTCACGGTCGTCGTGGTCGACAACGACCCCACCGACGACGCCACGCGGAAGGTCGCCGAGGAGTTCGCCGACCAGGGCGTGGTCTACGTGCGGGAGGCCCGGCGGGGGCTGTCCGTCGGGCGCAACCGGGGGTTGCGCGAGGCGGCGACCGGGCTGATCGCGTTCACGGACGACGACACCGAGGTCGACCGGCACTGGGCCTCCCGGATCGCGGCGGTCTTCGCCGCGGAGCCGGAGCTGGCCTGCGTGAGCGGTCCGGTGATCGGGGCCCGGCTGGAGACCGAGGAGGAGCTCGCCGCCGAGCGGGCCCTCGTCTGGAACCGGGGCTTCGAGTCGCGGCGCTACTCGCTGGCGGACCCGCCCGCGGACTCCGCGATCTTCCCCTTCTCGCCCGGCCTGTTCGGGATCGGCGCCAACTTCGCCGTCCGGGCGGACATCGCCCGCGCGGTCGGCGGCTTCGACGAGGCACTCGGCGCAGGCGCGCCGACGCGGGGCGGCGAGGACTGTGAGTTCATGGTCCGGCTGGTCCTGGGCGGCCACCAGGTCGGCTACGACCCCGGTGCGTTCGTGTGGCACCACCACCGCTCGTCGCCCGAGGAGCTGCGCAGCCAGCTGCGCGGGTACTCGATGGGCCTCGGGGCGTTCCTCACCAAGATCGCGCTGGACCCGAAGGCGGGGGCGATGGCCGCGCGCAGGCTGCCCGCGGCCGTGGCACAGTTCCGTCAGATCGGGGACCGCGAGGCCACCGCCGGTGAGGGGATGGCCGCGGGCAGCCTCCGCGAGCGGATCACCTGGATCGCCGACGGCGGGACCGCGTACGTCCGCGGCCGCCGGGCCGCGCGCCGCTCCGGCGGCCGCGTCCCGAAACTCTCGCCGCTGGGGCCGGTGGGCCGGTGACCGGGCCGGGGGGCAGGAACGACGGCGGGGACGAGCAGCACCCGCCGACCAGGCCGTTCGAGGCTACGGGGGCGGAGCCGACGGCGTCCCGGCACGAGCCGGACTCCACGCCGCGGACCGAGCCGACCGCACAGACACCACCGCCGACCCAGGCCATCCCGACGACGGACGCCGCGGACGCTCCGCCGGAGCGCACCGAGGGTGCGCACCGCGCGTCCGGCGCCGAGCAGCCGGGCGGTGCGCCGCCCAAGACGGCCTCGCGCAGGTCGCTCTACATCGTGGCGGGCATCGCCGTGCTCGCCGTCGTCGCGTTGGTCGCGGTGTTGCTGACCCGGCCGTCCGCGGACACCGGCGGGGGAGGGCAGCAGGCCGAGCCCGCAGGCCCCACCTCGGCCACGGTCACGCCGAGCGCGGGCACCGAGACCAGCGCCGCGACGATCCTGGGCTGGGGCGAGCCGAGCCGGGTCGACGAGTTCGACGGGCCCCGGCCCGCGGGCTGGAACCTCTACAACGGCAAGGGCCACGACGGCAACGGCCGCCGCACGCCGGACGCCGTCAGCGTCGAGGACGGCATCCTCACCATCACCGGTGACTCGCAGGGCAACACCGGCGGCATGGCGCTCTACCCCGGCCAGCAGTACGGCCGCTGGGAGGGCCGGGTCAAGCTGCCGGACTCCGACCCGACCTACCACGCCCTGCTGCTGCTGTGGCCGGACGCGGAGGACTGGCCGGAGGGCGGTGAGGTCGACTTCATGGAGGCGACCGGCGGCGACCGTCAGGACGTCAGCTTCTTCCTCCACTACAGCGAGGACAACAAGCAGGACGAGGGTGAGGTCGCGGTCGACGCGACCCAGTGGCACAACTGGGCCGTGGAGTGGACCCCGGACCACATCATCGGCTACCTGGACGGCCAGGAGTGGTACCGGAACGAGAACAAGGACCACCTGCCGCCGCGCCCGATGCACCTGACCATCCAGCTGGACTGGTTCCCGGAGGACGGGGACGCGAACAACGTCCGCGAGTCCGAGATGCAGGTGGACTGGGTCAAGGAGTACCCGCTCCGCTGAGCGGATCAGCGGTACCCGCTGCCCGTCACTCGGCCCCGTAGGCCGGGCGGCGGGCGGCGGGCAGCTTGAGGGTGCGGGCGTTGGCGATGTCGATGCTGCCGGTGTCCGTGTCCAGGTCCGGGTCGAACCACGCGGGCACCGGCGCCGCGATGCCCGGGCCGATCCGCTCGGAGCTGTTGAACGTGTCCGGACGCACCCGCCCGGCCGCCCGACCCGCGAAGTAGGCGCCCACGCCGGCGATGGTCCGGGCGACCTCGGCCCGCGACGGCTTGACGTGCTCGGCGATGGCCTTGTGGTACCACGCCAGCTGGACGTCCAGGGCGTGCTGCAGGCTGTAGTGCCTGCGCACCAGCTCGAGGGCGAACTCCGCGTTCGCCTTGCGGCGCACCGGGTCCGCCATGAGGCTCCGCAGCTCACGGACGAGGACGTCCTCGCCGGTGCCGCCGTCTCCGATGCCGTAGAAGCCGTGCCAGCGGAACTCGCGGGCGGAGTGCCGGTCCAGCACCTTGAAGTAGCCGTGCTCGCCCTGCACGATGCACGGCTTGCCGAACGCCATCGCCCGCAGCACCGACCCGCCCATGCCCAGGGCGATGTCCGCGGACTCGTAGGCCGGGCGCGGGTCGACCCGCAGCCCGGGGAGCGTGACGACCTCGCGGCCCGCCCGGGCGTTGGTCGTGGCGGCCAGCGCCTGCAGCTCCGGCATTGCGGGCCCGTCGCCGACCAGCACGAGCCGGATCGGGTACTGGTGCGCGATCCGGCCGGTGGCGCGGATCGCCGTCTCCAGTCCCTCCTGCTTGAGGGCGCGGGCGAAGCGGCTGACCGCGACGACCATGATCTCGTCCGGCTTGACGCCCATCTCGGCGCGGAAGTCCTGTCCGCCGGGGTAGCCGGGGTACTGGCCCACGACGTCCGTCGGGATCTCCAGGATGCCGATCGAGCCGGTCCGCTCCCGGGTCTCCATGGCGATCAGCGGGCCGCAGACCTGCAGCGGGACCGAGCCGGGCATGAAGTCCGGCACCGACATGCTGTTGATCGTCATGGTCATCGGGACGTCGTCCGAGCGGTGCGGGCCGAGGAACATCAGGATCGAGGGCGTGAGCTCGTAGGTGTGCACGAGGTCGGGCTGCACCCGCCGGACCAGCTCACGCATCCGCCGGTAGGCGCTGCGCGCGGTCGGCGCGATGTTGTCCGGCGACAGCTCCTCGATGACCTCGAAGGGCAGGTTCTTCTCGGCGATGACGTCCTGCAGCACACCGGGAGGGCCCGCCAGGGTCACCTCGTGGCCGAGGTCGCGCGCGCCTGCGGCGAGGTCGACCGAGTTGCGCTGGCTGCCGCCGATGCCGAGGTTGTGCAGCACCACGAGCAGGCGCAGCGTCCGCTGCGGCCGGAACGGTCCGCTCTGCCAGGTCACGTCCTGGTACTCCCTGTGCTGTCTGCGAGGTCCCTCGCGGGCTCCTCCCGGTCCTCCGCGGCGCGGGCCTCCCGACGCAGCGAGCGGGCGAACCGGAGCAGCGGCACCGCGACGATCAGCGCGGTGAGGGCCTGGGCGAGCAGGAACGCCAGTCCGGCGCCCCCGACCCCCATCCGGTCCATGAGCACCACGGCGAGCCCGATCACGAGTGCCGCGGTGAACACTTCTAAGACGACGACACGCCCCATCTGGTTGCGTAGCCGGGAGGTATTGATGAAGTTCATGGTGATGATCGTGAACGGGATCGCCAGCACGGCGTACCGGAGCACCCAGGTGCCCTCGTCCGAGTAGGTGTCGCCGAGGATCGACAGCAGCCAGGGCGCCAGGAAGTACAGCGACGGCACCCCGACGAGCCCGATCAGGTAGCTCAGCCGGAACGTGCGGCGCATCAGCGCCCACTGCTCGCGCCGGTCGTGGCTCGCCTCGACGACGTAGGACGAGCTGATGTTCCAGATCAGCACGCTGAACGACTCGGCGATCAGCCAGGGGAGCGCGTAGTAGGCGTTCGCCTCGGTGCCCAGCCGCGCCACGACCAGCAGCGGCAGCACCAGCGGGATGACGACGGTGACCGCGCCGGTGGCGTACTCGGCCAGGAAGATCGTGAGCAGCCCGCGGCGGTCTGGCATCGGCGGGGTGCCGGGGCCGGGCGGCGGGATGCGGGGGAGCAGCCGCAGGAACAGGATCGGCGCGATCACCAGCTGCAGGACGATGATCGGGATCGCCCAGGCGACGAGGATGCCCTTCTCGAACGCGAAGCTCGCGAAGAGGATCAGCAGCCCCATCTTGCCCAGCGCGAACAGCAGCTGTTCCAAGGGGATCCAGGTGGAGCGGCGCAGCCCGGTGAGCACCCAGTCCTGCAGGGTGGACAGCGCGAGCAGCACCACCAGCAGCGGGAACCCCAGCTTGTCCCACGTGGTGGGGAACAGCTCCTCGTGCGGGAAGAACAGCAGGAAGCCGAAGCCGAGCAGCAGCGCGATGGCGGTGGCGATGCCGTAGCCCGCGAGCACGAGCCTGCGCCCGCGCCCGTGCGACGACGCCAGCACCCGGCCGAACAGCAGCCCGACGTTCGACGCCGCGATCTGGCTCAGCATCGTCGCGGTGGACAGGATGGCCGAGGACCGGCCGACCTCCGCGGCGGGCAGCCGGGCCGCGATGGCCCAGAACCCGAGGCCGACGACGGCGGTGATGCCGGTCGCGGCCATCAGGGCGAACGCGTTGAGCTCGAGGCTGGGCAGTCCCCGCCTGCGGGCGGGCTCCTCCCCGGCCGCCGTCTCGGTCGGCTCGGTCGTCTCGGCCGCGGCGGTCGCGGCGGTGGTGGCGGACACGAGCCGCACGGGAGCGGTCGCCTGGGCGGCGCCCGGCGCGGGGACGACGGCCGCGAAGCGCTCGGTGGCGGGATCGGCGTAGGGATCGGCACCGGGACCGGTGACGCGGCGGACCTCCCGCCCGGCGGCCGGGCGCCGGAGATCCTGCGTCCGCTCGCTGTCTCGATCCACTGAAGCGCTACCCCGTCAGACCCTGATCGTGCCCGTGAGCACCTTTATCCGTGGCCCGACGATCCTAGGGGCCACCCGGATGGGCCCGGTGCGGGGGTACTCCGACCGGGGCACCTAGGGTCTGCCCAGCACGGAGGGGGACGAGGGGATCGGGATGAACACGACGAACCGGGTGCAGGTGCACCCCGCGGGTCTCTGCGAGAGCGACGAGGTCGGTGCGGGGACACGGGTGTGGGCCTTCGCCCACGTGCTCCCGGGCGCGCGGGTGGGTCGGGACTGCAACATCTGCGACGGCGCGTTCGTCGAGGGCGGCGCGACCCTGGGCGACAACGTCACCGTGAAGAACGGCACGCTCGTCTTCGAGGGCGTGACCTGCGAGGACGACGTGTTCCTCGGCCCGAACGTGCTCTTCACCAACGACCTGCGCCCGCGCGCGGCGATCAAGCGCAGCGGCGACTCCCTGCTGCCGACGACGGTCCGCCGCGGCGCGACCCTCGGCGCGGGCACCGTGGTGGTGTGCGGGACCGAGATCGGCGAGCACGCCTTCGCGGCCGCGGGCGCCGTCGTCACCAGGTCCGTCCCCGCGCACGCGTTCGTCGCAGGCAACCCAGCAGCGCCGAAGGGCTGGGTCTGCGTCTGCGGCGAGCGGCTGCCGGAGGACCTGGTGTGCCCGGACTGCGGCACCGCCCACGAACGCTTCGGGGACGGCCTGCGGGTGCGCGACCGGGCGAACGCGGACGGGTGACGGTCCGTCGCTAGGGTCTCTCCGCAGAGATTCGCCGCTCCCCGAGGAGAGACATGGACAGCACGACCGCCTTTCGGGCCCTCCGCGACGTCGGCGCCGCCGCCTGGTTCGGCGGCTCGCTGATGGGTGCCTCCGGGCTCAACGCCGCGGCCGACGCGGCGGGCGGGCCCGCCGACCGCGAGCGTGTCGTGAGCGCGGGCTGGGCGAAGTGGACCCCGATCTCCCGCGCGGCGCTGGCCGCGACGCTGCTCGGCGGCGTCGCTCAGCTGGCCACCCGGCGGAGCGCGGCGGACGTCGTCGGGGTCGGTCTCACCACCGCCGCGGTGGGGCTCACCGCGGGCACCGCCGTGATGGGCGCCAAGGAGGTCCCCGAGACCACGATCCACGCCGTGGAGTGGACGATCCCCGCCCTGCTGGCCGGGGTCATCCTGAGTGGTCTGAAGCGCTGACCGACTCGGGACACCGGACCGGCTCAGCCGCGCAGCCCGACCGCGAACGCGCCCCAGGGCAGCGTCTCCAGTCGGGCGCGGAAGCCCAGCTTCTCCAGCAGCGGGACCGCCTCGTCGGCGGTCTCCGCGCTGTGGACGTCCGAGATCTCGAGCTTGATGCAGCGGACCTCCCGCGCCCAGTCGCCGTGGCGCAGCAGCTCCTGCCAGGCCGTCTCGACGCTGACCAGGAGGTAGTCCACGGGCGCGCCGCCGGTCCATTCGGCGAGCAGCCTGCCCGCGTCGGCGGCCTCGATCACGGGGCCGACCGACTGCGGGTGCTCGGCCGTGCCCGCGCCGGTCTGCTCGGCCGCGAGGTCGAGGCCCCAGGCGTCCCGCCCCCAGCCCACCTCGAGCGTGGTGTCGTGGTGCCAGACCGCGGTGTCGACGATCCGGGCCCGCCCGCCGAGGTGCTCGGTGTTCCGCCGGGCCAGCACCGCGTTGTCGAAGTCCGGCTCGACGCCGAGCACCCGCGCCTCCGGGTACTCGTCCGCCAGGTCGGCGAGCAGCAGGCCGATGTTGGCGCCGAACACGGCGATGTGGCGCACCGGGCCGGGCATGTCCGCGGGCGGCATGTGGTGGCCCTCGGCGAGGAACTGGAAGGCGGCGTAGTCCCGCGACCGCGGGCGCAGCCACACGATCCGGTCCCCGAGCTCCGGCACCCGGAACGGCCGCGCCGCCGACGCGGGGCGCTGGTCCTCCTCGCGGCCCAGGGCGGCCTCGGCCAGCATCCGGACCATCCGCAGCCTGCCGGCGGCGTCCCCGATCCGGGCGACGGAGCGGACCCCGCGGCCCGCGTGCCGGGCCGCGCTCGCGGCGAGCTGGGGAGCCTCACCCCGGCGCAGGTGCTCGACGAGTCGGTGCAGGCGCGTGCCGTCCGGTTGGTCCATCGTGTCCTCTCGGCTCACCCGCCCGGGCGTCCGCCGGGCGAGGCCCAGGGTACGGCGGGCCCGCGCGCGGGCGCCCCTCGACCCGGCCGCCGGGACATGCCCTAGCCTCAGCGGCGATGGACACGCACGCGCTGCGCAGCAAGGTCGGAGAACTCCCCGCCGCCCAACTGGCCTACCGCTGTGCGGTCGCAGGCCGGATGCGGGCCGAGCGCTGGGGCCTGGCGCTGGACGAGACGCTCCGTACCCGCACCCGGTTGGAGAAGCCGCGCAAGGCCGCCGTCGGGCGGATCCTGGCCTACCACTCGATCGGCACCCAGTCGTGGGGGGTGAACGACGTCCGCCCCGCGGACTTCGAGAAGCACCTCCAGCTGGCGATCGACGACGGCTGGAGCTTCACGACCCCCGACCGGGTCCTCGCCGAACCCTCCCGCCGACAGCTCGCGATCACGTTCGACGACGGCGCGACGAGCGTCCTCGACAACGCCGTCCCGGTCCTGCGCCACCACGGCGTCCCGTCGACCATGTTCGTGGTCAGCGGATGGGCCGACGGCGGGCACAGCGCGGGCTACGAGCACGTCCTCGACTGGGCGGGCCTCCAGCGGCTGGAGGCGGCCGGGGTGACCCTGGCCAGCCACTCGGCGTCGCACCCGGACTTCGGCAGGCTCGACGCCGGCGCGGCCGAGCGCGAGCTCGTCGACTCCCGGGAGCGGCTCGAGACCATGCTCGGCCACCCCGTGGACGAGTTCGCCATCCCCTTCGGCCAGTCGGCGAACTGGACCCCGGAGGCGGGGGAGATCGCCGCGAAGGTCTACGGCACGGTCTACGCCCAGGCCGTCGACACCCGCCCCGAGAACACGGTCCCGCGCACCTTCATCACCCAGATCGACCGCCCCGTGATCTTCCGTGCGGCGCTGAACGGGGCGTTCGACGGCTGGGAGGAATGGTTCCTCGGGCCGCGCTGAACTCGCGCCCGGCGGTCGCCCACCCCTGTGCGAGGCTTCCGAGGTGGATGCCTGGACACCGCCGTTCCTCCGGCTGGAGCTCGCCCGGGTCGAGGAGCGGTACACGCAGGTCGCGGCGCTCTTCGACGAGGTGCTGTACGCGGTGAAGGCGTGTCCGGAGCCCGCGGTGCTGCGCAGGCTGGCTGCGCTGGGCTGCGGGTTCGACGTCGCCTCCGCCGCCGAGCTCGCCGCGTGCCTCGCCGCGGGCGCCGACCCCGCGCGGCTCAGCCACGGCAACCCCGTGCGAGGCCCCGGCGACGCCGCGGCCGCGTTCGCGCTGGGGGTGCGCCGGTTCGTCACCGACAGCGCCGAGGACCTCGCGACCCTCCCCCCGGGGTCGGAGGTGCTGGTCAGGGTGCTGGTCGCGGACACGGGGTCGGCCACGCCCTTCCTCGGCAAGTTCGGCGCGGCGCCCGCGGAGGCGGCCCGCCTGGCGCGGGGGACGTCGGGGGTGGCGATCCACGTCGGCTCTCAGCAGCCGCGTCCGGCGGCCTTCGCCGACGGGGTGCGGGCCGCCTTGCGGGTCGCAGGCTCGGCCGGCGTCGCCACCCCCGTGCTCGACGTCGGCGGTGGACTCCCGGTGCCCTACCGGGAGCCGGTGCCCCCGGTCGAGGCGTTCGCGGAGGCCGTCCACTCGGCGGTCGCCGCGGCGGTGGCGGTGGGCGACGTGGACGGGGCACGAGTCGTCGTCGAGCCGGGACGCCTCCTGGTCGCCGAGGCCGGGACCCTGCACACCTCCGTGCTGCGGGTCTCCCGGCGACCCGGCATCGACCACCGCCGCTGGGTCTACCTCGACTGCGGCCGCTACCAGGGGCTCGCCGAGACCGAGGGCGAGGCGATCGACTACCCGGTGCACGTCCCCGGCCGCGGCGGGCGCCGTGGGCCGGTCGTCCTCGCCGGACCGACGTGCGACGGCGACGACGTCCTCTACCGCCGCCGCCCCTACGCGCTCCCGCTGGACCTGGCTGCGGGGGACCGCGTCGAGCTGCGGCACGCGGGCGCCTACACGGCGAGCTACGCCTCGGTGGGGTTCAACGGGTTCGGGCCGCTCCCCGTGCACGTGGTGGAGTAGAGGCCATGCACCACCCCACCGGACGGCACGTCCTCGCAGAGCTCCGCGGCATCGACCCCGAGCTGCTCGACGATCCCGAGGCGCTTCGTCACGCGCTGCGCACGGCCCTGCTCGGCGCCGGGGCGGACGTCCGGCAGACGGTGGCCGAACGGTTCACGCCGCAGGGCGTGACGGTCGTCGCGCTGCTCGCTGAGTCGCACGCCTCCGTCCACACCTGGCCGGAGCGCCGAACCGCCCTGGTCGACGTCTTCACCTGCGGGGACACCGCCGATCCCGAGCTCGGTGCCCGACGGCTCGCGCTCGCGCTGGGGGCCACCGGGTTCAGCAGCCAGACCATCCACCGGGGCGAGGTGGCCGTGGAGCCGATCTCGCCCGGTGTGGCCCGGCACTGGGCTCTCGACGCGGTGCGAGTGCGAGTGGACACGGCCCTCCAGGAGGTCGTGATCGCCGACACCGCGCAGGGGGTCGCGCTGTTCTGCGACGACGAGCGGCAGAGCGCCGAGCTGTCCCAGCTGACCTACCACGAGGCCCTGTTCGTGCCCGCCGCGCTGCTCGCCGAGCGCCGCGAGCGGGTGCTGGTGATCGGCTCCAGCGAGGGCGTGGTGTGCGAGCTGGCCGTGGCGTGCGGCGCCACGACGGTGGACCACGTCGACCTCGACGAGGAGTGCGTCCGGCTCTGCGCGGAGCACCTCCCGTACGGGTACACGGTGGACGACCTGGAGCGTGAGGGGCCGGTGCGGATCCACTACGCCGACGGCGCCGCCTTCGTGGCGGAGACCACGGCGTCCTGGGACGTGATCGTCGTCGACCTGCCCGACGAGCGCCCCGCCGACCCGGCCGCCCAGCTCAACCGCCTCTACACCGCGGACTTCCTGGCCGACTGCGCGGCGCGGCTGCGCCCCGGCGGGGTGGTCGTCGCGCAGGCGGGCAGTCCGGCGGTGTGGCGGGACGGGACGCTGCGGGCGGCCTGGGCCCGGTTCGGGGCGGTGTTCGCGCAGACCGTCTACGCCGGGTGCCCTGAGCACGAGTGGGCGTTCCTGTGCGGCCTGCCGAGCCCGGTCCCGAACCCCGGGGAGCTGGCCGCCGCTCGGCTGCCCGGTCTCGGCTACACGCCGCGCACCCTCGACGCCGACGACCTCCGGGCACGGACGGTCGCACCGTCGTCGCTGCGGCGGTCGGCCACCCGCGATCGTGAGCAGGGAGTGCCCAGCCGCTAGTCCTCCGCGCCCGTGGGACGGAGCCTCCGTCAGGGGCTCCGCCCCCGACACCCCGGGGCCTCCCTCCGGGGAGGGATCCTCCTGCGACGAATCCACAATGGAGCACGCGCTGGACAGGTGCTGTGGATGGCGTGCTCCCGGTGGTGAGCGGCTGGCTGGGCGGAGTCGGTCGCGGGTGCGGTCGGTGTGTCGGAGAGGGGTCAGAGCTCGGATGCCTGCCGTCCTTTCTCGGATGACCGTTCGTCGCATCACTGCAGCTCAAGGGGTGTCGATCGAACATCTCTTCGGTACGATGCGAGTATGTCCGGGTGGGTCGTGGAGATCGATCGCGGGGCGCTTGCCCCGGTGGTCGACCACCCCAGCCTGCCCGCGGCCGTGGATGAGGTCGGGGGGTTCGAGGAGGCGTTGACCCGGCTCCTCGAGGAGATCGACGACTCGCTGTCGGTGTCCACTCTGGACGATCGCGGGCTGGTGGACGCGATCATGGAGGAGGAGCGGTTGTCGCGGGTGCACGCCGCCCGCCGGACCCGGTTGATCGCCGAGATGTACCGCCGCCGCCCCGGGGACGAGCCGGGCATCACCTCCGAGGACGACACCGCGATGGTGTTCCCGATGTCCCGTTGGGCGCCGGATGAGTTGGGTCTGGCGCTGTCGATGTCGCGGCTCACGGCGAAGAGCACCCTGCGCGAGGCCGCCCGGCTCGCTGCGGTCCTGCCGGACACCCTGGTGGCGTTCGAGCGCGGTCTGATCGACTCGTATCGGGCCAGGATCATCCACGACACCACGTTGTGTCTGCCGGACGGGCCGGCCCGTGAGGTCGAGGCGCTCGTCCTGGCCGACGCGGGGGAGCAGACCTACGCGCAGCTCCGGGCCGCGGTGCGTGCGGCGGTGATGCGGGTCGATCCGGAGGGCGCGAACCGTCGGCACCAGCAGGAGCGGAAGAAGCGGCTGGTCGATGTGTTCGCCGAAGAGGAAGGCATGGCCGCCCTGCGGGCGGTGATGCCCGCCACCGAGGCACAGGCGATCTGGCACCTGCTGACCCGCCTGGCCCGCAGCATCGACGATGAGCGCACGCTGGACCAGCGCCGGGCCGACCTGGTGGTCGACCTGCTGCGCGGTCGCCTCACCCTCACCGACCTCGACGCACCCACCCCCGCCGGCCCCGCATCCCCGACCGGCGATGATTCAACCGGCGATGAACCGGCCGACGGTGAGTCGACGAGTGCCGGAGCGGCGCGGCCCTGGTGGGGTGA
>Ga0070671_100000908_pt1 | contig 21598 bp, 16 predicted proteins | sample KBSS73metaG_FD_65341 | JGI IMG/M metagenome (GOLD analysis project Ga0070671, IMG submission 65341) | Switchgrass rhizosphere microbial communities from Kellogg Biological Station, Michigan, USA - KBS S7-3 metaG | ecosystem: Host-associated > Plants > Roots > Rhizosphere > Soil ...
CGCGCGGCCGTTGTTGCGCGCGCCCGACAACTGCCTTGTGCATTTGCGTCACCTTGCGGACTCTTGCACTGCGCCCGCAGGAGCGCAACGCTCGACGGTGCGTGACCGCTGTCCAAGCGATCGTGGTAGATTTGTTACATGGGTGGGAACGTGGCAGCGGAACCCGTCGGGTCTATCGAGGTTGCGCTCGCTCACGCGGCGCGGCTGCTTGAACGCGACCCGCGACTGGCCGCCGAGCAGGCCAGCGAGATTCTAAAGGCGGTCCCCGCCCATCCCAGCGCCACACTGATCCTGGGTATCGCACGCCGCGCCAGCGGTGACACCCCCGCCTCACTTTCTGTGCTGCAGCCGCTGGCTCAGGATCAGCCGCGCTGGGCCGCCGCTCACTACGAACTCGGCCTCACCCTCGGCGCACTCGGACAGGGTGACGAGGCCGTCGCGTCGCTGCGCCGCGCGGTGCAGCTGAGCCCGGAGATGCCCGATGCGTGGCGGGCGCTCGCCGACCATCTGGCCGCGACCGGGGATGAATCCGGCGCCGAGAACGCGCGCGCCCGCCTGCTCAAGGCCTCCACGCGCGACCCGCGGCTACTCGCCGCGGGGGCGGCGCTGTGCGAGAACCGCATTCCCGAGGCCGAGGCGCTGCTGCGCAAGCACCTGCTCGAACATCCGACCGACATCGCGGCCATCCGGATGTTCGCGGAAGTCGCAGCCAGAATCGGGCGCTACCACGATGCGGAGAACCTGTTGGCGCGCTGTCTGGAGCTGGCGCCGTCATTTCTCGGGGCACGGCAGAACTACGCGGTGGCGCTGTATCGTCAAGGCAAGTACGCCGAGGCGCTGCCCGAGATTGAACGCCTGATCGTCGCCGAGCCGCGCAACCCGAACTACCGCAGCCTGCACGCCGCAGTCCTGGCCGGGATCGGCGAGTACGCGCGCGCGCTTGCTATCTATGAGGAGGTGCTCAAGGAGTACCCCCGGCATGCCAAGATCTGGCTCAGTTACGGGCATGCCCTGAAGACCGCAGGCCAGAGGGCCGAGGGCATCGGCGCGTACCGGCACGCGATCAGCCTGGAGGCGGGGCTGGGCGAGGTCTGGTGGAGTCTGGCCAATCTGAAGACCTACCGTTTCGACGCCGCCGACCTGGCGCACATGCGCACCCAGCTGGCGCGCAAGGACCTGAGCGCCGAGGACCGCTTCCACTTTCATTTTGCGCTCGGCAAGGCTCTCGAGGACCAGGAGCTGTATGAGGACTCATTTGCGCACTACCGCGAGGGCAACGCCCTGCGCCGCGCGCAGGTGCACTACGAACCGCAGCGCATCCGCGAGCATGTCAGGCGCTTCAAGGCAGTGTTCACGCCCGAATTCCTGGCCTCCCGCTCAGGCGCGGGCGCTGCGGCCGCCGACCCGATCTTTGTGGTCGGACTCCCGCGGGCGGGCTCAACTCTGATCGAGCAGATTCTCTCCAGCCACTCCCAGGTGGAGGGCACCATGGAGCTGCCCGACGTGCCGGCGCTGGCGCAGAGCGTCGGCCCGCGCACCGGTGATGAGGGCGCACGCTATCTGCATGCCCTGCACTCCCTGCCGAACGCAGAACTTGGGAAGATGGGCGAGGAGTACCTCGCGCGCACGCGCATTCAACGCAAGACGCAGCGCCCCCACTTCATCGACAAGCTGCCCAACAACTTCCTACACGTCGGGCTCATCCATCTGATGCTGCCGCGCGCGCGCATCATCGATGCGCGCCGTCACCCTTTGGGCTGCTGCTTCTCGAACTTCAAGCAGCATTTCGCGCGCGGTCAGAATTTCACCTACGATCTTGCGGAAATCGGCATTTACTACCGCTCGTACGTCGAACTGATGGCGCACGTCGACGCGGTGCTGCCGGGCCGCGTGCATCGGGTGCTGTACGAGGACATGGTGGCCAACACCGAATCCGAGGTGCGGCGCCTGCTGGACTATTGCGGCCTGCCGTTTGAGCCCGAGTGCCTGCGCTTCTACGAGAACGAGCGCGCCGTGCGCACCGCCAGTTCCGAGCAGGTGCGGGTGCCGATCTACCGTGAGGGCGTCGAGCAGTGGCGCCACTTCGAGCCGTGGCTCGGTCCGCTGCAGAGCGCCCTGGGGCCGGTTCTTGATTCTTATCCGCACGTACCTGAATTTTTCGATCAACCACAAGACTCCTTAACAGCACCAAGTCTTTGAATTAACGGGGAGAACACATGCAGCGCAGCCGACTACGCAAGCTGAGAAAAGATGGCGCGAAGGTTGATACCTCGCGCCCCTCACGAACCACGGTCCTACTGCGGCGCGCACCGATTGCGGCAGCCATCATGGCGGCCGTGCCCAGGCTGTACGCGGCGGATGCCCCCGCCGACGCCAGCGGCGGCGCGCTGCAGGAAGTCATCGTCACTGCCGAAAAGCGCACCGAGAACCTCCAGGACGTGCCGGTCAGCATCACCGCGCTCAGCACCGAGAGGCTCGAGCAGCTCAACGTGCAGAACTTCAATGACTACGTGAAGTACCTGCCGAGCGTCGCCTACGACAGCGGTGGTCCGGGCTTTGCGAAGATCTACATGCGCGGCGTCGCCAGCGGCGACAACGCCAATCACTCCGGACCGCTGCCCAGCGTGGGCGTGTACCTCGACGAGCAGCCGGTGACGACCATCCAGGGCCCGCTGGATATCCACATCTACGACATCGAGCGCGTGGAGGCGCTGGCCGGCCCACAGGGCACCTTGTACGGCGCGAGTTCCGAAGCCGGCACCCTGCGCATCATCACCAACAAGCCCGACCCGAGTGGCTTCAAGGCCGGTTACGACCTTACCGGCAACGCCGTTCGCGGTGAGGGTGGTTACATCGCCGAGGGTTTCGTAAATATTCCCCTGTCCGCGAACGCCGCCATTCGCCTCGTGGGGTGGGCGGAGCGTGACGGCGGTTACATCGACAACGTCCCCGGGACTGCCGTCTTCCCCAGCGATGGTTGCCTGTCCAACTTCAGCCCGCCGCAGACGGGCTGCGAGTCCTCGCCGACGCATGCCAAACAGCGTTTCAATCCCGTTGAGACCTATGGTGGCCGCGCGGCGCTGAAGGTGAATCTCGGTGACAACTGGACCATCAGCCCGACCTTCATGGGCCAGAGCACCCGGGCCGAGGGCACGACCTTCGTCGATCCCAGCATCCCGGGAGGCCTGTCCGTCCAGCGTTACTACCCGGACGGCATCTCCGACCAGTGGTGGCAGGCGGCCCTGACGGTCGAAGGCCATATCAGCAATTTCGATATCACCTACGCCGGCGGATACCTGAAGCGCGACGACCACACGCCCGCTGACTACACCGACTACGCGCTGCTGTACGACAAGAACACGACCTACATCGCATCCTTCATGCAAGGGGTTGGCCACGAGATCAATCCCGCGCAGCACATCGACGGCACCGACCAGTACCGCAAGATGAGCCACGAGCTGAGGATCGCGACTCCCAAGGATGCGCGCCTGCGCTTCGTCGGCGGCCTGTTCTACGAGCGCCAGGAGCACTACATCCTGCAGAACTACCTGATCGACGAGCTGCCGACGGTCAATTCCGTCACCGGCTGGCCACAGACCCTGTGGCTCACCAACCAGATCCGCGTCGACCGTGACTACGCGGTTTTCGGCGATCTGAGTTTCGACATCCTCAAGAACCTCACCGCCAGCGTGGGCTACCGGTTCTACCGCTACGACAACTCGCTGGATGGCTTCTTCGGGTTCGGCAAGAACAACCCCTACGGATCCAACACCGGTGAGAATTCCACGATAGCCAACCGCGGCGTCGACTGCGTGCAGCCGGGCATCCTCGGCAACCCCTGCACCGATCTGGCCAACTCGGTGCAGAAGGATGGCTCCACGCCGAAGTTCAACCTCACCTACAAGATCACGGACGACGCCATGGTGTACTTCACGTACTCCAAGGGGTTCCGGCCGGGAGGTCTCAACCGCCGCCTGCAGCCGCCGCCGCTGCCACCACTCGGGACCTACGCGCCGGATTACCTCACCAACTACGAGATCGGCTACAAGACCAGCTGGTTTGACAACCACCTGCGCTTCAACGGCGCGTTCTTCTGGGAGGACTGGAAGAACTTCCAGTACGGCTTCCTCGGCCAGAATTCCTTCACCATCGTGCGTAACGCCGGCTCGGCCCGCATCAAGGGCGCCGAACAGCAGATCGAGTGGAGCCCGGCCAAGGGACTGAACATCTCGCTGGCGGCCACGGAACTGGATCCGAAGCTCAACAAGGACTTCTGCCTCGACGTCGATGCCAACGGCACCCCGTTGCCGCTGTCGCAGTGCATTTCGGCCGACTCGATTCCTTCCGGCACGCAGCTGCCGCTGGTACCGAAGTTCAAGGGCGACGCGACGGTGCGCTACAGCTTCCCGCTGGGCGACGAGCTCGCCGCACACGTGCAGGCCTCCTACACCTACCAGAGCGAGGTCAGCTCGCGCCTGTCGCCGTTTGAGAATTCGCTCATCGGCAGCGTGCCCGCGTACGGCCTGCTGGACGTGCTGGGCGGCATTGCCAAGGGCAACTTCACGGCGGAGGTGTTCGCGACCAACGTTCTCGACAAACGGGCGGAGACCAACCGCTTCGCGGAATGCACGATCCAGATCGCCGGGAGCGTGGTGTGCGGTGACAAGCCGCTGGCGGTCATCACCACCCCGCGCACCGTCGGGATCCGCTTCGGCCAGCGCTTCTAGAAGAGAAGGTTCCGAAAATCCACGCGGTGCATCGCGAGGTGCACCGCGTTTTTTTTGGAAGCCCCCACTTGGAGAGATAGGCAGATGCGCCCCGATCCGCTTAAATCTCTGCCTCCCCTCCCGGCAGGCCTGCACCCCTGAACGAATCCGCCTCGGTCCTTGAGCGCAAAGTCGGCGGCGGCGCCCGGGTCGCCTTCGGGGTGCTTGCGGCCATCAGTTTCTGCCATCTGCTCAACGACATGATGCAGTCGCTGCTGCCGGCGCTGTACCCGATGCTCAAGGGTTCCTACCAGCTCAGCTTCGGGCAGATCGGCCTGCTGACCTTCACCTTCCAGTTCACCGCCTCGCTGCTGCAGCCGCTGATCGGCGCCTACGCGGACCGCAAGCCGCGGCCGTATTCGCTGGCCGCCGGAATGGGCTTCACGCTCACCGGACTGGTGCTGCTCGCCTTCGCGGGCAGCTACGCGCTGCTGCTGCTCGCGGCCGCGTTCATCGGCACCGGCTCCTCGGTCTTCCATCCGGAATCCTCGCGCGTGGCGCGCATGGCCTCCGGCGGCCGACACGGCCTGGCCCAATCCATATTCCAGGTGGGCGGCAATTTCGGCTCCGCCGCCGGCCCGCTGCTCGCCGCCTTCATCGTGCTGCCACGCGGCCAGTCGAGCGTGGCGTGGTTCTCCGCCATCGCGCTGCTGGGCATGTTCGTGCTGTTCCATGTCGGCCACTGGTACAAGCAGCACGGCATCACGCGGCTGCAGCGCGCGGCGGCGGCGCGGCCGGCGACGCCGCGGCGCCACGTGCGCATCGCGATCACGGTGCTGCTGGCGCTGATCTTTTCAAAGTACTTCTACCTGGCGAGCCTCAGCAGCTACTACACCTTCTATCTCATCGATCACTTCCAGGTGTCGGTGCGCAACTCCCAGCTGCTGCTGTTCGTGTTCCTGGCCTCCGCAGCCCTGGGCGGCATGATCGGCGGGCCGCTGGGGGATCGGCTCGGGGCCAAGTACATCATCTGGGCCTCGATACTCGGCGTGCTGCCCTTTACGCTGCTGCTGCCGCACGCCAACCTTTTCTGGACGGCGGTGCTCACGGTGCCGATCGGCCTGATTCTGTCGTCGGCGTTTCCGGCGATCGTGGTGTATGCGCAGGACCTGCTGCCGGGACGCACCGGTACGGTCGCAGGCCTGTTCTTCGGTTTCGCGTTCGGCATGGGCAGCGTCGGAGCCGCGGTGCTGGGGGCGCTCGCGGATCACGTCGGCATCACGCTCGTGTACCAGCTCTGTGCCTTCCTGCCGATCATCGGGCTGCTGGCCGCCTTCCTGCCGGATCTGCACCGGCTGCCGGCGTCGCGTGCCGGTTGATATGCTCGCGGCGTGAAGCTCATCTCACGCGCACTGCTCGATGAACTCACCGCCCGCGCGGCGCAGAGTCCGCGTGCCCGCGCGCACCACACGATCCACGCCAGCGCGGAAGACCCGGTGCAGCGCTTCCTGGTGGCGGCGCTGCCGCACTCGTACTTTCGTCCCCACCGCCACGCCACGCGCTCGGAGCTCGCCTTCATCCTGCGCGGCAGCTTCGAGGTCGTGACCTTCGATGAGCGCGGAGTGCTCGTGGCGCGCTACGCCGTCGGTGAGGGCGCCGCGGATCTTGCCTATGAGACCCCGCAGGGAACCTGGCATACGCTGCTGCCGGGCGCGCACGGCGGCGTGTTCCTCGAGATCAAGCAGGGGCCGTACGATCCGGCCACCGCCGCGGAGTTCGCCAGCTGGGCGCCGGCCGAGGGTGATGCGGCGGTGGCGCGCTTCCTTGGCTGGGTGCGCGGCGCCCGCCCCGGGCAGGCCGCGCCGCGCTGAGCGGCGGCAGCGCTAGTCGCGCGCCCGCGCCTGCTCTGTCAGGCAGCGCCCGAGCTCGTCCCCGCCCATGAGCAGCTCCAGGTAGCCGAAGGTACCCGCGCGCGCCTCGGTGCCGGCCGCGCGCAGCCCCGTCATGGCGGCGCGGTACAGGGTCGTCGAGAGGCTGATGCGCCTGACGCCGGCGGCCGCGAGCTCCGGCTGGGAGAAGGACTTGCCGCGCATGCCCACCATGAAATTCACCGGCTTCGTGAGCGCCGCGCACACGGTACGCACGGCGGTGAGGTCCGGCAGCCCCGGCGCGAACAGCACGTCGGCGCCGGCGCGCTCGAAGGCCTGCAGGCGCCGCACCGTATCGTCAAGATCGGCGCGGCCGTGCAGGAAATTCTCGGCGCGCGCGGTGAGGGTGAAAGGAAAGGGCAGGCGGCGTGCCGCCTGCGCCGCTGCGGCCACGCGCTCGACCGCCTGCGCGAACCCGTAGATGGGCGCGCCCTGCTCGCCGCTCGCATCCTCGATCGAAGCACCGACGAGCCCGGCGTCGGCCGCCAGGCGGATGGTCTCGGCGCAGGCCTCCGGGGCATCACCAAAGCCGTTTTCCAGATCGGCCGCCACCGGCAGCGCGCTCACCGAGGCGATGAGGCGCGCATGGGCCAGGGCTTCCTCGCGCGTGAGGCCGCCGTCGTGCTTGCCTAAGGTCGCCGCCGCCGCCGCGCTCGAGGTCGCCAGGGCCGCAAACCCCAGCTGCGTCATGATCGCCGCGGAACCGCCGTCCCAGACATTCGGAATGATGAAGGCTCCGGCGGCCTCGTGCAGCGCGCGAAACTTGAGCGCCTTGTCGTGTTGGCTGGTCATGCGACGGGTCCTTCGCAAGCGGTGCGGCCGGATGACTGTGTCACAATCACCCCACCCGCAGCCACCCCTTAAGTGATGCGCCGCCAAGTCCTGAGACTCCTCGCGATCGCCTTGGCGGTGCACGCCGGCGTGAGCGCGGCCGCGGCCCCGCTCTGCCACCACAGCAGCGCCGCCGCGCCGGCGCTGGTACGGCTGCGCGAGGCGCTCGCGCGCGGGCGTTTCGTCGCCTACCAGCCCACGGCACTTAAGGTCGTGGACGGGCGTTTCTCGAACGCCGATCCGGCGAGCATCCGCGCGGACCTCGAGGTGCTGCGCGGCCACTTCGATTCGCTCGTCACTTACGATGCGGTACACGGCGCCCAGGACATCGCGCCCATCGCCGCGGCGCTCAAGTTCCGCGCCCTCATCATCGGTGTCTGGGAGCCCGCCGATGCGACCCAGGTGGGCGCCGCGCTGGAAGCCGCCCGCAGGTTCCCGCAGCTCGTGGTGGGCGTCAGCCTTGGCAACGAGGCGCTGTTCGCCAAGCGTGCCGACGCCCCACAGCTTCTGGCCGCGATCGCCCGGGTGCGCGCACAGGCGCCGCAGCTGCCACTGACCACCAGCGAGCCGTTCCACCTCTTCGAGGCACCTCCGGGCGATGCGCTCCTGGGCCAGCTCGACTTCCTGCTGGTCAATGTGCATCCGGTATTCCAGCCCTGGTTCCGCGGCGCCACGGAGGCGACCGCCGCGCAGTTCGTGGTCAACGTCGCAGAGCAGCTGGCACGGGACTACTGCGGCCCGATATTGGTCAAGGAGACCGGGGAGCCGACGGCGCCGGCCTCGGGCGGCTATTCCAGCGCGCGCCAGGCCTCCTTCTATAAAGAGCTGCGGCAGCGCCTGCCGCCGGGCCCGATGCGGGCCTTCACCTACTTCGCCGCCTTCGATGCCCCCTGGCGGGAGCAGGACGCGACCGGTGTGCCGGGCCCGCACCCGGAAGAGTCCCACTGGGGACTGTTTGACGCCGAGCGGCGCAGTAAGCCGGCCGCCGAGCAGTTGCCGCCGCTGCCGCCACCGCGCTGAGGGAAAACTCCTAGCTCGGCACCAGCATCGCGGCGGGCCGCAGCAGGTAGCAGGCGACGGCAATGACGACCAGGTAGGCGAGCAGGATGAAGGTCCAGCCCATGTTGTGGCGTATGACGTCACCCTCCTTGCGCACGAAGCGGCTGGTCGAAACGCCCACGCTCGCGGTCTGCGGCGCAATCGGCTTGCCGATCTCCGCGCCCACGGAGTTGAGGGTCGGCAGCAGCAGCGGGGGCATCCCGAGCTGCACGCCGACGAGTGCCTGGAACTTGCCGAACATGGCGTTGGTCGAGGTGTTCGAGCCTGACAGCGCGACTCCGATGAAGCCGAGTATCGGGGCGACGATGATGAAAGCGGTCCCGAGGCTCGAGAAGCCCTTCGCCAGCGAGGCCGCCATGCCCGAATAGTTGAACACGTAAGCGAGGCCAAAGATGAACACGCCGACCAGACACGCGCCCCACATCTGGTGGAACGTGCGGCGAAACACCTCCCCGAGCTGGGAGCCCTTGAGGCGGCCCAGCGCCAGCAGCAGGATGACGATGACGGTGCAGGCCCCGAGGATGGCACTGCCGCCGATGAACGGCGCGAAATTGAACACGGCGGTCACGTTGCCCTTCTCCGGGCAGGTGCTGGCGAGCGCCGAGCAGGCGACCGCCTGCGCCTTGAACCAGCTGATCTTCGGCAGCGGTGACCAGGGCCCGGTCCACGCCGCCACCACGATCAACAGCACGATGAAGGGCATCCAGGCCTGCAGCACCTCGCCGCTCTTCAATCCGTGCGACTGGGTCTGCCGCGCCAGCGCCGCGTCCACCGGCACGCCGCCATAGCCGAGCACCGTCTTGGGCTGCCACACCTTCAGCAGCGCCAGCAGCGCGGCAAAGCACACGATGGCACCGGTGATATCCGGCAGGTAGGGTCCGAGGTGCACCGCGACCGGGTACTGCCCGGCGATGTAGCCGAGCGAGCCCACCACCGCCAGCGGCCAGCCGCCCTTCACCCCTTCCCAGCCGGAAACCAGGTACAGCAGCACCCATGGCGGCAGCAGTGCCAGCACCGCGACCACCGTGCCCACCGAACCCGAGAGCGCCAGCAGCGGGTAGCCGGTCACCGCGGCCAGCGCGATGATGGGCGCGCCGAGGGCGCCATAGGACACGGGCGCATTGTTGGCGATGGCCGCGACCCGGATGGCGTTCAGGTCCGAGATGCCGAGGGAAATCAAGATGGGCGCGACCACCGCCCACGGGTAGCCGAAGCCGACCAGGCCCTCGAGCAGCGCGCCGAAGGCCCACGCGAACAGCATCGTCTGCACCCGCACGTCCATGCTGCCCTGCGCGATCAGCCAGCGGCGGAAATTCTCGAACACGCCGCTCACCGCCAGCACGTTGAACAGCACCATGCCCCAGAAGGTGATCCAGTCAACGTTCCACACGCCCGTGGCGGCACCGTAGGCGTACGCGTGACTGCCATCCCCTAAGGGCATGTGCCACACCCACACCGCGAGTGCGAAGGTGAGGAGCGAGCCAAGCAGCGTCGCCAGCCACGCAGGCCAGCGGAACACCGCGAGCATCACCAGCAGCGATACCACGGGTACCAGCGCCACCAGGCAGGTCAGTGTGAGGTTGTGGAGCGGATCCAGCACTTGGGTAAACATGAATTCTCCCTCGACGTGCGGCAGGCGATTTTCGTGCACGCGGCGGTTGGGGCCGCTACCGATCGTTCGTTCTAGTTAATGTTGCAACCGGGCCTACACCGACAACGGCGACGCACAGGCCGCCGCCCGCCCTAAAAACTAACACGGGTGGGGTGTTCAGGTGAATCGCAACACGTGCGCCTGCACTGTTGCCGGCGCTCTTTGGATCGACTCTAAGTGCCCGCAATGCAGCGTTGCACCGGACAGCGCCGGGAGAGCCGCTGGGAACGTGCTCACTCATTTGAGCGCTATCTCGACCTTTACCTTGTCGCCGTCTTCCGGTTTCGGCGGGGCCTCGACGATGAAGACGCGGGAGGGCTCGATCCCGCCCTCCACGATCAGGGCATCCTGGATCGCGCGCGCGCGGTTCTTGCCCAGGTCGACCAGCTCCGATTCCGGCACCTCGATGCTCTTCAAAAGCGCCGCGTTGAGGTCCGCGATCGCCGGCTCGTAGGCGGGCGTGTCCTTGCCCTTGGTGGCGAGCACCGCGGTCACGGTATCCGGCAGCGGCGCTTCCTTGCCGGCGACTTCCTTGTATTGCTCCAGCAGCAGCTCGAAGTGTTTCTTCGGGTCGGCAAAGGCCTCCGCGCCGGCGGTATCCGGGTGCTTCTTGCCGTGGCGGGAACTCTGCGCGCGGCCCTGGAGCTGCTCGTGCAGGCGCACCTCGGCGAGCTTTCCTCGATCGAGCGTGGCCGAGTAGGTGATCGGAACATCGAGCTTCAGCTGCGGCCGCTCCTTGAGCGATTTGACCACCGCAGCCATCTGCTCCTTGGAGGCCTGGTCGAGCTCGGCGGCGCCGGGCGCAAACTCGACCACGTTCAGGTGCTCGTTGCCGCCGCCGAACATGTGCCCGAGGAGCGCGAAGGGCGCCGTAACGACCTTGACGATGAGGTTGACGAACGCTTTCCAGATGATCGGTCCGAGGCGAAACTGCGGGTCATCGATCGAACCGCTCATGGGCAGGTCGATATCGATCAGGCCGTTGCGGTCCTTGAGGAGCGCCACGGCGAGCTTCAGCGGCGCGTGGATCGCGTCCGGGCTTTCCACCCGCTCGCCCAGCTCGAGCTGGTCGACCACGAAGTGCTGCTTGGCCTGGAGCTTGCGCTGCTCGATCTTGTAGGAGACGTCGACCGAGAGCTTGCCCTTGTCGATCTTGTAGCCCAGATAGTGCCCCGAATACGGGTTCACGATCGTCAGGTCGATGTCGTGGAAGCTCATCGTGATGTCGGTGTAGAGCGCGGTCGACAGCAGGTTCGCTTCCCCGCCGATGTGTGCCGGCCAGTAACGGTCCACCTTGCCGTTGAGTTCCACCTTGGCGCGGGAATCCGGGTTCGAGGACAGCCCGGTGACCGTGCCATCCAGGCGCTGGATACTCACCGAGAAGCTCGGCTTGATCCAAAGATCGGTGTAATCGAGGGTCGTGTTCACGAAGCGCACGGTGTTGATCGCGATCGGAAACGGCGCGCCGCTGTTAGGCCTGGGCGGCGTGGCCGCCGCGGAAGTCTTCGTGCGTTTGCTCTTGGGCGCCTGCTTGACGGGTGCCGGGGCGGCGCGCGCTGCCGGGACGCCCGCCTCACTGGCTGCGTGCCTGGGCGGCGTACCGGCCGGCTGCAGCACCTCGGTGATGTTCAGCGTCTGGTCGGGCCGGATCACCATGCGTGCAAACAGGTCCGTGGCTGTCACGGCCTTGACCTTCAGGCTCTGCGGCTTCGAGCGGTACGCGAAGTCGGAAACCCTCAGCTCCTTCCAGGTGATGAAGTCGCGCCGCTGCGAGTTGTCCACCGTCCGCAGGCCGCTCACGCGTGATCCGCCCTTGACCTCGAGAAAGCCATCGTCACGAAGTTCAACATCGACCTTGGCGCCGAGGGTGCCCTGCAGCAGCGTCATCGAGGTGTAGCGCGAGATATAGGGCTGGATGAACGGCAGCGCGAGATCGGTGGCCTCGATGTGCGCGCTCACCTGGGCGCCGCGCGCAATCACCTTGCCCTTGGCGGTGAGCTTGGCATGACCGTTGATGAGCGAGTCGACGCTCACCTGCAAAACGTCATCCGGGCTGGTGTTGAATCCGCCGATGTGCACGTTCAGCGGCTCGACGGTGAGCGCCAGTGCCGGCTGCACCTCGCGGTCCTCGGCGTTGATCCTGAGGCCCTCGACCGAGATGTCCGGTACCGACACCGCCCAGGGTGCGGAATTGCCGCCGCTGCTGCTGGCGCGCGCCGGCGCAGCCGGCGGCGCGCCGTCGGTCGCGGCAGGCGTGGCCGCTGCGGCGGCCGGGGCCGCGGGCGCGGCTTGAGCCAGCTCGCGCAGGTTCACGCGCCCCTGCTCATCCACCCACACCTGCAGCTGCCCGCCGCTCAGGGTTACCTTGGCAACCTCCACGGAGTGCTTGGTCACGTCGATGCGCGTGTCATCGACCGCAATCTTCGTCAGCTTGATGTAGTCCTGTGGAGCGCCCTTGGGCTTCACGCCCAGGTCCGTCACCGTGACGTTGTGGACCTGCAGCTTGAGGGCGAGCGGGCCGCCGCCGGTGCTCAGGTCGTAGCCTCCCCGGATGTCGATCACGCCGGAATCCAGCTCCAGCGACACGAGCTCGTGCACGTAGTCCCAGACGGTGCGCGCCTTGAGGTCCGCGATCTCGAACTCGCCCTGCGAGGACAGTGGCGCAAGACGCAGCGTCCCGTTCCACTTCAGCCGCTCGCCCTGCTCGGAGGCGGCCGTGAGCGCATAAGCGCTGCCACCGGCGCCGACAGTGCTGAAGTCGCGCAGCTCGAAGGTGATGGGATCGAAGTCCGCCTTGAAGGGAGTCGGGCGTGTCAGGTCCTCGAACGTGCTGCTGCCGGCGCTGACCGCCAGGCGTTCGATGTAGAGGCGCACGGGCCTGGACTGCGGCGGCGGCTTCTTGGGTTCCTCGGGAAAGCCCTTGCCGAGATCGGCGAGGTTGAGCGCGCCACCGTGCCGGATGACCGCGCGCACGTAGGGCTTGTCGAGCAGGATTTCGCTGAAGCTGGGACCGAAGCGCCAGATGCTCGCCAGCTGCAGCGCCACGTGCAGCCGCCGGAAGCTCAGCAGCACCTTGCCGTCGGCATCCGGCAGCGACACGTCGGCGACATCGAGCTTGAGCGTGAAGGGGTTGAACCGGATCTCCCCGATGCTCAGCGTGCGCCCGTAATGGGTCGTGACGAAGTTCTGGGCGCCGGAGCGCGCGAAATGCGGCACCGCCCAGAAGCCGGCCACCGCGTACAGGCCGACCAGCAACAGGAGGATCGCGAGCGTAATGAGATGACGTCGGTAACGGCGCATGGCTCCCGCTTCCGCTCTTCTTTCCTGTCAGAACTCTATCCTAGGGCATCCAGGCAGCCCTCACCATGAGACTTGCGCCCTATCGGGGACGGTGCGCTGCGGCATGAGGCCGGCGCTCAAAGGTCCCGTCAGCGCGTGCGGCCGGGTCGACTCACACGGCCGCGATCAGACTCTCGTCGTTGGGCAGCCGGGGGCTGTTGACGCGGCGACTGACGCGGTGGGCGCTCATGAGTTCCTCCGCATAGGGCCCAAGCACCGCCGGCGCCTGCTGCACGTCGCCAGCCAGCCAGGCGTCGTGATCCGCCGCGCGCAGGATCGCCGGCATGCGCTGCTTCGCGTTGTGGACCTCGGCGAGCAGGGCGTTGGCCGGCACCGTGATGAGCGTGCAGGACACCACCGCTGCACCATCGGCGCGCCGCGAGCGATCCCACAGGCCCGCGACACCGAAGACCTCCCGGTCGGTGAGGTGCACGAAGTACGGATCACGCGAACCATCCTCGTTGACGTGCGGCTCGTAGAAGCCGGCCATCGCCAGAATGCAGCGCTGGCCGCGCCTCCAGGCATCGCGGTAGCTCGGGGCGCTCTCGAGGCGCTCGACCGTGGCGTTGATGGTGGACGCCTTCAGCGGTACGCCCTGCGCCCAGTAGGGGATCAGGCCCCAGCGCATCATCCGCGCCGCGGGCTCGCCCGCCTCGCTCACCACGACCGGCACCTGCTCGGTCGGCAACACGCGGTAGCTGAGCGGATACTCCCAGCGGCCCCGGCGGATGCCCATCGCCCGCTCCGCCTTGGCCGCCTGCGCCAGGATGTACTTACCGCACATGGACTTAATCGCCAGACAGTAGCGCTGACACTCTAGCACTGTGTGGACGCGCGCGCGGCGCGCTGCCCACACTTGGCGCATGCTGCCGTGGCACTCGATCGAGAGATTGCGCGATCACTTCGGCGACTATGTGGTCGTCATCACCTGCCGCGCCTGCCGGCACTCGCGCGAGCTCACCCCGGCCTTCCTCGCGCAGCGGTGTCGCGGCGGCTGGGATGAGCCGATGGCGCGCGTGGTCGAGCGCCTGCGCTGCCGCTGCGGCGGGAAGTCCGTCGAGGTGCAGCTGGGCTTCAACCACAAGCCGCGTGGCTGGAGCAAGAATCCTTCCTGAGGCTGGCGTCAGTGCGCGGCGGATGCGCTCGGCTCCCCGGTACGCGCGCCCCAGAACTCCCGCTCGATGATGTCGTAGAGCGCCGCGGTGAAGCGCTCGGCCTCGGCGCGCGTCATGTGCGACCACTCCGGCATGTCATAGCCACGCAGCTGCGGGTAGTCCTCGAAGTAAATCCCCGGCGCCTGGGTCGCGTTCATGAGTGAGCGCCAGGCGCGCGTGCGCGGGTAGAGGCGATCCTCGTAGGCAAGATAGGGGCCAGCGCTCGGTAAGCGCACGAACAGTACCCTGACGCCGTGGGAGCGCAGCCGGGCGAGCGCCTTGACGGCCCGTGCGATCTGCTCGTTTTCCGCCTTGAGCATCTGCGCAGGCGTCGGATCTCCGGGGTAGGTGTCGAACTCCTCCAGCCAGATCCTGCGGGTGAGGGCGCGATACTGCGGATCCTCAGCAACCTTCTCCCACAGCCAGGCGTTGCGCTGCGCATCGTGCTGCGCGAGCTTGCGCACGTCGGTAAACCAGTGTTTCCCAGGTCGCGGTGGCCACGGCTGGCGCGCGAGCACCGTCTGTAGCGCGAAGTCCTGATCGAAGAAGGCGAAATACGGCTCGATGAAGTTCATCGACAGCCACTGGCCGGCGCGCTGCGCCGGGGATTGCTGGTGCGTGTAGTGGGCAGCCTCGAGCGCCAGCCCGTCGCCGGAGAAGAACAGGTCCGGTTCCACGCCGATCAGCAGCTTGCCGGTGAAGTTCGGATCCGCGGCCAGATCCTCCACCGCCGTCAGCGGGGAGGTTCCCTGAAAGGACAGCTGGATGGGCGCCCGGCCCGCCAGGCGCTGCCACACCGGCAGCTCCAGATCGAAGTAAGTGCGTGAGGCTCCCAGCAGTACCGTGGCGTCGCCCTCGCCGGCATCGATGCGGCGCCGCTGGATCGCCCACAGGCCGAGCGTGTTGCGGATGCTCGGAGTCACACCGAAGGCGCGCCAGTAGGCTTCCCAACCTGCCAGCAGCAGCGCCACCAGCACCAGCGTCACGATCAGTATGCGCCCCCAGGGATGCGCGGGGACCGGCCGCAGCGGCACCGGCTGGGCGACACCGGGCCGGTCGGCTGCCGTGTCACGGGCGTACTGGTCGCGCGCCGCGTCAGAACTGGAAGTAGATGAACGCACTTCCGTCTCCCTGAGCGATGAGAATCGCAAAGCCCATCAGTGCCCACACGACCGCCACCACCATTGCCGGGGTCTTCGCCACCACTGACTCCAGCGTGCGTGAACGCATGAGCCAGTGAGTCATCAGTATGCCGCCGACGATGAGGCCGACGCAGGTCAGGGCAAAGGTGGGCAGGATCGGGGCCACGCCGGGGTTCTGACCCGCCATGCCGCGCAGCACGCTCCACGCCTTGCCGAAGGTCTTGGCGCGAAAGAACACCCAGGTCACGTTCACCAGCAGGTAGGTGAGCAGACCGAGTGCCACGAACATGAGAGGTCCCGGACGGTAGTCCGAGAAGCGCTGCCGCAACGCGCGCTCCGCCGACAGATACAGGCCGTGCAGCCCGCCCCAGACCACGAAGGTCCAGTTGGCCCCGTGCCACAGCCCGCCGAGCAGCATGGTGGTCATGAGCGCGGCGTAGGTGCGGCGCGGTCCGTGGCGATTTCCGCCGAGCGGAATATAGAGGTAGTCACGCAGCCAGGAGGACAGCGTGATGTGCCAGCGGCGCCAGAAATCCGAGAAACCCACCGCGGCGTAGGGAAAGCGGAAGTTGTCCGGCATCGCGAAGCCGAGGCACAGCGCCGCGCCGATCGCGGTCGTGGAGTAGCCGGCGAAATCGCAGAATATCTGTCCGCTGAAGGCGAGAGTCGCGGCCCAGGCATCCAGCGCGCCAGGGATCTTGTCGCTGTCGTAAACGCGCTCGGCGGCCTTGGCGAGGAAACTGTCAGCGAGCACCACCTTGTTGAAGAGGCCGACCGTCATCAGTGCCAGCCCGAAGCGCAGCTGCTGCGCGCTGGCACGGCGTGGCTCGGCAAACTGCGGCACGAGTTCGGTCGGGCGCATGATCGGCCCGGCCACCAGGTGCGGGAAGAAGGTGACGAACAGGGCGTAGTCGAGCAGGTGCCGTGCCGGCGCCGCGCGCCGCAGGTACACATCGAGGGTGTAGGACATGGTGGCGAAGGTATAGAACGAGATGCCCACCGGCAGCACGATGTCGAAGTGCGCCGGGTGGTACGCGACTCCGACGGCGCTCATGAGCGCGCTGAAGCTATCGAGCAGGAACTGGCCGTATTTGAAGTACAGCAGCATGCCGAGGTTGGCGACGACCGACAGCAGCATCCAGGCGTGGCGCGCGGCGGGGCGCGTGGCCTTCACCAGACCCTGCGCCGCGTACCAGTCCACCACCGTGGATATCCACAGCAGGATCACGAACGGCGGGTTCCAGGCGGCGTAAAAGAGGTAGCTGGCGAGCAGCAGGTTGATCTTCCGGAAGGTCCAGGGCAGCGGCAGTGAGTGCAGCGCGAGCACGCACGCAAAGAACACGATGAACGTGAGTGAATTGAAGACCATGACTGGCCGTCGCCCGCGCCGCCGGCGGGCCTGCGGCCCCTACCCCGTTGAGTTGCCCGCGTGCGGGCTTTTCAACATGATCTATCGCAGGGCCCGCAAACGCAACGCTCAAGCATACGCACACGGGCGCGGCAGCAGGGCCGCCGCTGCCGCCGCGAGCGCGCGCGCGCGCGCGCGTGCTCAGCCCTGGGCGGCGGCCATGCGTCGCTTCATTTCCTCGGGGGCGACGTCTTCGATGTGCGTGCCGATGGTCCAGACATGCCCGAAGGGATCCTCGAGCGTGCCCATGCGATCGCCGTAGAACTGGTCCGCCACCGCTCGCTGCGACTTGCCACCGGCCTTGAGGGCGCGAGCGAACACGGTGTCCACGTCCGGCACGTACAGCACGATGCTCACGCTCGTGCCGCCGAGCGTGCGCGGACCGCGGTATCCCATCTCGGCGTGCTCGTCCGCCAGCATGATGAAGGAGTCCCCGATCTTCAGTTCCGCGTGCCCGATCCTGCCCTTCGGGTCGGGCATGCGCACCACCTCCGTCGCGGCGAAGGCGCTCTTGTAGAACTCGATCGCCTGCGCCGCTCCATTGATGATCAGGTAAGGGGTGACGGTGTGATATCCGTCCGGAACAGCTTGTACGGTCATGGCGCAACTCCTCGCTTGGATGGCGCGAAGTCTACTCCGCCGGCGCCGCGCACACAGGCGGCGCCTGAAAAATTCACACGACGTCCAGTGCCCCTCAGGATCGCGTACTGGATGCACCGTGACCGTGGCGGTACCAGTAAGCAACACACAGCAATGCGATGAATGGCAGGCCGAAGACGAGCGTCCAGCGAAATGCGGCCGTGAACGCGGTCGTCACCAGCACCGCCACCATGAGCGTGGCGCCGAGCATTGTGGTGAACGGGAACCCGAGCATCTGAAACTCCGCGCGCGGCTCGCCGCGGCGCGCGCGCCGGAAGCAGTAATGCGTCACGAAGATCATCGTCCAGGTGAACATGGCGCCGAAGGACGAGATTGACACCATCAGCGTAAACGCCGACCGCGGCGCCACCACGCTCAGGACGGCCGCCACGGCCACGCCGATACTCGACAGCAGCAGCGCCTGCAGTGGCACGCCGCGCGCACTGAGCGTCCCGAAGCGCCGCGGCGCCTCGCCCGCTCGCGACAGGCTGAACATCATGCGGGTGGTGATGTAGAGCTGACTGTTCATCGCCGAAAGCGCCGCCACCAGGATCACGAAGTTGAATATCCCCGCGGCGCCGGGTATCGCCAGCGCCCGCATGACTTTCACGAACGGACTCTCATCGATCCCGGCAGCGCTCCACGGCACGATCGCCAGGATCAGCGCGAGCGTCACCAGATAGAAGAGGATGAGCCGCACGACCGTGGAACGGAAGGCGCGTCGCACGGCCAGTTGCGGCTGCGCGGCCTCGCCGGCGGCAACCGCGATCATCTCGATGCTGAGGTAACTGAAGATCGCGACGATCACCGCCACCCAGGCGCCCCACAGGCCGTGGGGCAGGAAGCCGCCGCGGGCCGTGTAGTTGCTGAAGCCGATGGGCGCCTGAGTCTCCCCGGAGCCGCTCGCAGCGGCCGGGGTGCGCCACAACAGATAGCTCGCCAGCAGGATGAAGATCACGATCGCGGCTATCTTGAGGGCCGCGAACCAGTACTCCACGGCGGCGAAGACGTTCACGCTGCGCGCGTTCACCAGGATCAGCAACGCCGAGAACGCCACGATCCACCACCAGCCCGGCACGCCGGCAAACCAATAGCGCATGTAGAGCGCGACCGCGGTGACCTCGGTGCCGATGGCGAGCACGATGCAGGTCCAGTACGCGTAGCGCACCAGAAACCCCGCCAGCGGCCCGACGTAGTACTCCGCGTCGGCACCGAAGGATCCGGGAGTCGGGTGCGCGATGGTCATTTCCGCCAGACACCCCATGAGCAGCAGCGCGATGAGCGCGCCGATGGCATAGCTCAGCAGCACCGCAGGTCCGGCCAACCCGATGGCAAGCCCGCTGCCGAGGAACAGGCCGGTGCCGATCGCGCCGCCGATGGCGATCATGCCGAGGCGGCCGGCGCTGAGCGTGCGCTTGAGGCCGCTCTCGCGTTCGATGATCGCGTCGAAACTCTTGTTGGCGTCGCTCATTCCGGGGCGTGGGGATAGGCTTGGCAGGCGCGGCAGTCTACACTGCAGCCGCACCGGTAACAGCGCCCGAGAACCCCATGCTTCGCAACACGCTCGGCTCGTGCCTGCCCCTGCTCGCGGCGCTGGCGCTCGCTGAGGTGGCACTCGCGGCCACGGCGCTCGACACCCTCACCTCCAGGGATGCCGCCGGCGGACTGCGCGCGGCTCTGTCGCAGGGCATCGATGTCGCGGTGTCGCAGCTCGGTGCCAAGAATGGCTTCCTCGACGATCCGAAAGTCGCCATTCCGCTGCCGCATCCGCTCGACAAGGCCGAGGGCACCTTGCGGATGCTCGGCATGGGCAGTCAGGCCGACCAGCTGAAGGCGACCATGAATCACGCCGCCGAGCAGGCCGTGGCGCAGGCGAAACCGGTGTTCAAGAGCGCCCTGCAGCAGATGACGGTGCCGGACGCGAAGGCGATCCTCACCGGCGGCGACGATGCCGGCACCGCGTACTTTCGGCGCAAGACCAGCGCGGCACTGACCGCCAAGTTCAAACCGATCGTCGCCGCCGAGACGGCGAAACTCGGCCTCGCCGCGAAGTACAACGAATACGCCGGGCAGGCCTCACAGCTCGGGCTGCTCCCGGCCGAGGATGCCAACCTCAATGACTACGTGACCGCGAAGGCGCTGGATGGGCTCTTCAGCCGCATCGCTGAAGAGGAACGCGCCATCCGCAAGGACCCCATGGGGCAGGCCAGCTCCCTGATCAAGAAAGTGTTCAGCTCGCTCTGACCCCGAGCGCCGGAACGCTCGCCGCAGCGAGCGCACGTTGCGCGCACCGCCCGCGTGTTGCTAAATCCTTGCGCCAGCCAAGGCGGACAACCTCGACGCGGTATCCCATGAGTGCTCGCGCATTGCGATTCCTGCTCGCTCTCCTCATCGTGGCCGGCCTGGCACTCCCCGCCGGGGCTCAGGAAACGCAGCCGGTACCGCACGAGTTCATCCTGCGTGAGTTCAAGACCGAGGGCGGCACGCAACTGCCCGAAGCGCATCTGGTCTACGGCACCTACGGCAAACTCAACGCCGCCGGCGACAACGCCGTACTGCTGCCCTCGCACTACATGGCCGACATGCACGGCTACGCCTGGCTCATCGGACCGGGCAAGGCGCTCGACCCCGACAAGCTCTTCCTGGTCGCGAGTGAGCTGTTCGGCAACGGGCGCTCTTCTTCGCCCAGCAATACGCCGGAGCCCTTCCACGGCCCGCGGTTTCCGCTGATGACGATCCGCGACAACGTCGAGGCCGTGCACCGTTTGCTTGCGGATGAGCTGCACGTGCGTCATCTGCGCGCCGTGATCGGTTTTTCGATGGGCGCCCAGCAGGCGTTGCAGTGGGCGGTGAGCTATCCCACCTACATGGATCGGGTGGTTGCGAGCGCCGGCACTGCCAAGACCTACGGTCACGGCATCGTGCGCCTCGAGGGCCAGATCGCAGCTCTGACGGCCGACGCCGCCTTCAGGGGCGGTGACTATGAGCAGCAGCCGCGCCAGGGCATCGAGGCCTTCTCCATGGTGTGGGCGGCGTGGCTGTTCTCGCAGGAGTGGTGGCGCCAGGAACTGTGGCGCACGGCCGGCATGGGCGACAGCTTCGAAGCCGTCGTGGCGCACCTGCGCAGCGATTTCATACCCGGTGCCGACGCCAACAACCTGATCCTGCAGATGCGCACCTGGGAGGCCAACGACGTCGGCAAGAGCGCAGCGTTTCACGGTGACACCGAGGCCGCGCTGCGCTCCATCAAGGCACGCGTGCTGTACATGCCTTCCGCGACCGACCTTTATTTCCCGCTCACCGATGCGCGTTATGAAGCCGCGTTCATCCCGCACTGCACGCTCGCGCCCATCCCTTCATTGTGGGGTCACACCGCCGGAGCAGGCGCCACCGCGGCGGATGCGAAATTCCTCAACGATCAGGTAGCCCGCTTCCTCGCCGCGGGGCACTGAAAGGCGCCCCCGGCCAGCCCGACGCCGCCCGGGCCACCTTGCGAATCATGGACTTGCCCGCGTGCCACGGGCGGCATCGCGTGCCGTTGCCGGCCGCGCTGGAAACTGTAACGACTCCCTTGGTACAAGTGGCTGCTGAACCAGAACCGCAGCCGCGGGCCTCGCGATGCTGCACTCGATGGGCACGCCATCGAGGACCGGGCACCAGCGCACCGCCTCACCCCTGCAGGTGTGCTGTGGCGTCGGACCCCGGCCGACAGGCCGGGGTCCGTTCTTTTCCGCAAACCCC
>Ga0070671_100000909_pt1 | contig 21598 bp, 22 predicted proteins | sample KBSS73metaG_FD_65341 | JGI IMG/M metagenome (GOLD analysis project Ga0070671, IMG submission 65341) | Switchgrass rhizosphere microbial communities from Kellogg Biological Station, Michigan, USA - KBS S7-3 metaG | ecosystem: Host-associated > Plants > Roots > Rhizosphere > Soil ...
CGCGGCGTCGATCGCGCCCTCGGCGGCACCCGCACCCACCAGGGTGTGGATCTCGTCGATGAACAGGATGATGTCCCCGCGGGTGCGGATCTCCTTGAGCACCTTCTTGAGGCGCTCCTCGAAGTCACCGCGGTAGCGGGAGCCCGCGACCAGGGAGCCCAGGTCCAGCGTGTAGAGCTGCTTGTCCTTGAGCGTCTCCGGGACCTCGCCCTTGACGATGTCCTGGGCCAGCCCCTCCACGACGGCGGTCTTGCCCACGCCGGGCTCGCCGATGAGGACCGGGTTGTTCTTGGTCCTCCGGGAGAGGACCTGCATGACCCGCTCGATCTCCTTGGCCCGGCCGATGACCGGGTCCAGCTTGCCCTCGCGGGCCTGCTGCGTGAGGTTGCGACCGAACTGGTCCAGCACGAGGGAGGACGAAGGGGTGCCCTCGCCGCGGCCGGAACTGGCCTCGGCGGGCTCCTTGCCCTGGTAGCCGCTCAGCAGCTGGAGCACCTGCTGGCGGACGCGGTTGAGATCGGCACCCAGCTTGACGAGGACCTGGGCCGCGACGCCCTCGCCCTCGCGGATCAGGCCGAGCAGGATGTGCTCGGTGCCGATGTAGTTGTGCCCGAGCTGCAGCGCCTCACGCAGCGAGAGCTCGAGGACCTTCTTCGCCCGCGGCGTGAAGGGGATGTGACCGGACGGGGCCTGCTGGCCCTGGCCGATGATCTCCTCGACCTGCTGCCGGACGCCCTCCAGGGCGATCCCGAGCGACTCGAGCGCCTTCGCGGCGACACCCTCACCCTCGTGGATCAGGCCAAGGAGGATGTGCTCGGTGCCGATGTAGTTGTGGTTGAGCATCCTGGCCTCTTCCTGGGCCAGAACGACAACACGCCTTGCTCGGTCGGTGAACCTCTCGAACATTCGCACTCCTTGCCTGCTGCGCCCACACATGCGACGCGTCCAGCATCCTTGTGACGCTGCGCCGCGGGCGCCCCTTACCACTGTATCGGTCCCCAGCGGTACGGCGCCTCCGCCGCGGTGTCACGTAACGCGCACGGTACGCACTCACCCCGACAGAACGGTGTGAGCTGCACGTCGATTCCCCGATGGCCGCCGTTCAGCCCTGCGCGAACGGGTGGATCCTCAGCGACCTGCGCCGATCTTCTCCTGCTCGGCCTCCTGCTGCTTGTACACCCGGAAGCCCTCCTCGTCCCGCCCGCGGCGCCAGTACCCGGACACCGACAGGTCGTCCCGGGGCACGCCGCGCTCGGTCAGCAGGTGCCGCCGGAGCTCCTTGACCTCGGCTGCCTCGCCGTGGACGAAGGCGTGCACCCGACCCGCGGGGAACTCGAGCCCGCGCACGGCCTCCACGAGCTGCCCCTCGCCGGTCCGGTGCAGCCACGTCAGCCGCAGGTCGGCGGGGGTGTTGAGGGGCTGCTCGTCCGCGGCGGAGTCCACCTGGACGATCGCGTGGGCCAGCACGCCGGCGGGGATCCGCTCCAGCGCCGCCGCGATCGCCGGGATGGCGGCCTCGTCCCCGACGAGCAGGTGCCAGTCCGCGGCCGGGTCCGGCGCATAGGCGCCGCTCGGACCGAGCAGGCGCAGAGTGTCCCCCGGCTGCGCGGACGCCGCCCACGGCCCCGCGAGGCCGGTGTCGCCGTGATGGACGAAGTCGATGGTCAGCTCGGCCGCCGCGGAGTCGAACGCCCGCACGGTGTAGGTGCGCAGCCGCGGCTGCGCCTCGCGCGGGAGCTGCTCGCGGACGACGTCCAGGTCGAACGGCTCCGGGTACTCGACGCCGGGGACCGGAAACAGAATCTTCACATAGCGGTCCGTGAACTCGGTGTCGGGGAACGACGCGAGCTCGGGGCCGGTGGCGACGACTCGGACCATGTGCGGGGTGATCCGCTCGGTCCGGGCCACGGTCAGGCTGGTGACACGGCGAGGCATGCCGATCACTCTACCCCGGTAAGGCAGTCCTTGCTTGAACGTTCACAGAAAGGCCCGGCCGATGCCAGCCGGGCCTCGTCCGTGAACCGTCAGTTCTCCTGGTGATAGGCCTCCAGGACCTCGGCCGGGATCCGGCCGCGGTCGGAGACCTTCATCCCACGCTTGCGCGCCCAGTCCCGAATGGCCTGGTTCTGCTCGCGGTCGATCGACGGCCGACGGTTCGCACCGCCCACCGCCGCACTCGCGCGACGCCGTCCGGCCGCCTTCCGGGCCGCCCCGACATAGGACGCGAGCGCGTCCCGCAACTTGTCGGCGTTGCCCTTCGAGAGGTCGATCTCGTAGTTCTTCCCGTCGAGCCCGAACTCGACGGTCTCGTCGGCCTTCTTGCCGTCGAGGTCGTCGATCAGCTTGATCTCACGGATCTGCGCCACCGCCGCAGCCTCCAACACATCGAGAAAACATGACTTTTCCTACGGCAGCGCCGTCGTGGGAAACAGTACTGTGATTACTCGTGTGTTGTCGAGTGAGACCTCACGACTCCTGGCGCACCAACGGGAACAGGATCGTCTCCCGGATGCCGGTTCCGGTGAGCGTCATCAGGAGCCGGTCCACGCCCATTCCCATGCCGCCGGTAGGCGGCATTCCGTACTCCATCGCGCGCAGAAAGTCGTCGTCGAGCTGCATGGCCTCGGGATCGCCCTTCGCGGCGAGCAGGGACTGCGCGTACAGCCGCTTCCGCTGCTCCACCGGATCCACCAGCTCGGAGTACGCCGTGGCCAGCTCGTGGCCGAAGACCACGAGGTCCCAGGCCTCGGCCAGCCGCGGGTCGTCGCGGTGCTGCCGGGTCAGCGGCCGGACCTCGACCGGATAGTCGCGCACGAAGGTCGGTTCCTGGAGGGTGTGCTCGACGAGCTTCTCGAACAGCTCCAGGACGATCTCGCCCGCGCTCCAGGAATCCTTCAGCGCCACCTCGTGGGTCGCCGCGAGCTTCCGCAGCTGCTCCGCCGAGGTGTCCGGCGTCACCGATTCCCCGACGGCCTCGGACACGGATTCGTGCAGCGTGACGGAACGCCACTCACCTCCGAGATCATGTTCCGACCCGTCGGAGTGACGCACGATGGTCGAGCCGAACACAGCGCGTACACATTCCTGGATCAGCTCACGCGTGAGAATGGCCATGTCGTCGTACGTCGCATAGGCCTGGTAGGCCTCCAACATCGCGAACTCGGGCGAATGGGTCGAGTCGATGCCCTCGTTGCGGAACACCCGGTTCAGCTCGAAGACCCGCTCGATCCCGCCGACCACCGCCCGCTTGAGGAACAGCTCGGGCGCGATCCGGAGATAGAGATCGGTGTCGAGGGCGTTCGTGTGGGTGACGAAGGGCCGCGCGGTCGCCCCGCCGTGCAGCAGCTGCAGGATCGGGGTCTCCACCTCGATGTAGCCGCGCTCGTCGAACTCCCGACGCAGGGTGCGGAGCACCGCCGACCGGGCCCGGACCATCTCGCGGGCCTCGGGCCGGAGGATGAGGTCGACGTACCGCTGTCGGACGCGGGTCTCCTCGCTCAGGTCGCCGTGCGCGTTCGGCAGCGGGCGGATTGCCTTGGAGACCATCTGCCAGGAGTCGGCCATGACCGACAGCTCGCCGCGCTTCGACGCGATCACCTCGCCGGTGACCAGCACGTGGTCGCCCCGGTCCACCTGCGCCTTCCAGCGCGCAAGCCCGTCCTCGCCGACCTTGGCCAGACTGAGCATCGCCTGCAGCTCGGTGCCGTCACCCTCGGTCAGCTTGGCGAAGCAGAGCTTGCCGGTGTTCCGCAGGAACAGCACCCGCCCGACGACGGTCACCGTGTCGCCGGTCTCGGCGCCGGGCTCCAGGTCCGGGTACGCCTCGCGCACCGCCTTGAGCGTGTGCGTGCGGGGGACCGAGACGGGATACGGATCGGTCCCGGACGAGAGCATGTCCGCGCGCTTCTTCGTGCGGACCTGCATCTGCTCGGGCAGGTCGTCTTCGGGAATGCGCGGCTCGTCGGTCACGCCGAGCAAGGCTAGACGGCGGGGTCCACCGCTTTCCCCCCGGTGTCGAGATGAACCTCAGTGACTTCTCGAGGGGGTCGAAAAGGTACTGAGGTTCATCTCGGCGGGGGTTAGCGTCGGACCATGACCGAACGCCGTCTCGTCTTCGGCTCCGCCGCGGACGACTACGCCACCCATCGGCCGGACTACCCGGCCGCGCCGGTCGAGTGGGCGCTGGAGCACACACCCGGGCCGCGCGTGCTGGACCTCGGTGCGGGGACCGGGAAGCTGACGGCACGGCTGCTCGAGCGGGACGTCTGGGACGTCACCGCCGTCGAGCCCGATCCGGGCATGCTCGCCCGGCTGCGGGCCGATCTCCCGCAGGTCGAGGCCGTGGAGGGGAGCGCAGAGGACATCCCGCTGCCCACCGCGTCGGTCGACGCCGTGCTGGTGGGCCAGGCGATCCACTGGTTCGACCCGGTGCGCGCCTGGCCGGAGATCGCGAGGGTGCTGCGGCCGGGTGGGGTCTTCGCCGGCCTCTGGAACTGCGACGACGGCCGCGTCGACTGGGTCATGGGCTACGCGCAGGCGCTGGCCCACGGCCTGTCCAACCCGCGCGGCGGAGACGGCGCGGAGCTCGACCTCCCCGAGCCCTTCGGCGCCGTCGAGCGTGCGGAGTTCCGCAACGACCGCCCGACGACGACGGACGAGCTCATCGCCTCCGTCCGGACCCACTCCTGGGCGCTGATCAGCTCCGAGGCGGACCGGGAGGCCGCGCTCGACCGGATGCGGGCCTACCTGGCCGCCCGCCCGGAGACCGCCTCCGGGTCGTTCGTGCTGCCCGGCTTCACGCTGGTGCTGCGCACGTTGCGCTCGTAGGTGAGCCGCAGCCCCTCGAGGGTCAGCTCGGGGACGTAGCGGGTGATGGTGTCGGAGATGCCCTCCATCAGCGTGGCGAGGCCGCCGGTGCCCACCACGGTGACCGGGCCCGCCGCGGGGCCGAGCTCGGCGAGGATCCGCCGGACCAGGCCGTCGACCTGGCCCGCGAAGCCGTAGAGCGCACCGGACTGCAGCCCCTCGACCGTGTTCTTGCCGATGACCGACCGCGGACGGACGAGCTCGACGATCCGCAGCGCCGCGGCCTTCTCGGCCAGCGCGTCCATCGAGATGTCGATCCCCGGGGCCAGCGCCCCGCCGAGGAATTCGCCCTTCGCCGACACGACGTCGATGTTCGTCGACGTCCCGAAGTCGGCGACGACGCAGGCCGTGCCGAAGCGCTGGTGGGCGGCCAGCACGTTGACGACCCGGTCGGAGCCGACCTCCCGCGGGTTGTCGACGAGCAGCGGCACGCCCGTCCGCACCCCCGGGCCCACGATCACCGACGGGACCGCGCCGCGGTCGAACAGCCGCCTCAGCTCCCGCAGCAGCGTCGGCACGGTGGATAACGCCGCGACCCCGGTGACCTGGTCGGCGTACTCCCGCAGCAGGCCGCGGAAGGCCACCTCGAGCTCGTCCGCCGTGATCTGCGGGTCGGTGCGCATCCGCCAGTCCCGGACCAGCGTCTCGCCGTCGTAGACGCCCAGGGCGATCTGGGTGTTGCCGACGTCGACGCAGAGGATCATGAGCGGCGGATCACCGGGAGCCGGACAGCAGGCCCGAGCCCTCCGGCGCGTGCGCGGGGTCCGAGCCCAGCTCGACGACCTTGTTGTCCCCGTCGACGAAGACGACCTTCGGCGAGTACGTGAGCAGCTCGGCGTCGTCGAGCATGCCGTAGGCGATGAGGATGACGAGGTCGCCGGGGTGCACGAGGTGCGCAGCGGCGCCGTTGATCCCGATCACGCCGCTGCCCCGCTCACCGGGGATCACGTACGTCTCGAGTCGGGCGCCGTTGGTGATGTCGACGATCGCGACCTTCTCCCCCTCGAGCAGGCCCGAGGCGTCCATCAGGTCGCGGTCGACGGTCACCGAGCCGACGTAGTGCAGGTCGGCCTGGGTCACCGTGGCACGGTGGATCTTCGCGGTCATCATGGTGCGCAGCACAGGGGCTCCTAGAGCTGGATGTTCGTGTTGTCGATGAGGCGGGTGGTGCCGACCTTGGCGGCGACGAGCAGCCGGGCCCGGGCGCCGGGGACGGGGGCGCCGAGGGTCTCGGCGTCCCGCAGCTCGAGGTACTCCACGGGCAGGTCGGCCAGCACCTCGCGGGCCCGCTCGAGGACCGCCTCGGCGCCGTACGCCGAGACCGCCGCCCCCTCGCGGAGCGCCTTCGAGAGCAGCGTGGCCCGGGCGCGGTCCTCCGTGGAGAGATAGACGTTGCGCGACGAGCGGGCGAGCCCGTCCGGCTCGCGGACCGTCGGGACGCCGACCACGGCGACCCCGAAGTCGAGATCGACCACCATGCGCTTGACCAGCGCGAGCTGCTGGAAGTCCTTCTCGCCGAAGATCGCCACGTCCGGGCCGACGATGTGGAACAGCTTGGCGACGACCGTGAGCACCCCGTCGAAGTGCCCCGGACGCGACGCCCCTTCGAGGTCGGCGCCGAGCGCGCCCGCGACGATCCGGGTCTGCGAGCCCGGCGGGTACATGTGCTCGACCCGCGGGGTGAGGACGAGCTCGACGCCCTCCTCACGGCACGCCTCCAGGTCCGCCTCCAGCGGCCGGGGGTAGCGGGCGAGGTCCTCGTTCGGCCCGAACTGCAGCGGGTTGACGAAGATGCTGACCACCGGGACCACGGCGCCGGGCACCTTGCGGGCGTGCCGGATCAGCTCGCGGTGCCCGTCGTGCAGCGCGCCCATGGTCGGTACGAGCACGATCTTGCGGCCCGCGTTGCGCAGCGCGCGGGTGACCGCGGTGAGCGTGGCCGGGTCGTCGTGCACGGTCAGCGCTCCACGCGCGTACCCGTTCCTCGTCGCAGGTGTCGTCACCGGTGTTCCTCCAGCGTGGCGCGGACCTCGGCGGCCGCGTGGTCGGGCAGCAGTCCTCCCTCGACGGCGCGGTGCGCGGTGCGGCGGGCGAGGACGCGGTAGGTGTCGGCGAGCTCCGGGTCGACCCGGTCCAGCTCACGCAGGTGTGTGCGGACGGTCCCGACGTCCCCGCGGGCGACCGGGCCGGTCAGGGCGCGGTCGCCGTGGCGCAGGGCGTTGTCCAGGGCGGCGGAGAGCAGCGGGCCGATCAGCCGCTCGGCGCCCCCGTCGGTGAGCACCGAGTCGTTCAGCAGTTCGGCGCAGTCCCGCACCAGCGTGACCAGGTGGTTCGCCCCGTGGGCGAGCGCGGCGTGGTAGAGCGGGCGGGCCTGTTCGGGGATCCGCACGGGCTCGGCGGACAGCTCGTAGACCAGGGCCTCCCCCACGCTCCAGGCCGCCTCGTCCCCCTCGCGGGCGGTGACGGCGATGCTGGCCCCGGTGAGCCGCAGGACGTCCTCGGAGCGGCCGGTGAAGGTCAGGACCGGATGCAGGGCCAACGGCAGTACGCCGTGCTCGACGGCAGGCTCCAGGACCGAGACCCCGTGCGCGCCCGCGGTGTGGACCAGGATCTGGCCGGGCCGAAAGGCACCGGCGGCGGCGAGGCCGCGGACCATGCCGGGCAGGACGTCGTCCGGGACGGCGAGCAGGACCAGGTCGGCACTCGCCACGACCTCGTCCGGCGGGAGGACCGGCACCCCCGGCAGCAGCGCGTCGACCCGTTGCAGGGAGGCCTTGGAGACGGCGGAGACGGCGACGGCGCGGTGGCCGACCGCGGACAACGCCGCACCCAGGACGGCACCCACGCGACCGGCGGAGACGACTCCGACGGCCAGCCGGGCGGGCCGGGCAGCACTCATCACGCGCTCCTGAGCTCGTTCCAGTCCACCAGGGGTACCGGACGATCTGTCGGCTTCTCTCGACGACGAGTGCGAGCGTAGGCCGCGCGCCTGCCGGCGGGCACTCCGCGGGGCGGACATCACACGCCGCTCATCTCGCCGTCACACCCCCGTCGCACGACTGAAGATCCATCCGAGCGGGACGCGACGGCGATCCCGGGAACCGTCGCGTCACCCTCGCAACGATCACCGGCTCATGATCGGCGCGAGTGTGACGGGACGGCGCTGGGGACGACCGTCCTGTCACGGGCGGAACGTTCTTCGTGGGGTCAGCGCGGGGGGCCGCCCCAGCCCGGGGGCGGGCCCTGGCGGGGTTCGGGGAGGCCGGGAGCGCCGTAGGTCGGGCCGCCCTGCTGTGGCGGGCCGTAGCCCGGGGGCGGGTACTGCGGGCCCGGGTACGGCTGCTGCGGGTAGGCGGGGGGCGCGTACCCGGGGGGCGGGGCCTGCGGGAGGGGGGCGGAGATGGTGTGCGGGGCGGGCGGCGCCCAGCCCGGCGGATGGTCGCCGCCCCAGGCCGCGGTGAGGGCGTCCGGCATGCCGAGGGCACGGGCGCGGGCCTTCGCGAGGTCCCGCAGCCGCCCGGACAGCAGCTCCTCGGCACTGTCCCGCACGGAGCCCCGCGCGATCCGGGAGCGCAGGAACGCCAGCTCGGTGACCGCGCCCTGGTAGTCAGCGACCGCGCGGGCGGCGTGCGGGCCCGAGCGCCGCCGCACCTCGCGGCGCCAGCCCTTCCGCTGGGCGAGGTTGCCCAACAGCGGCACCTCGCTCCACGCGATCCACCCGGCCTGGGCGAAGGACGGCAGCTGCTCGGCCACGGTGCGCGCCTCCCGGCGGCGCTGCCAGATCACGACCACGATCATCGCCACGAACAGCGGGAGCATGATCAGGACGTAGACCTGGAAGAAGCCGGTGCCGCCCAGGATCGAGGCGGCCCCGTTCCACAGCGAGTGCAGGAGCACCGCGACCAGGTAGCCCGCCAGCACCGCGAGCACCCGCACCACGACGCTGCGCCTGGCCGCCGCGATGCCGGCGCCGATCCCGATCATCGAGGTGAACAGCGGGTGGGCGAAGGGCGAGAGCACGCCGCGCAGCAGCAGGACCGCCAGCACCCCGCCGCTCTGCCCGACCATCGCGTCCTCGGCGAAGGCCCGGCCGATGTAGAGGATGTTCTCGGTGAACGCGAAGCCTGCGGCCACCAGCCCGGCGTAGACCACGCCGTCGACGATCCCGTCGAACTCCCGGCGCCGCCAGATCAGCAGCCCGACGAGGAACAGGCCCTTGACCGCCTCCTCGACGAACGGGGCGATCACCACCGAGCCCAGGACGTCCCCGGAGCCGCGGCCGAGCAGCGCGTCCGCGGCCAGGGACGCGCTGGAGTTGATCAGTAGCGCCGACAGGGCGGCGAAGCAGGCACCCCAGAGGAAGGCGAGCAGCAGCATCCGCGGCGGCTCGGGCTCCCACCGGTCCAGCCACAGGAACGCGGCCACGACCGGACCGACCGGCAGCAGCGCGCACAACGCCCCGACCAGCACTCCGCCGAGTCCGACCGAGTCGCCGACCAGGCCGAGCACGATCAGCCCGCAGATCCCCAGCGCGACCAACCCGACGACGGGCAACAGCACGCCCCGGCGCCGCGCGGCATGGGTGTGCCGGGTCTGCTGCTCGGGTGGCGCTCCGGTGGGGACGGGATAAGCCATACCCCGGGAGCCTACGGATGCACGGCGGAGACCGCGATCACCGGCGCTCCTCCGGGTCCTCCGGCGCGCGGCAGCTGCGCTCGAGCCAGAGCGCGCCGCCCACCAGGACGACCGCACACACCAGCCCGACGACGGCCGAGACGGTGTCCGACGCCGCGGCGGTGACCGTCCCCGCCCGCGGTGCGACGTAGAGCAGCAGCCCCGCCCACAGCCCCGCGACCAGCGCGCCGCCGAGGGCGGAGGCCTTCGCCACCAGCACCGCCCGGGCCGCGACCAGCGGCTCCACCGGCTTGCTGCCCGGCCGTCGGTCCACCCGGCCCCTGAGCACCCAGCCCGCCGCCGCCTCGGCCAGGCCCAGCACCCCGAGCGTGGCGCCCGCGGGCGCGGGGAAGCTCGGCAGCGTGCCGTAGCTGAGCAGCACGAGCAGGTTGCCGAGGACCCCGGCCACCACGAACGCGACGATCAGGTCGCGGGGACGGGTGGCGGTCACCGGAGCACCAGGTCGTCACGCCGACGCAGGCCCGCGGCGTCCGTGGGCGGCAGCGCGGCGAGCAGGTCGGCGACCCTCCCGAACCCCGGCAGCACCGCGTCGGGATCGAGGTCCAGCCAGGGGACGAGCACGGTCGCGCGCTCGGGGGTGCCCGGGTGGGGCAGCAACAGCTCGGGATCGTCGCTGCTCACCGGGCCGTCGGACGAGTCGACGGTGACCACGTCGACGTCGAGGGTCCGCGGGCCCCAGCGCACCTCGCGCACCCGCTCGGCCGCCTTCTCCTGCTCCTGCGCCCGGCGCAGCCAGCCCCAGTGGTCCGTGTCCGGGTCCTCGACGACGAGGAGGGCGTTGAGGAAGTCCGGCTGCTCGACCCCGCCCCACGCCGGCGTCTCGTAGACCGGGGAGGCGGCCACCAGCACGTCCCGGAAACCGTCGACGGCCAGCCGCAGGTACTCGAACCGGTCCCCCAGGTTCGAGCCGAGCGAGAGCAGCGCGCGGGTCATGCGGGAACGATCCGGCCCTTCGTGCGGCGGGAGCGCCGCGCCACCACCGCGACGTCCGCGAAGTCCAGCGGGATCGGGGCGTGCGGCTTGTGCAACGTGACCTCGACGGCGTGCACCCGGTCGTCCTTCATGACCTCGTCCGCGATCTCCGCGGAGACCGTCTCGATCAGGTCCCGCGGCGGCCCGGCGATGATCCCGGCGGCCAGCTGGGCCAGCTCGCCGTAGTGCACAGTCTTGGTCAGGTCGTCCGTGGCGGCCGCCTCGACGAGGTCGATCCACAGGACGATGTCGACGACGAAGTCCTGCCCGTCCCGCTTCTCGTGCTCGAACACCCCGTGGTGCCCGCGGACGCGGAGGCCCCGCAGCTCGATGCGGTCACTCATCGCACTCCCTCGCCTCCCGAGCTCGGCCCGGCGGGATCGGACACGGGGCGCGGCCCGCTCGCCTGCTCGCTCACTGGTCCCCCGTCCGGGCGCGCGACGCCCCCAGCCGGTAGGCCGCGGACACCGCGATGGCGTCCATCGTGGACTCGACGCAGTGCACCCGAACCCCCCATGCGCCCGCCTCGGCCGCGAGCGCGCTGATCGCCGCCGTGGCGCCGTCTCGACCCGCGGGCGGGCGGGCCCGGCCCTCGGCGTCCGCGAGGAGCTGCCCGAGGAACCGCTTGCGCGAGGCTCCGACCAGCACCGGGAAACCCAGCGCGAGCAGGACGTCCAGCCTGCGCAGCAGCGCCCAGTTGTGCGCGGCGGTCTTGGCGAAGCCCAGCCCGGGATCGAGGATCAGCCGGTTCGGGTCGACGCCGGCCATCACCGCGGCGTCGACGCGCTCGACGAGCTCGTGGCGCACCTCGCCGATCACGTCCTCATAGGACGCCAGCTCCTGCATCCGGTCGCTGGGCCCGCGCCAGTGCATCAGGATCCACGGCACCTGCAGCCCCGCGACCGTGGTCGCCATACGGGGGTCGGCGAGCCCGCCCGAGACGTCGTTGACCACGCTCGCGCCTGCCTCGACCGCCGCCTCGGCCACGGACGCCCGGGTGGTGTCCACACTGACCCGCACGCCCTCGGCCACCAGGTCGCGGATCACGGGGACGACGCGCGCCCGCTCGCTCTGGGCGTCTACCCGGGCCGCACCCGGTCGCGTCGACTCGCCGCCGACGTCGACCAGGTCGGCACCCGCCTCCCGCATGGCGACGCCGTGCGCGACCGCGTGCTCACGGTCGACGTACCGGCCGCCGTCGGAGAAGGAGTCCGGGGTGACGTTGAGGATCCCGAGCACCACGCACCGGCCCGGATGGGGGACCGGGACCGCCATCAGGTGCCCCGGATCAGCGACAACGCCTCCGCGCGCGACGACGGCGACGTCTGGAAGAGCCCCCGGACCGCAGAGGTCGTCGTGCGGGAGCCCGGCTTGCGGATGCCGCGCATGGCCATGCAGAGGTGCTCGGCGTCGATCACCACGATCACGCCGCGCGGGTTCAGCTTGCGCACCAGCGCGTCCGCGACCTGCTTCGTCAGCCGCTCCTGGACCTGCGGGCGCTTGGCGTAGAGGTCGACGACGCGGGCGATCTTGGACAGCCCGGTCACCTTGCCCTCCACGGACGGGATGTACCCGACGTGCGCGACCCCGTGGAACGGGACGAGGTGGTGCTCGCAGGTGGAGTACAGCGGGACGTCCTTGACCAGGACGAGCTCGCCGTGCCCCTCGTCGAACGTCTTCTCGAGCACGGCCGCCGGATCGGTGTAGAGCCCGGCGAAGAGCTCCTCGTACGCCCGCGCCACGCGACCCGGGGTGTCCCGCAGGCCCTCGCGGTCCGGGTCCTCCCCGACCGCCAGCAGCAGCTCGCGGACGGCGGCCTCGGCGCGCGCGTGATCCACCCCGGTGGGCGCCGAGCGGCCGTTCACCGCGGCGCCCTCGGTGGTCTCGATGCTCACTGCGAACTCCCCGACTCCGGGCCGCGCGGATCCTCGGTCGCCGGACGCTCCTGGCCGAGCGCCCGGGTGGGCTGCTCGGACGCCGGGCCCCGCTGCGGGTCGGGCGGGACCTGGGCACGCTGCTCCTGCTGGGGCGGGGCCCAGTTCGGCGGCGGCCAGCTCTGCCCGGCGGGCGTGGTCGCGGGCCGCCAGTCCGCGGGCGCGCCGTAGTTCGGCGCCACCGCGTTCGGCGGCTGTGGGGCCTGGTGACCACCGTTCGACGGCTGCGGGGCCTGTGGGGCCTGGTAGCCGCCCGGCTGCGGGTGGCCGTTGCCGTTCGGGGTGTGCCCGTTGCCGTTGGCCCCGTTGGCCCCGTTGTGCTCGGTCGGGAAGCCACCGGGGTAGCCGCCCGCGGGGCCGGGGCCCGGGGTGGGCAGCGGACCGGGGCCGCCGTTCGGGCCGGGAGCGGGGACCTCGCCGCTGCCGCCGCCGGGGTACGACCCGACCGGTGCCGGCTCGCGCTCGACCTCGGGCGGCCAGACCTCGCCGCGCTCGCGCGCCAGCTCGGCCCTCGTCTTGATCGGCGGCTTGTCCGACGGCGTGCGGTCGCCGAAGTCGTTGAACGCGGTGATCCGCGGCCGCTTCTCGACGCGGGAGAAGATCCGCTCCAGGTCCTTGCGGGTGAGCGTCTCCTTGTCCAGCAGCTCCCCGACCAGGTCGTCCAGCACGTCCCGGTAGGTGTTGAGGATCTCCCACGCCTCGGTGTGGGCGGCCTCGATGAGCTTGCGGACCTCCTCGTCGATCTCGTGGGCGACCTCGAGCGAGTAGTCCGCCTGGTTGCCCATCGAGCGGCCGAGGAAGGGGTCGCCCTGCTCGCGGCCGTACCGCACGGCGCCGAGCTTGGCGCTCATGCCGTACTCGGTGACCATCGCGCGGGCGATCTTGGTGGCCTGGTCGATGTCGCTCGACGCACCGGTGGTGGGCTCGTGGAACACGAGCTCCTCGGCGCTGCGCCCGCCCATGGCGAAGACGAGGCGCCCGATCATCTCCGAGCGCGTCATCAGGCCCTTGTCGTCCTCGGGGACGACGAGGGCGTGGCCGCCGGTGCGCCCGCGCGGCAGGATCGTGAGCTTGTAGACCGGCTCCAGGTCCGGCATCGCCCACGCGGCCAGCGCGTGCCCGCCCTCGTGGTAGGCGGTGATCTTCTTCTCCTGCTCGGAGATGATCTTGCCCTTGCGCCGGGGGCCGCCGACCACGCGGTCGACCGACTCCTCGAGCGCGGCGCCGTTGATCAGCGAGCCGTTCTCGCGGGCGGTGAGCAGCGCGGCCTCGTTGATGACGTTGGCCAGGTCGGCGCCGGACATCCCGACCGTGCGCTTGGCCAGGCTCAGGAAGTCCACGTCGTCGGCGAAGGGCTTGCCCTTCGAGTGCACGGCGAGGATCGCCTGGCGGCCCGCGAGGTCCGGGGCGCCGACGGGGATCTGCCGGTCGAACCGGCCCGGGCGCAGCAGCGCGGGGTCCAGGATGTCCGGCCGGTTGGTGGCGGCGATCAGGATGATCCCGCCCCGCGCGTCGAACCCGTCCATCTCGACGAGGAGCTGGTTCAACGTCTGCTCGCGCTCGTCGTGCCCGCCGCCGAGGCCCGCACCGCGCTGGCGGCCGACCGCGTCGATCTCGTCGACGAAGATGATGCAGGGGCTGTTCTGCTTGGCCTGCTCGAACAGGTCCCGCACGCGCGAGGCGCCGACACCGACGAACATCTCGACGAAGTCCGAGCCCGAGATCGTGTAGAACGGCACGCCCGCCTCGCCCGCGACCGCGCGCGCCAGCAGGGTCTTGCCGGTGCCGGGGGGACCGTAGAGCAGCACGCCCTTGGGGATCTTCGCGCCCAGGGCCTGGTAGCGGCCCGGGTTCTGCAGGAAGTCCTTGATCTCGTACAGCTCCTCGACCGCCTCGTCGGCGCCCGCGACGTCGCCGAAGGTGGTCTTCGGCATGTCCTTGTTGAGCTGCTTGGCCTTCGACTTGCCGAAGGACATCACCCGGTTCCCGCCGCCCTGGGCGTTGTTCATCATCCAGAACAGGACGAGGAGCACCAGGCCGAGCGGGATCAGGTAGATCAGCATGGTCGTCAGGAACGAGTCCTGGCGCACCACGGTGTTGAAGTTCGCGACCCCGGAGTCCTGCAGCTGCTGGAACACGCCGTTGGCCGACGCGGCGGGGTACTGGGTGATGATCTTCGTGCTGCCCTCGACCGGGTTGGTCAGGTCGAGGCGGAGCCGCTGCTCCTTGTCCTCGATCGTGGCCTGGGCCACGTTCCCCGAGTCGATCTGCTGGATGGCGACCGACGTCGGGACCTGGGTGTAGCCACGGGTGTCGTCGAAGAGCACGGAGAACCCGAAGTAGACCAGGACCACGACGAGGATCCAGATCAGTGGGTTACGGAGCAGGCGCTTGCGGTCCATGCAGCTTCGGCCTGGTGGCCTTCACCTTCCCGAGGAGAACTTCGCCGGTACCGCGCGGGCGGCGACGCACCGACCGGCCTGATCCGCCAGGATAGCTCCCGGGAGCCGGTCACGCGCCAACCGGCTCGCAGGACGGGCGGTGGTGTGGTCTGCCCTGCTCAACGCACGGGCGCGCACCCCGGTTCCCCGGGTCTTTCACGATCCGGTCTCGGCCCCGCACCGAACCGGTGACCCGGCTCGCCCCGGACCTCGCGGGGATGGTGGGGTATCCCCGCACCCCCGGGCGTCGTTGGTCCCGGTGAGGGTGACGGCGGTGGTTCGAGGGTTCGGGGGTGGGATGCGGATGCGCATCCGGTGGGGCGGCTTCCGCTCGAGGCGCGGCGCCCTTGCCGTGGCATCGACCGTCGCGGCCCTGGCCGCGGTGATCGTGGTCCTGCCCTCCACCGCGAACGCCCACCCGACGACGGCGGCGGCTCCGGTCCCCGCCGCCGCGCCCGCCCCGGTCTGGGCCCCTCGCGAGACGGCGGCCGTGCACCCGGGCGTCACCACGGTGACCCAGGGCGGCGGGTCCTGCACCAGCAACTTCGTCTTCCGCGGCGGGGACGGCACCCTCTACCTCGGCCAGGCCGCGCACTGCGCGGGCACCGGACAGTCCACCGAGACGGACGGCTGCACGTCCTCGACCATGCCGCTGGGCACCGCGGTGACGGTCAACGGCGCGAACGGGTTCACCACCACGGGCCGGATGGTCTACAGCTCCTGGGTCACGATGCAGCAGCGGGCCGAGGCGGACACCGTGGCCTGCGGCTACAACGACTTCGCCCTCGTCCAGCTGCCCGCGGACGCGGCCGCCGACACCAACCCCACGGTCCCCTACTTCGGCGGACCCACCGGGGTGAACACGACCGGGCTACCGGAGGGCGCGCAGGCGTTCACCTACGGCAACTCCCCGATCCGCGGCGGGGCCCCGGCGCTCAGCCCGAAGGCGGGCGTCAGCGCGGGCGACGTGGCGAGCGGCTGGTCGCACCAGGTCTACACGGTGGCGCCGGGGGTGCCCGGGGACTCCGGCAGCGCCTTCCTCGACGCCTCCGGCCGGGCCGTCGGGCTGCTGTCCACGCTGAACCTGGCCCCGCTGCCGGTGAGCAACGGCGCCACGGACCTGGCGAGGGCCCTCGCCTACGCGAACCGGCACGGGGGCCTCGGCCCGATCGGGCTGGTCGACGGCACCGCGCCCTTCACCCCGACCCCGCCCGGCGTCCCGCTGCAGGACATCGCCCCGCCCGCGGGTCCGCCGGTCTGATCTCTCGCTGCTTGTGTGGCACAAGATCTCGCACTGCTTGTGTGGCACAAGCGGCACCGGGATCAGGTGTGCCACACGAGTGGCGCCCTGATCAGGCGTAGACGCTGGGGTCGAGGGTGCCGATGTAGGGCAGGTCCCGGTAGCGCTCGCCGTAGTCGAGGCCGTAGCCGACCACGAACTCGTTGGGGATGTCGAAGCCCACGTACGCGACCGGGACCTCGACCTTCACGGCGTCTGGCTTGCGGAGCAGGGTGACCACCTCGAGCGAGGCGGGCCCGCGGGACTCGAGGTTCTTCAGCAGCCAGGACAGCGTGAGCCCCGAGTCGATGATGTCCTCGACGATCAGCACGTGCCTGCCCGCGATGTCGCGGTCGAGGTCCTTGAGGATCCGCACCACGCCGCTCGACGACGTCGACGACCCGTACGAGCTGACCGCCATGAACTCCAGCTGCACGGGCAGCGGCAACGCGCGGGCGAAGTCCGTCATGAACATCACGGCGCCCTTGAGCACCCCGACGAGCAACAGGTCGCCCCCGTCGGCGCAGCGTTCGGCGTAGTCCTTGCCGATCCGCTCGGCGAGCTCGGTGGTCTTCTCCCCGATCTGTTCCTCGGTGACCAGCACGGATGCGATGTCGCCGTCGTACACGGGGTTCGACCTCTCCTCAGGTGACGCCTTGCACCGCAAGCCTGCCATCTCGCCGGACCAGGTCCAACCCGCCGGGCAGGCGCGGACCGCCCTGTCCGCGCCACTCGGCGACGAGCGCGTCGGCGGCGCGCAGGTGGGCGTCGGTGGGGGCCGGGGCGCCGGCCGCGGCCAGCCAGTCCCGCAGCACCCGCCTCCGGACGGCGGCGGGCACGCAGGCGAGCACGGACGCCCGCAGCTCAGGACCCTCGGCGGCCTCGACCCGCACCCGGTCCGCCCACGCGGTGAGGGCCTCGTCGTCCTCCCGGAGCTGGGCGGCGGTGCGGGCGAGCGCCTCGGCGACCCCGCCACCCAGCGTGTCCTCGAGCAGCGGCAGGACCTCGTGCCGCAGCCTGACCCTGGTGAACCGCGGGTCGGTGTTGTGCGGGTCGTCCCAGGGCGCGAGGTCCCCGCAGGCCGCGCGCGTGACCTGCCGCCGGAGCCCCAGCAGCGGCCGCAGCCAGGGCGCCGTCCATTCCCGCATGCCCGCGAGCGAGCGGGCGCCGGAGCCCCGGCCGAGCCCGAGGAGGACGGTCTCGGCCTGGTCGTCGAGGGTGTGTCCGAGCAGCACGGGCGAGTCCGGGGACGGCCGGGCGGCGGCGAGGGCGGCGTAGCGGGCCCGCCGGGCGGCGGCCTCCGGACCCCCCTCCGTCCCGACGACGACGGCGCGCACCTCCGCCGCGATCCCCCGGTCCCGCAGGGTGGCGGCCAACGCGGCGGACCGCTCGGCGGACCCCTCCTGCAACCCGTGGTCGACGATCACCGCCAGGACGTCGGGCCGCAGCGAGTGCGTGGCCAGCAGCACCGCGAGCGAGTCCGCCCCACCGGAACACGCCACCACGGGCACGGCCGCCCGCACCTCCGGCGGAAGCCGCGCCAGCGCGCGACGCACGGCCCCCACCACCACGCTGCGCATCGGCACGTCCGGCTCCGTGACGTCAGGTTCCATGACGCCCGGCTAGGCGACGCGGGCGAGCCACTGCTCCGGGGCGGTCAGCTCCGTCCTCGTCGGCAGGGTGTCGGGGGACTGCCAGACCTTGTTGAAGCCCGCCATCCCGGCCTCCCGCACGACGTGGTCGGTGAAGGCCGACCCCACGGCGTACTGCTTGACCTTGGCCTCCACGCCCAACAGCGCCCGCAGCACCCGGTCGACCAGGCCGCCGCCGCGGCGCCGGGCGGTGAACCGCCTGCGGATGGTCGCCACGCTCGGCACCACCTCGGGGCCCGCGGCGTCCATCACGTGGTCGGCATGCCCCTCCAGCAGCGTCGTCAGGGCGAGCAGCCGGTCCAGCACGGCCTTCTGCTCGGGGCCCTGCAGCAGCTCGACGAGCGCCAGCGAGTCGCCCTTCGACTCCTTCAGCGCCTTGATCGCCTCCGGCAGCCGCTCCAGCATCGCCCCGCCGTTCGCGGTGCTGATCGACAGGAACTCCGCGACCTCGGCGGCGAAGTGGTCCCGCAGCCACGGCACGGCGGTGAACTGCAGCCGATGGGTGGCCTCGTGCAGGCAGACCCACAGGCCGAAGTCCTCGGCCGGGACGTCGAGCGCCTGCTGGGCGGCGTAGACGTTCGGCGCGACGAGCAGCAGCCTGCCCTCCGAGTCCGGCCCGCCGAAGGGGTCGTACTGGCCCAGCACGCGCGCGCCGACGAAGGCCATCACCCCGCCGATCTGCAGCCCGGAGGTCGTGGCGGCGACCGCGCGGGCGGCCTTCGCGGTGCGCGGCAGCCGGGCACCGGCGGTCAGCTCGGCCATCCCGTCGATGGCGGCGGCGGCCCATGCGGGCCGGTCCACGACGTCCGCGGGGAGCAGCGGCAACCCGTCGCCCAGGCCCGTCACACCCCGGACGTGCCCCTCGGCGACCGCGGCGTCCGCCCGCAGCCGGTCGACCAGCTCGGTGGCCACGGTGGCCGACACCGGCGGGCCCGCGGGCACCAACCGGGCGGCCGTCCGCCGGGCCAGCCCCCAGTTGACGGGCAGGCCGGGCAGGGTGTCGGTCTCCGCGAGGGCAGTCACCCCCGCGAGGCTACCGACATCCGCAGCGGCTCAGGGTCGCGGCGATCGTGTCCAGCCGCGGGCGGACGGTGGCCGGGGACTGGCCGTTGGACATCAGGGCGAAGACCAGCAGCCTGCCGTCGACGTCCGTGACCACCCCGGCGAGGCTGCTCACCCCGGTGAGGGTGCCCGTCTTGGCCCGGACCACCCCGCGGCCCGCAGCGGCCGCGCCGGTGCCGAACCGGTCGTCGAGCGTGCCGTCGCCGCCCGCCACCGGCAGCCCGGTGACGATGGGACGCAGGAACTCCGGGCCCTGGTCCGGCCCGGTCGGGGCCGCCGCCGCCGCCAACACGGCGGCGAGCAGCGTGGCCGGGACGGCGTCGACGGTCGACAGGCCGGAACCGTCCGCCATGCGCGCACCCGTGACGTCGAACCCGGACTGGGTGAGCGCCGCGAGCACCGCCTCGGCGGACCCGGCGAACGACGGGTCCGCCTTCCGGTTCAGCGCGACGGTCCGGGCGAGGCTCTCGGCCAGCACGTTGTCCGAGGTGGTCATCAGGTGCTCGACCAGCGTGGACACCGGCGCGGAGACCACCCGGCCCAGCTCCTCGCCGTTCGCCGGGGCGGTGCCCTCGGTGACCCGGCTCGCCCCGAGCTTCTCCGCGAACGCCTGCCCGGCCTCGTCCGCCGGGTCCGCGACGCGGGGGGTGTCCTGCTGGGTCGGGTCGCGGCGGCCGCCGTCGAGCATCAGCGAGGTCATCGGGGCGACGAACCCGCCCGCGACGTCCGCCGGGTCCCAGCCCTCGGCCAGCTCCGGGCCGGTCCACGCGCTCGTGTCCACCACGACCGAGGTGATCCGCTGCCCCGGGAGGGCCTTCTTCACCTCGTCGACCAGCTCGTCCAGCCGGGCCGGGTCGGGGTACGTGCCCGTCCGCCCCTCCGGCAGGGCGGTGAGCGTGGGGTCGCCGCCGCCGACGAGCACGACCTGCCCCGGCTCGGTGCCCGCCACCGCGCGGGTGGCCAGCCGGTCCGTGGGATCGAGGGTCAGCAGCACGGCCGCCGCGGTGAGCAGCTTGCCGGTACTGCCCGGAACGAGAGGCCGCTGCGGTGATTGCTGCCACAGTGGGGCCGCGCCGCGGGGCGCGGCGGGGTCCACGACGATCCCCGAGAACTCCCCCAGGGCGGCCGATCCGGCGAGCGGATCGAGCACCGAACCGAGCCCGGCGGAGCTCGGCGTGGGCGCCGCGGCGGGCAGCGCGGCGAGCTGGGGGGCCGGGACGTCGAGCGTCTTCTCGGGCACCGCGGCGGCCCGCAATCCCAAGTCCGACAACACGTTCGGGGCTTGCAGGGCGACCGCGCCACCCCCGGCGGCGGCCAGCGCCAGCACCACGAGGACGACGAGGACCACCCGCCCCGGGCGCGTGGGGAGCCTGAGGGTGTCGCCGATGCGGCGCCCGAGTCCCACGTTGCCCACCGTCCCCTTCCGGTCACCGACCGTCGGACCAGCCGGTCACGACCGGCCGGACGCGGTCCCCCACACTAGAGGTAGGCGCCGCGCCCTCCGGCGCGGCCTGCATGCACGACTCGCTGACCGCAAGGACCGACCAGAGGAGCACCCGTGGACTTCGACGTTCTCATCGAGATCCCCAAGGGCGGCCGCAACAAGTACGAGGTGGACCACAAGACGGGGCGGCTCCGTCTGGACCGCACCCTGTTCACCGCGACCCAGTACCCGGCCGACTACGGCTACATCGAGGACACCCTCGGCGAGGACGGCGACCCGCTGGACGCGCTGGTGCTGATCCAGGAGCCGACCTTCCCCGGCTGCCTCGTGCGTTCCCGCGCCATCGGGATGTTCCGGATGAAGGACGAGAAGGGCGGGGACGACAAGGTCCTCTGCGTCCCGGCCGACGACCCGCGCCAGGAGCACCTGCGCGACATCCACCACCTGCCCGAGTTCGACCGGGCGGAGATCCAGCACTTCTTCGAGATCTACAAGACCCTCGAGCCGGGCAAGAGCGTCGAGGGCGCGTCCTGGGTCGGCCGGGCGGACGCCGAGCGCGAGATCCTCGCCTCCCGCAAGCGCGAGCAGGACCGCCTGGCGGCGGAGGCCGAGGGCGAGACCGAGGGGCACTGAGGGGCATCCAGATCGCAGGGGGAGCCGGGTCGCGTCGCTCAGACGCGCCAGTGCTCCTCCATCACGGTGGTGAAGCGGCCGAGGAGGCGGGTCAGCGTGGCCCGCTCCTCGGCGGGCCAGTCCGCGAGCATCGCCGCGAGCCGCTGGGTGCGCCCGCGGCGGTTCTCCTCGAACACCCGCTTGCCCTCGGCGGTGGCGGCGATCAGCGAGGCCCGGCCGTCGACGGGGTCCGGGGTGCGGACGACGTAGCCCAGCCGGACCAGCTGGGCGATCTGCCTGCTGACCGTCGAGGGGTCCGAGTGCACCGCCTCGGCCAGCTCGCCGGGCCGCCGCGGCCCGTCTTTGACCAGGTGCACCAGCAGCAGGTACCCGGCCCGTTCGACGGAGTCCGGGTTGGCGGCGATCTCCTGCGCCTGCAGCCGGTCCACCAGCCGGATCAGGCGGACGAGCTGGGTGCCCAGCTCCTCCGCCTGTTCCTGTGGCGACGGCGTGTCGCTCACACGCGTTCGAACAGCGCGGCGAGTCCCTGCCCACCGCCGATACACATCGTCTCCAGGCCGTAGCGGGCGTCCCGGCGGACCATCTCCCGGGCCAGTGTGGCCAGGATCCGCCCGCCCGTG